>Ga0126379_10000588_pt1 | contig 20335 bp, 14 predicted proteins | sample PanSoiMetPlot_24_FD_92640 | JGI IMG/M metagenome (GOLD analysis project Ga0126379, IMG submission 92640) | Tropical forest soil microbial communities from Panama - MetaG Plot_24 | ecosystem: Environmental > Terrestrial > Soil > Tropical forest > Bulk soil | place: Panama | collected 2016-02-17
CCCGGTGGCGGCAGCGAGGAAAAACCTGTTGGCACCGTGCACATCGCGCTGGCTTCTGCCGAGGGAGTGAAAGAACGCCTCGCGAATCTGCCCGGTGATCGGGACGCGATCCGTTTTTACGCCAGCCAAATCGCCCTCGACATGGTCCGCATCCACTTCCTGTACAACGGCAATCCGCAGCCCCGCCGTTAGGCAAACACCATGCGCCTCTTCGTCGCCATCGCAGTCTCTCCCGATATCAGCTCCGCTATCGCCGCGCTTGTTCAGGAACTCCGGCCCTCCGCGCCCCAGGCGAAATGGGTGCGCACTGAAAACATGCACATCACCCTGAAATTTATTGGCGGAACGGATCCTGGGAACTTGCACCGCATCCAATCCGCCCTGGCCAGCATCCGTTCCGATCAACCGGTAACCCTGGAATTCCGCGGCGTGGGTTTCTTCTCCAGTGAAAAGCGCCCGCGGGTTCTTTGGATCGGCACGGAGTCGTCGCCGAATCTGAAAACGCTGGCCGCCGACATCGACCATTCCCTCCATCAACTCGGCTTTCCCCTGGAGAACCGCCCGTTTACCCCGCATCTGACGCTCGCCCGATTCAATGTTCCGGGGCTTCCACCAAAACTCGCTGCCGCCTCAGAGGAAAACGCTACCCGCTCCGTCGGCTCGCTCAGCTCTGGCGAATTCCATCTCATCGAAAGCAAGCTGAAATCCACCGGAGCGGAGTACACTACTCTCCACTCATTTCCCTTTGTCGCGGAGGCATAGCCGTTGATGACCAGTGTTTGGCTTGCAGGTCCAACGCTACTTTTGATTCTGTTGGCTTACCTTCTCGGCTCAATTCCATTTGGACTGATTCTTGCGCGCCTATTCACAAAGGCCGATGTGCGGCAAGGCGGCAGCGGCAACATTGGCGCCACCAACGTTGCGCGCGTCGCTGGTCCGCTTCCCGGCACCCTTACCCTGCTGCTCGACACCGCAAAGGGTGCCCTCGTAGTTTGGCTCGCCGGACGCTTCGCGGACCATCACGCGAGTGCCATGATGCTCGCGGGCATCGCCGCCTTGCTAGGCCACTGCTATCCCATCTGGCTGCTCTTCAAGGGCGGCAAAGGCGTGGCCACGGCGCTCGGCGTTTTTCTTGCGCTCTCTCCCTTTGCAGCTCTGAGCGCCTTGGCCGTTTTCCTTCTCGTGGTCGCGATTTGGCGCTACGTTTCGCTCGGCTCCGTTGCGTCCGCCGCTGCCATGCCTTTGCTGATGTATCTGCTTTGGGCTCCGCCTCTGGCACCGCCCCCGGTTATAACCTTCGGCACGCTCTTCGCCACCGGCTTGGTCATCTTCAAACACCGCGCAAATCTTCAGCGGCTACTGGATGGCACCGAGCCGCGTTTCGCCTTCAGCAAATCCGAGGACATGTCCGAATGACAAAGATCGCGATTCTGGGCGGAGGCAGCTGGGGCACCGGGCTCTCCGTTGTTTTGGCCAACAGCCGCCGCTGCCACGACATCGCGCTGTGGGTCCGCGAACCCGCAATTGCGGAGTCCATCAAAACAGCTCGTGAAAACGCCACCTATCTTCCCGGCGTCGCCATCCCGGTCTGCGTCGTGCCAACCACTGACGTTGCTGAAGCTCTCAGCCACGCTCACATCGTCGTCGGCGTGGTCCCGTGCGCACACACGCGCGCAGTCTTCACCCAAGCACTTCAGCACCTTTCGCCGGAAGCCATCATCGTAAGCGCCGCCAAGGGCTTGGAGCCCGCCACGCACCTGCGCACCAGCCAAGTCTTGGAGCAAGTTTTCTCGATCCGCTTCGTTCCCCGACTTGCGGTTCTCTCCGGCCCATCTTTTGCCCTGGAAGCCGCGCGAGGCGAGCCCACCGCCGTGGTTCTTGCCTCTCACGATCACTCGCTTGCCACTTTTCTTCAGGAAGAATTCGCCGGACCTACGTTTCGCCTGTACACCAACGACGACGTCCTCGGCGTAGAACTTGCCGGCGCTATGAAAAACGTCATGGCCATCGCCGCTGGCTCTTGCCAGGGGCTGGGCTTGGGCGCGAACACCCTCGCGGCGCTCATCACTCGAGGACTGGCCGAGATGACTCGCCTGGCGGTCAAGCTGGGCGCCAGACCGGAAACCCTGGTTGGCCTGGCGGGCCTGGGCGATCTGGTCCTTACCTGCAACGGTGCGCTCAGCCGCAATCGCTATGTTGGTTTTGAGCTGGGGAAGGGCCGTTCGCTTGACGACATCCTGATGGGCATGACCATGATCGCCGAGGGCGTTGGCACCGCCGCTGCACTGCTGGCGTTGGGCCGCGAGCACCACTTGGAGCTCCCCATCACCGAACAGGTCAACGCGATCCTGCAACAGTGGAAGTCACCTGCCGAAGCCATCCGCGACATCATGGACCGCCCACTAAAGCGGGAGTAACGAGTTATCAGTTTTCAATTCTAAGCACGGCGACGCCCAGAGCAGAGCGCGCACCTCGCTTGCTCCGTCATCACACAAACCTGTCATCCCGAGCCGTGCGCTCTTTGCGCGGCGAAGGATCCCCAACAAAACACCGTGCAAAAACGGGAGGTTGAGATGCTTGGTCGCTCCAAAGGCCCGCGCGTAAGCATGACAGGATTTCAAGGCGACGCGCCCCTCGATTTAGCCTCAGTTTCACTTATGACTTATAACTGAGAACTGACCACTGACTGCTTCGCTAGTACTTCCGTCCCAGTTGCACTTCCGCGCCTCCTGTCCTTTCGGCCAGCCCCGGTCCCACCTGTTAGCCTCGTAAAATCTATATGTTGCAATGGCTGCCACACTCTCCATCCTGATTGCGCGCCTGCGCTCCGGTCGGGTGCGCATTCTCTGGCTAGTGCTCGGAGCGCTGCTGCTGGTCAGCGCCCTCCCTATCGGTCTGTATCATCGCCAAGTGCTGGAACTCAGCCAGGAAAAGCTTGTCGACATGGAGCGGGTGCAGCAAACCGAACTGACCCGTGCGCTTTCCCAGGAAGTGCAGTTCTTTGAAGCCAACCTGACGCAACAATTGATCAGCCAGCGCCAGATTCTCGACCTCACCGGCCTCAGCGAAAACGTGAAAGATCCGGCCGCGGAGCCCAAAGTCACGCGGCTGCTGGAAAACTTCGTCGAGTCCAATCGCAACACCTTCATCTACCTCACCGCCGTGGGTCGCGACGGCAAAGGCACCAGTGCCTCGCAAGGAAATTTCCGTGCCGAACAGGATCCCTTCGTGGCCAAGGCGCTGCAACGCGCGTTCGTCAGCTGCATGCAATCCACCAAGTTTCGCAGCGATCCTCTGGCGCTGGCTCCCGACAATCGCCCGGCGTTTGTCATCGCGGTGCCCTTGAAGGACCTTCGGGACAATTTCACTGGAATGTTGGCCGCGGTGGTTTCTCTCGATCCGATTCTGCACCGCTTGCAGGACTCCAGCGTGCGCGGGCGCACCGTTTTCGTTGTCGATCACTACGGTCACATCGTGGCGCATCCCGACACCAAGAACTTCGTGCCCGGCGAAGACTTGAGCGACAAGTCGACGCTCGTGGCCAAGATCAAGTCCTTGCCGAAGGAACTGCGTAATACCGAAACACTTCGTTTCCCGGAAAAGGACAAGAATCGCCCCATCGAGATGGTGGGCACTTACAGCACGTTCCCTGAGGTGAACTGGGCCATCGTGGCGCAACGCAGCTTGAATGAGGCCCGCGCTGACGCCGGTGTCACCGAGCTGAACCGCCAAGCGCTCGCGTTCGGCAGCATCGTGGTCCTAGTGGCTGTGCTTTTTGGTTACTTCTTCGCCGTGGGCATCAGCGAACCGATTCGCGGCCTTGCCGCCTCCACGCGCGCCATCAGCCGCGGGGAATTCCACCAGCGCACGCCCGTGGGTGGCGCCGCGGAAATCAGTGAGCTTGCCGAAAACTTCAATCTGATGGCCAGCGACATCGAGGAATACATCGAGCGCCTGAAGGAAGCCGCCGAGGAAAATCGCGAGTTGTTCATCGGCTCCATCCGCATGCTCGCTGCAGCCATCGACGAAAAGGACCCGTACACCCGGGGTCACTCTGGCCGCGTCGCCAAATATTCCACTCTGATTGCGCAAGAGATGCGCTTGTCTCCCGATGAGCTCGACAAACTTAAGATTGCTGCACTGCTCCACGATGTCGGCAAGATTGGCGTTGACGACCGCGTCCTCAAGAAACCCGGCTCACTCACCCCGGAAGAATTCGACATCATGAAGACGCACACTACCCGCGGCGCCAACATCATGCGCCCGGTCTCGCAGTTGAAGGACATGCTGCCCGGCATCGAGCTGCACCACGAGCACATGGACGGCCGCGGATATCCCTACGGACTGTCCGGCCCGCAGATTCCGGTGATGGCCCGCATCATCGCGGTGGCCGATACGCTGGATGCCATGACCACGAACCGGCCATACCAGTCCGCCATGGATCTGGAGTACGCGCTGGGACGCATCAAGGCCCTTGCGGGATCCAAATTCGATCAAACCATTGTAACTGCGCTCGAATCCGCCGTCACCGCCGGCAAGCTCCGCCTATCCGCCGTAGAAGTCCACGTCTAGCGTTGCTGATGCGTTCCTGTATCTCATCCCTTTAGGGCATAAGGCTTTTCTTCTCGCTACCTCAACTCCACGGTGAGCCAGGGTTGTCAACCTGAGCGAAGTGAAGGTCCTCAACTGTCCGATGCGACAGAGTGCCGATTCTGCTTCGCGTTCACCTTTATGCCTAGGCACTTCCTTCTGCTACACTTTTCTTTCGCCCCTTTCTACCGGCGCGAACCCGTATGATTACACTGTTCGGCAAACCCGAGCCCACACTGCTCGAGCGATTGAAGGAATCCGTCAGCAAGACCAAGGACGCCCTCGCCGATGCGCTCGACACCATTACCCAGGGCGGCCGGCAAATCGACCCCTCGGTGCTCAAGGAAGTTGAGAATGCGTTGCTGTCGGCCGATCTTGGCGTGAAGACCACGCGCGAAATCCTCGACTCGGTGAAGGAACAGATGGCCCGCAACACCTTGGACAATGGCGATCAGCTCAAGCGCGAGATCAAGGCTCACGTCTTCCGCACGCTGAATGTCTTCGGCGCTTCTCCGAAACTCGCCGATGCCGCGAATGGCAATGATCCGCGCGTGATTTTTATTGTTGGCGTGAACGGCGCTGGCAAGACCACCAGCATCGGCAAGATCGCCAATCGCCTTCGCCGGGAAGGTCGCAGTGTGGTGCTTTGCGCCGCGGACACCTTCCGCGCCGCTGCGGTGGAGCAACTCGAGATCTGGGCACAACGCAATGGGATTGACGTCATCAAGCAGAAGTCCGGCGCCGATCCCGCTGCGGTTGTTTTTGACGCGATGACCGCAGCCAAGGCTCGTGGCGCCGACGCTGTGATTGTGGATACCGCCGGCCGTTTGCACACCAAGTCCAATCTGATGGCCGAACTGGAGAAAATGAAGCGCACCGCCGCGAAGGTCATTCCCGGCGCACCGCACGACGTTTTGCTCGTGCTTGACGCCACCACAGGGCAGAACGGCCTGGCGCAGGCTCGCGAGTTCACTTCCAGCGTCGGCGTTACCGGCATCGTTCTTACGAAGCTGGACGGCACCGCCAAGGGCGGCATCGTTGTGGCCATCTCGCGCGAACTGGGCTTGCCCATCCGTTTCGTCGGCACCGGCGAGCAGCTCAACGATCTGGTGCCGTTCGACGCTCAAACATACGCCGATTCGCTGTTCAACTGACGCCGTGAATACTCACGATCAACACTTCATGCAACACGCGCTGGATCTTGCCGCGAAAGGCGTTGGCCTGGCGAGCCCCAATCCCACGGTTGGTTGCGTGATCGTCAAAGATGGCACCATCCTCGGCGAAGGCTTCCATCAATACGATTGGCGCGACCACGCGGAAATCGTCGCACTCAAACAATGCGGAGGCCGCGCGTGCGCTGCGACACTGTACGTCACGCTCGAGCCATGCAACCACACCGGGCGCACGGGGCCTTGCACCGAAGCAATTCTGAAGGCGGGCATCGCGCGCGTTATCGCGGCTATGGAAGATCCCAATCCCAAGACGCGCGGCACCGGCTTCGCGAAACTGCGCACTAACGCCGTCGAAGTCGTCACCGGTGTAATGGAATCCGAAGCGCAGAAGCTCAACGAAGCCTTCGCTTGCTGGATCAGCACGCACAAGCCATTTGTCACTCTGAAGTCTGCGTTAACCCTGGATGGACAGCTGGCCTTGCCGGAATCGCGCAAAAGCAGAAAGCGCGTGTGGATTACCAGTGAAGAATCGCGTGCCGAGGTGCAACGCATGCGCCACGCCTCCGACGCGCTGCTGACCGGCATCGGCACAATCCTCGCCGACAATCCACTGCTCACCGATCGCAGCAGCCTTCACCGGCGCCGCAGGCTGCGCCGCGTAATTCTCGACACCAAGCTTCGCCTTCCTCTGAAGGCGCGCATCGTGGCAACCGCCGATGATGACCTGCTGGTTTTTACCTCGGCTTCGCTTAAATCGCCCAAGGCGCGCAAGCTGCAAAATATCGGCGTCGAACTGGTTCATCTGAAACCTCGCGAAGGCAAGATGGATCTGAATGCGGTGTTAAGAGAACTGGGCCGCCGCGAAATCCTTAGCGTGCTGCTGGAGGCCGGCCCGCGACTGAACGCCGCGGCACTTGCGGAGAACATCGTGAACAAAATGGTGCTGTTCTATGCGCCCAAGTTCGCGGGCCAAACAAAGGCTCCCTTCGCACCTCTGCGTTCCGCCAGCGTTCCGCAGATCCGCCTTCGTTCGTTCCAACAATTCGGCGCCGACCTCGCCGCCGAATTCATCCTCCACCACTAGCACAGGCTTTCCGCCTATGTCCGCACACGGCGCGAACGGGCGGCCCAATTGCGCAAGCTCTTCACACGATGGAGTACATTGGCGATCTCATTCGATCGAGAGCAGCCCGATTGAAGACCGTGCTGAGCAACTCAAGAAGATTCATCCGAAAAATCTCTGAAAGCGTATGTGCAGGAAGGTCGGGAAGGCCGAAAGAGTCACGCTCGGTATGCGACCAGAGAACGTGAATACATAAATGCTCGATACAAACACCGGATTACGTCCCTCGAGCATAGCTACAAGTTTCCGAAGGAACGGGAGCTACTCTCTGAGATCACGGTTTCTTTGTGCGTCTATTTCTGGGGAGGAATACACAGTGCAGAGCGCGTCTAAAGGCAGCTTGAGCACGCGATCGAAAAAGGCGGAAGGAGAACAGAAAAGGAGACATTTTGGAGAAAGAACGGGCAAAAGCGTTGCACAAAGCGATTCACAGACAGCTGAAACGCGAGGGACTTGTCTGAGTTGCTGTTTTACCCGGCCGGGGATAATTGTAACGTCCTCAGTTGTAAACCTTCGTGAAAAAACTTCTACTCAAGTCTGACATTCTCTGGGAACATCGCATTCTGAGTCCGAGCTGCGGTAATTCATTTCACATACTCTTCCGGCCTGAGGTGCATTGGCCATGAACGAAGAACAACGCTCCTGGCGCCTGAGCTTCTGGAGCCTGATCGCCACGCAGTTTCAGGGCGCTTTCAACGACAACGCTCTGAAATTCCTCGTGATCTTCCTGATCATCGGGAAAAATCTCACTCCCGAGGAAGAGGAACTGAAGGTCCTGCTCGTGGGCATCCTGTTCGCGCTGCCGTTCATCCTGTTTTCGATGACCGGCGGATATTTTGCCGACCGCTATAGCAAGCGGAGCGTCACCATTGCCACCAAAATCTTCGAAATCGCGGTGATGATTTTTGCGATCGCCAGTTTTGCGGTTCACAATTTGCAACTGTCTCTGGTTGCGCTCTTCCTAGCCAGCACGCAGGGCGCCCTGTTCGGCCCCTCCAAATACGGCCTTCTGCCTGAGCTGTTGCCGGAAAAGAAACTCTCGTGGGGCAATGGCGTCATCGAACTGGGCACGTTTCTCGCCGCCATTTCCGGAACAGTTATTGGCGCGTATCTCTCCGACGCCTTTGCGGGACGCCAGGAAATTTCTGGGTTTATCTTTCTGGGCTGCTCGATCGTTGGGCTGATCACCAGCCTGGGCATCAGCAAAGTTCCCGTCGCCGACCCAACACGAAAATTCAAATTCAATTTCCTCACGGATCTATGGGCGCAGGGCAAGCTCATCCGGCAGGATCGTGTTTTGTGGCTGGCTGTCGCCGCAAACACGTACTTCTTTTTTCTCGCTGCATTGTTGCAATTCGACATCGTCTTCTATGGAAGAGACCTCCTGCATCTCTCCGCCACGCATGGTGGCTTTCTTCAAGCCTCCATCGCCATCGGAATCGGGCTGGGCAGTCTGGCCGCAGGTTACCTTTCCGGAGGCAAAATCGAGTACGGCTTGATTCCCCTTGGCGCCACGGGCATAACCGTATTTGGTTTTCTGCTGGCACTGCACGGGCTGCAGTTCCACACCGTTCTGTGGCTTCTCGCGGCGCTTGGATTCTTCGGCGGCTTCTTCATCGTGCCCATCAGCGCGCTGATCCAGCATCGCCCCGAAGAGCAACATCGCGGTGGAGTGCTAGCCGCGGCGAATTTGCTTTCGTTTATCGGCTTCTTTGCCGCCTCCGCCGCGTACTACGGGGTGAAGCACTATCTGCAGCTCGGCCCCGCGGGAATTTTCTTCTGGAGCGCGCTCGTCACCGTTGGCGCGCTCGCTTACATTTTGTGGTTGTTGCCCGACTCGCTGATTCGCCTGGTTCTGTGGATTGCCGCGCACACCATTTACCGGCTGGACCTGAAGGGACAGGAGAACATTCCCGCGCGCGGCGGCGCACTGTTGACGCCGAACCACTCCTCGTGGGTGGATGCCGTTCTGCTGATTGCGGCCACCGATCGCCCCATCCGCTTCCTGATGTTCCGCGGGGTGTACGAGCATCCGCTGATCAAACCATTCGCGAAAATTCTGAAGATTATTCCCATTGCCTCGGATCAAGGTCCGCGCGCGATGATTCATTCCTTGCGCGAGGCTTCGGAAGCCCTGCGCAACGGAGAAGTTGTCTGCATTTTTCCGGAAGGAGAAATCACGCGCATCGGGCAAATGCTGCCGTTCCGCCGCGGCTTCGAGCGCATCGTCAAAGGCATCGATGCCCCCATCGTCCCGGTGAACATCGACGGCATCTGGGGCTCCATTTTCAGTTTCTCCGGCGGCCACTTTCTGTGGAAATGGCCGCGCCGGGTCCCGTACCCAGTTCGGCTAACGTTCGGCAAGCCACTTCCAGCAACGTCCACCGCAACGGAGGTGCGCCAAGCGGTGCAGGAACTAGGCGTCGACGCTTTTCAACGCCGCCGCCGCTACATGCAACCTCTCTCGCGTTCGTTCATGCGCGCGGCGCGACGCACTCCTCGCCACTTCGCCATGGCCGACGGGCACACGCCCAGACTTTCGTTCGGCGATTCCCTTATCAAGACGGTCTTCCTGGCGCGGCGCCTTCGTCCGCTTTGGAAGGACCAGAAGATGGTCGGCGTGCTTCTACCGCCGTCGATTGCCGGCGCGCTGGTGAATTGGGCCGCGCTGCTGCTTGGTAAAGTGCCCATCAATCTTAATTACACGACCGCCAAGGAATCGATGGCTTCTTGCGCGAGCCAGTGTGGATTGAAAACGGTCGTCACCTCGCGGCTGTTTCTTGAGAAAGCAAAACTCGACGCTCCCGGCGAGCTCATCTATGCTGAGGACCTTGCGGAAAATCCGCGTCTTGGCGAAAAACTCGCCGCGCTCCTGGCGGCAAAACTCTTTTCTGCGCGCCTTCTAGAACTTTTTCTGGGCGTCTCTCACCCGCCCAGCCTCGATGACACCGCCACAATCATTTTCTCCAGCGGCTCCACGGGCGAACCCAAGGGCGTGGTGCTTTCGCATTTCAATCTGGCCTCCAACGTTGAACAAATCGAGCAAGTCTTCCATCTGCACGACGGCGATCGCATCCTTGGCATTCTTCCTTTCTTTCACTCCTTCGGGTTTACCGGCACACTGTGCCTGCCGCCGCTCACCGGCATCGGGGTTGTGTTCCATGTCAGCCCGCTGGACGCACAAGTCATCGGCGGGCTGGTCAGCAAGTATTCCGTCAGCATGCTGCTTTCGACGCCCACTTTTCTGAATTCGTACGCGCGGCGTTGCCCTCCGGAAGCGTTTGGAAGCTTGCGCATCGTGATGGCCGGCGCGGAAAAACTACCTGAGCGCATCGCACAATCATTTGAGGATCATTTCGGAATCCGCCCGCTGGAGGGTTACGGTTGCACGGAATGTTCGCCGGTGGTGGCGGTGAACACTTACGATTTTCGCGCCGCGTATTTCCGCCAGATCGGTGCGAAACGCGGCACCAACGGTCATCCTCTGCCCGGCATCGGCGTGCGCATCATTGATCCCGAGTCTGGCGAAACGCTTCCCGTCGACAAAACCGGGTTGTTGCTTGTGTGCGGGCCAAACATCATGGTGGGTTACTTGAATCGTCCCGACAAAACTGCGGAGGTACTGAAGGACGGCTGGTACAACACCGGCGACATCGCCACGGTCGACCAAGACGGTTTCCTGCGCATCACCGATCGCCTGAGCCGCTTCAGCAAAATCGGCGGCGAAATGGTGCCGCACATCAAAGTGGAGGAAAAACTTCACGAACTTCTGCAAGCCGACGGCCAGGTGCTGGCCATTACCGCCATCCCCGACGAAAAGAAAGGCGAGCGCCTGATCGTCGTGCATACCCTGTCGGAAGATGTGCTGCGCGATTGCGTCGAACGGCTTTCGAAAAGCGATTTGCCGGCACTGTGGAAGCCGAAGCCCGACCAGTTCCTTCACGTAGAGCAACTTCCTTATCTTGGTACCGGCAAACTGGACCTGCGAAAGCTACGCGAACTGGCGCTGGCCGGCGTTCCCGCTTCGTAGCGGCGCATCATGGTCGCGGGTCGAATGTGACGGCAGGGGTAGTGGTTGCGATCCTTCAGGCGCAAACTCCGCACGCCACAGGATGACAGCGAGTGGTACAGCTCCAACCCTCTTCGTTAAACGGCCAGTTCGCGGCGGCAACGCGTCGGCCTCGCAGTTCCTTTGTTTGCAGAACACTTTTTGCGGATAGGTTTTTGCAGATTCTCGATGGGGATCAGTCGGTTTGGGTTCAAACATAGACCACCTCCGACCGACCAGGAGTGTGATCATGCCCATATCCCCTTATCTCTTCTTGCGGCGTCAAGGACTTCGCTCACGTTTCGGGGTATCCTGGGACATCATCGGCATGTTTTGGCCCATTTTGCGGCCACGTTCCTGCGAGGTTTCTCCATGTTTACGGGCATTATCGAACATCTTGGCACTGTGGATTCCCTGAAGCTGCATGAGGAGGGCGGCCGCCTGACCATTCACGCTCCGTCAGTCACGCCGCATCTCGCCGTCGCCAACAGCATCGCCGTGAATGGCTGCTGCCTTACGGTTGTCGCTCTGCAGAACGAGCGATTTTGCGCCGATCTCTCCGCGGAAACCATTCGCAAGACTTCCATGGGTGAATGGAAAGCCGGCCTGCGTGTGAACCTGGAGCAACCGATGACCGCCGGCAAGGAATTTGGCGGGCACTTCGTGCTCGGCCACGTGGACACCATTGCACGAGTGGCTCGGCTGGAACCAGAAGGCGAAAATTGGTGGTACGGCATCGAGGTTCCGGAATCGTTCGCGCGATCGATCGTTCCGCAAGGATCGATTGCGATTGATGGGATCAGCTTGACGGTAGCGCGATGGAATGGCCACGTGGCGGAAGCCGCGATTATTCCGTTTACCTATGAACACACCAACGTGCGCGGCAAGAAAATCGGCGATGCTGTGAACTTGGAAGGCGACGTTCTGGGAAAATACGTAGAGCAATATCTGCAAGCGCGCAGCACCGCGAAATCGGCGGCAAGTTTCAGCCTAGAACAACTCGTAGCCCAGGGTTTCTGACGACGCGGTTGCGTGATTCCATTTTACGTGGCTCATCCTGTAGCCCACCCCTTCGGGGTGAGGCCGTTTCGAACGGTGGCAACGAACCAAACGAGCGATCGGAATGGATGCCGTGCGGATACATCGCGGCGGCGCTGACGAAAACCTCATGCCTGAAAACCTGAGTTACAGGATTAGCACAGGGTTACGCTGCTGCTTTCTTTTCGCGCGCGCCGCGCCAGTAGAGAATCAAGCCGAGAAGGATTGACGCGACTGTGCCCACAATCAACTCCATCTCAAAGCTGAATTTATTCGCCGTGTCTCCCGGCGGGATTAGTGACACAAAAATCCCTACCAGCACAACCACAAATCCCAAGCCGCCCATCAGCCATACGCCGGGGATGCCACCCGGCACCAACACGGCGTGCTCGTTCGCGCCGCGATCCTTCCGGTAAGCCAGCTTGATTACGCCCGCAAACATGTACAAGAACGGGATGAAGTACAGAATGATCGCCGCGTCGATCAAAATTTGGTACGCGCCTCGGGTCGTCTGATTGATCTGGCTGAGCAGCAGGATTGCTCCGGAGACGCCGGCCTGCACAAGAATGGAAATGTACGGCGTTTTCCACTTTGGGTGAATCTTCCCAAATGCGCGAGGAAGATAACGATCGATACCAACAACAAACGGAACGCGAGCAATTCCCGCAACCGTGCTGCCGACTCCTCCAGCATTCCCGACCGAGACCAGCAGCGCCGCAAGGACACCGAGCAAACCGATCTTCAGCACCATCGATCCAGCCGTTATTGCATGAAACACGCCGCTTTTCGGATCTAGATCAGCGGCCGGCACGAGCGTAAGAATCGCGAAGGTTCCTGCAATGTACATGAAGGCGATCAATGCGCCAGCGCCAAACACGGCACGCGGCAGGGTGCGCCGCGGATCGCAAACCTCTTCGCTCATCGAAGAGACCAGCTCCAGCCCGGTGAAGGCAAAAGCAATTTGCGACCAGAAGTTCACCGTATCCCAATTCCAGTTTGGCGCCATGTTGGCCCAGGTGAAGTGGGTCATCGATCCGTGCTTGAAATAGACCAGAAGCGCGACGCCCGCCAGCAACAGCAACGGAACGTAGGTGCCAACGCCACCAGCATTCTGCAACCATTTCCCGATGTTCAGGCCGATGATATTTAGAACCACCGCTACCAGCAGCAGCACCAGCGAAACGCTCAGCAGGAACGTGCGATCCTGCGCCAGTTCCGAACCTCTCCCGGCAAAAATGTAGGCGCTCATCGACGCACTGGCCAGCAAGAGCCCGGGAAAATAAAACACCGTGTAAATCCAATACGTCCATCCGGCGATGAAACCATGAAAATCGCCGAAGGCCTCCTTGGACCACACGTATAAGCCGCCCTCTTCCGGAAAGCGCGAGGACAGCTCGTTGATCACCAACGCGCCGGGAACGAAAAAGAATACCGCCGCAATAACCCACAAACTGATGGAGGAAGTCCCGTTGTGACCGGCGGCAGCAATCCAGCGAGGGCCGAGCACAGTTGCAATGTTGAACAGCAACACATCCCAGAAGCCCATTGTCTTGCGAAGTTGAGATTTTGGGTCACCAACGGCGGCGACAGGAGCAACGGAACTGGTCACAGGGTCACGTCCAGCGCCGGTATCAATTCATCCTGCATCCGGAAATTGTGCAGAAAGGGATCTTTGGCATTCTCAAATTCCTTCCAGGACGCGAAAACTTCGGCTCTTCCGTCCTGCAAGAACACAATGGTGTCCGCCAATCGCCTGGCCAGGTGCGTATCGTGAGTAACGACGATAGAAGTCTTGTGAAACATTTCTTTGAGCCGCAAGATCAAATCGCCCATGTGACCTGCCATGATCGGATCCACCATGGTTGTGGGCTCGTCATATAGGATGGCCTCCGGATTCAACGCCAGCGCCCTGGCGATCGCCACGGCGCGCTTCATGCCGGTGGACAGCTCGCTAGGAACCTTGTTCAGCACTTCTTCCACTTCCAGCATCTTCGCGAACTTGGCCACGTACGCGTCGACATCCAGTGCCGTCAATCCCACTTGATCTTCCAAGGGAAACGCGATGTTTTCGGCCACCGTCAGCGAATCAAACAGGGCGCCCGATTGGAACACCATAGTCACTTTTCCGCGAATCACTTCAAACTGGGTTTCGGTGAAATCCGTCACGTCGGTTCCGTCGATGAGAATGCGCCCCGAGTCCGCCTTCAGGAATCCCATGATGTGTTTTAGGGAGACGGATTTGCCCACCCCGCTGCGCCCCATGATCACGCAAGTTTCACCACGCTTTACTTTGAAGCTGACATCAATCAACACGGGGCGGTCGTCAAACGCCTTATTCACGTTGTGAAACTCAAAATAAACCGGCTCCGCATCTTGCTTGCGTTCGTCGGTCAAGCCGCCGGTATTTTGCAAATCTTCGGTCATGGCTGGCGCGCTTCCAGGATGCGTCTTGCCTCCTCGTAGTCCGCCGGCGTGTTCATGTTCCAGAACAAGCGGCCCTTCGTATCAAATCGTTTCCAGACGGACACGTCAAGCACTTCCATAGGCAGGCGTTTCATGGCGTCGGTGACCCTGCGTACTCCCGAGTCGAAGGCCGTCTGAACGCTCGGCATGGAAGCCGTCTTCCAGCAGGCGCAGAGCGGTTCCAGACCGTTTGCCGATTCTGCCACGGCGACTTGCGCCGCGCTTCGCTCTGCACGTTGGCATAAGAATTCCAACCAGTCGCGCGTAAGAAAAGGCATGTCGCAACTTACGATCAAGTTCCAAATGGATTCGGTACTTCGCTCCGCGGACGATTGCAGTGCGGTCAGAATCCCACCAAGCGGACCCTGGCCTGGCCAGCGATCCGCCTGCAGTGCTGCCCGCGCGCCGGGGTACTTGCCTTCCGCTGCGACGATGAATACCTCGCTGCACACCGAAGCGACAAGTTCGGTGGTCTGCGCCAGCATCGTCTTCCCGCCAAGTTCGGCGAGCGCCTTGTCCGTGCCAAATCTCGTGCTCGCGCCACCCGCCTGAACGTAGCCTAAAATGCTCATTCGTCGTCCTCGGGAGCTTCCTGGCCCGGCCTACGGATTCCCAACTCGCGCAGGCGTTCCTGCAAGCTCTGTCGGTGTAAGCCAATCGTCGCCGCGGTGCGCGAAATATTCCAACGATGCGCGCCCAATTGGCGCAATAGGTAAGCCACCTCGAATTTACGCTTGGCGTCGCGAAAATCTTTTTCCCACAAGCCATAGTCTGCCGCGGCATCTCCGCTTTTCGGCAACACCGGTGAGCCGTGCACCACCTCTTCCGGCAAATCTCCCACGCCAATCTCCTCGTCGCTGCACAACACCAGGCTGCGTTCGATGGCGTTCTTCAACTCGCGCACATTCCCTGGCCAATCGTAGCGCTCCAGAGTCGTCAGAGCTTCCTTGATCAGCCGGCCGGTGCGACCGAGCCGCGCGCCATGGATCTGAAGAAAAGCCTCGGCGAGTGCGGCGATATCTTCCTTGTGAGTGCGTAAAGCGGGAAGCTCGATGGTCACGACGCGCAAACGGTAGAACAAATCTTCACGAAATTTTCCGTCACGAATTGCATGATTGAGGTTGCGATGTGTTGCACTGATTACGCGCACGTCCACCGGGATGGATGGTGAGCCGCCCAGTCGCTCGATGGTACGATTCTCCAGCGCCCGCAGCACTTTCGATTGGGTTACCGGATTCATGTCACCTATTTCGTCAAGAAATAGGGTCCCGCCACTGGCCTGCTCGAACTTCCCCTTCTTCTGCTGAGCTGCGCCGGTGAACGCGCCGCGTTCATAGCCGAACAATTCGCTTTCGATCAACGTTTCGGGCAGCGCGGCGCAATTCACGGCCACGTAGGCCTTACCGTTACGTGGCGAGCGAGCGTGAATTTCCTGCGCCATCAGATCCTTGCCGGTTCCGCTCTCACCGAGGATCAGCACCGTCGAATCGGTGGGTGCGACGCGGTCCGCGATCTCAAAGACTCGACGCATCCCGGCTGACCGCCCGATCATTTGGCCAAAATTTCCTTCTGTTGCCAATTGCCGGCGCAGCGACATGTTTTCCTGCTCCAGCGTTGCCAATTTCAGCAGATTGGCCACGCGCTGCCGCAACTCATCCAGCTCGAAGCCTTTCACCAGATAATCCGCCGCGCCCAGTTGCAGCGCCTGCACCGCCGACTTCGCGGTATCCAGGGCGGATACCATCAGCACCGGTAGCTCGTAGCCTTCCTGGCGCAGCCATTTCAGAAACGAAAGCCCGTCCTCCTCCGGCAGCACAACGTCCAGAAGCAGAAGATCCGGCTTCTCGGATAGCAGCGACGAGCGCCCCGCCGCCGCGGAGTCTGCCTCAGCGACCCGGTAGCGGCCCTCCAACGCTCGGCGCAAGCCGTAGCGCGCCGCCGGTTCGTCATCCACAATCAGGATTGTTTTCATGATCGACTGTCCTTTGCTGCCAGCGGCAGCAACGCACGGAATCTGCTCCCACGCTCCTCGCGGATCGGACTGTATACCGTAAGCGTTCCGCCGATTTCCTCCAGACGCCGCGAAACAATTGCCAAACCTAGCCCGGTTCCACGGGCCTTGGTGGTGAAAAATGGCTGAAGAATTTTCTCTATCAGCGCTGGCGGAATGCCTACGCCGTCGTCTTCCACGGAAACAGAGCAGTTGCCATCCTGCGAGCCGATAGACACGTGAACGTACCCGCCTCGCGAAGTGGCCTCCAGCGCGTTGAGCACGAGGTTCGACAGAATATCGTTGGCCACTTCTGCCCTTGCCGCCACTTCGAGCGGTTGCCCGTCCACGCTCACTTCCAGCGCGATGCCGCGATTCTCCGCTTCATGTCGAAGCATGCTCGCCACGTTCTCCGCTACTCCAGCCGCGTCGCACTTTCCGGCCGGGCCGCGGTTCGTCATTCCCGGGCGGCTGAACTGCAGCAATTGATTCAGCGTTTCCGAGAGCCGCCGAATCTCATCGAGCACCATCCGTGTCTCCTGCTTCATCGGCGCGGGCAGCTTCGAGCTCTCCATTTGCACCTGCAAAATGGTTTTAATCGAGCCCAGCGGGTTTTTCAGGCTGTGCGAAATGCTCGCCGCCATTTGTCCTACTAGCGCCAGACGCTCCCGTTCCGCCAATGCCCTCTCCAGCTGCAGCTTTTCTTCAATCAGGCGGCAGAGATCGAAGGCTGCGGGTAGTTGCTCGCAGACCAATTCCAACGCCGCATAGGTCTCACCGGAAACCATCGCGCCATGGGGCCTCACCCGCAGTCGCCCCAAGTACGGTCCTGACCGCGCGATGACAAAGACTTCCTCCAGACTGCTTTTTGCCATGGCATACTCCGCGGCGGTATCGGGCAGGGGCATTTCGAGCTGCGCTTCTGCCAACTGCAACTGCTCCGCGATCCAGTGCTCGCTGAATATCTGGAGCTTTTCGAGGTCGCCGCCCCGCGCCACTTCGTTGATCGGTCCCATCAGCCTTTGGGCGCGATCCACTTCCTTTTGGGCTGTCCTGCGCAGTAACTTTCCCATGACCCGCTGCAATGGTTCAAAAAAGACCACGGGGAGAAAGAGCAGCAGTGCGGCGGATGCCTCGGGCGGGAGATAAAGCTCAAGCCACTGGCCAGCGCGGCGAACAAAGCTCAGGTACAACAACGCCACAAACACCATAAACACGGCGTAGATGAGATTCCTTTGCCGGCCAATCTGTAGGAAGTTGGACCGCTGGACTTGGCCGATCAGCCCAACCAGCGGTACAAGTACGAAAATCATGGCAACCAAAGAGCTCCAGGGCGCTTGCGAAGGGCTAAAACGCCCAAGCGCGACTACGATAACCATCAAGACCGATAGCAATGCCAGAATTCGCGCTAGGTTTTTGTGAAAAGCTTGCTGCTCTCCATCCGGCGAAGCCTTCGCAAACCGCCTTTGCCAGTAGGCGCCACAGAGGACCGCGCCGATCAGCCAGATTTGAAATGGAAGCCCGAGTTGCCGGGAAGGACTGGAGAATTGATATGCCCGGCTCGGCCCGACTGCGGCGATTAGAAACGGATCGAGCAATATCGCCGGCAACCACGCGCACGCCAGCCAGGCCACCTTGCGCCCGCCGGGCGCAACCAGATTCCGAATCGAGGCGTATTCGGCATGGAGATGAACGACCAGAGACGGAGTAAACCACAGCCCGAGGCAGAGAAACGTCCAGGCGAAGCGCAGCAGCGTAGGCGGCGGAGTGCCGTAGTAGAGTTCTGCATTCAGCGCGAGCAGGCTGCTGCCGAACAAAAGGGCCAGTGCCAGACATAGAAAGAAAAATATGCGCTCGAAATTCCGCTGGCGGCGATGACCGATAATCACCACCATCCAGAAAAACGGGAGCAGCGTTCCAGCGGTCAGCAGAACAAGGCGGAGGTTGAGCAGTAGTCGCATGCGGCTTTTCCGGGAAGTCTAAGCCCGAAGGCGAAGCAGAGCAATTGCCAAGTGCAAGGAAAATCTGGCAGGAACAAGACACTGATAATAGGGTACTTAAACTCAAGCAAGGGACCTGGATATATGAGTGGACGGCACTCAGATTGAGAGGAATTTACTTGACTTGAGGCGTTTCTCTGCTATATTAGCACTCGGCTGTGAGGAGTGCTAAGGCCTCTTTTGCTCTCCCCCACCGTTTTTGTCAGTCACATCGCTAGATCACTTATGGAGGTTTTTCGAGATGGCAGTCAATCTGACCCCGCTGCACGACCGTGTAATCGTGAAGCGCATTGAAGAAAAAGAAACCGTCAAGGGTGGGATCATAATCCCCGATTCCGCGAAGGAAAAGCCGCAAGAGGGCGAAGTAATTGCCGTCGGTGCGGGCAAGCGGGAGAAGGGCGAACGCATTCCCCTGGACGTCAACGTTGGCGATCGCGTGCTGTTCGGAAAGTATAGCGGCAGCGAAATCAAGATCGATGGCGAAGAACTCCTGATCCTCCGCGAAGAAGAAATTCTCGCGAGGCTTGGCGGCGCCGCGAAGGCAGCGAAAAAGTAGTCAGTCTTCCGTTATCAGTCATGAGTGACGAATTCAGAGAACTACGCAATCGTTGTAGGTCAGGCCCCCGGGCTTGAAAAGTTTTCGGAACAAATCTCAGGAGGAACTAAGCAATGGCGAAGCAGATTGTTACCGGAGAGAATTCCCGTCAAGCGATTCTACGCGGCGTGAATGCCCTCGCGGATGCAGTGAAAATCACCCTCGGCCCCAAGGGCCGCAATGCGGTGATTGAAAAAAAGTTCGGCGCTCCCATCATCACCAAGGACGGCGTCACGGTGGCCAAGGAAATCGAACTGCGGGATCCGCTCGAGAACATGGGCGCCCAGATGGTTCGTGAAGTCGCTTCCAAGACCAGCGACGTCGCCGGCGATGGCACCACCACCGCCACGGTTCTGGCTCAGGCCATCTTCCGCGAAGGCGTGAAGACGGTTGCGGCCGGCGCCAGTCCCACCGCCCTCAAGCGCGGCATCGACCGGGCCGTCGAAGTCGCCGTCGAGGAAATCAAGAAACTCCACCGAGACGTGAAGGGCGACATGATCGCCCAGGTTGGCACCATCTCCGCCAACAACGACCGTCAAATCGGCGGCATCATCGCCGAAGCCATGAAGAAGGTTGGCAAGGACGGGGTCATCACCGTGGAAGAGTCCAAGACCATGGAGACCACCCTGGAAGTCGTGGAAGGCATGCAGTTCGACCGCGGCTACCTGTCCCCCTATTTCGTTACCGACCCGGAACGCATGGAATGCGTGGTGGAAAACGCGCTGATCCTGATCAACGAGAAGAAGATCAGTTCCATGAAGGACCTGCTTCCATTGCTGGAGCAGATTGCCAAGCTGGGCAAGCCGCTGCTGATCATCGCGGAGGACGTTGAGGGCGAAGCCTTGGCGACCCTGGTGGTGAACAAGCTGCGCGGCACCTTGCAGTGCGCTGCCGTCAAGGCTCCTGGCTTTGGCGATCGCCGCAAGGCCATGCTGGAAGACATCGCGGTACTGACGGGCGGTAAGGCCATCACCGAAGACCTTGGTATCAAGCTGGAGAACGTGAAGATCGAGGATCTCGGCAAAGCCAAGAAGGTCACCATCGACAAGGACAACACCACCATTGTCGAAGGCGCGGGCAAGGCTTCGGAAATCGAGGGTCGCGTCAAGCAGATCCGTCAGCAGGTGGAAAACACCACTTCGGACTACGACCGCGAGAAGCTCCAGGAACGCCTGGCAAAGCTGGTTGGCGGCGTCGCCGTCATCAAGGTCGGTGCGGCAACCGAAACCGAACTGAAGGAAAAGAAAGCTCGGGTAGAGGACGCCATGCACGCCACTCGTGCGGCCGTTGAGGAAGGCATCGTTTCCGGCGGCGGC
>Ga0126379_10000589_pt1 | contig 20333 bp, 19 predicted proteins | sample PanSoiMetPlot_24_FD_92640 | JGI IMG/M metagenome (GOLD analysis project Ga0126379, IMG submission 92640) | Tropical forest soil microbial communities from Panama - MetaG Plot_24 | ecosystem: Environmental > Terrestrial > Soil > Tropical forest > Bulk soil | place: Panama | collected 2016-02-17
GCGCCGCGAGCTGCGCCGGGTCACGACGCTGGACGTCGAGCGGCCGTCCCTGGTCGCGAGCGGGTCCTGAGCGCGCCTGTTCACCACGCGCGCGGCACGGCGTCGCGCGTCATCGTTCTCCCGGGGGAGACCATCCCATGCGACTGAGCCTCGCCTACGAGATGCAGCGGCCGACGGTGGACGATCACGCGGTGGTCGAGGAGACCATCGAGCAGTGCGTGCTGGCCGACCGGATGGGATTCGACACGGTGTGGTTCGTGGAGCACCATTTTCTCACGAGTTTCTCCAGTTCTCCGTGCCCTGAGGTGATCTTCGGAGCGCTGAGCCGGCTGACCAGGCGCATTCGCCTCGGCTTCGGGGTCGTGATCCTTCCGTATCACCACCCGGTGAGGGTGGCCGAGCGCGTCGCCATGGTCGATCACCTCTCGGGCGGCCGGGTCGAGTTCGGAACGGGGCGCTCGGCACCCTACGAGCAGATCGGCATGGGCATCGACCCGCGCAACACGCGCGCGATGTGGGAGGAGTCGCTCCAGATGATCCCGCGCATCTGGCAAGACGGGCTCTTCTCGTGGGACGGTCAGTTCTGGAAGGTGCCGCCGCGGGAGGTGCGTCCCAAGCCGTACCAGAAGCCGCACCCGCCGATCTGGGTGGCGGCGCTGCAGCCGGCGACGTACGAGCTGGCCGCGGAGAAAGGCATCGGCGTCATGGCGCTCAGCGTCGCGGCGCCCTCCTATCTCGCCCCGCACATTCAGCGGTACAAGGAGCGGGTGCGACAGGCCCGCCCCGTCGGACAGTTCATCAACGACCAGTGGCTGTCGGCGACGATGGGGTTCTGCGACCGGGACGACGAGGCGGCGCGCGAGCTGGCGGCGAAGTCGCTGCGCACCTTTTTCGGCCCCGACCGGCCGTACCTCAAGGACCAGACCCACCTGTACGAGCAGCTGGTGGAATCGTGGGGTGGCGTGCCCGAGCACCTGCGCGCGAACTTCGCCCGCTACCTGAAGGGTGACGGCGCGGCTGGCGCCCCCGAGGTCGATCTCTCCGGGGGGTCGGGGCAGATCGCCAGCGCGCTGTGGAATCAGATCGACGCGGACACGCTGGTCGAGCGTGGCGTCCTGGTGGCTGGTGACCCGGAGAGCTGTCTTCGCAGCATCGCCATCCACGAGGCGGCGGGCGTCGACGAGCTGCAGTTCCTGATGGCCACCGAGACGATTCCCCACGAGAAGGTCATGTCGTCGATCGAGCTCTTCGGCACGCACGTCATCCCGGAGCTCCGGAAGAGGACACCCGCCGTCGCGAGCGCGTAGCGCGGCGCCTCGGGCGCATCCGAGCCGCCGGCTTCACCCCGACGTACTCGCTGATGCATCCGCCGTAGAGGCGGTGCTCCACACGGGCGAAGCCGGCGAGCTCGAGGCATTTCACGATCGTCGGGGCGCTCACGCAGTGCTCGATGGTGTCCCAGTAATAGCGCGTGAGCAGTCCGACCTCCCCTCTGCCCTCCTGGACGGTGGCGATGAGCGGCAGAATGCGCCGGAGATAGCTCCGGAGCAGCCAGCGCCGGACGGCTCCGCTCGGGCGGCTGATCTCGAGGACCAGCAGTGAGCCGCCCGGCTTCAAGACCCGAAGGCACTCGGCGAAGGCCCCCCGGAGATCGGGCAGGTGTCGCAGCGCATACGCGATCGTCAGCATGTGGAACCGATCGTCGCGGAACGGCAGGTGCTCGCCCCGTCCCTGCACCAGCGGGACGGCGAGCGCCTTCCGGGCCTCGCGCAGCATGCCGGCGCTCGGATCCAGGCCGATGACGGAGCCCGATCGCCGAAGGATGTCGAGGGCGGCTCGCGCGACCAGCCCGGTTCCTGCACCGATGTCGAGCAGCGTCATCCCCTCGGCCAAGCCGGCGCGACGCAGCGCCGACCGGCGATACCACGCGCCGGAACCGAACGACAGAAGCCGGCACACGAGCTCGTAGCGCGGGGCGGTCGCGTCGAACAGCCAGTCCACGAACGGCGCGCGCCCGCGTGAGCCGGCGTAATAGCGGCCCAGCACCGGATGCGGCGCCCGGGGCAGCGGCGGCGATCCGTGCGGCTCGACTCGTCCATGTGGCCGCCGCAGCGTCCGGCAGGTGCCGTCCTCGTTGGAAGGGCGAAGCGCCTGGTCAGCGAGCCGGCGCATCGCCACTACTCGCCTCCGTTTGACCGACGGTCGGGGGCATTGAGGAGGACTGTCGACCGCATCCGGAACCCGGCTCGGCGGCCGAGCGTCGGCCCGACATTGCGGGCGCTGGCCGCCCGCGTTCGACCACGACCACGAGCCGGTGACGGCACCCGGAGACAATCAGGCCAGAGGGGTCGTCCAGGTTGCCTGCCCGATGCGCGACCGGTTGAGCGCTCGTAGTCGGCCTGCTGGATCGTTGATGTCCCGGCGGATCGCGCCGCCGGTGCCCGATCGCGTCCGATGACGCGCATCGCGGGCCGCGTTCGCCGGTGCGGCGTCTCGGCGAAGCGCCGGACGAAGATAGGCTCTCGGCCCGCGAGTGTCAATGACGAGTTTGGTCACACAGCGGGCGCGCCTACCTGGCCTTCAGCGTCACGTCCTCGTACGGGCCGGAGTAGGGGAAGTTTGCGATGACGCCTGCGGCCTGACGCCGTTCAGGAGCGCCGGCTCCAGCACGGGTGCGAACATCGCCTGGTCGTGGATGATCTGCTGGATCTTGTGGAGGATCTGCGTGCGGACGCGGGGATTCTGCTCGTTCACCTGCTCGGAGAAGAGCCCGTCCACCTCGGGGTACGTCTTGTACACGTAGGTCCCGCCCGTGACGGCATCGTGGTCGATGCGCGTGGCCGCATTGCCCGGGGGCGCCGCTGCCGGTGTGGAGCATGCCGCGGAGCTTCTTGTCCGAGTATTCCTTGTCGAAGGCGGCGCGCTCCATCACAGGCGCGTCCGGATGCCGATCGCCTGAAGGTAGTTCGCGACGGGCTCGCCGATCGAGCTCCCATAGATCATCTCGCCGGGGCCATGGCCGGGCGAGGATATTAGGGTGTTCGAGGCCGATGCCTACGGCTTGAGGATCACCCGCGTCGCCGCCGTGCCGGTCTGCTTGCCCTGCCACTCTGCGAACTCGAACGCGCGGTTGACCTCGGCGAGGGGAAAGCTGTGCGAGACGACACGTGACAGGGGGTACTTGTCCTTCGTGCGGACGAGGAGATCGAGGGCCGCCGGGACGATCCACGGGTCGTAGTGGGTCACCCCCAGCCACTTGATCTGTTGCGTGATCACCTTGGTGGCGGGGAGGGTCACTGCCTGCGGCACGATGTTGCCGATGTCCACGTACTTGCCGTTGAGGCGGACCATGTCCAGCCCCTCGACGGTGGCCGCGGCGAGGCCGACGACTTCCACCACGATGTCGGCGCCCCGGCCGTCGGTGAGCTCCTTCACGCGCGCCACGCGGGCCTCGGGCGTCGGGTACTCGTTCAGGTCGATGACGTCAGTGGCTCCACATCGCCGCGCCAGATCGAGGCGTGGCCGCTGCCCGTCGATCGAGATGACGCGGGAGGCGCCGCGCTCGGCTGCGACGGCGGCGGCGTAGATGCCGAGACCGCCCGCGCCCTGGATCGCGACGACGTCGCCCGATCGCATGTGGGCTTGCTCGATGCCGTAGAGCACCTGGCAGAGGGCGCAGTTGACCGGCGCGATCGCCTCGTCGGGCAGGGCGTCGGGCACCGCAAAGACGTAGTGACCGGGGCGCAGATAGTAGAACTCGGCATAGCCGCCGTCGCAGTACGGGTTGGACCAGCACGGCGGTCAGTCCCTTGGGCAAGGTGGTCTCCTTTCACGACGGCGCGCACACCGCGGGCGGACGACATCGTGTCCGGCGCCGCCGGACCGCGAACGTGCGGTGTTTCGAGGAGCAGAGGGACGACCGACGATCGTCGGACGTTCCTAGAAGCTGCGGATGAGGCGCTCGACGCGCTCGTCGTGGCTCTGGAAGGGATCCTTGCAGAGGATGGTCTCGCGCTCGGGATCGTTGAGCTTCAAGTAGACCCAGTCGACGCGGTAGTCCTTGCCCTTGAGATTGGCCTGGCGGATGAATTCGCCGCGCAGGCGGGCCCGGGTGGTCTGGGGCGGCAAATGCTTCGCGCGCTCGATCGACTCGTCGTTGGTGACGCGGTCGACCAGCCCGCGCCGAACCAGGCTCCAGTAGAGACCCTTGTCGGGGCGGATGTCGTGGTACTGCAGGTCCATCAGTGAGACCTTCGGATCGCGCCACGAGAGGCGGTTCTTCTCCATGTAGGCTTGGATGACTCGCTGCTTGATCACCCAATCGACCTCTCGTTCCAGCTGCATCGGGTCGTCGGCGAGCGCCTCGATCACGTAGGTCCACCGTGCGAGGACGTCGCGCGTGACACGGTCGGCGTCGATGGCCTGGACGTAGCGGGTGGCCTGCTCCAGATACTCCATCTGCAGCTGTAGGGGCGTGATGGCCCGGCCGTCCTTGAGCCGCACGGTCTCCCGGAGGGTGGGATCGTGGCTGATGTCGCGGATGGCCTGCACGGGGGACTGGAGGCTGTAGTCCTTGTCGAAGTGGCCATCCTCGATCATGTCGAGGATGAGCGCGGTCGTCCCTACCTTCAGGTAGGTGGCCACCTCGGACATGTTCGAGTCGCCCACGATCACGTGCAGCCGGCGATAGCGCTCGGCGTCGGCGTGGGGCTCGTCGCGCGTGTTGATGATCGAGCGCGAGGAGGTTGTGGCGCCGGAGATCTCCTGGCAGATATGCTGCGCGCGCTGCGATAGACAGTAGTGGAATCCCCGCGGCGTCTGTAACACCTTGCCCGCGCCCGCGAAAATCTGACGCGTCACGAAAAACGGGATCAGCCCTTCGGCCAGGCGCTGGAAGGAGACGTCCCGGCTCACCAGGTAGTTTTCGTGACAGCCGTACGAGTTCCCGGCGGAGTCGGTGTTGTTCTTGAACAGCAGGATGTGCCCGGAGATGCCGTCCTCGCGCAGCCGCTTCTCGGCCTGGTGCAGGAGGTCCTCGACGATCCGCTCGCCCGCCTTGTCGTGCACCACCAGATCGGTGATGTCGTCGCACTCGGGCGTCGCGTACTCCGGGTGGAACCCGGTGTCGAGGTAGAGGCGAGCGCCGTTTTCGAGGAACACGTTGGCGTTGCGCGCGCCCGGGATGACCTTCTCGAACAGATAGCGCGCCACGTTGTCCGGAGACAGCCGCCGCTGGCCGTTCAGAGTACAGGTGAGACCGTACTCGTTCTCCAGGCCGAAGATTCGGCGCTTCATGTGGGCATCAGGGTAACAGAGGGAGCGGCCGGGGGCAAGGAATCCGGAGCGGCTACGTCCCCTCGGCGAGGAGTTGGTGGAGCACCTCGGGCGGGATGCGGCGGAACTTCCGGCGTTCCTTGCCGCGGTCGAGCACGGCCACCTCGAGATCGCGCTCCGTGAGGGTCTTGTTCTGCGTTACCATGAGCGCGCGCACCCCGAGCTTGACCGCCGCGGCGAAGTCCAGCGCGTCCTGGAAATTGTCCTTCAGGTAGCGCCGGATCTCGTCGGACTGTCCGCCCATGGCCGCGTAGTTCTTCTCGTCCTCGATCGTCCCGTCGTAGAGGATGTGGTAGATCTCGTTCTTCGTGCCGTTGCCGTCGCCCACCTCGACCACCAGCACCTCGACCTCGAACGGCTTGATGTCCTGGGTGAAGATGTTGCCGAGGGCCTGGGAATACGCGTTGGCGAGTGACTTCGCGCTCACGTCGCCGCGGCTGTACGAGTATCCCTTGATGTCAGCGAGGCGGACGCCGGCGACGCGCAGGTTCTCGAACTCGTTGTACTTGCCGACACCGGCGAAGGCGATGCGATCGTAGATCTCCGAGATCTTGTGGAGCAGGGTGGACGGGTTTTCGGCCACCAGCAGGACGCCGTCGGTGTACTCGATGGCGACGATGGCGCGGCCGCGGGAGATGCCCTTCCGGGCATACTCCGCCTTGTCCTTCATGATCTGCTCGGGCGAGACGTAGTACGGTAGCGGCATCGTTCGGCTCGGGAAGGCGCTCGGCGATCGCCTAGAGGCGGTTCCGATCGCCGAGGATGGTTTCGCAATAGCGGCGGATCTCGTCCTCCGCGATGTCCGAGAACCCGGAGCGCGTGATGATCTTCACTGACGGCAGGATGTTCCGCACCAGATCCGGCCCGCCCGTTCCCAGGTCCTCGTCTGCCGCGTCGATGAGCGCCTCGATGGCCACGCGCACGGCCTCGTCGCGCGACATGTCGCGCTTGAAGCGCTTCTTGAGCGAGTCGCGCGCGTCCTTGCCGCCCGAGCCCTGGGCGAAGTAGTCCGTCTCCTCGTAGCGCCCGCCGGTGACGTCGTACTTGAACAGGCGCCCCGTTCCCGCGCGCTCGTCGAAGCCCGCGAAGATCGGCACGACGACCAGCCCTTGCATGGCCATCGGCAAATTCATCCGGATCATCTGGCCCAGCTTGTTGGCCTTGCCGTCCAGCGAGAGGTTTTCCCCCTCCACCTTCTCGTAGTGCTCGAGCTCGGTCTGGAACAGCCGGGCCATTTCCATCGCCGGGCCCGCCGCCCCGGCGATTCCGACGCCGGAGAGATCATCCGATTTGAAGATCTTCTCGATGCGCCGCGACGCGACCTGGTACCCCTCGCTCGCCTGTCGATCGCCGGCCATCACGACCCCGTCGCGATATCGAAGCGCGAGAACCGTAGTCCCGTGCGGGACGCTCGGCATTTCGGCCTCGCCGCCGTCCCGCAGCCGCGCACCCGGCAAGAGATCGGGCGCACTCTGGCGAAGCAGCTCGGCAAAGCTCGTGGTCGAGTAGTTCTGGAACGCCTGGGCCCACGGCTCCCCGAGCATGTCAGCAGTCGCCGCTCGGCTTGCCGAGGTTCTTCAGCAGGTCTCCCGCCGTCGGGGATTCGGCGAACAGGTGGCGGACGTGCGCCTCGGTGCCGCGCAGCGGCTCCAGCATGAAGATCTTCTTGAGCGGACCTTCCTTGAGATCGAAGATCACCGAGTCCCACGAGGCCGACACGACCTCGTCGGAATACTTCTGCAGGCACATGCCGCGGAAGTATGCACGGGTGTCCTTCGGCGGGTCGTAGATCGCCTTCGACACCTCGTCGTCCGAGACCAGGCGCTCCACCGCGTCGGCCTCCTCGAGCTTGTAATAGAGGCCCTTGCCCGGACGGACGTCGTGGTATTGCAGGTCGATCATCGCGACCCGCGAGTCGGCCCAGTCGAGCCCGTGCTTGTCGCGGTAGTTCTCGATGAGCTGGTGCTTGATCACCCAGTCCAGTTCGCGATCGAGGGACAGCGGGTCGCGCGCGAGCCGGTCGAGCACGGAGAGCCATCGCGCCAGGACGTCCTGGACCCATGGCTCGTGCTCGCGGTTCTTGTAGTACCGGTGCGCCATCTCGAGGAATTCCCGCTGCATGTCGATGGCGGTGAGGGACCGCCCGTCCTTCAGCTTGAGCGTCTCCCGGCACGCGAGGTCGCGCGACACCTTCCGAAAAGCGACGACGGGGCTCTCGAGCGACAGGTCGCGATCGACGAAGTCGTCCTCGATCATGCTGAGCGCGATCGCCATCGTCCCGCACTTGAGATAGTTGGCCACCTCGCTCATGTTGGCATCGCCCACGATGACGTGGAGGCGCCGGTACTTCTCGGGATCCGCGTGCGGCTCGTCGCGCGTGTTGATGATCGGCCGGCTGTGCATGGTCTCGAGCCCGACCTCGGTCTCGAGGAAGTCCGCGCGCTGGGAGATCTGGTAGTCGCAGTGCTCCGTGTTGTTTTCGGCGCCCACCTTGCCGGAGCCCGTGAAAATTTGCCGGCTCACGAAGAACGGCAACAGGTGCTGGACGATCCGCGCGAAGGGGACCTTCCGGTCCATGAGGTAGTTCTCGTGGGTCCCGTACGAGTTGCCCTTCGAGTCGGTGTTGTTCTTGTAGATCAGGATGCGCTGCTCGGGCGGCGAGACCGCCTCGGCGCGGGAGCGCGAGAGGTTCAGGATCCGCTCGCCGGCCTTGTCCCAGATGACGCAATCACGCGGGTTCGTCGTTTCCGGCGAGGAGTACTCGGGGTGGGCGTGATCCACGTAGAAGCGCGCGCCGTTCGAGAGGATCAGGTTGATCAGGCGCGACTCCTCCTTCGAGGGAACCTCCTTGTCCTCCATGTATTCGAAGCCGCGCGCGTCCCTGAGCGGGCTCTCCGCTTCGTAGTCCCAGCGGATCCGGGAGGACCGGTAGGTCTCGTACGAGTTGATGAGGAGAAGCGACGACAGGATCGGGTTGAAGTCGGGCTGGTTCTTGACCGTGATGCCGTACTCGGTCTCGATGCCCATGACCTTCGGAATCGCCATGACGTCCCCGGATGTCGGTGCTGCGGTGCGTGAAGAGCACACGGCGGGAGGGAGTCTCGACGCTCCCCCCCGCCGTGGTGCTTACAGATATTGCCCGGTGTTGATGACCCGCTCGACAGCGCGCTGCTTGTCCTTGACCTCGCCCATGAGCGGCTTGACATAGACGATCCGTTCGCCCTTCTTGCCGGCGATCTTCGCCCAGTCGTCGGGGTTGGTCGTGTTGGGCAGGTCCTCGTTCTCCTTGAACTCCTCGCGGACGGCGTTCAGCAGATCGTCGACCTTGATGCCCTTCTCGCTCGACTGGATGTAGCGCTTGAGCGCGAGCTTCTTCGCCCGTCGCACCACCGACTCGATCATCGCGCCGGAGGCGAAGTCCTTGAAGTACAGGACCTCCTTGTCGCCGTTGGCGTAGGTGACCTCGAGGAAGCGATTCTCCTCGCCCAGGCTGTACATCTCGTCGATCGACGCGGCGATCATGCGGTCGATGGCCGCCCGGATGTCGTCGGCGTGCTGCCGCGTCTCCGACTCGTGGATCGGCAGCTCGACGGTCATGTACTTGTTGAAGATGTCCACGGCCGCGTCGCGATCCGGTCGCTCGATCTTGATCTTCACGTCGAGCCGTCCCGGGCGCAGGATCGCCGGGTCGATGAGGTCCTGGCGGTTGGAGGCGCCGATCACGATCACGTTCTTCACCGCCTCGACCCCATCCAGCTCGGCGAGCAGCTGCGGCACGATCGTCGTCTCCACGTCCGAGGAGATCCCGGAACCGCGGGTGCGGAACAGGGCATCCATCTCGTCGAAGAAGATGACCACCGGCACGTCCTCGGCAGCCTTCTCCCGCGCCTTCACGAAGATCTCGCGGATCTTGCGCTCGGTCTCGCCGACGTACTTGTTCAAGAGCTCGGGCCCCTTGATGCTGAGGAAGAAGCCCTTGACCCTCTCGCCGCGCTTCTCGGAGATCCGCGCGGCGAGGTTGTTCGCGACCGCCTTGGCGATCATCGTCTTGCCGCAACCGGGAGGCCCGTAGAGCAGCACGCCCTTCGGCGGCGCGAGATGATGTTCCTTGTAGTAATCGCTGTAGAGGTACGGCAGCTCCACCGCGTCCTTGATCGCTTCGATCTGGGTGCTGAGCCCACCGATGTCCTCGTAGCCGATGTCGGGCACCTCTTCCAGCGTCAGGTCCTCGACCTCGCTCTTCGGCAGCTTCTCGAGCAGGTAGCCGCTCTTGGCGTCCATCAGGATGTGGTCGCCGACCTTCAACTTGATGTCGCGCAGCGGCTCGGCAACGATTCCAACCCGGTCCTCGTCGGCGCGCTGGGTCACGACCGCCCGCTGCTCGTCGAGGAGCTCCTTGAGTACGACGACCTCGCCCTGGATCTCGTAGCCGGCCGTCTCGACCACGTTCAGGCCCTCGTTCAGGATCAGTTCCTGACCGGGCTTGATCGTGTCGGCCTTGATGGAGGGGTGGAGGTTGACCTTGACCTTGCGCCCCTGGGACAGAATGTTGATCGTGCCGTCCTCGTTGGCCGACAGGAAGACGCCATATGTGGACGGCGGCGCGCAGAGCTTGTCGACCTCCTCCTTGAGCGAGGTGATCTGCTCGCGCGCCTCGTACAGTGTGTTGACGAGCTTCTCGTTCTGGTTGAACGCCTGCACGAGCTGGCGGTTCGCCTCGCGCAGCTTGTTCTCCAGGACCATGAACTCGCGCGGCGCCTCCTCCATTTTCTTCCGGAGACGGCCCGTCTCGGCCTCGAGCGAGCGCACGTAGGCCTGGAGGTCCTGGACCTGCACTTCGTACTCGGTCAACCGGCGGCGGTAATTGGCGTCACTCATAGGCAGGAACTTGGACAGCCCCTTCATTCCTTCCGAAGTGGGCTCCCGGTTCGGAGTGCCCTTCTTTTCGAACTCCTTCATGTCCACCCGTCCCTTTCTCGGTGAACCATCGGGCGTACTTCCAAGCTGGCGATGACGCCCGCCCAAAGAAGCCGAAGGTGGGCTCAGTATAGGTGGCGGTTTCGAACCAAGTCAAGCGAATTGGCCTCAGATTGCTCTTATTGAGCCCTTGAATTCATTCGACTTTTCCGATCCCGACCCTCGCCGCGCGCCGATCGCAGTCACCTGTGGAACATCTTGCCCAGCAGGGGAGTTCCATTCCCGAAAATTCCGATCCCATCTCGTCTCCGAGTGCTGCTGCGTCGACTCTGCGAGCGCCTTGCTGCTTGCTTACGACGGTCTCGCGAGTCGTCCGGTCTCTGCCATCGCTCCCCTTGCTGTTTCGTCGTATAACTACAGGCATGTCCCGTGCCGTTTTCGGGCTACTGATTCTCGTCCTCGCGTCCGGCGCTGTTCCGTCGACCTCGAGCGAGCAACCTGCCGTTCTTCGCGTGGCGCTTCCTTCCCTTCCAGCGGCCCTCGATCCGGCCGCCGCCATCGACGGCCCACTGCCATTCGTCGCTCGCCAGGTCTTCGACACGCTCGTTCGCTACGTCGATGGCGGGAGCGACGTGGAGCCCGCTCTGGCGACCCAGTGGTCCATCTCGAGAGACGGCCTCACCTGGTCATTTCGCCTGCGGGACGGCGTCCGGTTTCACGACGGCACGCCGCTCGTCGCGCAGCACGTGGTGGACAGCCTCGATCGACTGATCCAGCCCGGGAATCCGCAGGCGCCGGCGGTCAACGCGGCGGCTCCCAGGTTGCTTCGCGGCACTCCTGGCGTCGTAAAGGAAATCAAGGCGACCGATCCCCGCACTGTCAAGATCTCTCTGGCGCTCCCGTATGCGCCGCTCCTGGGCGTCCTCGCCCACCCGGCCTTTTCCATCGTGCTCGCCGCGCCGGGCGCTCCGAGCGGCGCGCCGTTTCAGGGAACGGGCCCGTTCGCGATCGCGGAACTGGCGCCGGGGCGCATCGTCCTCGACGCGCGGCCCGGCCACTGGGCGGGCGGCCCGCGCGTGGCGCGCGTGGCGTTCAGCGAGATCGCCGACGACGCGCAGGCCATGTTGGCGCTCGATGCGCAGTCGCTCGACGCGTTCTTTCCCGCCGGGGCGCCGCCGCGCCAGACCGGAGCCGCATCGGTGCCGGGATGGCGGATCGGCTACCTCGCGCTCCAAACGGAGAAGGAACCGTTCAGCCGCCCCAAGATACGCCGAGCGGTTTCGACCGCGCTCGATCCGGCCGCGATCTCGCTGGCGGCCGGCGCCTCTGCGACAACGCTTCAGGGATTCCTCCCGAGCGGTGTGTGGGCCCGGCGGGACGCGCGTACCGCGATGGAAGGAGGTCCGGAGCGCGCCAAGCGACTCTTCGCGGAGGCCGGCCCGCGTCGTGGGGCGGGCCCCGTGCTGCTGGTCGCGGACAGCGACAAGCGACCGGACACGGCCAGGATCGCGGAAGCGGTCCGCGCTTCGCTGGCGGCGGCCGATTTCCCGATCACCGTGCAGAGCAAATCACTGGAGGTGGCGACCCCGCTCCTGCACAACGGAGAGCATTCGATGGCGCTGCTCGAGACTCTTGTCGAAGCGGGCGATCCGCACTTCCTCCTCTATCCGCTGTCGACGACCGAAGGCGCCACCCGCGGTCCTCAGGCGTCGAACTTTTCCTTCTATCGCAATCCCCGACTCGACGATCTGCTGATTCGCGCGAGTCAGCTCTCGTTTCGCCCGGAGCGCCAGCGTCTCTACGTGCGCGCACAGGCGATGCTCGCAGAGGACTTGCCCTGGATCCCGCTCTACGTCCGCCTGCACTGGGCAGTGATCCGGCCCGACGTGAAGGGGTTGCGGCTCCACCCGAGCGGCAACCATCGACTGGATCGCGTGACCCTCGGCTGACACTTCGACTGATCCGCCGCCCCGATAGCGCGCGGGGGCGGCGTCTGGACTTGCCGGAGGGCGCGTGGTAGAAGGTTGAAGGACTCGCAACCCTCCGCGCGACAGCGTGGTCATCGATCGCGGGCGAGGCCCGGGTTGCGAAGGCCCTCAACGTCGTTTCCATGCTATCGATCTCCGACGCTGCCACAGAAATGGCCACGTGAGTGTTTCCCGAGCACGATCCAGGGCGGTCACATGATCCACATGGTTCACATGATCCAGGGCAGGTGGGGCGGTCGTCACTCGAGGTCGGCGCGAAGGTGCGGCCGGGTCGCCAATGACCGGCGGCGTTCGCCACGCGTGGCGGACGGCGTCGGCGGAGACGGTGTGAAGAAATCTCGCAGACGGGTCGCCGCGGTACGCGCAATCAGAACGTTGCGGCACGTCGCCAATCCGATTCCCGGATTTCTTCACACGCTCGGAGGAGAGCGAGCGAGGGCCCGATCAGACTCGGGGGGAAGGTGAGGGCACCATGTCCGGACACTCACGATGGTCGCAGATCAAACGGAAGAAGGGCAAGACGGACGTCCAGCGGGGGAAGCTCTTCTCGAAGATCCTCCGCGAGATCACCGTGGCGGCGCGAAACGGCGGGGGCGACCCGAAGGGCAACCTGAGACTGAAGGCCGCGATCGAATCCGCCAAGGCGGCCAACATGCCGGCGGACAACGTCAAGCGCGCGGTCCAGAAGGGCACGGGCGAGCTGCCGGGGGAACAGTACGAGGAAGTGACCTACGAGGGGTACGGCCCCGGTGGTGTCGCGGTCCTGGTGCGTGTCCTGACCGACAACAAGAACCGCACGGGGCCCGAGGTCCGTCACATCTTCGAGCGAAACAGCGGACACATGGGCACGGCCGGCTGCGTCGCGTGGATGTTCGAGCGCCGCGGCCTGATCCAGGCGGACGCGATGCGCATCAAGGAGGACGATCTCCTCGAGAAGGCGCTCGAGGCCGGAGCCGCCGACGTCAAGCCTGTCGAAAAAGTCTTCGAGATTGCCACCGCGCCTGATGAAATGGAAACGGTTCGGCAAGGGCTCGAGCGCGCGGGCGTCCCGGTGCTCGAGGCCCAGGTCGACATGGTGCCCCAGTCAACCGTGCGCGTGGAGGGCAAGGACGCCGCGGCCGTGCTGCGGCTGATCGAGGCCCTCGAGGAGCAGGACGACGTCCAGTCCGTCTACTCGAACTACGACATCCCCGACGAGGTCATCGACGCCATCTCCGCTGCGTAGCGTCGCGGAGGCCGGCCTCGCGAACGCCGAGAGCGGCCGCGGTCTCAGGATCATGGGAGTGGATCCGGGACTGGTGGCGACCGGGTTCGGCGTGCTCGAGGCCAGGCCGGCGGGCGTGGCGGTGGCCGAGGCGGGTGTGATCTCGACGGGGGCCGGGGAAGCCCTCGAGGCGCGACTCAACGCGATCTATCGGGCGGTGTATCGGATCATCGAAGCCCAGACGCCCAGCCTCGTCATCGTCGAAGATCTCTACACCGAGTACAAGTGCCCGCGCACGGCCGTGCTCATGGGCCACGCCCGGGGTGTCATCTATCTCGCCGCGCGCCAGCTCGACGTGCCGCTCCTGGCGCTCACGCCGTCCGAAGTGAAGCGGGCCGTCACCGGCAATGGCTCGGCCGGGAAGGTGCAGGTTCAGCGCGCGGTGCAGACGCTGCTGGGACTCGCGGCCGTCCCGCACCCGTCCCACGTCGCCGACGCGCTGGGGCTCGCGATGACGGGCATGGCGCGGGTGACTGGACGCTCGCCGTTCGGGCGCGCCCGCCTGGCGCGGAGCGGGACGTGATCGCCTCCGTTCGCGGCGCGCTCCGCCGGAAGTTCGAGGACCGGGTTGTCGTCGAGGCGGGCGGTGTCGGATACGAGGTGTTCGTGCCCCCGGTGGTCCTGCGCGCGCTGCGCGACGCCAAGGCGGGGGACGGGGACGCCGCCGACCACGTCGGCCTGATGGTGCACTACCACGCGACCCAGAATCAGCCGCGGCCGGTCCTGATCGGATTCACGTCGGACCTCGACAAGGAGTTCTTCGAGAAGCTGATCACCGTGAAGGACGTGGGGCCGCTGGTCGCCGCGCGCGCCCTGAACGCCCCGGTCGGCGAGATCGCCGCGGCTATCGCGCGCCAGGACGAGGGATATCTGCGGCGGCTGCCGGGCATCGGCCCGCAGAAGGCGAAGAACATCGTCGCCCAGCTCCACGGCAAGGTCGCGAAGTTCGCCCTGGCCCAGCCGGAGGAGCCGGAACGCCCCGTGGTGCCCCCGAGCGCTCCCGCGGAGGATGACGGCGTGCGGAACATGGTGTTCGAGGTGCTCGTGAGGCAGCTCGGCCATCGGCCGAGCGAGGCGGCGCAGCTCATCGGCAGCGCGCTCGGGCGCCGGCCGGGCATCGCGACGCCCGAGGAGCTCTTCGACGAGATCTATCGCGGCGCCTCGCGTGGCTAGTCGGGCGTGACCGATGAGCGATGAGGCGCGCGTGATGAGCCGCACCGCCCTGGCGGAGGAGAGCCAGGTCGAGCGCCAGCTCCGGCCGCAGCGGCTCGACGAATACGTCGGGCAGCGGGCGGCTGTCGAAAGCCTGCGCGTCTCCGTGGAAGCGGCTCGTCAGCGCGGGGAATCCCTCGATCACGTCCTGCTGTCCGGCCCCCCGGGCCTCGGCAAGACGACGCTCGCGACCATCATGGCGAACGAGATGGGCGCCGCCATCGTGACCACCGCGGGACCGTCGCTCGAGCGCGGCGCGGACCTCATGGGCATCCTGACCAATCTGAACGAGCGCGACGTCCTCTTCATCGACGAGATCCACCGGCTCCCCCGGACCGTCGAGGAGCTGTTGTACCCCGCTATGGAGGACTTCTCGATCAACTTCGTGATGGACAAGGGCTTGAATGCGCGGACCATGCGCATCCCGCTGCGGCCGTTCACGCTGGTGGCCGCGACGACTCGCCCGGGGATGCTCAGCTCGCCGCTGCGCGAGCGCTTTGGCATCTTTCACCACCTCGACTTCTATTCGGTGGAGGACCTCTGCTCGATCGTGCTGCGCTCCGCCTCGATCCTGAGCGCCGCGGTCGAGCCGGCCGGCGCCGAGGCGATAGCGCGCCGCTCGCGCGGAACCCCGCGCATCGCGAACCGGCTGCTGCGGCGGGTGCGCGACTACTGTCAGGTGAAGGGCGACGGTGTGGTGACGGCTGCCGCCGCGGGGGACGCGCTGGATCGAGAAGGCGTCGACGCCGCGGGGCTCGACCGCCTCGATCGCCGGTTCCTCGTCGCGATCATCGAGCAGTATCGCGGCGGTCCGGTCGGCCTTGAGGCGATTGCCGCCACGATCAACGACGAGGCGGAGACCCTGGCGGAGGTCGTCGAGCCCTTCCTGCTCAAGATCGGCTACATCGTGCGCAGCCCCAACGGCCGCAAGGCGACGCCGGCCGCGTACGCGCACCTCAGATACGCGATAGTCGCCGGGACGAGCGCACAGGGACTGCTGCCGCTCTGACGGGGCGGCGGCGCCACCACGTCGCAGATGACCGAGCTCGGCAAATTGCTCTTGGGTTTCGGAGTGGTCCTGGTTATCCTGGGGGCTCTGCTGCTCGTTGCGGGAAACTTTTCAGGAAAGGTGCCATGGCTCGGACGATTGCCGGGCGACATCTACGTCGAGCGCGACAACTGGAAGTTCTACTTTCCGCTGGGCACGTCGATTCTCATCTCGATCATCCTCACGCTGATCTTCTCGCTGTTCGGCCGTCGCTGACTTTCGCCCTTCTGGCCCTGTTCGCGCTGGCGCTCGGCTGGCCGACCCCGGGGCATGCCGCTCTACCCATCCGCGTGGCGGTCGCCGAGAACGCCAAGATGGTCGAGGTCGGTGGCGGTCCGATGGAGGTCCTGGATCTCACGGGTCGCGCCCTGACCAGCGAGGCGCCGACGTGGCTGCGGGCGACCGCGAAGGGCGGCGCCATCGAGATCCGCGGGCACAGCACGGAAGTGCGCGGCCCGGGCATTCGCGGCGTGCGGCTCGTGGCCGCGAACCGGGGACTCGTTCGGGTGAACACGCGCGACTACCCGGGGACAGTCGAGATCCTGGCCACTGGAGAAACCCTCCTCGTGGTCAACGAGGTGCCGCTCGAGGAGTATCTGGCCGGCACCGTCAAGGCCGAAGCCGGCGAGAAGATGCCCCTCGAGATGCTGAAGGCGCAGGCGATCGTCGCGCGAACCTACGCCGTGTACCATCAGCGCCTCAACGCGAGCAAGCCGTTTCACATGGTGGCCTCGACGAGCCACCAACAATACGCGGGCAGCGTGCCGGCCGATTCGCCCGTCTGGGCGGCGGTGCGTGCGACGGAGGGGCAGGTCATGTTGTGGCAGGGCGCGCTGTTCCCGGCGTTCTACCACACGGACAGTGGCGGGTACACCGAGGATCCGCGGGTGGTATTTGCCGCGAAGAACATGCCGGCGCTCAAACCCGTGCGCGTCGACTTCCCATCCGATTCCCCCCACCGCGACTGGCAGTTCGACATGCCCCTGTCGGAGCTGGGCGCGCTGCTTTTGAAGGGCGGCATCTCGGTGGGGCGCATCGTGGCGCTCGAGGTGCTGGAGCGTTCGACCTCGCTCCGCGTCAGCTACATCGCGATTCGCGGGCTCAACGGCACGGCCACCGTGCGCGGCAACGACCTGCGCCGGCTGATCGGATACGACACCCTCAAGAGCACGCTGTTCGCCGTCGCGGTGTCCGGTCCTGTCGCTCGATTCGTGGGGCGTGGCTATGGGCACGGGGTCGGTCTCGATCAGTGGCGCGCCAAGACCATGGCCGACCTCGGCTACGACGCCCGGCAGATCCTCGATTACTATTACCCGGGCGCCGAGCTGTCATCCCTGCCGTAGCCGCTCGCGGCGGTCGGAGCGCCGGCGAGCCATGACCATCTCGTGGGATGACTTCGCCCGCGTCGACATGCGCGTGGGCGTGGTCGTCGACGCGCAGGAGTTCCCCGAAGCGCGCCGCCCCGCGCTCAAGCTGTGGATCGATTTCGGGGCGCTCGGGGTCAAGCGCTCCAGCGCGCAGATCACCGGGCGCTACGCGCCGGGCGACCTCATCGGGCGGCGGGTGGTTGCCGTCGTCAACTTTCCTCCAAAGCAGATCGGGCCCTTCGTCTCCGAGGTGCTGGTGCTCGGGGCGTACGGAGAGGCCGGCGAGGTGATTCTCCTGCGACCGGACTTCGACGTTTCCCCGGGGTCGAAGATCGGCTAGCCTCCGGCTGGCCGGGTGGCGAGTGCTAGACTCCGAACGTCATGGAGCTGTCGCTCTTCGAGTACGACCTCCCCCCCGAGCTGATCGCACAGGAGCCATCGGAGCCGCGCGACGCCGCCCGTCTCCTCGTCATGGATCGCGCCCGCGGAACCTGCGCGGATCGCTGCTTCGCGGACCTGCCGGCGCTGCTGCGACCGGGCGACTCTGTCGTGGCGAACGAGAGTCGAGTGATCCCGGCGCGTCTGCTCGGCGAAACGATTCCAGCCGGGCAACCCGTCGAGCTCTTGATGCTGAGGCCCGCCTCGGCAGGGGGGTGGGAGGCGCTCGTGCGCCCTGGTCGGCGATGTCGTCCGGGGATGCGGATCGCCGCAGCCAGGGGCGCGGCACAGATCACGATTGTCGGCCAGGAAGGCGAGGGCCTGCGCCGCGTCTCGGTGGAGTCGCCGTGGGCCGTACCGGAGCTGCTCGAGCGACACGGCCTGCCCCCGCTGCCGCCGTACATTGCCCATCACCAGGCGCCCAAGCCCGAAGACCGCGAGCGCTACCAGACGGTGTATGCGCGGCGCGACGGCTCGGTCGCGGCGCCGACCGCCGGATTGCACTTCACGGCGGATCTGCTGTCGCGGCTTCGCGCCCGCGACATTCAGATGCACTACCTCACGCTCCACGTCGGCGTGGGAACGTTTCGGCCCATCCGCGCGGCTCGCATCGAGGATCACCACATCGCCGCCGAGGAGACCGAGATTCCCGCCGACACGGCCGACGCGATCAATCGCGCGCGCACCGAGGGACGCCGCGTCATCGCGATCGGCACGACGACGACTCGCGCGCTCGAGTGGGCCGCGCGCGAGGACGGTCATGTCGAGCCCGGACGTGGCGCCGCCGATCTCTACGTCTATCCCGGCCATCGTTTCAAGGTCGTGGACGGCCTCGTCACGAACTTCCACCTGCCGCGCTCGACGCTCCTGCTCCTGGTCTCCGCGTTCTGTGGCCGGGACGCGCTGCTGGCCGCCTACCGGCACGCCGTGGCGCGCCGGTATCGGTTCTACTCCTACGGCGACGCGATGTTGATCGCGTGAGCGGGGTCAGTTTCCGGCTGGTCAAGGCGGACGGCGCCGCGCGCGCCGGCCGCCTGTCGACGATCCACGGGGAGATCGACACGCCGGCGTTCATGCCCGTGGCGACCCAGGGCTCGGTCAAGGGCCTGTCTCCGGCCGATCTCACGGCGGCGGGAACACAGATCGTGCTCGCGAACACCTATCACCTCTTGCTCCGCCCCGGGCACGAGACCGTCCGCGATCTGGGCGGATTGCACCGCTTCATGGCCTGGGACGGGCCGATCCTCACCGACTCCGGCGGCTTTCAGGTGTGGAGCCTTGCCAGGCTGCGACGGATCGACGAGCGCGGTGTCGAATTTCGCTCTCACGTCGACGGATCGCAGCGCTTTCTCTCGCCGGAGCGCTGCGTCGAGATCCAACACGCGCTCGGATCGGACATCCTCCACCCGCTCGACGAATGCCTCGCCCATCCGTCGACCCTCGAGGAGACGGAGCGTTCCCTTGGGTTGACGATGCGCTGGCTCGAGCGAGCGGCCAAGGCCCAGGCCTCGACGGCGGGCCACGGCGCGCTGTTCGGCATCGTCCAGGGTGGCGCGCATCTCGCGCTCAGGCGGCGGGCGGTGGAGGAGGTGAGCGCGCTCGGCCTGCCCGGGCATTCCATCGGCGGACTGGCCGTGGGAGAGCCCAAGCCGCTGATGTACGACATCACCGAGCTGTGCGTCGGGCTTCTGCCCGCGGACCGTCCGCGTTACCTCATGGGCGTCGGCAAGCCGCCCGACCTCGTGGAGTCGGTCGCGCGGGGCGTGGATCTGTTCGACTGCGTCATGCCCACCCGCAACGGCCGCAACGGGCAGGTCTTCACGGCCGACGGCCCCCTCGCGATCTCGAATGCGCGCTTCGCGCGCGACCCGGCGCCGATCGACACCGAATGTCCATGCGAGGCATGCCGCCTCTTCTCGCGAGCCTACCTGCGCCACCTGTTCATGGCGCGCGAGCTCCTCGTTTATCGACTGCTGTCCCTGCACAACGTGACGTTCTATCTCAAGCTCGTCGCAAGCATGCGCAGCGCGATCCTCGAAGGCCGCTTCGCGGCATTCCGCGCTCGGTTTCTAGATCGTTATGGGGTAGAATCCGTCGACGGTCCGGCCGACAGCCCGATGGACCTGGAGGCGTGATTTCCCGATGGTGGATTTTGCATACGCGGCGGCACAGGCGCCGACCGGAGGCGGTTCCGGCGCCGCGATGCAGCTCCTGTTCTTCGCCGCGATCTTCGCGATCTTCTACTTCCTCCTGATCCGCCCGCAGCAACGGCAGAAGAAGGAGCGCGACGCGACGCTCGCCGCGGTCAAGAAGGGCGACCGCGTGGTTACGACGAGTGGAATGCACGGCACGGTGGTTGGCCTCAACGAGCAGGTGATGACTCTCCGCGTGGCCGACCAGGTCCGGATCGATTTCGACCGCTCCTCGCTCGGGCGCATCGTCACGGCTCCGGGACAAAAGGAATCGGGCTCCTGATGCGCCGCAACGTCGGCATTCGCATCGGGCTGGTCGTCGCGGTGATCGCCATCGCGGCCTGGTATCTCTATCCACCCAGGCGGACGATCAACCTCGGCCTGGACTTGCAGGGAGGCATCCACCTGGTGCTGGGCGTCCAGGTCGACAAGGCGCTCGAGGCACAGGTGGAACGGGCGGGAGACACCATCAAGGCCGATCTCGAGCGCAAGGGCATCACCGTGTCCCACATCGAACGCCGCGGCGCAACGGAACTCGTCGTGCAGCTCGCGTCGCCCGCGCAGTGGAAGGAC
>Ga0126379_10000590_pt1 | contig 20269 bp, 17 predicted proteins | sample PanSoiMetPlot_24_FD_92640 | JGI IMG/M metagenome (GOLD analysis project Ga0126379, IMG submission 92640) | Tropical forest soil microbial communities from Panama - MetaG Plot_24 | ecosystem: Environmental > Terrestrial > Soil > Tropical forest > Bulk soil | place: Panama | collected 2016-02-17
ATCGCGGCGCTGGCGGCGGACGGGCCTTCGGTGATACACCGGGTGTACCACCTGGATCGAGGGTTCGTTCGAATGGAAGAGAAGCTGTCGGCCCTCGGAGGGCGCGTGCGGAGGCTCTCGAGCTCATGAGCGCCCTGCCCCGGGCCGCCGGTGAGGTCCTCCTGAAGGTGGAGAGCGTGACGCTCTCCTTCGGCGGGGTCTCGGCGCTCACGGATGTGACCCTCGAAGTCCGGGAAGGCGAGATCTGCGCGATCATCGGACCCAACGGCGCCGGCAAGAGCTCGCTCTTGAACGTCATCAATGGCGTCTACCACCCGCAGCGGGGCAGCGTGATGTTCCGCGGGGTGCGGCGCCGCCGGATGGTCCCGCACGAGACGGCGAGGCAGGGCATCGCCCGGACGTTCCAGAACATCGCCCTCTTCAAGGGGATGTCGGTCCTCGACAACATCATGACCGGGAGGAACCTGAAGATGCGCTCGGGGATCCTTTCCCAGGCGATCTACTGGGGCCCGGCGCGGCGGGAGGAGATCGAGCACCGCAAGGCTGTCGAGCGGATCATCGACTTCCTGCAGATCGAGGCGGTGCGAAAGACGCCGGCGGGCCGCCTCCCCTACGGCCTCCAGAAGCGGGTCGAGCTCGCGCGGGCGTTGGCGGCGGAGCCGGAGCTCCTGCTGCTGGACGAGCCGATGGCCGGGATGAACGTCGAGGAGAAGCAGGACATGTGCCGCTTCATCCTCGACGTCAACGACGAGTTCGGGACGACGATCATCCTGATCGAGCACGACATGGGCGTCGTCATGGACTTGTCCGATCACGTCGTCGTTCTCGACTACGGACGGAAGATCGCGGACGGTCCACCAGACCAGGTGCGCAGCGATCCCGCCGTTGTCGCTGCCTATCTCGGAGTGGCTCATGGATAAGGTCCAAGGTCATCGCTGATGGACTGGTCGTTCTTTCTCGAAGTCGCCATCGGCGGGCTCCTCGCCGGCGTCATGTACTCCCTCGTCGCGCTCGGCTTCGTGCTGATCTTCAAGGCCTCGGGCGTCTTCAACTTCGCACAGGGCGCGATGGTCTTCCTCGCGGCGCTCATCTTTGTCTCGCTGGTCGAGAAGAAGTGGAACCTTGCCCTCGCCTTCGCGGCGACGCTGGCGGCGATGGTCGTCCTCGCATTCGTCGTCGAGCGGTTGGTCCTGCGGCCGCTCGTCAACCAGCCGCCGATCTCTCTCTTCATGGCGACGATCGGCCTGGCTTACCTGATCGAGGGGACCGCGCAGGGCATCCTCGGCGCCCAGGTCCACGGCCTCGACATCGGGATCCCGGACACACCGATCCAGCTCGGGGCGATCAACGTCAGCCGCTTCGACCTCTTCGCCGCCGGCGTGGCGATCGTCCTCGTGGCTTTGCTTTCGGTCTTCTTCAGCAAGACCCGGGTGGGAAGGGCGCTCCGCGCGGTCGCGGACGACCACCAGGCGGCGCTGGCGGTCGGGATCCCGCTGGAGCAGATCTGGGTCATCGTCTGGACCGCCTCGGGGTTCGTCGCCCTGGTCGCGGGGATCCTCTGGGGCTCGCGGACCGGCGTCCAGTTCTCGCTGACGTTCACGGCCCTGAAGGCGCTGCCGGTCCTGATCCTCGGCGGCTTCACCTCTATTCCCGGGGCGATCGTGGGAGGCTTGATCGTGGGCGCCTCGGAGAAGCTCGCGGAGGTCTACATCGGCCCGAAGATCGGCAGCGGGATCGAGAATTGGTTCCCGTACGTCCTCGCCACCCTGTTTCTCCTCGTGCGCCCCGAGGGCCTCTTCGGCGAGCGGCGGATCGAGCGAGTGTGAGCGTGCGATGATCTACCGCGAGGCCGGCCAGCTCAAATCGAGCTACGAGGCGGACCAGCAGATCTTCCCGATTCTCCAGGACCGCATCGCCTTCCTCGGGCTCCTCGCGGCGGCGTTCGTCCTCGTGCCGCTCGTCGGGAACGACTACTGGTTCAACGCCATCCTGATCCCGTCGCTGATCCTGTCGCTCGCCGCGCTCGGACTGAACATCCTGACCGGCTACGCAGGGCAGATCTCGCTCGGGTCGGCCGGCTTCATGGCGGTCGGGGCGTTCGCCGCCTACAACCTGATGCTGCGCGTCCCGCACATGCCGGTGCTCGCGAGCTTCTTCCTCGCCGGCCTCGTCGCCGCGGTGGTTGGCCTTCTCTTCGGGCTCCCGAGCCTCCGGATCAAGGGCTTCTACCTGGCCGTCACGACGCTCGCGGCTCAGTTCGTCATCGAGTGGGCGCTGACGAAGTTCTCCTGGTTCTCCAACAACAGTCCCTCGGGAGTCATCAACGCGCAGAAGATCGTCATTCTCGGCGTCCGCTTCGAGACGCCCGTCCGGCGCTACGTGCTGACCGCGGCGATCGTGGCGCTCCTCGCTCTGGCCGCCAAGAACCTCGTGCGGAGCCGCCTGGGCCGCGCGTGGATGGCGATCCGCGACATGGACGTCGCCGCGGAGGTCATCGGGATCCCGATGCTGAAGACCAAGCTCCTCGCCTTCGGCGTCAGCTCCTTCTACTGCGGCGTCGCCGGGGCGCTGTGGGCCTTCGCGTACCTGGGCTCGGTCGAGCCGCAGGCCTTCGACCTGAACCGCTCCTTCCAGATCCTCTTCATGGTAATCATCGGCGGGATGGGAAGCATCCTGGGGTCCTTCCTCGGCGCCGGGTTCATCGTGCTGCTGCCGATCCTGCTGAACGTCGCCGCCCACTCGTTTTTTCGCGGCGGTGTCAGCCAGACCCTTGCCTCGAACCTCGAGCTGATGGTCTTCGGTGCCCTGATCCTCTTCTTCCTCGCCGTCGAGTCCCACGGCCTGGCCCGGCTGTGGCAGATCGGCAAGGAGAAACTGCGTCTCTGGCCCTTCCCGCATTGAGGTCGAAACAAACAGGAGGTTCGCGATGAGACCTGCATTGATGTTCGGCGCCCTCGCCTTCGCCCTGGCCGCCGGTGCGGCCGCGCCCGCGCTCGCCCAGAACGAGCAGTTCATCCCGATGGCGGACTACCGCATCGGCCCCTACGCCGCCGGCGGGACGGGGACGTTCGGCGGGTTCATCGACTACCTGGACATGCTGAACAAGCGCGACGGCGGCATCAACGGCGTCAAGCTGACCTGGGAGGAGTGCGAGACCGAGTACAAGAACGACCGCGGGGTCGAGTGCTACGAGCGGCTCAAGAAGAAGGGCCCGACCGGCGCCGCGATGTTCAACTTCCTCTCGACCGGGATCACCTACGCCTGCATCGAGCGGGCGACCGCCGACAAGATCCCGATCGTCTCGATCGGCTACGGCCGCGCCGATTCCTCCGACGGCCGCGTCTTCCCGTACATCTTCCCGCTGGTCACGAACTACTGGAGCCAGAACACGTCCAAGATCAAGTTCATCGGGATGAGGTCGGGCGGAATGGACAAGCTGAAGGGGAAGAAGATCGTCAACCTCTACCACGGCTCGGCCTACGGCAAGGAGACGATCCCGATCCTGGACCTGCAGGCGAAGAAGTACGGGTTCACGGTCACGCACCTCGAGGTCCCCCACCCCGGAAACGAGCAGGAGTCGCAGTGGCTCCAGATCCGCCAGTTGAAGCCGGACTGGGTCATCCTGAGAGGCTGGGGCGTCATGAACCCGGTGGCCCTGAAGACCGCCGCCAAGGTTGGCTACCCGCGCGACCACATCGTCGGAGTCTGGTGGAGCGGAGCAGAGGAGGACATGATCCCCGCCGGCGACGCGGCCAAGGGCTTCATCGCGGCGGCGTTCCACCCCTCGGGGACGAACTTCACGGTCATCCAGGACATCAAGAAGTACGTTTACTCCGGCGGGCACAAGGGCAACCTCGAGGACATGAGCCGGTTCGGGTCGATCTACTACAACCGGGGCATCATCCACGGGATCCTGAACACCGAGGCGATCCGGACGGCCCAGGCGAAGTTCGGCAACAAGCCCCTGACGGGCGAGCAGGTGCGGTGGGGGCTGGAGAACCTAAACCTCGACGACAAGCGGATCAAGGAGTTGGGCGCCTACGGCCTGCTGCAGCCGCTCAAGACCTCCTGCCTCGACCACGAGGGCGGCGGCGCCGTGAAGTTCCAGCAGTGGGACGGGAAGAAGTGGAAGTTGATCTCCGACTGGATCCCGGCCGACAAGGACATGGTCCGGCCGATGGTCGAGGAGTCCGCCGCGGCTTACGCGAAGGAGAAGGGGATCAGCCCGCGTGACTGTTCCAAAGAGTGAGCCGGAGGGGGCGCAGCCGCTCCTGTCGGTCAACAACATCGAGGTCATCTACGACCACGTGATCCTCGTGCTGAAGGGGGTCTCCCTGGAGGTGTCGGAAGGGTCGATCGTGGCGCTCCTTGGCGCCAACGGCGCCGGCAAAACGACGACCCTGAAGGCGATCTCCAACCTCCTCGGCTCCGAGCGCGGGGCGGTGACCAAGGGAACGATCGAGCTCGCCGGAAAACGGGTGGACAACCGCAACCCCAGGGAGCTGGTGCGCCGCGGCGTCATCCAGGTCATGGAAGGGAGGCGCTGCTTCGGCCACCTGACCATCGAGGAGAACCTTCTGACGCCGGCGTTCGCGCGGCACGCCCGCCGGTCCGAGTTCCTCCGGGACCTCGAGAAGGTCTACGAGCACTTCCCACAGCTGAGGGCGAGGAGAAAGAGCCTCGCGGGCTACACCTCCGGGGGCGAGCAGCAGATGACGGCGCTGGGGCGGGCGCTCATGGCGCGCCCGAGGATGGTCCTGCTGGATGAGCCGTCCATGGGCCTCGCGCCAAAGTTCGTGGAGGAGATCTTCGACATCGTCCGAACGCTCAACGAGAAGGAGGGCGTGACCTTCCTGCTCGCCGAGCAGAACACCGCGGTCGCCCTCCGCTACGCCGACTACGGCTACATCCTGGAAAACGGGCGCGTCGTCATGGAGGGGACGGCCGAGGAGCTTTCCGGCAACGAGGACGTCAAGGAGTTCTACCTCGGCATCTCCGCGGCAGGAAGGCGGAGCTTCCGCGACGCCAAGCACTACCGCCGCCGCAAAAGATGGCTGGCGTGAGCCACTACGACAACCTGGAGACACGGGACCCGGCCGAGCGCGAGGCGGCCCTCTTCGCGGCCCTGCCGGCGCACCTGGAGCGAGCCCGGCGCGGCTCGCCGGCGATGGCCCGCCGCCTGGAAGGAATCGAAACCGACGGAATCTCCAATCGTGAAGGGTTCGCGCGGATCCCCGTGCTGCGCAAGTCGGAGCTGGCGGAGCTCCAGAGGCAGGATCCGCCGTTCGGAGGCTTCGGCTCGCGCGATGCCGCCGTGTCGCACGTCTTCGCGTCGCCAGGCCCGCTGTACGAGCCCGCCGGCGAAGGCGATTTCGCGAGCTTCGCCCGGGCGCTCTGGGCCGCGGGCTTTCGGCGCGGAGACCTCGTCTACAACACGTTCTCCTACCACTTCACACCGGCAGGCGTGATGGTGGACGCCGGGGCGAGGACGCTCGGCTGCTCGGTCTTCCCGGCCGGGACCGGCCAGACGGAGCTGCAGGTCGCGGCGATCGCGGACCTGAAGCCGGCCGGCTACGCCGGGACGCCGTCGTTTCTGAAGATCCTCCTCGAGAAGGGCATCGAGACCGGCGCCGACACGTCCAGCGTGAACAAGGCGCTCGTCTCCGGCGAAGCGCTGCCCGCGGCGCTGCGCGAGTTCTTCTCCTCGCGCGGAGTGTCGGTCCTGCAGTGCTACACGACCGCGGAGCTCGGCGTGGTCGCCTACGAGTCGGACGCGCGCGAGGGGCTGATCGTCAACGAGGGACTGATCCTCGAGATCGTCCGTCCCGGGACCGGAGACCCCGTGCCCGACGGCGAGGTCGGCGAAATCGTCGTGACGAACCTCCACTCGGCACCGTACCCGCTCGCGCGGTTCGGAACCGGCGATCTCTCCGCCGTCCTGACCGGGACCTCTCCCTGCGGCCGGACGAACGTCCGGATCCGCGGCTGGCTCGGCCGCGCCGATCAGAGCGCGAAGGTCCGCGGGATGTTCGTGCACCCCGGCCTCGTCGCCCGTGTTGTGCGCCGCCACCCCGAGGTGCGCCGCGCCCGGCTCGTCGTGCGGAGCGAGAACGACGCGGACGAGATGACCCTGCGCTGCGAGACGGAGGCTCCCGCCGCGGACCTGGCCGGGCGGCTCGTCGAATCCCTCCGCGAGGTCTGCAAGCTCCGAGGCGAAGTCGAGCTCGTCGCCCCGGGAACTCTTCCCAACGACGGCAAGGTGATCGAGGACCTCCGGCCGATCCCGTGATGACGTCCAGCCGAATGATCGTCGATTCTCACGTTCACCTGCTGCCGGAGCGGCTCGCCGCGAAGATCCGCCGGTTCTTCGTCGAGCGCGGCGCTCCGCCGATGCCGTACCCGTACGAGCCGACAGAGGCTCGGGAGGCCCTCGTCCGCGCCGGCGTCTCGCGGTGCTGGAGCCTCCCCTACGCCCACCGAGGCGGTGTCGCCTCGTCGCTCAACCGCTGGATGGCGCAGGCCTTCCAGGGGGACCCCTTCGTCGTCCCGGGGGCCACGGTCCATCCCGACGACGACGTCGTGAAGGTCGTCTCCGAGGCGAGCGGCGAGCTCGGCCTGGCGGTCTTCAAGCTCCACTGCTCGGTGGGGCGCTTCTCCCCGGACGACCGCCGGCTGGACCCGCTCTGGCGAAGCGTTTCGAAGAGCGCGGCGCCGGTCGTCCTCCACGCGGGGAGCGCCCACGAGGGCACGGCGACCGAGGCGGAGATGGACGCTGTCTTTCGGACCGCGGCGCGGTGGCCCGACGCCGCGATCATCGTCGCCCACTTCGGCTGGCCGGCCGTCGGGAAGACTCTCGAGCTCCTCGCACGGACACGGTCCGTCTGCGCCGACCTGACGCCGGTCGTCGCGGACCCGGTGTCGCTCTCCCGCGAGGAGATCGCCGGCCTGGAGCGGCGCATCCTCTTCGGCTCCGACACGCCGACGGTGGCCGTTACGATCGAACAGTCGCTCTCGCGCGTGCGCGCCTGGGGCCTCCCGCCGGAGATGGAAGTCGCGGTCCTCGGCGGCAACGCCGGCCGGCTGCTCGCCGCCGCGCGCGGCAGCGCGACGCCGCGGAGGGCCGTGCCGTGAGCGACACGTTTCCGCGCCTGATCCTCGGGCACGCCCGCACGTGGCCGAAGCGGCCGGCGATCCGGGAGAAGGACTTTGGGATCTGGCAGACCTGGACCTGGGAGGAGGCGGCGGGGCAGATCCGTGCGCTCGCCTGCGGGCTGGCGGCTCGCGGCTTCCGGCGGGGCGAGTGCCTGGCGATCATCGGCGACAACCGGCCGCGACTCTACTGGGCCATGGCGGCCGCGCAGAGCCTCGGTGGCATCCCGGTCCCGCTCTACCAGGACGCCGTCGCGACGGAGTGGATCTACCCGCTCAACCAGGCGGAGGTCCGGCTTGCGATCGCCGAGGACCAGGAACAGGTGGACAAGCTTCTCGAGATCCGCGACCGCTGCCCCGACCTGGCCGAGTTCGTCTACGACGACCCGCGCGGGCTGCGGCACTACGACCACTCGCTCCTCGTGGACTACGGCGCGCTCCAGGAGCAGGGACGGGCCTTCGACCGGGAGCATCCCGGCTTCTTCGAGGTGGAGGTCGAAAAGGGATCGGGCTCCGACGTCGCGATCGTCCTCTACACCTCCGGCACGACCGGGAACCCCAAGGGCGTGATGCTTTCTCACGACAACCTGATCGTCACCGGACGCAACGGCATCGAGCGGGAGGGGCTCGCCGAAACCGACGAGCTGCTGGCCTACCTCCCGATGGCGTGGGTCGGCGACAACCTCTTCTCGTACGCGCAGTCGTGCGTCGCCGGGTTCTGCGTGAGCTGCCCGGAGTCGTCCGAGACCGTGATGAACGACCTGCGCGAGATCGGGCCGACGTACAACTTCGCGCCGCCGCGCATCTACGAGAGCATGCTGACCCAGGTCCTGATCCGGATGGAGGACGCGGGGGCGTTGAAGCGCGGCCTGTTCCGTTACTTCATGGAGGTCGCGCGGCGCTGCGGCGCGCGGATCCTCGACGGCCGGCCCGTTCCCGCCGGAGACCGCCTCCTCTACGCTTTGGGGCGGGTCCTCGTCTACGGGCCGCTGAAGAACGTCCTCGGGCTGTCGCGCATCCGCCTCGCCTACACCGCCGGCGAAGCGATCGGGCCCGACCTCTTCGGCTTCTACCGCTCGCTCGGGATCAACATCAAGCAGCTCTACGGATCGACGGAGGGATCGGTCTTCGTCTGCGTCCAGCCGACCGGGAACGTCAAGCCGGACACGGTGGGCCCGCCCGTCAAGGACGTCGAGGTTCGCATCGAGGAGAGCGGCGAAGTCCTCTTCCGCGGCCCCGGCGTCTTCCAGAGCTACTTCAAGAACCCCGAGGCCACGGAGGCGGCCAAGACCCCCGACGGGTTCGTGCGGACGGGAGATGCGGGCTTCTTCGACGAGGACGGGCACGTCAAGATCATCGACCGGGCGCGCGACGTGGGGCGGCTTCGGGACGGAACGCTCTTCGCCCCGAAGTACCTCGAGAACAAGCTGAAGTTCTTCCCCTACATCCGCGAGGCCGTCGCGTTCGGCGACCAGCGCGGGTACGCCGCCGCCTTCGTCAACATCGACCTGCCTGCGGTGGGCAACTGGGCCGAGAAGCGCAGCCTCCCCTACAGCGGCTACACGGACCTGGCCGGCCAGCAGCCGGTGGCCGAGCTGATCCGCGAGTGCGTCGAGAAGGCCAACCGCGACCTCGCCGGCGACCCGCGGCTGGGCGGCTCGCAGATCCGCCGGTTCCTCGTTCTCCACAAGGAGCTCGACGCGGACGACGGCGAGCTGACCCGAACGAGGAAGGTCCGTCGCGGGTTCATCGCCGAGAAGTACGCGGAGCTGATCGAGGCACTCTACTCGGGCCAGGAGAGCTGCCGGGTCGATGCGGCGGTCCGGTTCGAGGACGGCCGGGTCGGCCGGATCGAGGCGGACGTGAAGATCCACGAGGCCCGGGTCTTTTCGACAGGTGGTAGGTTGTAGGTGGTCGGTGGTAGGGATGACCGCGCCATTGCCTGACACCTAACACCGACCACCTGACACCTGCGAAGCGGGAGCGAGCTATGAGCGATTGCGTCTTCTGCAAGATCGCCGCGGGGGAGATTCCGTCGAAGAAGGTCTTCGAGGACGGGCGGATGCTCGCCTTCGAGGACATCAACCCCCAGGCGCCCACGCACATCCTCCTGATCCCGAAGAAGCACTACGTGGACCTACACGACGCTTCCGAGGACCCGGCCCTGCTCGGCGAGATCCTGACCCGCTCGGCCGCGATCGCCCGCGAGCGCGGGATCCGCGACTACCGGCTCGTCAGCAACAGCGGCGCTAAGGCGGGCCAGGCCGTCTTCCACCTCCACTTCCACATCCTGGGCGGCCGCCAAATGGGCTGGCCCCCGGGGTGACGAGTCCGTAGTCCGTGGTCCGAAGTCTGTAGTTCGACCAGGGACTAAGGACAAAGGACTAAGGACTTCTCTTCGGAGTCGGTGTGGGAGCGGGCCCCGCGGTGGCTAGCACGACGGGGGTCCGCCCGGGCCCGGCGAGGGGCGGGATCCGGTAGATCGAGATTCGGGACTTGTCGCGCAGCTCCCGGATCCACTTCTCGACCTCCTCGTGGAAGACCCGCTGCGTGGAGCGGCTGCGCATCTCTTCGGAGACCTGCTCAAAGGGGGGAATCGGCAGGTTCGCGGCCTTCCGCTCGGGGACATAGACCTTCTCGTACTCCTCCTTCGCGCGGTCCTCGTCGGCGAACGCGATCGGCCGGAACCGGTCCTGGAGGTAGCGCTCGATGACGAGCTGCCTCTCCACCATCGCGCGCACTTCCGACGGCGTCAGCCCCGCCGCCGCGAACTCGGCGTCGGGATTCTTCCCTTCCGCGGTCAGCCGCTCCCGGAGCTTCTTTTGGGCGGCCTCGACGTCGGAGGCGTCCGGCGCCGCCGGCCCGAACCGCAGGGCGTCCTCGTACTGGAGCCGCTCGTCGATCAGGGCGTCGAGCACGCGGGCCCGGAACTGCTCCGTCGTCTCGGTCTTCTCCTGGACGAGCGCGGAAACGGCCATCGCACGGCGGACGTCGCTCTCGGCGATCGCCGTGTCGTTGACGGTCGCCGCGATGCGGTCCACCGTGGCTCCGGGAGCCAGGAGAGCCGCAGCGAGCAGCGGGCCGAGAAGGAACCTCACGGAGGGATATTAGACAATTGCCCCATGGCCGGTCGCCTCGTCCTCGTCGGCACGCCCATCGGGAACCTCGAGGACCTTTCTCCGCGCGCGCGGCGCGCGCTGGAGGAGGCGGACGCGATCCTCTGCGAGGACACGCGCGTCACCGCGAAGCTCGCCGCGCGGTTCGGCATTTCCGCCGAGCGGCTATCCTGCCCGGCGCCGCGGGAGAAGGCGCGAGTGGCCGAGCTTCTGCGGAGGCTCGACGCGGGCCAGACGGTCGCCCTCGTTACCGATGCGGGCATGCCCGGCCTCTCGGATCCCGGAGAGCACCTCGTCGCCGCCGTCGCAGCCGCGGGCCATGCTGTCCAGGTCGTTCCTGGCCCCTCGGCCCCGGCGGCGGCCCTGGCCATCTCGGGGATCCCCGCCGTGCCGCACCTCTTCGCCGGCTTCCTCCCGGCGAGGCAGGGGGAGCGGCGCCGCTTCCTCGAGGCCCTTCGCGACCGAAGCGAGACCCTCGTCTGGTTCGAGGCTCCACACCGCCTGCTGGAGTCGCTCGAGGACGCCGCGGAGATCCTCGGGCCGCGGCGGGCGTGCGTCGCCCGCGAGCTGACGAAGGTTCACGAGGAGGCGGCCCGAGGGGCCCTGCCGGAGCTCGCCGCGGCCTTCCGCGCGCGGGGCGAGGGGCGGGGCGAGGTCACCGTCGTCGTCGAGGGCCGCGGGCAGGCCCGCGCCGCGATGGGAGACGAGGAGATCGACCGGGAGATCGGCCGGGCGCTCGCCGCGGGAGGCGAGAAGCGCGCGGTCGCGAGGGACCTGGCCCGGCGCTCGGGCCGCCCGGCGCGCGAGATCTACGCGAGAGCGGTCTCGCTCGGAGGAGGCCGGAAGGGTTGACCGCGCCGGCCGTGTCGGTCGAGGGCCTGACGAAAGTCTTCCGGAGCTACCGGCGGGAGGAAGGCCTCGCGGCCGCCTTGAAGTCCCTCGTCCGCCGGCGCTCGACGGAGACTGTGGCGGTCTCGGACGTGACGTTCTCCATCCAGCCTGGCGAGATGGTCGGCTACATCGGCGCCAACGGCGCGGGCAAATCCACGACGATCAAGATGCTGACGGGGATCCTGACGCCGACCTCGGGAAAGATCCTCTGCAACGGGTTCGTCCCCTGGCGAGAGCGCACCCGCTACGTCGCGACCATCGGCGTCGTGTTCGGCCAGCGCACGCAACTCTGGTGGGACATCGCGGTGGTGGAGTCCTTCCGGCTCTTGAAGGAGATCTACGGCGTCTCCGACGCCGATTACCGGGACCGCATGGCCCTGTTCGACAAGGTCCTCGGGATCGCCGCGTACCTCCACCAGCCGGTCCGCAAGCTCTCGCTCGGGGAACGCATGCGGTGCGACCTGGCGGCGTCGCTCCTCCACCGGCCTCCCCTGCTCTTCCTCGACGAGCCGACGATCGGCCTGGACATCGTCGCCAAGGCGAGCGTCCGGGAGTTCCTCCAAGAGATCAACCGCCGCGACGGCACGACGGTCCTGCTGACGACTCACGACCTCTCCGACATCGAGACGCTGTCCAGAAGGGTCCTCGTGATCGACCACGGCAAGCTCCTCTTCGACGGCGCGCTGTCGGAGCTGCGGGACCGCATCCTGCCTGTGACCTCCATCATCTTCGACGTCAAGACGGTGCCGGCGCCCTCCCTCCTGTCCTGGAACGGCCTGACCGTGTCGGAGGTCGGCGCACACCGCTACCGGGTGGACATCGACCGCAGGTCGCTCTCCCCCGCCACCGCGGTCAAGGAGATCGTCAACCGCTTCGACGTCGCCGACCTCTCCATCGAGGAGCCGCAAATTGAAGAAGTCGTCAAGAGAATCTACCGGGAGGGAATCGCGTGAGCGCCGCGGCGATCAACCTGAGGGCCGCGATCCCGTTCGCGAGGGTCGGCTTCCTCAACATGCTGGCGTACCGGGCGCGGTACTACGTCGGCGTCCTGACCTACCTCTTCAACGTCGCCGTCTACTACTTCATCTGGCGAGCGGTGTTCCGGCAGTCGGCGTCGGTCGTCGGGTTATCCCTGCCCGAGATGATCACGTACGTCGCGGTGGGCTGGACGATCCGCTCCTTCTACTTCAACGAGATCGATCGGGACATCGCCGCGCAGGTCCAGGAGGGGCGGCTGGCCATGAACCTGATCCGGCCCGCGGACTTCCAGACGGTCATGATCGCGGACTCGGCCGGACAGTCCGCCTTCCGGGCGGTCCTCTTCACGCTGCCGATCGGTGTCGTGATCGCGTTCCTCTTCCCGGTCCGTCCGCCCGTGTCGTTCGCCGCCGGTGTTCTTTTTCTCTTCTCGGCGGCCATGTCGTTCTTCCTCGTGGCCGCGATCAATTTCCTCGTGGGCCTGATCGCGATCCGAACGAAATCCATCATGGGAATCCTCCGCGCGAAGTACCTGATCCTGGAGCTCCTCTCCGGGCTCCTGATCCCGACGACGCTCTTCCCCGAGCCCTTCCGGTCGGTCCTCTTCGCGTCCCCGTTCCCGCACATCAACTACACGCCTGCGGCCCTGTACCTCGGCAAGGCGACGGGGCTCGGCGCGCTGCGCCTGCTCGGCCTGCAGGCCGCGTGGACGATCGCGCTGCTCGCGCTCGGACAGTGGGCGTGGCGGAGCTCGCGCTCCCGGATCACGATCCAGGGCGGATGAGGCCGATTTGTGATCGCTAGCCTTCGAAGGCACTTCCGGTTGTTCGTCCTGTACTTCGGGCAGTATGCGAAGGCGCGGCTGGAGTACCGGGCGGACTTCTTTTCATCGATGTTCGCGTCGTTCCTGGGCACCGCCGCGGCGTTCGGTTTCCTGTTGATCCTCTTTTCGCGGGTCCCGGCCGTGAAGGGTTGGAAGTTCGAGGAGATGGTGTTCCTCTACGGGTTCTCGCTCGTTCCGCTCGGCGTCTTCAACGTGTTCTCGTGGAACCTCTACCTCTTCTCCGACCGGTACCTGATCGAGGGACGGTTCGACCGCGTCCTGCTGCGGCCGGTCTCCTCAGTCTTCCAGATCCTGTTCGAGTCCTTCCGGCTGGAGTCCGTCCAGGAGACGCTGACCGGGCTTTTCGCCATCGTCTGGGCGTCGCGGCGGATGGGCCTGACCTTCGGCGTCCTGGATGTCTTCCTGTTCGTCCTCTGGGCGTTCTTCGGCGCGCTGATCTACCTGGCGATCTTCCTGGGGCTGACGGCGACGTCCTTCTGGATCGAGGACCGGATCGGGATCTCGCCTCCGGTTTTCAACCTGATGCAGTTCGGCCGGTATCCGCTGACGATCTACGATGCGTGGGTGCGCTTCGCGCTCTCCTTCGTCATCCCTTTCGCCTTCGCGTCGTTCTACCCGACGGCGCGGTTCCTCCACCGCCCGGAGTTCCTCCGCGAGTTCTGGGCGGTGCCTCTGGTCGCCGCGATCGCCTCGGCCCTCGCGTTATCGCTGTGGAAGAGCGGCGTCGCGAGGTACCACTCCACCGGAAGCTGATCCCCTTGTCATCCTGAGCGCAGCAAAGGATCTGTTCTCGTGGGCCCTTGACCGGGGTAGATCCTTCGTCGCTACGCTCCTCAGGATGACAAGGGAGAGCGAACGGGTCCTATTTCCATTCCACACCGAGCCGCGCCAGCAAAGCGGCGCAGGTCTCGATGCCGTCCCAGAGGTTCTGGATGCGGAGGTTCTCGTTGGCGGCGTGCTGGTTGTTGTCATGGTTGACGATCGGGATCCCGACGACCGGCGTCTTGAGCTTCTCGAGGAACAGGTACATCGGGATGCTTCCGCCGAGCGTCGGGAGCCGGACGATCGGCCCTCCCGTGGAAGCCTCGATCGTGCGGACGACCGCCCCGGAAACGGGCAGGTCCATCGAGGTGCGGCCCGACGGGTAGCCGCCGGAGTTCCAGGCAACCTTGAGGAGCCGCGGCGTCTTCGCCCGCGCCTCGCGGTTCGGGTCCTCGCGGATGATCGTGAATCCCTGCCGCCGCACGTGGTCCTCGAAGAGCGTCTTGACGCGCTCGGGAGTCTGGTCGGGCACCAGGCGAAAATCGATGGACGCCGAGGCCTCCGTCGGAATCGAGTTGGTGGCCTTCGCCCCGACGTCGCCGCTACTCAATCCCCGGATGTTCAAGGCGGGCCGCATCAGCGACTCCAGGAGGCTCTCCGACCCCTCGCTCTTCGCGATCCCCAGCTCCTTGCGAAGCTCGGCGTCCACGTCCGGCGCGGCGGCGAGCGCCTTGCGCTCGGTCTCGGTCACCTTGCGGACGTCGTCGAGAAACCCCGGGATCAGGATCTGGCCTTCGTCATCCCGCATCGTCGACAGCAGACGCGCCAGCTCGATGCCCGGGTTGGGCGCCCAGTTGCCGTAGTGGCCGCTGTGGAGCCGCCGCGTTGGCCCGAAGGCGGTCAGCTCAACGCCCGTCACGCCGCGCGCTCCGAAGTAGACCTGCATCCGCCGGCTCTGGTGGACCGGTCCGTCGAAGAGGAGCCAGAGATCTCCCTTCAGGCGCGCAGAGTAGGTCTCCAGGAACTGCTCGAGGTGCGGCGAGCCGGCCTCCTCCTCCCCTTCCAGGAAGAACTTGAAGTTGGCGGAAAGCGGGATCCTCGCGTCCTTCAAGGCGTCGAGCGCCGCGAGCAGCGCCACGATCGGCGCCTTGTCGTCGCTCGCCGAGCGGCCGTAGAGCCGCCACTCAGGATCGATGGGGCCCGCCGCGGGCATGGGCACCTCGCGGCCTCCCTCCTCGAGCGGCTTGTCGCGGAGGATCGGCTTCCAGGGATCCCCGGTCCACTGCGACGGAACGACCGGCTGCCCGTCATAGTGGACGTAGAGGACGATGGTGCGGCGGGCGCCGGGCGCGGACAGCTCGCCGAAGACGACGGGCGGCGCGTCGGGGACGCGAAGCAGCTCCGTCGCGACGCCGCGCCTGCGAAGGGCGGCCTCGACGGCTGCGGCGTTCCTCTCGATGTTGGGCTTGTCCGAGGCGACGTTGGGCAAGGCGAGCAGCGCCGCCAGCTCCTCGACGATCGACGCCTCGTGCGCCGACCGCCAGGCCCGGGCGCGCTGCCGGACCGTCGCGGCTTGCGGCCCCTCCGCCGCGCGGATCTCGAAGGCGGAGGCCAGGAGCAGGGCGGCGAGCAGGATGCGTTTCATGCGCTTCCCTCCACGTTCGGAGGAGCCGGCGGGGCCGGAGCCGGCATCTCCATCCCGGCCGCGCGGCGGCCGGCCACGACCGCGACGGCGGCGAGCAGAACGAGCGCGAGCCCGAGCAGGCCGGAGAGCTTGTGCGTTTCCGCCGGCTGCTCAAGCAGGGCCGCGGCCGCCCGTCCGCCGTAAGAGATTGCACCGAAGAGGACCCAGGCCCCAACGTGGTCGCGGAGCAAACCGAAGGCGACCGCGGCGAGGGCAGCGACCGACACGGCCGGCGTCAGGAAGCCCACCACGAATTCCGAGGCCGAGTGCACGGAGCCCGGCAGGATCGCTACGACCACCATCAGGACCGCGAGGGCCTTTCCGGAGGCCTTGCGGAAGACCGGGTGGCCCAGCGCGAGACCCGCCACGGCGGCCGCCGCGGCGAAGGCCACCGTCGTGCGGAGAGCCGACCAGAGGACCGAGTAGGCGGGCACCGCGGTCTCGAGAGACGAGGGAAGGGACGGGTCGAGCGAGAAGATCCCGGGAAAGCGCGCGGCGACGACGCTCTCCAGTCGGGCCAGCGCGGCGAGAATGGCGGCCGCGACGACGGCCCGGGCGACCGCGTCGCCGACCGAGCCTGCGCGGCGGGCCCGACGCCATCCCGGGCGCGCGCCGGAGAACAGCACGAACGCCATCCCGAACGCCACGAGCAGGACGATGAGCCCGATGAGCAGCGCGATCCCGATGGAGAACCGGAAGGCCGTGAGAGGGATCTGGGTCGTGTAGGCCCGCAGCAGGACCGGGAACCCGTTTGCGGTGCCCAGCGCCGCGAGGGGCGCGACCACCGCGATCGGGACCAGGAGCGATTTCCACCGGAACTCCGGCGCGCGAACGATCCGCAGGAAGAGGAGGAATACGATCCCGACGATGCCGCCGATGGCGACGATCTTGGCGCCGAGCAGGACCCAGGAGAGGGCCGGGCGCTTGCGGTAGGCGCGCTGGAACTCCTCCGGCACGCGGACGGAAGGCAGCAGCGAGGCCAGCCGCCCTCCGTGGAAGACCGCGCGAATCCTGGGCCACGCGTCTCCGACCCCGGGCGGGCGGGACTCGAGCATCACGGTCGTGTCGGTCCGCTTGGGGCGGTTCTGCGTTCCGACGTCCACGACCTTGTAAGAGTCGGCCGGATAACCCAGCTTCGCGGCGGCAGCGACCGCCCGACGCTTCGCCTCCTCGGCCGACGGAGCCGGCGGCGCCGGGGCGGCCTCCTCCTTCGGATTCACGAACCCGATGACCCGCGAGCGTCGCGTGTCCACGAGGACCTTCCACTCCTCCTTCTTCTCGGCCTGGAAGAAACGGACGAGCCAGAAGTCCAGCGGCAGACGGGCCTCCGTCAGGCGGCGGAGCCCTTCCGCCCCCCCCTTCGAGAGGACGTAACGCGCCGCCCCTTCCGAGAAGGTCGGGATGCCGCCGTGCTCCGGCGGATTGGCTTCGCGCATGTCGTCGTCGTCCGCGAACCCGGTGCCCAGGTACGCGACCTGGTGGAACCGTCCGGGCTCGACGCCGTTGACCGACAGGAACGCCCGCGCGATCTCCCGCGCACGGGTCCGGCCCGTCGCGTCGCGGACCTCGTCCTCCAGCGAGTCGGAGGGCAGGAAGAACGAGATGCCCAGCACGACCGCGGCGGCGGCGAAGGCCCCGAGGACTCCCCGTCGGACGGATCGGGGCGCGGCGACGGGCTCGCCGGCGGTGGGAGCGGGAGCCGGAGCGGGGACGAACCCGAGATCCGCGTTGGTCAGCCCGGCGGCCGGCTCGAAACCGCCGCGCCGACGGTAGGCCACGATCGAGATCGCGAGCGGCAGGAGCAGGATCAGCGACGCGGCGGCGCCGGTCACGAGGTAGTACGTGTTGCCCGAGCGCAGCAGCAGGAGCGCCGTGTAGAGCGCGTCTACCGTGAAGTGCCAGACGAGAAGGGGCAGCGCGCCGAAACGAAGCATCAGGAAGCCGATCGCGACTCCGGCGAAGCCCACCTCCAGCCCCCGGATGTAGAAGGGCTGGTTCGGGTAGGCGGCATGGTTGAAGCCCCAGATGAAAGCCGGCAGGACGACGGCGAGGAAGCGGCCCGCGCCCAGCCGGTCGAGAAACGAGATCGAGAAGAGGCGGCTGGATCCCTCCTCGAGCACCGCCGGAAGGAACCCGATGAAGAGGACGGTGGCCCAGGGAAGCGCGGTGTTGAGGATGTCGTCGTACGGGATCTCGGCCGGCGCCCACGCTCCCAGTTTCTCCGCGACGACGTAGAAGATCGCCTGGTACGCGAAGAAGAACGCGGTCATCGCGTAGCCGAGGATGAGGCCGCGGAAGAAGGACTTGGACCGCAGCCCGCGGCGCGAGAAGAGTCCCGGCAGCGAGACGTGGCCCGGGAACCTCTCGCGGTAGATCGGCTCGGAGGAGGCGACGATCAACGCGATCGAGGCGCCGACGCCGACGGCGCCCAGCACCCCGAGAATGATCTCCTTGGCCAGGTGCCCCGACAGCGGGCTCGCCGTGTCGTACTGGTAGAGCGAGAGCGGGATGCCGTTGACGATCGAGAGCAGCGAGAGGACGAAGGCGGTCGCGCCGAAGCCGGCGACCAGCTTCCAGGGGATGTCCTTGCGGACGATCTTGGTGACGAGGACGCCGATCATCGCGAGGAACGTCAGGAAGAGCGCGAAGTTCCCGACGAGGTTGGCGGTGTTGTTCTTGGAGCGGAGCTTTTCGTACGCGCGAGTCCACGCCTCCGGCACGTGGACGAACTCGCGGTAGCCGGTGACCGCGCCGCCGGACACCGACGTCCGGAACCGCACGGTCGCCTCCCCCATCAGGAAGCCCGAGCGCTCGTGGACGAAGTTCCAGTCCGTGCGGTTGGGCCGGGAGACGGGCGTCGCCTCGATCGGCTTCAAGCCGGTCAGCCCGCGCGCGGAGAGAAAGCTCTCGGCGATCGCGCGGGCTTCCGCCTCCGCGGGCCTCGGGCCGGCGGCGTCGTCCTTGCGGACGGAATCGAAGGCCGCGAGGTCGCCGAGCGGAGTAATCGTGACCCGCTCCTCCTCCTTGACGCCGGACTGGAACCAGCGCATCTGCCACAGCCAGACCTTCGCGTCCTTGCCGTAATACGCGGACGCCTTCTCCAGGCCGAGCACGCGCTCCAGGTAGACCTTGGGCTCCTCGTCCACGGCGAACCGCCCGGCGAACTGGAGCTTCGCGATGTCGTGTCCTCTCTCGCGAAGGTGCTTCTCGGCGAGCGCGCGCGCCTCGTCGCGGTTGACGCGGAACTCGATCGAAGCCTCGGGAAAGGCCCGCCGGAACAGGGCCAGCGTCACCGCGCCGCCCGCCACCATCACGAGCAGGCAGATCGCGACGAATCGAAGGTCCTTACGATCGAATCGTTCCATCACACTCGCGCTCACCCGACGAGGACGCTGCCCCCATTGACGTTCAGGACTTCACCCTGCACGTGCCGTGCAAGATCGGAGACCAGGAAAACGACCGGGCCGGACATGTCGTCGGGCTGCGCGACGCGTCCCAGGGGGATCGACTCCTCGATCCGGCGGCGGGAGCCGGGGTCCGAGAGAGTTTCGCGCGTCATGTCGGTCTCGACCCAGCCGGGCGCGACGCAGTTGACGCGGATTCCTCGAGGCCCCAGCTCGGCGGCGAGCGACTTCGTGTAGGAGATCAGGGCGCCCTTGGTCGAAGCGTAGGCGGAGTGGCGCGCCTCTCCTCGCTGGCCCGCCGTCGAGGAGATCAAGACGATCGAGCCGCCGCCCTTTTCCAGGTGAGGGATCGCGGCATCGGTAACCAGGAAGGCCCCGCGCAGGTTGACGGCGAGGGCGCGATCCCACACCTCGAGGCTTCCCTCGCCCGCCCGGTCTTCCTCCCAGACGCCGGCGTTGACAACGAGGATGTCGAGGCCCTGCCAGGCGGCCACGACGTCTCGGACGAGCTGACGAGCCTCGTCGGGATCGGCGACGTCGCCGGCGAGCGCCATCGCCTCTCCGCCGTCCGCCCGGATCGCGCGGACGAGCGCATTGGCTGCGGTTTCGCCGCTTCGGAAGTTGATCCCGACCCGCGCGCCCGCTCTCGCGAGATCGAGCGCGATCGCCCGCCCGATCCCCCGCGACCCACCGGTGACCAGGGCCACCTTCGATGCCAAATCGATCCTGATCAAGCGACGCAGATACTAAGCGCTTTCGGCTTTTGGAATGCGTGCCCGCTCTCGTCGTGCCGTAGGGGAGGGCCCTGCGCCCTCCCGCCCCGGTCGTGCCCTTCCGACTCAGGCCCCCGCGATCAATTCCGCCACATAGATCGAAAGCGCGTCTAAGGGCGGCACCGACGTCTTCATCGCCACATCCACGTTCGCCGCCCGCCCGAGCGCTCGTGTCAGCTCCTGCGTGGAAAACCGCGCCGCCCGTCCGGCGACCTTGTACAGGGCGAACGGATGCCGCCCCTGGAAGGGCGACCTTCCGAACGGCGCGACCGGCTCCCCCAGTCCCGGAATCACACGCGCCTGGAAGGTCTTGTAGCTCATCGAGGCGTCGGGCCCGGCGCCCATCTCCTCCATCCGCGCGCGGATGTAAAGCATCCGGCGGACCTCGTCGGTCAGCATCCCGAGGAACTTGAACGGCCAGAAGTCCGCGTCGGGCTCCTCCTCGCGCTCGCCGGAGCGGACCGGCCGGCCCGAGAAGATGCGGTCGAGGCGGCTGAGCGCGTCCCCGGAGTCCCGGCGCCCGATCGCGTCGAAGAGCTCGTACACGTCCTCCGAGGACTCGTCCGACACGTTCTCGCGCACGTCCGCCGCGCGCACTCGCCCGCCCGGCCCGGCCCAGTCGAGGAGCTTTCCGAGCTCGGCGGCGAAGAGCTGCGGCTCGGAATCAG
>Ga0126379_10000591_pt1 | contig 20269 bp, 21 predicted proteins | sample PanSoiMetPlot_24_FD_92640 | JGI IMG/M metagenome (GOLD analysis project Ga0126379, IMG submission 92640) | Tropical forest soil microbial communities from Panama - MetaG Plot_24 | ecosystem: Environmental > Terrestrial > Soil > Tropical forest > Bulk soil | place: Panama | collected 2016-02-17
TAGATCGCGACGAACTTACTTCCCAACCGGCGCATGTGCCAAACTCCGCGCCGCCATTGCTCCAAGTCGCCTTGATGATCGGGAGTGTCGCGCGGCATTGCGCAGCCTGCGCAGCGATACGGACACGCGCGCGACCACAGCAGTTAGATCTTGGTGATATTCATTGCGCCTGTTGCACAGCCCACATGATCGCCGCTTCCGGCGTGTCCTTGCCGCTGCGCGTGAAGAAGGTGTTGAGGATATTTGTTTCGCGCGACGTAAAGCGCAGGACCATCTCAACCTTGCCAGCTTCGATGTTGCCGCCTTTGCCGTTGCCTTTCGGCTTTCCCTTGCCGCCCTCAGGCCAAGCGAAGGTCGTGATCTGGTCGATATCGTTGAGCGTGCGCAGATCGTAAGGCAGCGTCGCCAGCAAATCATCCTCGGCAAATTCCAGCTTCATCTCTTTCACCATGCCCGACAGCTTAACAAAGTCGCTCTCGAATTTCGTTTCATTCGTCTCGACTGCAATGCGCATCGCTGCGGCCTTGCTGATCTTGCCAAGATCGCACACAAGGACGTTGCGCTCGCCGAGTTCAGTCAGCGCATCGTGACGGTGATTACCATTCACCATCTCAAACCGGTCGCCCTTCAACTGCCGCACCAGGACGTTCTCGACTTGGCCGTTGCGCTTGATGTTTGCCACCAGCTTCTTCGTAAGCGCGGCGTCCTCTTTCTTGTAGTTCCAGTCGGCCTTGGAAATCTTGGCCAATGGAATGAGGCGGTAACGCCGCTTGCCTACGACCAGACTATTCCTCTCGCTGTCCATAGATCGGTGAGATACTGTGCGAACTTTCCGTATTGTTCAAGCACGGTCCTTATCAGCTCGCGGTAACGGAAGACGGTTTCGCGATCGCACTTCATCCGCGCCAGCGCGCGCGCATTGCCAATCGCGCGCCCAAGATACTTCGCTACATCGCTGCGGTGAACCGTCTGCAATTTGCGGCCGTTAAAGCGCATGAACATTCCAGAGCGATAGATCATCGACCAGCTGGACGAATCACTCGAGTAAACGGGCACGTTGGTGAGGAAGTCCTTGTCCACCGATCCGAACACATGGACTTTCACCTGCCGCTCGTAGCATCGCCTGACAATGTCCAAGTAAACGCGGCGATCAAGATTGCGGTTGCGCCAGCCTTCCAGCGCAATGTAAGGCCATTCATCCACCAGCTTGTGCAGCGTGCGCATTGGCTCGCAAGCGTGCCACACTGGCATGAGCCGCGTGCGATCGCCATGACACGCTTCCAGCAGACACGCGCGCTGCCACTTCTGGAACTTGAGGCCGTGCATCTGGACGGTGTCGAGTTCGACAAAGCAATCAACGTGCGGCAATACCTGCGCAATCATCTCCGCGTATTGCTCGGTGTATGTGCGCGGCGGCGGCAGCTTCGCAGCGGACTTGATTGCGCTCACGGTCTTCACGCCGCTGCCACCAGCGGAAAAGAATCCGTGCGCGCCTGAGTCGCAGACAATCGACGTCGGCCTGTGCCTGCGCAGCTTGGCAAACGTCTTCGCATCCTTGATATCGAAGAAGCTGGTGAATAGATCCCTGCCGCTGAAAACACCGATCATGTCCGTCACTGTCGGGAATGTTCCGGCGCCCGCGCAGTAAATCTTCATTGATGAAGCCTATAATTCGCATGAAGGCTCTGCGCAAGCCTGCCGCTACGTGCTTGGAGTGCGCGCAGCGGAACATTGTAGCGGCTGCGGCGCTCCGACGATTCTACGGGGCTTCCAAGCTTAAGCTGAAAACAGCATAAGCTTCACGGCGAAGCGACCGCGATGTATGCGCCGTCGCTGCCGAGCACATGATTCGGCGGGTCGAAGTTTCCGGCTGGCGGCATTGATGAGTTGTGCGTCACGCCAATCTGCGCGCCTGAGGACGCAACGAAGTCATGGTTCACATTCAATTGAATGAGGCTGATCGTTGACAGCGCGGACTGGATGATGCCCATCAGTGCGGCCACGCATCCTTCGTTGTTGTAGCCGACCACGAAGCCGAACGCATTGCCAGCCTGTCCGTCGCCCATCCCAACCCAAGCGCGCGTGTCGCTGCGAATGCCTGTCGCGTTCGATGTGCACCACGTATTGCAACCCGCGCCGCTTGGCGCTGCCGTGACGTATGTGCCACCGGCAACCCAAAGTCCGTAAACGATATTGCCGCTCCAAACAAACCGCAGGTAGGTGTTGCCGCCGAATACGGTCTGCCCCATCAGGAAAGCCGTGCCAGCAGGACCGACTTCGATTGCTACGCTGCAATCGTTGCCCGACAGCATCGGCCAGAAATTCGTTGGCGCGGAAATGCCAATGCCGATAGAGAAGCGCGCAAAGATAATGCGATCGAGCACGCTGTTCGTGTTGCCGCCAAGGATGCCGATTGCTTGACCAACAGGCGCAGCAGGCGGCGTGTAAGCGGGTCCGCAAATCGCGAAGTTCTTGATGCGGCCAATTCCATTCGGACAATTGAACACTGGAACACCGCCCGTCATCGTGCTGGTGAACTGCGTCGGGAAAACAATCACCCGCGTGCTGCCCAATGGCGCAATGCTGGACGGCGGTATCACAGAAGCATCCATGGCGAAGTGCATCGAGACCGTGATTGTCGTGCCAGCGATGCTGGTGACGCGCCCGACGCCTTCCAGTTGCGCTTGCGGCGCATTGTGAACAAAGATGAGATCGCCCACCGCGATGCCGGATGCGTCGTTGAGATTCAGCGCGTAAGTCAGGTTAGGCAGCGAGCCGCCGCGCACCATGTTCGTGCCACCGCGAAATGTGCGCGATGAGATATCCAAGCCAGTCACATTGATGCGCACCGCATCAGGATGCGTGAATTGAATCGGCACGCTGTTAGCAAAGTGGCCGCTGTAAACATGAATCGTCGCGGTCTTGTCGGCAGGGATATGGAATTGCAGCAAATAGTCGTGAGCGTCCTGCACGGTGGCGAACAAAATCGTCGGATCAGTAATGCCAGGATAAGTCAGCGGCACATACAGATCGACGTTCGTGTGAAGCTGGCGCGCGCCAATCGTTATCTCCGTCGCCAGCGAGTCGTCTGGATTGTCCTGCGTCACTTCAATGCCGTCGCCGCCGACAATGCGTTTGAACTTGAGGATGTTGCCAGCCGTGGATTGATAAACACCAGGACCATCGTCACCGCTGCCGACATTCACACCGCTCACCGCTTCTGTCGGACTGATGCTCACTGTGATGTCAGCCGGATCGACGCGATCGACAATGAGTTTGATCTTGTAAGCGCGCACAGTCGGCGCGGCAGGGTCGATGTAGTTCGGTGGATCCGCGAAGACGTTCGCCACGGAATACAGCTGATCGGGATTGCTGTCGATGTGTGCCATGATGCCTACCTCACGCTCATAGAAAGCGTGTGGCGCGTCCGTGCTCCGGAAGTTGCCTTCGATCATGAGCACGCCGCCGCCCAAGTTCTGGACGCTCACAATGTTGACGTCCATCTCATGAACGATCAGCGCAGTCAGCGGCCAGAGATCAGCGGGAACGGATGCCGTGCCGCTGCCGACGACAATCTTCGTGATGTGCAATGTCCCGCCAGCCTGCGCAGCAGTAAGCATGTCGCGACCGACGTTCGTAAATTCTTGTTTGGTTAGGCTCATGATTCAATAGGTGTGTAGTCAGGTGCTTCGCTTGTTACGTAAAAGAATTCCAGCATCGCGCCATACCATGCAATGTCGCAGGTGGAAATTAAAGCTTCGTAGAATCCGTCAAACCAACGGCTCACAGGCTTGTATTCGTTGATGAGTGCCAGCGCCATTGCTTCCTTTTCAGGCGGGATGATGTGAACGTCGATCAGCGCGCGGAAGCGGTAGCGATCGTGCCATGAGCCGCCCGGTAGTCCTTTGTGCCAGAGTTCATTCGTGCCGACGCCGCTTGTTGTGATGTCCACCACTGCGCCGCCAATCGTTGCAGCGAATTGGAAATGCGTCGTCGTGTAGTTCTTGATGTAGTAGGTCGTGCCAGCTACAAACGGCGCAGGCAATGTCCCGCCTGCCACGACAACCCAAAAGACCGCTTCGCCTTCCGCGAAATGCGCGTTGTTCAACTGGATGCGGTCTTGCGACGGATTAACGTCTGCTGGACGAACCACCGCGCGAATCTCGTCGTGATCGTCGATTGGGAAATTGGGCGGCAGCGGGTCCATGTAGTCATACCACTCCTGCAACGTCGCACCACCTGGGAAAAAGAAATTCAAGACGTCCTGCAACAGCGCGACGGTGCCCTTGCGCATGTGCCACTGGATGGAGTTCTGCACTAACTGTTTGCGCGTTTCCAAGTCCGCAGTCGGATCATAGAAGTCAACATGGAACTGCCACGCGAGAATATCGACAAGCGTCGAGTCCGCGATCGACATGATTAGCGGAATGAAAGTGATGTATGCCTGCGGTGTGATCGGCGGCTCCGTGATTGGCGTCGTCGGTGACGGTGACGGCGGCACGCTGGCATCAGGCGGTCCAGTGTCGTCGATGATCTCCCACATCTGCGCATCGAAAGCCTGACACGCGGATTGCACTTGCCGATCGTAGTTGATCGACTGCGTGCAGAGATCAATGAGGTTAAGGTCGCGGAGTGTCTTGCTCATCGTCGTCGCATCCTTCGCCAGAGAACCGTCTGAAATTTTGTGCTGCCGCGCACAAGTCCTTTCGCGAGCAAAATCTTTTCGATGCGTTTGCGCTTTGCAGCGCGCACGCGCCAGTCAGAGTAATCTTCAAACGTCGGCATTAGATATCCTCGAAGTCCACAAAGTTAATCACGGGCGCAACATCAGGATCATGCACGGGCAATTGGTTGTAGTCCATCTCTTGGAAGTTTGGCGTCGGCGAATTGATGACAACCCGTTTCGCGCCCGCTTCCAGCATTCGCTTAATCAGCTCGTCGCCGTTGATGTCGCGCGATATCGCGCTGCGCTGCCATTGGATCCAATCGTTCGCCGCCTGCGTCACCGCGGCTTGGATCGCGCCAAGCAATACGCTGTTCGTTTGCAGAATCCAGTAGTCAACATCGAGCGTGTAAACAAACTCCGTCGCCAGCTTCACGGTTACAAAGTCTGTCACTGGCCGTCGCGTATCGACATTGCAGCTTGCGTCCACGAGCGCCATGATTTCCGGCGACGGCAGAACGCCGCCTTTGAGCAACGGGTAAATCCAGACTTCGCCCGCAATCTCTGGCGCAGAATAGATCACGGCTTGAATGATATCCGGATGCGCACTCAACGCCCAAAATTCGTAAGCTTCACGCGGACCGCATGTGCTGAACGATTCGACTGCCAGCCATAGCCTGTAACGATATTGCTCGTCGTCTTCCGCATCGCTGCCGCCTGCGCTGATCGTGGTGTTGCTGACTGAGATTCCGAAAGGCTGGTTCCAGTTTATGACGCTCGTGATTTGGCCGACTGCAAAGTTGTTGCCGATCGTGCCGGCGACTGTCGCCTGCGCTGCAACGTCCACGTAAGTTGCGATCGACGGGATGATTCCATCTGCCAGCGTTTGGAACACGACCGCATTGGGCGCCTGCACCAATGTGCCTTTGGGAATTGTCGCGCTGAATGCCAGCGGCGCAGCGAGCGTAAAGCGCAGCGTAGTCAGCGCGGGTGAGGCAGGAAGGCGCAACCCGCGCTCGCCATACAGCGCGCCGAGGTTGTCCAGATAAGTGTCGTGCGCGTATTTCAGCAAGTTCATCTTGCCAGTGAAGTCGATGATCGTGCGCTGATGCGACAGCCAGTGGCAAACCACCAACAGGAACAAGCGAACAGGGTCACCTGGTGCGAGTGTCTTCGCGATGCCAGTGAGCACCTTGAAAGCGGCTTCGTAGTCCGCGACGACTTCGCTCACGATCACGGCAGGATCTTTGACCGCGAAATCAATATCGGGAACAAACGGCAAGCCGTAGTCGGGCACAATGTTTGCGGCCGCAATGATTAGGTCACTGCTGGTCGTATCAGGCGGCTCGATGATTGGTGCTTTCGGTAGTGGCATGATTGTCTCCTATGCTGGAATAATGAAATGTTCCTTTCCTTCAAACAAGTTGCGCTCCGAGCCGCGTCGCCGCGTAAGGCCGCGCAGCGTCTTGCCGCCCGCTTTGTTCCATTTTGCGAACTCGGCCGCTGCGCCATCGTAGTCGCCCTTGTTCAGCTTTTTCAAGAGCGTCGATTTGTGCAGCGCGCCCGTGTTGAAATCGAATGACACCAGCGCGGCAAACTGATCGTCGTTGAGCGGCACTGTCACAAGCCGCTGCACGCTGTTCTGCCATTGCGTCATGTCGTGCTCAAACAATTCCTGCGCGCGCTCCTTCGTGATCTGCAATCCCGGATACACGCTGCCGTCGCCATGCTTCATGCCTGTGTGTCCCCAACCGATCGTCCACGCGCCACCAGGACACTTGTAAGCCTTGAGATACAAGTGCTCGAAATGTTTCACGAGTTCTTCGCCGCGTTGATTGATGCGTCTCATTTTGGTCCTCCATTACGTGTTGCAAAGTAAGCCGCTAACGATGAGCCGAGACCACCGGCAATGATAGATAGGATTTCACCGCCGCCCTCGGTGAAGTTTTTGTTGCGCCAGCCAGCCATGATAATTGCCACCAGCCCCCAACTCACCAGCCCTGCGGCAATCACCAACGCTACTCGATCCTTCCAGTTCATCAGATAAAGCCTCCTATCGGAACTGGCGATGAGTTGATGTGCAGCGTGATGTAACCGCTTGTGTTGCCGACGAGGACTTGCAACTGGAAAGTGTAGCTGCCGATCGCAGTCGGCGTGCCGCTGACTTTCCACACGCTGCCGCTTACTTGCTGCCATGTTAGACCTGGTGGCAGCGAACCGCTGAACAACGTCATGACGGCCGTTGACGAACTGATGAACGCCCACTGGACGAGATAAGGCAGACCAAGCTTCGCGTCGGGAAATTGCACGTCGCTGCCAAGAAAGAGTTCGATCAACGCATTCGCAAACGGTTGCGGCCTGCGTCGCCTGCCAAACATTCCGGCATTGATCATTGTCACTGATTGATCGAGTGCGTTCGCGCTCGGAATTTGCAAGAGCATCCCTTTGCGGTTCATGCCTACCTGCACGGCATTGGCCAAGACGACAGCAGTCCCATCGACTTTAATGCTCGCAACGGTTCTGAGATTTGGCATCCACGGGCTGTAGCTAAGGCTGCAACTGAACGGGAGATTGCCTATGCCATCCGAATTGCGCAGGATCGCGCCGCCTGCGATCGCCATTGTCGAAGTCGGTCCTGTGACTGGCGACGTGTTGAAATGAAATGTCGCAGTTGTGCTTGTGTTGGTGACGCTATTCGCTGGCACTCCGTTCACTGTGAAGTCTGACGCTGCAAGGCTGGCGACTTGAATCGGATCGCTGAATGTCGCAATAAAGTCCACAGTTTCGCGCACACTGCTGCCGCAAGCCGGATTCATCGCAGTCACCGAGAACGGCGCTGTGCCTGCTGGTATTTCCGTTCCAGCTGACCAGAATGTTGAAGGCGAGTTCTGATTGGCATACACGGCTTGCCACCAGCCTTGCGCGCGCGCCACGCTCGCAATCTCCGCTTGGTCTATGAGACCTGGGAAGTAACGGCCAGCGGTGTTGATGTCCACGCCGATGCAAGTTTGAACCGCAGTCGTGTTGAGTGCGCCATTTGGTGCGACTGAAACTTCCAGCGCGCCGTTGACGTAACCCTTTAAGCCATTGGTCGAATCGTAGGTGAGAGCAACATGATACCAAGTGCCGACAGAGAGCGTGGTCGGTCCTGTTCCATCTGCGGCGACGGAGCCGGTTGCCATGACGCCGAAGTAAAGCTTGCCGCTGCTCTTGAGCTCGAGCATGACGTAAACGCTGTAGGCCACATTGTTGCGAGCGATAATGCCAACGTAGCCGCCGCCAAGTCCGGACGGTTTGATCCATGCGCTGCAACTGATCGCAGCCGGATTGATGCCGCTGCCGAGATCGACATACTGATTGCTTCCGTTAAAGCTGGCCGCGCCGTCGCCTACCTTGCCCGCTGCGGCTGTCGCGCCATGGTTCGTGCCATTGTTGCTGCCAGTGAAGGAAGTGACATCGAGCGTCGTGCCATCCTCAAACGGATAACCGCCAAGGAAGTTGTTGGTATAGACTGCTGCCGCGTTGCTTCCGTCTGTCGTGAGCGTGGCGTCGCCGCAGCCCATGTAGATATACATGCCAGCTGTGAGCGACGAAATCTTTACCCACATTCGCACGAAGCCAGTGCTGGCATTGTATTTCTTGAGGACGAAAGGCAGCGCGGTCGTCATCGCGTAATCCGCAAATGGCCGGATATCGTAAAGCGTCTGCGCATGGCCGCCGTTCGCCACCGACTTGAACTGGTTAAGCGTGAGTTCAACCAGCGCAACAAAATCAGTCTGCGCGGTCGGAACCGCGCCGACAACTGCAACAGGTGTGTAGAATGCGAGCGCCATGATTAGTCGTAGCGGATGCAGGCGCGCGCGTTGTTATCCGCGAGTCTGTTCGCATTGCATAAGGCTTTCTGAACGACGCACTGCGAAGAGATTTGCTGATAAGTGTGTGCCGCGCCGTAGATGTTCATTGAGAACTGGCCTTGGTCTCCAACGTCGCCGGAAGGAACGATCATCACATTCAATCCCGGTTGCTGTGCAACGCCTCTGATGCAACTGACTACTGCAACGCCAATGTCACCTGGTGCGAATGATTGCGACGGATTTTGAGTGGTCAAGACGTAGCTCAACCCAAGTTCGACGGATGGTTGCACTACTCCTGCTGTGGCGTAGTTCAGATAGCGCGACGATTCCAGCCATGTTGCCGTCGAGTTATAGATGCACAGCAAGCCAGCCCCCGTATCATTGCCATTGACGTCCTTGCTCCGTTCAAGAGTGAAGACAAGTCGAATGCCAGTGACGTTCTGGCAGAATAGCGCGATCGCTACTCGATTGGGAGCCGCGCTGCCGTAAGAGTTATTAGCTTGCGACGAGTTGCCTGCGCTATTCATTTGAACGGCGTTCATCATGATGCCCGTGATTGTGCCGCTTCCGTTAGAGCCTGTGCCGACCGTCACCCAGATAGCGGGCGCGGCAGCGGTGCCACTGCTACTGCCGAAATCAATCCGCATGAATACTGGCACGGTAGCCTGTAGCGCATCGTTCATTTGATACACCCGATAACCCATCTTCTGGCTCGTCGTTGTCGGATGCACCAAGGCTGATGGAAGCGTTTGGCCGCTGTCGCTGGTGACTAACCAGCCGCCAGTTGTGACCAGCGTATCTTCAATGAATTGCGCCCACGCACGAAAGTTGGCGTCGGCAGCGTTATCTGCTAAGAGCGTGCTAGAGAATCGTGTTGCCATAGGTTTAATCAAACCGCATACACACGCGGCTGTATTGGTCTTGGTTGGCTGAGCCACTCAGACCTTTGTAAATGCTAACCGAGTTCAGGTGTTGAAAGGTGATCGTCTGTCCATACATGCGGATTTGGAAATTGCCTTCCGCGCCCACATCGAGACTGGAAACGATGCAGAGATTCATACCTGGTTGTTGCGCGACACCTTTGAAACAGAACGGGATTCCAACTCCCACGTCACCGGGTGCGAACGTGTCAGACGGATTCGTTGTGCTACAGATGTAATTCAATCCTGTCTCTTGCGCTGGCTGCGCGCCACCAGCCAGAATGACGTAGCGGCAGAATGACGGCCCAAAGTAATTGCCGCCGTTTGCGTAATCCGACCAGAAGACCATCACGCCATCGCCTGTGTCATTGCCGTTGGCATCTTTGCTGCGCTCCACCGAAAGGAAGTAACACGCTGCGCCAGCACTGTTGTTAACCAAGATGGCGAACGCGCATCGCGCCGGTCCTACGCTGGCGTAAGAATTACCAGGAGTCGTGCTCGGTGAATTCATGCCGAAGCCCTGCAAGCGCGCGCCGCCATTAAAGGTGACGTTCGTGATGTTGCCGGCGCCGTCGCTGCCTGAGCCAATCGTTATCCACCATGCAAATGTCGAGACTGTTGAGTTGGAACCGAAGTCGATGCGCATGAACACTGGACTTGTCGCCTGTAGCGTGTGGCCCATCTTGTAAATGCGATAGCCCTGCTTGGTATTCGCCACAGTTGGATGCGCGATCGTAGCTGGATTCGCTTGGCCTGAGTCCGATGACAACACCCACCCGCCTGCGAGAAGCGCGGCGTCGATGAATTGCACAAGTGCCTGAAAGCGCGCGTCGGTTGTGACGTCGCCGAGTAATACCGAAGAAGTTTTTGTAGCCATAGTTAATAGTCCCGCAGGACGGTTGACAGATCCCATTTGGAATCGACTGCGTTGCGCACAAATCCGATATACATCGTCGTTGCTGCCGTGGTGCCAGCTGGAAACGGCAAATAGGTAGGCGCGCGATACTGCGAGCCGAACACAAGCGTCTGCGCATTCGTGGTCTTGATGCGCAATAGCAAGCCGCGCCCTTCCGCTGGCGCAGGACTTCCCGCTTCGCTCGTCACTGGATTGGCAACCGTGAGCGTCCCTGCCGCCTGCGTGTTGTTCTGGATGCACATATCAAACTTGTAATCAGGCGTGAGCGTCGTCGCATCCGGAAGCGTCGTCGGCGTGCGCTGACCGCTTGGGCCAACTGGACCTGGTGCGCCGTCTGCGCCAGCTGGACCTTTGATGTTGCCTACGCTATCCCACTCGGCGGGCATGTGTTGATTTCCTCCATGTGCGTGTTGTGCCGACGATCGTGTATTGGTAAACGTCGCCGCTCACAACATCGAGATACATATCGTTCTCCAGTGCGCCGCCGATGGATGCGGGTGCGCCGCTGCCCCAATACCACAACGAGCCGCGCACTCCCGCCGCACCTGACGCACCGGGCGGACCTTGCGGCCCTGCTGGTCCTGGTATGAGCACTGGTTGATTCACGGCTGGTAGTTCTCCTGCGACGCGCACGGGTGACGCGAAGATGTTGGCACGATCATACGGGATATCTGTTCCATAGATCACGTTCCTTATTTTGAGTTTGAGCGTTGCGATTAGATGGCCTTCCAAGACGTCGGCTGCAAATTGAATGTCGCTGATCTCTGCGCGGTTCTCCCAAAAGTAAATCGCTTCAAGGAAAGCGACTGTCGCTTCGCTGGCAGCGTCGATCGGCAAGTCCACAATGCGCGCGTCAACGCCTAGCGTGCGCTCCAATGCTGCGCTCCAGATAGGCGTGGCAATGATTGTCTTCACGTTCTGGAAAATCTCCTTGTAGCTGATCGCGCCGAAGTCGATCTGCTCAAAGCTTTGCATGTTGAGCGGCACTCCTTCCGCGTCACGGAAAGCGATGCGCCAGTTCTGCCCAAGATCGTCGGGCGTGCCATAGCCGCCGAATCCTTGCGGCACTGGCGGCTGCGACGCGACAGGCGTCGGCGCTGGCGTTGGCGCGGGTGACGGTGACGGCGTTGGTGACGGCGGCACAGGTGCGGGGAATAGAGGCGCGCTCATTAGATTGCTCCGCTCCCGAAGAAGTTTCCAACGCCTGCCGGCAATCCGAATTGCTGTAGCAAGCCTTCCGCAAACGGAATGTATTCAGTGAAGCTGATTGCCAGCGTCACCGAGAGAAGCTTGCCGCCTTTCAGCCAGTGCGTGTGCGTCTCTTCCAGTTCATCAATCACGAAAAGCGAAAGACCAGGTCCCATCGGTTTGCCGCCTATGACAAGCGGCGACCACCAGCCGTTCTCATGGAACAAGTGCCACTCTGCCATGATCGGCAGCGGGTCGCCGCACCAAGCCGCATTCAGCTTGATGTCCATGTCGATCTTGAGCAACCCGTTGCCAGCCCACTCGAGTAGCGGCTTGCGCAGGTCAACCATGTGCTCGCCGTAGCGGCCAGTGTATTTGCGCTTGATCTCGTAGAACGTATGGATCGCGCCGCCGCGCCTTCCGAAAATGATTGGTCCGTAGAGTCCTTCCATCGTCGCGTTTAGCTTATGCTGTTTTCAGCATAAGCTTCTCCTCCAGTTGCGCCATGCGTTGCTCCAATGCGGCAATGCGTGCTTCCAGTTCTGCGCGCGCGCCCGTGTGCAATCCGTTCGGGTCGGTGTGAACGCCGCCTGACTGATCCATCGCTCCGACAATGATTACATGGCCGTTCAGTTTGATGGTCGGCGCGGTAATGTCGATCTCCGTCGAGCCTTGCAGCTTGATTGTGTCCTGCTCGATCGTCACCGTCCCTGTCGGGCTTTGCACGGTAATGTCGCCGTTGCTGGACTTGATTAAGATATCGCCGTCTGCGTCGATGTTGAATGCCGCGCTGTCGGTGGTCTTGAGGTTGACATCGCCTTTGTAAGTGCCTTTCCAGCCAGCCTTGAAATCCTGCGTCAAGAATGGATCCGCGCTATCGTTCGCGTCGAACTTCTGCGTGTGACCGCCTTCCCATTCGGTGTAATCCAGCTTCGGATCAGAGACAGGCGGCTTGTTGCTCTTGCTATAGAAGCTGCCGATCACAAGGTAGTCGCTGGTGTTGCTGGCCAGCTTCACCATGAGCACAAGATCATTGAGGCGCGGGACTGCGTAGCTTTTCTTCGCCATGCTCGCTACTTGCAGCACTGGCACGGGCTTGCTGATCAGCGGCGTGTTGTTGCGGTCGATGCGGTCAGGCATGATCACGCGCACATTGGCGTGGCTCTCGTCACACTCGATCTTGCTGACGCGCCCAATCACTACGGCCGTCTGAAAGCGCGTGTCTCTGCCGCGATTGGCATCTGTGTCGGAGAGTAGCCGTTTCATCTTAGTAGCCTTGCAAACATTTCCGCGCGTCGAGTGTGCTGGTGAACATTGGTCCGCATTTGTGCTCTACGCTTTTCAGAAACCACTTGCCATCGTATTTGCCGACGCCGACCAGCATGAACGTCTGTCCCGCTGCAATTAGCGGACAGCCGATCGACATTTCGATCTTCGCTTCGACGCGGTCTTTGTTGCGGCGCCGCGAATGACTTTTCGCGAGCAGGTCTGCGCTTGCGCTACTGCCTGTCTGTCCCCATGACTGCACTGGATCCTCACGCGTTGTCGGACCGTCGCCGCCACCGTCGTCGCCTTCGTCGCTTTCTTCGTCGGGCGAGTCCGTCCCTTGATGGATTGCCTGATGCCAGTCGCTTGCGGGTTGCTCGTCGCCTGCGACGTGAACAGCTTGCGTCATCTTCCCGCTGGCAGGATCGACATGGCTCACAGTGCTCTTTGCCGTTGTGTCAACCAGCCGCGTAATGAAATTGCCGCCGCTCATGCGAAACGTGCCCATGCCGGAGAGTCCTGCGGCCGTTCCATAAACGATCGCGAACTTTGGCGCAGCTTCTTCCAGCGATTGCTCGTCGAACACGACCACGCTGCCGCGATGAATCTTGATCGCCAGCTTCGCGTCGCGCGCCTGGTGCATCAGAAATTCCAAACTGCTTTGCTCTGTCTGTTCGACAGCTTGGTAGTTCGGATTGATCTGCGATTGCCAGTCAAGTTGCAGATGGTTCTCGTCCTCTACGATCTGTTTCGCCAAATCGCGGTAGGTAGTCGGTCCCCAATTCCGCGTCTCCGTGTTGGCCTTAATCGTTGAGGTTGTCGGAATCGAGTTGCCTTTGATCGACACGGTATGCTGCGGCAGTTCAAACTCGATCTGGTCAATCCATAAGCGGCCGCAATCCAGCTTCAGCTTGCCAGCGTTAGGCGAATACCAACGCTCTGCGATGATGCCTACGTCGATGAACGCGCCTTTGTCCGGCATCCATTCGTTGATGAACTTGCGATCGCGATCGGCAAGCTGCAACTGGAAGTCGTCCGCTTTCTCGCCGTCACAGCTATCGACATACATCATGTTAAGGAAGTAAGGCGACAACGCTTGAAACCAATCCGTGCCATTCATCATGAGCGACGGATAAGCGGTGCGGACTTGCAGGATCATGGTATGAGCAGAGCCACCTTCCATGGCACTAACAAAATCTCGGTTTGCGATTCGATCTTGGGAATGATTACCGCAATGCCAGCAGGGAACAGGCTGATGTCGCGCAGATGGTAGTTCGCTTCGATGATGCGATACATCAATGCTTCGTTGCCGCGCTTGAAGCCGTAAACCTTCATGGCAATGACGTCCCACCAATCGCCTTGCACGCTCACATAGATGCGCGCACCCAACGGCGCAGGCATGGTCTTGTAAGGCGGCTGCGTCGGCGGTGTGATTGGCGGCTCTGTGCTAATAACTGGCAAGGCCATTATCCGTAACCTCCTTCGTAACTCAGTCGGCGTTCCTGCCGCTGCGCGCGCGAGAACTGGTCAATGAAATCCGAGGCAAGATCGCGCAGCCGCGAATCCATCGCGCGTTGCTCGCTTTCGCTGGCATTGCCATGGATTGTGATGTTAGGCGCGAAGTTCACATGATGCGTCGTCACATTCCCGCCGCCCATGCCGAGTGCGCGCGCTGCGTAGCTTAGAAGTCCCTGCGCGCGCGAGCCGCCTGTCAACGGAATGATTGCTTCCGGTCCGCCTTCGCCCACCATCGCTGCGCGCGCTGCGTTCACAATGCCGCCTGCCGCGTAGCGTGACATTTTGAAAGCGGCCATGTTTTCCTCACCAGGTATGCCCAACTGCGAATACCAATCTTCGCCCAAGTGCTCTTTGATCGCGCCGTGAACTTCGTTCGCCATGCCTTGGTCAGTGAGGCCGCCGAGCACGTTGCGCGGTGCGCCATATGTGCCAGCAATGTCTTGAATCATTCCCGCTACCTGCGCCGATCGCGCGTCGCTCAAACCTTTCGACATGACTGCCGCAGTCTCGCCGCGATTCCACGGGCCATAGAAACCGCCCTTGATAAGTTGCTCCATGGTCTTCGGCGTTCCCGCTTGCTCGTAAGCCACATAGCGATTGACCAACGCCTCCATGACGTTCTTTTGGTCTTCGACGCCGCGCGCTTCGGTTGCCAGTGTCGCGGATATCAAGTTGCGAATTTCCGGCCGCTGCAAATCTGCGATCGCGTTCGCTCGCTCCGCACGCACGGCATTCTGTCCCGCCGCTGTCAGCGCGCGCGACGGCATTGGCGCTTGCCCCGCTGCGTATGCTGCCTGCGTTGCTGCGCCGCCTGCGCCGCCTGCCGCACCTGGTGCGCCACCCGTGCCGCCTAACCATCGCGGACGGTTCTTCCATGCGTCGATCAGCTTGTTGTAAGCGCCATAGATATCTTTGAACGGCTGGAGCAACCAGTCGATGATGATCTTCCCGATCTCCTTGAAAATGTTGATGATCTTTTCTTTGTTGCTCACAATCAAATCCCAAACCAGCGCGATCGTGTCGCGCACGAACGCCAGCTGGTCGCCCATCGACTGAATGAACCCGCCTACGATCGGAATCCGCGTGGCCGCTTTCCACATCACCCAAATTCCGGTGGTGAACTCCTTCCAGTAAACAATGACAAGGATGAGCGCAGCGATCAGCGCGGTAATGCCAATCACAATCCATGTGATCGGGTTGGTGAGTAAGATGACGCCTGTCGCGCCGAACACGACATTGAAAGCAACGAGTGCAGCCGTGACAGCCACAATGCCTGCCGCGAATATCTCCCACATCAGTTTTTGTTGCGGTCCTTGTCTGTCCCACCATTCGCGCCATTGATTGAACGCAGGGATGAGCACATTGACGACGAACTCTGCCAGCTTGCGCATGACTTTCATCAAGCCACGGAACAGCGCGAGTATCGCTTCGCGGTTCTTTGGATCCGCGAGTGCCTTGTCCCACATCTCCGCCATTTGCGCCTGCACTGGAATGATCTGGTCGCCGATCTCGTCTTTCAGGTCGGCCAGATGATTTTGCATCATCTGAATCTTGCCAAGGTCAGTCAGCGATTGCAGATAGTTCTGCCCCTTGGCATAGGCCATCCGCTTGTATAGGTCTTCCAGCCGCGCCTGATACGTGACGAACTCTTTCTCCCAGCCTTTCGGCAGGAAGATGCCGAATGCTGCAAGCTGTTTGGATTTGCCTGTTTTGATCGCGCGCATTACTGCGCTGGCCAACTCGATCATGTCGGCTTCATTTGCGTTGACGCCGCGCGTCGCCACCAGCAAGTCGCCCATCGCTTTCGCTGACTGCATGATCTGCGCAGTCGGCATTCCTTTGAGCGCCAGTTGCCCGCTCATCGCGTAGAACACGCGCTTCGACAGCACGCCTTGTTTGCCTAGCAAGTCGTTGTTCGCTTTGATTAACTCGGCTTGCTTCTTCGCTTTATCCATGCCGCCCGCGTTGATCTCCGCGTTCTGCAAGAGCGTGACCTGGATCCGCAGCAACTGTTTGTGAACGTCAGCGGCGGCCTCTGCCGCCCCGCTAAACATATCGGAGAAAATCTCACCGGCCTTGAACCCTGCGAATCCCGCAAGGAACGTGGACATTAGACCGGTGAGTTTCTTAAAGCCTGCGCCGACGCGCTGCGCTGCGGCGTGCAGAGCCTTCATGCGGCTCTCTGCAAACTTCATCACGCCCTTGAACGAGCCGAGCAACTTCGCGCCGATCGCAAAGATCGTCGTGTATTGCTTTTGGTTGGCAGCCATTGGTTATCTCCGTTTTGCTTCTCGTTCCGCAGCTTCGTTTTCTTCCTGCACCTGACTCGCTAACTCCAACAAGTATTTGCCTACCTCTGTGAGCGGCAGCCCTGACCAGTAGTCCACGTCGCCCAATCCCGCGCGCGCCAACCGCACTGAGACCGAACGAAGGAGACCGGTTACGCTTTCTCCTCTTCCGGCGAGCTGCCACAGGCTTTTAGGACTTCGACCCGAAGGGGCGTGTAATAGCGCCGTGGCAGTTTGAGTATGACACCCAGTGGAACGTTAGCGCGGTGCGCCGCGATGATGCAATGGTAGAGGTGCTTCATCTCCGGCAGCACGACTTCATTCTTATCCGCTTTATACAACTTATTGAACTCACGCTCTGCACGCTGGAAGTCCTTGCCAATCATGGCGTCGAAGTCGAACACCAGCTCGGAATACTTCTCGCCGTCAAACTCCAACGGCGGGTCGATGCGCAGCCGACAAGGCGGCTTGGGCTGTTCTACTTCAAGGTCGCGAAACTCTTGCGGCTCTACCGCCGAAGGCTCCACTTCCGGATTATGATTGTCAGTTCCCACCGCGTGCGGTGGCGTCTCTCTTTTCTGTAGCAGTGTTGGATCCATGCCGCACCTATAGCACGGTCTGTCAAATCTTTACAAGCCGATCAATTGTCGGATGCGCGCGGCGCTGTCGATCAGTTGGATTCCGTCGCTCCAACGGCAGACCGCGTTCTCCTTGTTCAATTCAAACCGAACAATGTCATTGTGCAGCGCGCGAATGCCGATCAATTCGTATTCGCTCACCGCTTCGCCTTTGGTGCCGACTTCCAGCTTGCCAAGGTTGAACGACTTCGGCGCGGTGGTCATGACGAAGCGCCAGCCTTCGTGAATGATCTTGCCTGTCGCGCTGTTGTGGTTCTGCACGGCCGCCCACGCGTCCAGCTGTGCGCCGTCTTGGATGGTCGCGAACACGGCATCATCCGTGATCGTGAGCCAATTCATTGTGACGGTCATGGCTTGGAAGTGCGCCTGAATCGGCATGTCGATCTCGCCGAAGATCCCGCTGCCTTTCAGCGAGTCGGTGAGGTTCTGCAGGTTGGGCAGCGTGACGTCCGCCAGCCCGATCAGCCTGCGTCCATCTTTGAAGATGGAGTAGTTAGCAACGTGATTTGGAATTATCATTTGTTAGGTCTCCTTACTATCTGCTGCGGTTACGCTGCGGTTGCTGCCTCTTCGGGGAAGAGGTTTTGAATGAACGGAATCCAATACTCGATGCGGAAGTCCAGCCATTCGGCGGGCGTCGGCACGGCAATGTAAATGTGGAAGGTGAAATGCCCGTTGAGCAATTCAGTCGTCGGGTTTTCGTCCTGACGAAACTCGATGCGCGCGCCCAACAGGGCTTCGCTGTTCGCCAGTCCATCCAGCCACAGTTGCAGGCTGTTCACGATCGCGTCGATCAGCCGGCGATTACCTGGCTCGTCAACTTTCTGCCAGATCGTAAGCACGATCGTGTTGCCGATGAAGTCGAACATCCTGCGCACAGGAATGAACATGTCCTTCACATCGGTGTTGGCAGGGAAGGCCGCGGTGCGGTTGCCCCAACTGCGCCAGCCGCCGACAAAGTTCAGCGCGGTCACGATGCCTTGGCCGTTGAGCATGTTGGCGTCGAGCAAGTGCATTGCGATCTCGTCGCCATCTTCGGTTTCCAGTCCGTTCATCCGCAGGTTCTTGTTGCTCGGACTGTGATACGGCAAGCCATTGCCTTTGTAGGTGTCCACCCATTGCATGAGCGGTCCCTGCTGCGATGCAAAGTTGAAACGCTTTGTCACTTGCTGCGCGCTACCAGGTTGTCCGACGACCGCGCCTTTGAGCACGGGATTGCCGAACAAGCATTGCTGGCGCGGGAAGGAAATGTTGTTTGCGTCCTTCCATGCTTTCACGCCCGACGCGACTTTGATGGTGCCAGTGTCCACGTCGATCAGGCATGTGCAAGCGAAGCACCCGTTGATGTTCTCGCACTTCGCTTCCATCACGGCCGCAACAGTCGGGTCTTTGCTGAACGCAGGGCAGATGATGATTCCGGGAACTAAGCCCGTTGTCTGGAACACGTCTTCGATCACTTCCAAGCCGGTGCGCTGGCCAGTGTCGGTATCGACGCCGCCAATGATTGTCGCCGCGTCGATCGGCGTTGTGCTCGGCGCGTCGCCTTCAACTTTCAGCTGCGAGTTGTCCGCAGGAATGTTGCCAGTCGAAACGCGGGTGATAACCCAAGTGTTGGTGTTCGACAGCGACAGCAAATAGTCAGTGCCGAGCTCGTAGGTGGTCGTGCCCGTCTGATCTTTCACAACGACGGTCCATGCGAGCAGTTCCTTGAGCGTGTCCACTTGGCCATTCACCAGCGTCACAGTGAGCGGAGAGATTGGCGTGGCACCGTCCTCAGGATCGTTGCAGGGAACGTAGATCACTGGATACATGCCGAACTCAACGAAGAGTGCGTCCATGTGTTCGCAGATGTCGTATCGCGCCCAATCATTGGAAAAGCCGAGAGCCGCAACTGCGTCCTCGTAGCGATTAAAAATGTTGGGCTTGTTGAGAGCGTCCCGCCCGTTCATCACCAAGTGAAGCGGCGCGGAACCAAACACCACGTTGACGCCTGGTAGGGCTTCAACAGGGCTGATTACACTTGTGGGAACGTCAGACCAGCTGACGCCGTGCTTGAATTGTCCTAGATTAGGCATGGGTTTGTATGTTTAGGTTTGGAGTTTGCTTTGACTGCGACTGGCGTGCAAGCCAGCTTTGGACTTCGCGGTAGAAGGTGACGAACTTTCCGCGCGTTCCCTTCATGTTGTGCGCGTAGTCGAAATCTAATTCGCGCCTGACGACTGCCGCCCGCGCGACGGGCACGAGCAATTCGCCGATCGCAGGACACTTCTCGATCAGTGCCTTGAAATTCGGGTGAAGCCCGTTGTAGAACACGTTGCCATAGCCAATGCCGTAAGCGTGCAGGCGCGGCCCAAGGTAGATCACTTGCTTCGTTATCTTGTGTTTCTTTTTCATTCGCTGTAATGCACTGGCGTGTCGATGTGCTCTGCGGGAATGATGCCGCCGCCAAGGTCCGGCATTGGACGGCCGCTTGGCAATTCCCAATGCGTTGTCATCTCGCCAATGAAATGCGGAAACGTGTCCACTTCCGGAATCGTCCACTCGATAGGCAGCACAATCGGATAGGCTTGCTCGAGTGCGGCTTGGCCGAAGCTGCAAAGCGCGATCGCTGCCGCTTCGATCATGTTGGTAATGTCCTGATAACCTTGGCTGTCAGGGTTCTCGTCATACGTTGTGAAGCAGATGCGGACGGTGACGATCGTTTCGTCCGTCTCCACTTTTCCTTTGACTGCCTGAATGATGACGTTTGGAACATCAGGCAGCTTGTCAGCATTGATCTCTCCCGTGACGGTTCGCGGTATGCGTCCACGGACTACGCGCGGCGGTTGCTTTAAGGCAAGCGTCTGCGCGCGCAGCGTCGGGTCGTATGAAACGGGCGGCTCGTCGGGTCCGCGCACAATATCCAGTTGCGGGCTGGTGGCCTGCGACAGGTTGAGCGTCGGGTTGTCGAGACGCGCGCCGCGATACAACACCGTGAGAAAGCGAACCAGCGCCGCTTCCAGATCAAACGCGGTGTGA
>Ga0126379_10000592_pt1 | contig 20222 bp, 39 predicted proteins | sample PanSoiMetPlot_24_FD_92640 | JGI IMG/M metagenome (GOLD analysis project Ga0126379, IMG submission 92640) | Tropical forest soil microbial communities from Panama - MetaG Plot_24 | ecosystem: Environmental > Terrestrial > Soil > Tropical forest > Bulk soil | place: Panama | collected 2016-02-17
CCGCGACGAGGTCGGTAACGGTTGCCATCGAAACCTCCAAGCGTCGGTTTGGTACGCAGGGTCGCATAACGCGCCCCCGCATAGCCCGTACTGTGGCAAACGTGGTCTTACCCGGGGATGAGGGTGTCGCAGCCTGGGCAGTAGACCCCGATCACGTGGTACATCCAGCGGGGGCAGCCCCTCGCCTTGTAGACCTGGCGCCGGGCATGGGCCTCGCTCTTCGACAGGTCTGCCTGGGGTGGGTGGTGCTTCAGCACCTCACGCTCGGCCAGGTTCTTCAGCCAGCCCGACACGTTCCCTCCGGCGCACTGCTGCCAGCGCTCCTTCTGGCCGGGTTCCAGGCGCAGGTCGAGGCGGCAGGTGTAGTTGCCGCGGGGAGGTCTAGGGCTTGGTGGGCTTGCCTGCTGCAACCCACGCAGCGTACGCCGCTGCACGCTCTGCACGCTGGCGGGCGATCTCGGTGGGATCGACCTTCATCCAGGCGGCCTGCTTGGCGACGTGGACACGCTCGTCCTCCTCGCCCTGGCGCTGCCATACACCCCTGGCCCAGGCCTGCTCCAGATGCTCGTAGACCGCGTTCGACCACACGCAGAGGCCCTCCGGGTGGTCCTCGTCAGGCTCGGCCCGGGGCACGTCCTCGCCCCGGTAGCCCATCCCGTAGGCCTCTTCCACTCCGATCCCCTCCCAGCGCTCCGTCTGCGACGGGTCGGTTGTCTCGGCCCGGGCTACGGCGTGCTTGGGGTCCTTCACCGGGCCGTTCTTCGCCCGGGCGGCTCGCTTGCGCTCGGCCTCCGCCTTGCGCCGCTCGTCGTCCGACTCGTACTTCCTGGGGCGTCCCATAACCAGGACAAGGTCTACCAGGTTTCCAGGACAGGTGTCCAGGTAACTGTCCGGGAAACCCTGTCCCAGGTGTAGGGCGAATCTGCATGCGCTGCTACGTGTGGGGGCCGCCCGGGAACGCACGACGGGACTCCGGCGCCCGGCGGGGTGGGGCGCCTCGCGTGGGCGCGCAGGCGTGACGGCGTAGCCGTCGTGCGTGTGGCGCCCGTCTCGCCCCGTCCCTGAGGCCCAGGGAGGGGCCTACAGCGCACAGCTACGTGCTGGGGAGGTCCAGACCCATCCCGACGGGGCCAGGGCCGTAGACGGCTTCTGTGTGCCTCGTAGCTCCCCCAGCAGGACTGCTGGAGGGATCTGGCTCTGTAGGCGGGGTTGCGCCCTCGTCCTCTGCACGGATCTCTGCCAGCAGTCTGGCTAGAAGCCGCTGGCGGGTCTTCGTGTCCAGATCGCTGGTGGAAACCGGGACATCGTCCTCCAGGATGTCCATCCAGGCCCGTAGCTCGCGGCTGGCATGGGTGCTGCCCCGCTGGGCCTCCGCAGCCAGCCGACGCACCACGGCTGCGGCGTTTGCGGGCACTCGGAGGTAGCGGATGGCGTCCCCTGGGCGGGTTGGCTCTCGACGTTGTGACGCCACCGCGAGCCTGCTGGCTGCTGCCGCTTCCTCCGGTGTCCATCGGTGCCCGGCCGATCTGGGCGTCCCGCCAGGAGCCGCTTCTTCGGCGCCGGGAGCCTGCTCGTCCTCGACCAGCGTCGTACGTACCTGCTCGCTCACCAGCCGCGTAGCTGGCGCTCTCGGGCGGCCCAGTAGCGCTGTCTGGAGCGCGGCGTCTGGAGCGCTGCGAGTGCCAGCAGGTCGTCGTCTCGCGCGGCGTCGATCAGGGCCAGCGCGTGCTGCTCCTCGACCGAGCCGGGAGGTGTACTCGACCGGCCCGCTCGGAAGGCCTCGGCCCGGCTAGATGTGCCCGCGGAGAGCCAGTCGAGATCTGAAGTTCCCGCAAATTGCGACAAGTCCGTCTCCAGCCACCCTATCGCTGTGTCATCCGAGAGCCGATACTGGGTCTGCACCCCGCATCACCCTCGGAGCCTACTACGGACAGCCGAGCGGCGCGGGAAGCGCGAAGGGCACGAGGTTGGTGTCTGGGAGACAGCCCAGGAACCGCAGCGCTGAAGTGCCCGCCCCGCAGGCGACAGGCCTGCGCGAGGCGGACGAGCCACCGGACACGCGGCCGGGGCACGAGCGCGACTCGATCAGACGCTCGGCACCCGACTTCAGACCGCTTGCCAGGTGAAGACCCGCCCCGAAGGGGCACGCCCGCTGCCAAGCGCTCCAGAGGCCAGCCGCGTGCCACGCTCAAACGGGGACACACCCTCCTTCCTTCGTGAACTACGGAAGCGTCCGGGCAGGCCGCACACGCCGCCTGCCTGGCCGCCTCCAGAGGGACACAGAGCACCGCTGCCAGCCTCGGGCTGGTTCGACGGCACTTCCGGCCGGGCCTCTGCGCTGCGTCCCTCTGAAGGCGCGACACCGCGTCCGAGCACCACCCAACGAACGGAGGAACCATGCGCAACACCCTGTACCGCTCCGCCGTCCGCGGCGGCAGCGTCACGCTCGTCGGGCCTGACAGCCTGGCCGTTGAGGTCTACTTCAAGTCCAGCGGCATGAACGCCGCCCTCGACCGCGACGACGTGGACAGGCTCCTCGCCGTGCGCGAGACGAGCGTCGATCCCGTCGTGGACATCGCGGAGTTCTTCGACAACGTCTTCGCCACCGGCTGGGTCGATGCCATCCGCATGGCCGAGATGTTCGTCGCCTCGGCCCGCGAGCTTGCCGAGGCCTTCGGCTTCTAGGACGAAACGCCCGAGCCATCGGGCGTCCACGGCTGTCACGGCCGTGCTGATGAGTCCCCACACGAAGGAGGAACCACCCATGAAGGTCACGATCTTCGGCCCCAACCTGCGCGATCAGCGCAAGGGCCAGTTCCACGTCCACGCCACCGGCTGCGGTGACTGCAAGCACTACGGGCCGCGCGGCAAGTTCGGCGGCGAGGACAGCGGCTGGACGATCAACGCCGAGACCGCGCTCGACGTGAGCGCCGACATCCACTGCGACATCCTGGGCGACTACGGCCTCACCGAGGACGACGCCGAGGGCCGCGAGATGCTCGCCAGCTGGCTCTCGGAGATCCACTTCGCGCCCTGCGTGAAGGCGCTCCGCTAGGACGAAACGCCGCTCCAACCAGCGGCGTCTACGGCTACCAGGCCGTACTGACGAGTCCCAACGAAGGAGGAACGATGAGCACCACGCCTGCACCCCCGCCCGCCCTTGAGACGAGCACGCTGATCGCGGGCATCGCCGCGCTGACCAAGCGCGTCGAGAATCTGGAGCGCGCCCTGGCCGACGAGATCCGGCGCAACGCCCTGGCCGAGGCCAAGGCGCCCCCCATGCCGGACTTCCGGCCGAGCGTGCCGGTGAGCGATGCCAACCCGGTGAAGCGCACCACCAAGCTGCGGGCCTACCCGGGCTGGGTCGTCCGCGAGTACGCGGACGGCATGTTCGACGCCACCGACGGCAAGGGCCTCTCGCCCGGCCTCAACTCGTTCTACGAGGCCGTGGCACACGCCAAGGCCAACCGCTAGACCGCGGCTCAGACCTCTGACGAGCGCCGCACGAAACGCCCCGCAAGGGGCGTCAGGTCACCCCAACGAAGGAGGACACCATGTTCGATCCCGCAGACGCCTACGACCGTACGCTTGAGCCTCGCAAGGCCGTCGAGCTTGCCCGTGAGTGGCTGCTCGACTGCGAGTGGGCCGAGGGCGAGGACGCCGTCGAGCAGATCAACCTCGCCAACGCCGTGACCATCATCGGCGCCGTCGAGTGCCACTACGACGGCGGCTGGCAGGGCTTCGCCAAGTGCGAGGGCCTGTGGTCGGGCCTGACGCCGCGAGAGCGCGGCATCAAGGCCCGCGAGGACTACATGCGGAAGCTGCTGGACAGCGGCGAGTACCACGTGATCAGCCTGGAGGAGGCCGACGAGGCCCTCCGCAAGGCCTGCGAGGGCTAGGCGCATCGACTCCTGATGAGCGCGCCGCGAAACGGGGCCACGTGCCCCGTCGAGTCAACCCAACGAAGGAGGAACCGATGATCAACCGCTTCGCCAACATGAAGCTGTTCCGGCCTGACAACCCGCGCTTCCAGCGCAGCCTGACCGTCACCTACCGGCCCGGGCTGGCGCAGTACCCGCCCAGCCTGAAGCACGGCTGGCGAGCCGTCTTCGTGGCCCGCTTCGGCGCTGAGAAGACGGTCGTCACCTACCGCAAGCCGCGGCCCAAGCCGCCGGTCGAGCGCTACTAGCGCACCCGCTGTCGAGACCACTGACGAGTGACAGCCGAAACGCCCCGCCTGGGGCGTCTGGTCCAACCACGAAGGAGGCACCATGAACAGCACCATGTGCGCCGTCCGCGAGGACGTGCTCCTGATGGAGCGCGACACCGCCGGGCTGCGCGTCACGCTCACCTGGCGCCCGGAGCGCGATGACTGCCTGCTGGCAGTCGAGACCGATCTCGCGTCGTCCGACCGCGTCGTGAGCCTTGAGAGCGCGATGGACGCCTTCCATCACCCCCTGCTGTACCTCGCCCCGGCCTGCGTGGCCGAGTTGGGAATCTCCTGATGGACGAGGTCGAGCGCATCGAGAGGATCGACCGGCTGGCTGACCGCATGCTCCTGATGGAGCGCTACGCCGACATGCCCGCCACCGAGGTCTGGGACCTCGCCGCCGAGCGCGTCGATGAGGCCGAGTGGAAGCGCACTCTGGCCCGGATCGAGCGCGATCTCGGCACCCCGTAGGAGGCCGCGTAGACCACTGACGAGAGCGGCCCGAAACGCCCGGCACCGTCCGGGCGTCTGGTCAACCTGGCACTACCGCCAGGCGCCAATCACGAAGGAGGAACCATGCCTGCTTACTTCAACCAGGGCTTCAGCGTCCGCGAGATCCCGTGGCACCGCCAGGGGCACGTGCTGGAGGACTACCCGGGCCGCGAGGAGGCGATGCGCCTCGCCGGGCACGACTTCCGCGTCATCGAGCGGCCCGTGCTCGTGCAGGGCTTCAAGTCGAACCACGTCGCCAAGGACTTCAAGGCGCTCGTGCAGACCGGCACCGGGAACATCCTGTCCGTCGTCAAGACGACGTACAAGATCATCCAGAACGCCGTCGCCTACGACCTGGCCGAGCTTCTCTTCGACCAGGGCTTCAAGTTCGAGACCGGCGTCACGCTGATGGACGGCGCCCTGTGCGCCATCACCCTGCGGCTGAACGAGCCGATCACGATCTCGGGCGACGACTCCAAGACCCTGCCCTACGGCTGGGTCAACTGGTCGCACGACGGCTCGGCGGCGCTGCACGTCGGCACCGGCACGATCCGCATCGTGTGCGCCAACACGTCGCACGCGGCGGAGATGGAGTCGAAGGGCCTGAAGACGCAGTTCAGCTTCAGGCACACCGCCAACGTCCACGCCCGCATCGAGGACGCCAAGGCCGCGATCAAGGGTGCTCGGGCCACGATGGACGTGTACCGGACGATGGCGGAGGAACTCGCCACCATCCCGGTCACCCCGGCCGAGCGCGATCTCTTCGTCTCGACCATCATCGGGGAGCGCGGCAGCCGGGAGAACGCCGCCACGGCGTCCGCCCGCGTGCTCAACAACATCGAGGGCGAGAGGGCCAAGGTCAACGCGGTCTTCCTGTCCAAGACGATGCCCGAGGCGCACCGCCTCACCGGCTACGGCCTGTTCCTGGCCGGGACCGAGTACTTCGACCACCTGCGCAACTTCAAGTCGAAGGACAGCTACGTCAAGAGGACGTTGCTGGAGCGCAACCCGGCGAAGGCCAACCTGAATCGCACGATCCGCGAGATCTGCGCGGCAGCGGTCTAGTCCGCACCACCAGGACGAAACGCCCGCCACCCGGCGGGCGTCTGCGTGTCACTCACGCACTGACGAGTCCAGAACGGCTCGATGCGAAGGAGGGAACATGGATCCAGCCCAAGTTCTGGGCCACGTCGAGAGGACGCCTGAGTGCTGGCTCTGGACGATGGGCAAGAACAGCAAGGGCTACGGCTACGTTCGGCTAGACGGCAAGACCCGCCAGGTTCACCGCGTGGTCTATGAGGCACTGGTGGGGCCGATTCCCAAAGGGATGACGCTCGACCATCTGTGCCGCAACCCAGCGTGCGTGAACCCAGCGCACCTGGAGCCGGTGTCGATGAGAGAGAACCTCCTACGTGGGGTCGGCGCACCAGCGCAGAACGCCCGGAAGACGCACTGCAAGCACGGGCACCCCTTCGATGAGGAGAACACCTACCGGCCCCCGAGTGGGGGCCGCCAGTGCCGGACGTGCCAACGTCGGCATGCGCGGCTCTACGCCGAACGGAAGAGGCGAGAGGCATGAGCGACTTCGATCCCTCGTGCCTCTTCTACCTCAAGCTGCCCTGGGAGAACCTGTACGAGACCGTGGGCGGCTGGGGGCGCGAGCCTCTGCGCTACCGGTGCAAGGGCTGCCAGGAGATCGTGCAGCCCCGCGACAGGGTGGCCCACCACGGCCACCACAAGGCCGGGGCCACACGCTCCCAGCAGGCTGCGCAGAAGCGCCAGCGGCAGGCCCAGCTGGACAACCTGGCGAAGGCCAGGGCGGCGAAGGCCCGTGTGAGGGCCACAGAGGCCCCTACACGGCCTCGGGCACCCGAGGTGGCCCCGGAGGTCACCCCGGAGCCTGTCGAGGCCGTGGAGGCCTACGTGGAGGCCGTGGAGGCAGCGCGTCCGGGCACCAAGCTCGTGCGCATCCCGCTGCCACCGCCTCCGCCGCCAATCCCCGGCAGGCTGTAGTCACAAGATCCAGCAGCAACCCGGGCTGGCATACGGCGCCTAGCCCCAACCGCTGCTGGCAGGGGGGCGGCTCCGGCCGCCCCCCGCACCTCTCTACAAGGACGAAACGCCCACCCGGCGTCCACGGGTAGATGCCCGTGCTGACGAGTCCAGCAGTACTCGACCAACGAAGGAGGGACCTTGAGTCTCAACTGGGACATCACCAACATCGAGAACCACGAGGAGCTACTCGTGGACTCGCCGGACGGCGACGGGAAGGTGCTCGACGGCCTGACCAACGGCCTGGTGTGGATCTCGATGGGCACCGGCCTGGGCAAGAACTGGAGCCTGGACGCCGAATTCGCCCCCGAGTTCTACGCCCGCATCCGGCTGCTCGACAAGATGGACGGGCCACTGCTCACCCAGGGCGGCGAGCCGTACAAGATCACCCCGCAGGACATCGAGCGGCGGATCGGTCTGAAGGTCAACGTCAGCCCCAAGACGCGGGCGGCGTTCCTGAAGTCCATCGGCAACGACCTCGACGCCGACAAGCGGCGCTACAAGGCCGCGCTGAAGGATGCCGAGGTGACCGCGTGAGCGAGCGCGGCACTACCGGAGACCCGGTGCCCGAGGTGCAGCGCGAGGGTGAGGGCACGCTGGTCACCAAGGCCAAGTGCATGGCCTGCGGGCTGCACTTCGCCGCCTACTCGTGGGCAGAGGACTGGCAGCCCCGGCACTGCCCCGAGTGCGGCAACACGTCGGGCTTCATGGTCTGGCAGGAGCGGACGGGCGAGTTCATCTTCAACCTCGTCCCCGGCTCCACGCCGATGACCGGCATGAGCCACCACACGCCGAGCTACGGGCACGGCGCCAACCCCAACTGACGAAGGAGGACGAAACACCGGCTCCGGCCGGTGTCCGCAGCTAGCGCGGCTGCGCTGACGAGTCCCGTCAGGACTACCAACGAAGGAGGGCTACATGCTCACCGGAGAGTCGCTGGAACGCGAGCACGCCGAAGTCGGCCTGCTCATCAGCTACATCCGCACGTCCATCGCCAACTCGCAGGCCACCGTCGAGTCGAGCGATTTCACCGCCGTCGATGTCGCGTTTGAGCGCGGCCGTCAGGCGGGCCTGCTGTACACGCTCGCCAAGCTGGAGCGTCTCCACGAGGAGGCGCTCCAGTGAGCGACGTGAAGACACGCATCGTGGACTTCCTGCTCGCGGAGCGCGACAAGCTGCGCAGCGAGTTGGACGAGGTCGAGACGCTGCTCGACCTGCTCGACGCAGGCGTGCGGATTGAGATCCCCACACCGCTGATCGAGCCGGAGCCGGAGCCGGAGCCGGAACCACCGGCGCCCAGCGGCGGCGCCGAGCGCATGAAGGAGATCGCCTCCGCCAACCGGCGGGCGGTCATCCGGGCGCTCAGTAGCGGCAACCGGCTCACCGCCGAGCAGATCTCCCACAAGACCGGCATCCCCAGGGGCACGCTCACGCACCACCTGAAGGAGATGTCAGACGGCGGGCGGATCGGCCGCGAGCTACGCAAGGGCAGCAACAGCGGCCGTGCGCCGTACCTGTACTGGCTGCTCGTGGCCGAGCCAGTCGAGCACCACCTGGACGAGCGCACCAACGTCGTCCTCGACTGAAGGCGAAACGCCGGGCACCACCCGGCGTCCGCAGCTACCTGGCTGCGCTGATGGGCCTCATCAGACCGACACACGAAGGAGGGCCTATGGCAGTCCACCGACTGACCTGGCACGACGCCTACGACGCCCAGATGGGCACGTGGAGCTTCACGCGGACAGACCCCGGCGCGGCCTGGGTCATCCGCCAGTTTGAGACGAGTAGCGAGGGCCTACGCCCCAACACCGTTCGCATGTTGGCTGACCTGTACCGCACCGAGGCCTCGCGGCTGTTCTCCGCAGACCCGATCTTCGTCTCGTCGGAGATGTGCCAGCTGATCGAGCACGCCCGGGAGGACTTCCGGCCGGAGCCGCTGTACGTCTCCGACCTGATCACTCCCACCGGCTTCGTCTACTACGAGAAGCCGTTCGACGTGCCCGACCGCTGGGACGTGCCGACGCAGATCAAGGCGATCTCCTGGGCGCCCGTGCTGACCAAGCGCGGCACCGAGGACGAGCAGCTGGCAGGCCTGCCGGTCGTGGAGCGCAGCGAGGTGCTGCGCATCCTGAGCGAGCGGGAGCAGAACAGGCCGGACGACATCGCCGGTGACGGCGTGGCGATCAGCCTGTACCGCGAGCCGCACGAGGGCAGCAGCTGGCCGACGCCGCTGCTGCTGCTGCACGTCACGCCCTGGTGGTTCGGCATGACGTTCGACGGCAACGAGACCGACGAGAACGGCAAGCCCACGGGGGCTGGCTGGTGGTGGAAGATCATCCAGGTCACGCTGCGGCTGATGCAGCAGCGGATCGCGGTGCAGCACCACGAGCGGCCTCCCCGGGCGCAACGGCGGAACGCCGGACGCATCGGCTGGCGGCCCGACCAGGACGTGCTCGTGGTGCGGCTGCGCCGCGAGTACGACCGCTCCCACCACGAGGAGACGGGCGAGAGCGCGAACTACTCGCACCGCTTCATCGTCGGCGGGCACTGGCGCAACCAGCCCTACGGGCCAGCAGGCAACCGCACCTACCGGCAGATCTACATCTCCGACTTCATCAAGGGGCCGGAGCACCTGCCGCTGGTGATCAAGCCGAAGCGGGCCTACACGTGGGACCGCTGACAACGACGAAACGCCGGGAAGACCCGGCGTCCGCAGGTACGAGCCTGCGCTGACGAGTCGTCAGACACAACGGAAGGAGGAAGACATGGCAGAGATCTTCAGGCGGAACGACAATCGCCTGATCATCGAGATGGACGACAGGGAGGCCGCCTACGTGCTGGCCTGCCTGGGCAACGCGAGCGAGGTGCTGTTCCCGAGCCTCGGCAACGGCAGCAACTCGCTGTACAGGCAGATGGCCGAGGCGATGCAGGTTCCCAGCCTGGCCGAGGTGCCCGACGAGCAGGCGGACAGCACGACGCGCCTGTTCCGCGGCTTCTCCGCCACGCTCGATGCGTGGTGCGGGAAGCGCAACTACACGCGGGCCAGGAAGCTCGCGGCGGAGTTGGGGCTATGAGCGAGACGCGGACGTTCAACCGCCAGGAGCGCAACCACCTGGACGTGCTGGAGCGGCGGCTGGAGTACCTCAGCAACCAGGCCATCGAGCAGCCCGAGAACGGCCACATCTCCAGCGAGATCAGCGCGCTGCGCTGGGCGCTGAACACCATCGCCGGACTCGATGAGCCGGTAGAGATCGTGGTGATGCGAATGGAGAAGGCCCTGCGCACGCTCGCCAGCAAGGTGGGCCGCATCGAGAGGACACTGGCCGAGGAGGAAGAGGCATGAACGCGGGCGAGATCTTCGACACCGCCGTGCTCGGAGTGGGCGCGGCGATCATCGTCGGCAGCGTGATCTGGGGCTGGCTGCGCAAGTAGCGGGAGGGTGTGTCCCCCACCCCTCCGGCCTGCACCTCCGGGGAGAGCCTGCGGACCGGCGGGGATCCTTTTCAGAGAGACGGCCAGACGACGGCAGCCAGCAAGCCTGCGCTGTCGTCTTCGCCTGCGCGCAGCATGCGGTAGGCGTAGTCGGCCCGTTCCAGCAGGGCTAGCTCGCTGTACGCGCGCTCGGGCTTCTCGGCGCCCAGCTTGCGCTGGGCCTTCCAGCACTCCGCACAGAGGCCTGTCCGGCCGCCCTTGCGGCGCGGGCCGCCACAGGCCTCGCAGCTGGTGTGGCCGTACAGGCGCTCCGCCTCGGTGCAGGCCTCGCACCGGCAGCGGTGGTGCGCGTACGCCGTGTGTGTGCCGTGTCGCACCGGCCGATCCTACGATCCTGTAGGTTGGAAGGCCAGCAAGATCGCCTTAGGGTTCGTCGGGTCGGCTCCGCTCCGCTACGCCTCCCCTCCTCACCCACGGCAGATCTCGCAGTCCTTCCAAGTGATGCCCCCCGCAGGGGGCATCGCGCGACACCAGGATGCGCGCACGCGCGCGGTAGGGCGAGGCTCCCGAGTGTGTCGGGCTTGACGCAGCCAGAGGCGCGAGTACACTCAGCAGGCGGTGTGAGGCCGGGCCACCGCCCGTTGGAAGCAAGCGGCCCGGCACGAAAGGAGGATCGCATGATCGAGCCGTACCGTCACGTCGTCCGGGCGTTGCGTGGGCTGGAGTTCACCGTGTGGAACGTGGTGGATTCCCTCGTCGCAGACGTGCCCGTGAACGACAACGGGATCGTCCCCAACGGCGTGTGGCCCGACCTGATGCTGGCCGTCCACGACGCCGGAATCGTCAACCCATCCACCGGTGATCCCTACTCGCTGTCCTGGTTCCAGCGGCTGCACTCGCTGGGTCGCTGGATGTCGGCGGCGCCGAATCCTGCCCTCAAGGGCAAGATCCGCAACTACCCCGTGCGCGTCGTCATGGAGGCGCGGGGCAAGGCGGAGGGTGATCACGAGCGGGCGCTCGCGCTGCTGGCAGAGAACCCGAAGCTGCATGACCTGGCGGGCACCTCGCCGGGCGGCAGGGTCACCCTGGACAGCGTGCTGCGGGACACCGAGCAACTGACCCAGGACGAGCGCAACGAGTTGGTGATGGGCGTGATCACCACCCAGGTGCGTGAGGGCAACCGACAACACCGGCAGACCCTCACCCGGGAGCAACTCAACAACCCAACCCGGGCCTACCAGCGGCTCGGCAGCTACATCGCGGACGTGAGCGTCAGCGTCCGCAAGCTCGGCATGGCCTACCAGGAGTTCAAAGCCCTCGTCTCCGACGAGGACACGCTCGGAGCGGCCGAGGAGCGGCTGGCCGAGCTACGGGCCGAGGTAGACCGCTCGTTGGGCGAGATCGTCTCCGGGAGCTACGAGGAGGCGCTCGCGCGGATCACCGAAGGAGGCTGACGTGTTCGACCGCTACGCACAACTCAACAACCCGGTGCGCGTCTCCCTGGCGAAGGACATCGCCAAGCTGGCGATGGCCGAGCAGGCGCTGACCGGCAAGGCCGTGCTGCACATGACGGCGTGGGACATCGCCAGCACGCTGAGCGTCGATGTGCAGGAGGTGCGCCTTGCCCTGCGGCTCAGCTACACGGCCGAGTTCCGCAAGGCCGAGGGATTCGGCTTCATCGCTCCCGGCAGCGGGCGCGATGGCCGGATCTACGGATACGTGTTGCAGAACACGGGATCGACGGCGAACGCTCCCGAGCAGGAGAAGGCGCTGGAGCGCCAGGGCGAGGTCCACCTCGATCACCTGCGGGGTATCCAGGAGCACTACACCGAGTTGTCGCTGGCGCTCGGACGCAAGACGAAGCGCGGCAGGGAGGCGAAGATGGCGGCCCATCTCGCAGAGGCCGCAGCAGACGCCATCGAGTTGCTGCTGCCGTGAGGACGCCGGAGGAGCAGGTTCACGGACTGAGCGAGTTGCAGCGGCTGGTGCCCGCTGCCTGGTTCGTGCTGCCCTCCGAGGCCATCGACGTAGCCGCCCTACGGGTGGGTGACCGCGAGGTCGTCTACGCCGTGGGCGGCTACGACCTGTGGAGCGTGGCCGAGCAGCACCTGCTCGCCACTGACCTGACCAAGGAGGAGGCCGCCGAGGCTCTGCGCCGTGAGTACGAGCCGAGCTACGGGCTGGGCCATCCGACAGACGAAGTACACTCAGACCAGTAACCCATCATCGACCACGGGAGGGCCGATGCCAGACATCACCGCACAGGTGGTGAACATCACCAGCGAGGTGACCCGTAACGGGCGCCAGAAGTACAACGTCTCGCTCAGCACGGGGCAGACCTACGCCCTGTGGGACCCCAAGCTGATGCAGGCGCTCAGCGGGTTCATCCTCCAGCAGCCGGTGCAACTGCGCATCCGGCAGAAGCCGTCCAACGACGGCCAGCGCATGTGGGAGGACATCACCCACTTCGCCCCGCAGGGACAGACCCTGCCGCCCGACGGCGGCACCCAGGGCTACGTGCAGCAGCCGCAGCTGAACTACGGCGGCGCCCAGCCGGTACAGCCCGCGCAACCCTTCGTGCCGCAGCCCGCACCGAAGACCGGCTTCGACAACCCCGACGTGCTCCAGCGCGTCGTCAAGCTCAACTCGATGGAGATCGCCGCCACCGTGGTGGCCGGTCTGCTGCACGGCGCCGGGCCGGAGGCGCTGAACCAGGCCATCGACATGGTGGAGGCTGCCGGTCGCCGCATCTACACGGTGGCCCGGGAGCACGAGCAGGCCGCTCAGGCGCCTCCGAGCTACCAGGTGAACCCCCAGGGCGGGGTGACCTCCGCGATGCCTCCTACCCCCTCGGAAATCGCTCAGAGCGTGCCCGGCGTCACGCTGGGGTCGGCGGTGCCCACCGACGTGGTGGACGACGAGGGCGCACCCGGCTCCGGGTGGGACTGAGATGGCGGTCATCACCGAGACGCCCACGCACACCACCAAGGTGCCCTCCGGGGTGACCATCGACTTCTACGCCGGAGACCACTCCTACGAGATCGACGGGCAGCCGGTGGTGGGCGTCACCCAGGTGCTCGACGTGCTCTTCAAGGACCTGGCCTGGTGGGGCCAGGAGACCGGCGTCAAGGGCGTGCAGGCCCTGTGGGAGAAGGGCCTGCTGTCGCGCTCCCACCCGGACGGCCAGCTGGCAGTCGTGCATCCCACCGAGAACGTGTGGACGCTCGCCACCTACGACCTGCTGGTCGAGCAGCTGAAGCTCCAGAAGCTGACCACCTCCAACGTGGTGGGGCGAGCCGGTGACCGCGGGCAGGCCGCCCACGACGCCCTGGAGCGCTGGGCCGTCACCCGCGAGTTCCCCACGCCGGAGACCTACCCGGCGGCCGAGCAGCCCTACATCGGGGCCGTGCGCAACTTCTGCCTGGTGATGGACGACTACTGGGAGACCCAGGGGATCGAGGTCGTCGTCGGGTCGAAGGCTCACGGCTACGCCGGGCGCTACGACCTGCGAGGGATCGCCCTGCGGGACATCGAGCTAGCCAGCCGGGTGCTGCGCAAGGACGGCTCGGGGCCGCTCAAGTCGGGCGGCCAGACGCTGGTCATCGAGCAGGGCCAGAAGGTGCTCTTCGACCTGAAGACCAGCAAGGGCGTGTACCCGCAGCACCTGCTCCAGCTGGCCGCCTACGAGGGGGCCGGGCGGGAGTGCGGCTACGAGCCGACAGACCGGCGCCTGGTGATCCACGCCACCATGCACGGCGTGTACGAGGTCGAGGAGTCGCTCGCCAGCCAGGCGGACTTCCTGGCCGTGCTGGAGGCCTACCACGTGCATCAGAACTGCAAGTTGATGCTGGGCCGCAAGTGACCGAGGGCGAGCAGGTCCAGTGGATCGTCGTGTGGAGCGCCAAGGTGGCGGACACCGAGTTCGTGTACGCCGAGGACGTGGAGGAGGCCCGCGCCAAGGTGCATGCCTCGATCACGCAGCGCTACGCGGGGCTGATCCAGCTGCTCGACATCGAGATCGACAAGCCGGTGCCCACGTGAGCCACGGCCTGAAGCAGGTGTGGCCCTCCGGCAGGCGCTACTACGTGCCGGAGTGCCAGTGCGGGTGGACGGGCGGCCTCACCACGGCCCGCTGGATGGCGGAGGCCGCCCACACCAAGCACGCCGAGGAGGCGAGGGTGGAGGCCGTGCCCGAGTTCGACGGCGCCACCTACTCGCACGACCGTGACCACGTGCGGCTCGGCAAGCAGATGCTGGCCGTGGTCGAGGTGCTGAAGGACGGCGACTGGCACACGCTGGCCGAGCTTTCCCAGCGCACCGGCTACCCCGAGGCCTCGATCTCCGCCCGCATCCGGGACTGCCGCAAGGCCCGCTTCGGAGGCAAGGAGATCGTCTCCGACTACGTGCGCCGCGGCCTGTGGCGCTACAGGCTGGTGCTCGATGAGTGAGATCGAGGATCCCTACGCCCGCATGCAGCGCATCTACACGGTGGTGGAGGACGGCGGCCAGCTGCCGGTGGATGACCAGCACTTCCTGTGGCAGCGCTTCCAGAACGCCGAGCAGATGCTGCTCGCCCAGCAGAGCGCGGTGGACGACGCCGCCCGGCGCTGGCGGCAGATCGGCTACGACGACGGCTACCAGGCTGGCTACGCGAAGGCCGCCGAGGACTGCCCGGTGTGCCGGGAACAGGTTGATGGCTGAGACCGCCCCGCAGCCTGACCGCGCACGGCTCCGCGAGGTGCTCGCGGACTTCCCTCGCGGCACCGTGCCCATCTTTCCCGAAGAACTGAAAGCCCTGCTCGACAGGCTGGACGAACTGGAAGCGGAGAACGAGCGGATGAAGAGCGAGATCCAGAACCCCTGGAGTCCCCTGCGGCGATGAGGGAGCTACACGTCTCCGAGCGCTTCGGGCTGTACACGGTGACCACCTCGGACGGCCGCAAGGTGTCGGCGGCCAGCCTGCCCTCCGCCATGTTCAGGGCCTTCGGGGAGCGCGACTGGACGACGCTGGAGTCCGCCTTCATGGAGATCCAGGTGACCCCCGAGCCGGGGCAGATCCACAAGGGGGTGCAGGGGACATGACCGCGTTGAAGCCGATTGAGAACCGGCTGGTCGTCGGTGTGCCCAGTAGCCGTTATCCCTTGAATGAGTTCTGCTCGCAGCCGGACTGCGGAGACCTCACCCAGGATCCTCACCACTGCTTCCCCCGCAGCCAGATCGGCAATGACTCCTGGTTCGTGGCGATCTCCGACTCGGACACCGTGATCCCCCACGTCACCGGCCTGTGCAGGGCGCACCACGACGACGTGGAGGAGCACCGCTCGTGGATCCGGCTGGAGGAGGACGGCCAGTTCGTGTGGTACGACCGTGCCACCTCCCGGCTCGATGATCAGCCCTACACCTACGACAGCGAGGGCAATCCAGAGTGGGAACTGATCGGCTCGCTCGACCCGCAGCCCGCCCGCGGCGAGAAGAGCCGCAAGCCCCGCCTGCGGCTGCGCGGCGAGGAGCGCCGCAAGCGCAAGCGGGTGAGCATCGCCCTGCCCGACGACTGGGAGGACGGCGGTGCCCTGTGGGACGAGCTTGTAGACGACGTGAAGGACTGGCTGTGGGAGGAGGGCCTGTACGGCGACAGGTCAAGGATTCCCATCGCGGAGTCGATATTCGCCATGTGGCACGACTGGAAGCAGCTACGCAAGCACACACCCAGAGAGGAGAGCTATGGCATCGAACCCAGCGAAGAGGAAGCCGTCCATTGAGATCTACGTCAGCGACCACGCGCGGCAGCGCATGCGGGAGCGCTTCGGGCTGAAGGGCGCCCGCGTGGTGGACGAGGTCCGGGAGGCGCTTCTGGCGGGGCGCCTCTCGGCATACAAGCCGGAGGGCTTCTTCGGCAAGGCCTACGACGAGTGCCTGTACTGCTGGAACACCGAGCGCGCCTTCGCCCTGAAGGCCGTGGACAACGGCATCGTTGTCACCACCGTGGTGGGCCGAGTACACTCGGACACCACCAACCTCGGGAGGGTTGCGGATGGACGAGATGCCCAGGTTCGCCTGGGATCAGGACACCAGCCTGGGTAGCGGGCTGAACGAGATCGGCTGCATCTGCGAGGGTGTCGAGACCGGCATGAACAACATGCGGGCGCTGTTCGCGCACGGTCTCGACCCCGGCATCTTCACCGCCGACGTGCGGTTGGGCGGGATCGACGGTCTGCTCGTGCTCTCCGGCCTCCAGCTGCTCGGCATCGTGGACGCCAACATCCGCGAGGACCTCACCGAGTTGATCGTGCGCATCCACCGCGCGCAGCCGGTGCTGACCGAGGATCACCAGCAGCAGGTACAGGACGCCGTGCAGCGCTTCGCAGAGAGCGGCTTCTTCGGGATGGCGGACGAGGTTGGACGCGACAACTGAGCAGCTGCTGATCGAGTTCACCGTGCCGGGGCCGCCCGCGCCCAAGAAGCGCGCCCGGCGCTCCCTGTACGGCTCCCACTACACGCCGCACGAGACCCGCGAGGCCGAGGAGCGGGTGCGCTCCCACGCGCGCTCCGCGTGGGCGGGCCGCTACCTGAAGACCACCAAGCACCGCATCGCGCTCCAGGTCGTGTTCTGGTTGCCGAACAAGCGCAGGTGCGACCTCGACAACCTGCTGAAGCTCGTCACCGACGCGATGAACGGCGTCACCTACGACGACGACTCGCAGATCGACTCGCTGGACATCCAGCGGGCCTACAGCACGGACAACCCCAGGACCGAAGTGTCGCTCTACAGCCTCTCGGGAGGGCGCCTTGAGCCGACGGAGGAGATCTCCGCAAAGAGCTAGAACGGCTCTTGCGGGACACGGCCCGGGGGCAGAGAATGGCCCCCGGATGTCGGAGGCACGGCTCACCAGCCTCCCCCGTGGGCGTCGAGGGGGGGCCGCTTCGCTGCTCACCGTGAAGGCCTTCCAGCAGATGCTGGTGCAGGCCGGGGAGGAGTTGGACACGGCGCTGCTGCAAGCGCGCCGGGACGGCTGGTCGCTGCGCGAGCTTGCCGAGGAGATCGGCCTCTCCTACTCCAGCGTGAAGCGCTACAGCCTCCGGGCGCAGGCACGCGGGCAGTGAGGTCTCCGGCTCCACTTCGCGCGCCTACCTGGCGCGAGCGCTGGCACTTCCGGCGGCACAAGCGCTGGCCGAACAGCTACGTGTGGGCGCGGCTGTCGCACTCGGACGCCATCGACCGCTACCTCGACACGCTCACACCGGACGAGGCGTGGGCGTATCTCCACGGGACCAGAGAGGAGGCGAACGGGGTCACGAAGCACACCGCGTAAGCAAACAAGGGGGAGACCTCGTGGCACGTGCCGCTGCACTAACCCTGACCCTCCTGGCCCTGGGAGGGCTGGGGACATCGACGGCGTCGGCAAGAGGAGAGTTCCGCAGGGAGGTACCGCGCTGGTGGATCGCACCGGCGCTCTGCGTCCACCACTACGAAGGAAGCTGGCAAGACCCGGACGCCCCGTACTACGGGGGACTCCAAATGGACTGGCAATTCATGCGTCACTACGGAAGCTGGTCTCTCCGACATCTCGGGACGGCTGACCACTGGCCGATCAGAACGCAACTCCTGGTGGCCTGGAGGGGCTGGAAGGTTCAAGGCTGGGGAGCCTGGCCGGTGACCTCGCGGATGTGTGGTCTCCGGTGAGCCACCCCGGCCCGAAGCCGAAGCCGCTGCTGGAGCGGGTAGCTGCCCGCGTTGTAGCCGGTGAGAACGGCTGCCACGTCTGGCAGGGGTGTACCGACGAGCGGGGGTATCCGGTCCTGGGCGTCGGTTCGTCACTCGACGGCACGCGCGGAATGAAGCGCGTCCATGTCGCCCTCTGGGAACACCACCACGGGAAGCTCGCTCGCGGCCTGGTGCGGCACCACTCCTGCGGCAACAAGCTCTGCGTCAACTTGGAGCACCTCGCCGTGATCGGCCACGGCGAGCACTCACGACTGCACGACTCAGCAGCGCATGCGCGTGCTGGCCGACGACGCCGTTAGGAAGGAGGAGAGGGAGACGACACTGGAGGAGTTCCTCAATCGACTGAGCGGGGTGAAGCACCGCGGCAAGGAGAACGACGCCCGCTGCCCCAACCACCACGACAAGCACGCCTCGCTGAGCGTCACCGAGAAGGACGGCTGGATCGTCTTCAAGTGCTTCGCCGGGTGCTCACGAGACGAGATCCTGGCCGCCCTGGGCCTGACCAGGAACGACTTGCGAACGGAAGGCTCGGACTGGAGCGAGCCGGACAAGATCTACGTGTACACCGATGAGGGTGGTGCCGCGCTGTACGAGGTGATTAGGCTTCCGGGGAAGCGCTTCCGGCAGCGCCACTACGACCCGGTCTCACCCGATGCGAAGAGCGACGGATACGTGTACTCCCTTGACGGCGTGCGCCGGGTCCCGTACAAGTTGCCCCGTCTGCTCAAGGCTGTCGCGGAGGGCAGGCGGATCTACATCGTGGAAGGCGAGAAGGACGCCGAGCGGATCCACAAGGAGACGGGGCGCTGCGCAACCTGCAACCCAGGCGGGGCCGGGAAGTGGAAGCCGGATTACAACCGCTTCTTCGCGGGAGCGCGTGTCATCGTCGTGCAGGACAGGGACGAACCGGGGCGCCGCCACGCCCGGAAGATCAAGGAGGAACTGGACACCGTCGCCGCGGAGGTGCTGATCTACCAGGCAGCACGCGGCAACGACCTCTCGGATCACCTCGACGCCGGGTTGCGCATGGAGCAGATGCAGCAACCACGCAAAGGCCCGGCCAGGGGGATCATCTCGGCGGCACAGATGGCAGACAGCGGCTTGGAGTACTTGCACCTCAGAGAACGTGACCTCCCCGGGTGGGAGTTGATCGACGGCATCGTCGCCTCCACGGTCAGGCCGGGGCGGCTGTATGCGTGCGGCGGCTACACCGGCGACGGCAAGACCTGCTTCGCGTTGCAGGGCAGCCGCAAGCTGGCGAGCGAAGGCGTGCGGGTGGGCTACTTCTCGATGGAGATGTCGGACACCGACCTGCGCAACCGCCTGATCGCCCACAAGGGCGTGCCGCTGTGGCAGCTGGAGCGGCCCTGGCTGCTGCAACGCGACAGGCAGAACCTGGCGCTCTACCACGCCGCCATCGAGGAGATGCGCGAGTGGTCGCTGGACGTGGTGTACGACACCGCGCTGACCCCGCGGCGGGTGGTGGAGGAGACCAACGACCGCGAGTACGAGTTCGTGATCATCGACCACATCCACCGGCTGGCGTGGGGTGACCGGCGCCAGCTGGAGGGCCACGTGCAGGCGCTGACCAACCTCTCGCTCGACCTCAACATCCCCGTGCTGATCCTCTGCCAGCTGCGCCGCTACGCACGGGGCCGGGAGATGGTGGCCTATCCGGCGCCCACCTTGCAGGACCTGCGCGAGACCGAGATGCTCGGAGCCGAAGCCAGCCTGGCGTTCGCCATCTGGCGCCAGCGAGACCAGGAGGGACTGCGCTACGTGGGAACCACGTCGTCGTTCAGGGTGCTGAAGAACCGGCACACCGCAGCCGTTGAGGATCGCGCGGGGCACGTCGAGGAGCTTGCCTTCGACATGCAGACCGGCCTGTTCTCAAAGCTCGGCGTGCCGAGCGCGGAGGAGCCGGAGGAGGAGTACGGCTGGGGCACGATCATCCAGCTTCCGCGGCCAGCGAGTTAGACTCGGGCCACGGCCCCTCCCGAAAAGGGTGTTCGTGAAGAGGCTCTCGCCAGGGAGCCTCTTCTCCGTTCGGGGCGCGGTCGTGGTGGCGCTCCCGGGAGTTGGCCCCACGGCCATCCCGCCGGAGCGGGATTCAGGAGTCGAACCTGGTCTGTATGCAGATAACCCGACAGCTTCCGGCCCGCGCCCCTACGAGGCCAGACAGGTGAACAAGCGTACCTGGCCCCCTGGGTGGTTCAGCACCAACACGCCCTCCTGGAAGCCGGACGGACAGGCCAGCCCCGCCGGGCCTGTCGGCCCCGGCGGACCGGCCGGGCCTGTGGCTCCTACCGGCCC
>Ga0126379_10000593_pt1 | contig 20219 bp, 10 predicted proteins | sample PanSoiMetPlot_24_FD_92640 | JGI IMG/M metagenome (GOLD analysis project Ga0126379, IMG submission 92640) | Tropical forest soil microbial communities from Panama - MetaG Plot_24 | ecosystem: Environmental > Terrestrial > Soil > Tropical forest > Bulk soil | place: Panama | collected 2016-02-17
CCTCCAACCGGACAGTTGAAGGCTCCCTGAGAGAACAGCGTTTGAAAAACATTCTGCGCGCTCTGCACTCCCCCCGCGGCAACAAACGGGATAAACACCTGGTCGATCTGGCGCGTACAGGTGATACTGATACCGCATTGCGTCAATTGCGATTCCGGCACATTGTGGCCGTTGGCGTCGAGAACACCGAGGCTGCGCGCCACGCCGTCGATCTGGCCGTAGGTCGGAGCGTAGAACACTCCATACCCCGCGCGTACCACAGTCTTATGATCCTTGAATGGGTCCCACGAGAAGGAAACGCGAGGCGCGAAATTATTTTTGTCGGTATGGATCTGGTAGCGTTCATCCAGTTCGTACCGCAGCCCGTAGTTCACCGTGAGATTGGGCCTGATGTGCCAGGAATCCTGCCAGTAGGCGGCAATCCAAGGCAATAGCCCTGTGGGATACACGCTGCCGTCAAACCCTTGCTGGTAAAACTGGGGAGCACCCAAAGAAAATGACTGGAGGGAGTTGATGACCGCTCCCAGTGTGTTGAGTCCGCATGGATTCGGAGTGGTGGGAGGAGAAATCGGGGTCGCGCCAGCGGAAGCAGATAGGCAGGGACTCAACACAGCTCCCGGCAGCTGGCCAAACACAAAACGGCCTGGGAAGAACGTGTGGGAGTCCACGTGGTCGCTGCGCAGGAGACCGTAAAACCCGGTTTTGATAGTGTGAGCGCCGCGGATCAGGGTGATATTCTCGGCTGCCTCGCCGCGCCGGCCAATCGTGACCGCCGGCAAAAAGATGCCGCCGCCCAGCGTCGCGAAACCGGGGATATCGAAGCCAGGGCCGGCGGGATCGTTGGAAAGCACGCTGAAGTTGTTGTAGTTGCCCTGCAAACGGACTTCGTTCAGTGTCTTTGCGCTGAATTGGTGGAACCACGCGCCTTGTAATGTGATGTCGTAGGCTCGGACCGTACTGCCTCGGCTGAACCCAGTCAGGGCTTGAACATCTGGGTCCTGAGAGACGTCGTGACCGGTGGTGAAGCGCAGGAACGCTTGGTCGTGCTGGCTGAACTGATGATCCAGCCGCGCCGATCCCAGATATTGACGCTCATTGAACGGGAACAAGCCGCCATTGGCCTCAAGTTGATTGATAACAAAATTGTTTAGCGCGGTGTTTATCGGTTTCAATCCTGTGGTCGGACTTACCGTGAGTGCGTTCTGTAGGATGCCTGCGCAGGTTGCGGCGGCGATGGCAGGCTGACCATTGAGGCAAGGAACCGGCGTTCCGCCCCGCGCCGCGAGCGCGCTGAGCAGCAAGCTTTGTTGTTGGGTCGGGTTGAAGATGGACGCTTCCGTAAGCAAGGGAACGGGATGCTGTTCGTTGCGCAGCAATCCCTCGGCGGCGATGAACATGAAGGTTCGATCCTTCTTGATGGGAAAGCCCAGCGTGCCGCCGAATTGATAGCGCTGCAGAGAGTCTTTGGTCGCGCTGCCTTTGGCGGTAGTGGAAAATGCGCTCCCTGGAGTCAACGCCTGGGTAATTGCAAACGGATCACGGGCATCTAGGGCATCATTGCGGAAAAAGCTGTACAGGCTGCCGTGAAGATCATTGGTGCCGGTCTTGGACACGATGTTGATGGAGGCGCCGCTGGCGGAGCCCAATTCCGCCGAATAGTTGCTGCGGTTCACCTGGAATTCCTGCACAGCATCCTGGCTAAGGGTGAAGCGCACGCCGCCGGCATTATCGTTATATTCGCCACCATCAACGGTTACGCTATTTCCACGCCCATTGCTCCCATAGAGTGCCAGCCCGCTTTGTGGTGTTTGCTTGACTCGAAAATCGGTGTTGTCCGCCATGCGCGTGGAGTCCGATACGCCTGGCGTCAGTAAGGTGAAAGAAAGGTAATCCCGGCGGTTAATTGGCAAATCAGCGATCAATCGTTGATCGATCGTATTCGCCTGATTCGCCTTTTCTGTCTCTACTACGGGGGCCTCGGTGGTCACCTCTACCTGCTCCACGACCTGAGAAATGGACAGGTGAAAGTCTAAGATCAAGGTTTGCCCCACATTGACGATCACGTTCTTCCGGATCGAAGTCTTGAAACCAGAGAGCTGCGCGCTGACCTCGTAGGTTGCTGGGGACAGGCCGGCAATGTGATATTCCCCCCTGCTGTCTGAAGTCGTACTGCGCTTGAGACCCTTCTCTGCGTCTGTTGCCGTTACCGTAGCGTTGGGCATGACCGCGCCGGAAGGATCCACAACTGTTCCGGCAATGTCGCCAGACGCGCCCACACCTTGCCCATATACAGAACCCGCCGCCAACCACAGGAACACGGCCACACGCGCTAGTATCTTGCTTGCCTTCATCGATCCTCCTCGCGCTTTGTCAAGGGTTCGCCATGCCTTTGAATCAACCATTCACTTCCGTCCTCGGCTGATACCACGCTTCGTCGAACTCCTGATTCGGTTTGATCACAGGTCGAAACATGTGAAACCACCAAAACGAAGTCAAGCACCTTTCGTGCCAGAAGATGCTGAAGAGCTCAACTCTTTGTAAGTTGGAGCATTTGAGGAAGTTAGAGCGGCTCGTGCTCCGTCACGCTGATCCGACAAAGTATTTGTGTGACTCAAAATTTTGTGACAGAATCCCAATTCTTTGGGTACCCGTACTTAACTCTTGGGGTTTCCTTCCCCAACGTGGAGGCGAGTGTATGAACTTTGAGAGGTTCCTATCCATTACTACCGCTGTGGCCCAAGAGCGGTCTGTCAACACCGTGCTAAAGATGATTGTGGATGGGCTTGCTGCCCAGCCCGATATCGCAATTGTGCGAATGTTGAGGGTCGACCGGGGCGACATTTGCAGCCAGTGCGCGGTGCGCAACCAGTGTCCCGATCAGACCCGCTGCCTTCACCTGGTCGCCACCGGCGGTCACCCGAGCAAAGGGACCGAGGAAGATTGGAAAAGGTCGCGTGAATATCCACGTGTGCCCTTTGGCGCGTTTAATTCAGGTGTCGTGGGTGTTCAAGGGGAACCGATGCTGATCAACGATGCCGAGCGTATACGCCAGTGGGTACCCGACAGCGTTAAGGATTGGGCTGCTCGCGCAGGTTTTCAGAGCTTTGCCGGCCTGCCGCTCATCTTCCGTGGAGAGTTGCTGGGCGTTTTCACTGTCTACTGTTGCGCACCAATCTCTGAAATTGAGTACCGTTGGTTGCGCGCTTTGGCGGACCATGCAGCCATTGCCGTAGCCAACGCCCGCGCGTTTGAAGAGATCGGTGAACTGCGGGAGCAGCTCGAACTGCACAACGCTTATTTGCGCGAGGAGGTGAAGTTGCATCATGGCTACGGCGAGATGGTCGGGCAGAGCGAAGCCTTTAAGCAGATCTTGCGGCAAATCCAACTCGTTGCGCCCACCGACGCCAGCGTGTTGCTGCTGGGGGAAACCGGCACGGGCAAGGAACTGATTGCGCGCGCCATTCACGATGGTAGTTCGCGCCGGCGGCGGCCTTTGATAAAGGTCAATTGTGCCTCAGTCCCGCCCGAGCTATTTGAAAGCGAGTTCTTTGGCCATACCAAGGGCGCCTTCACAGGCGCGGTGCGTGACCGGGTAGGGCGCTTTCAACTGGCCGACGGCGGCACAATCTTCCTGGATGAAGTAGGCGAGCTGCGGCCTGAGTCTCAGAGCAAACTCTTAAGCGTTTTGCAAGAGGGAGAGTATGAACGTATCGGTGAAGATCGCACACGGCGCGTGAACGTGCGCGTGATCGCTGCCACGAATCGCGACCTCAAGCAGGAGATGGCTGCAGGACACTTCCGGCAGGATCTCTATTACCGTTTAAACACATTTCCGATCGAAGTTCCTCCACTCCGCGCTCGCCTGGATGACATTCCCCTGCTGGTAGAGCATGGCTTCGCGCAAGCGCGTCGACGGATGAATCTGAAGATCGCGAACCTTACCCCGCAACAGCTCAAGCAGCTGCAGAGTTATGACTGGCCGGGCAACATCCGGGAACTGCGCAATGTGCTGGAGAGGGCTGTAATCATCTCCCAGGGAGGACCGCTGCGGCTCGATCTGGTGTTGGGGAACCGGCCAGCCGGAAGCCCACTCTCGCGAACCGCCAGCTCGGGGCCCCCCGTGTCTTTTGGCTGCATGACAGAAAAGGAAATAAGAAAACGTGAGCGTGAAAACATACTTCTGGCACTCGAACGCACCGCTGGAAAGATCTATGGGCCCGGAGGGGCCGCCGCGTTGCTCGGCATCAAACCCAACACTCTGGCCGCACGCTTGCATGCAATGGGCATCAAGGGGCCTAATGCAACCGCTGTTCGATCTTAACCAACGCCGGTGGCCGTTGCCAGTGAGGAGGAGTTGGGTTGCGTCCTGGATACCAAGGCTCGGCGCGAGACGGCGCGGCGGCCGCCAGCGCAGGTCTCCTACGGGTGCTTCTGCATAGCGAATGCCCAGAAATTCATTCATCGTGGGTGTGGCAACGCCGCGAAACACACCATCTTCCGTGATTGCCAGCGGGCCAGACGCAGCCACCGCCTTTGTCACAGGAATTGCCATCAGAATGCAAGAGGCCGCAACAGACCATACCAGCCGCACTGACCAATTTCGTCTTAGTGATTTTTCCGCGAATGTCATAAAGCCCTCCTTCGCGATAAGAGTCCGTTCTACACCTTAGAAAGCTGTTGGGCGGCGCTGGCGCAGCCTGCCCATAGCCGGGCCAATATATCCTGCTCTGAATGTTGCAGTAGCTCACAAGGTGAATAGCCGCGAATAAAGCGAACCCTCGTACGGGCCGGGCCGATCTAATAGAGGTGCGCTTTTGGACTCACGTTCCTCCCGCCCCCTTAAGCGAGTTCATCTACGACCTATGGCTCTACGAGGAGTACACACCCACCTCGCATGCATACGAGCGAATCCTGCCTAGCGGGACGATCGAGATGGTCTTCAATCTCCAGGGACGCCAGCTGCGAATCTACGACCTGGACAGTCGATCCCACAGACGCTTCTCGGGTGCTGTGGTGTCTGGACCCTATGGCAGGTGTTTTGTTACGGATACAGCTGAAGAAAAATCGATCATCGGCGTCCACTTCAAGCCGGCTGGAGCATTTCCGTTTCTAGGAGTTCCGCCCGAAGAGCTGGCTGATGCCCATGTCGATCTGGAGAACCTGTGGGGCAGGAGCGCACGTGAACTTCAGGAGCGCTTGTGCGAGGCACGTACGCCGCACACGCGTTTCTCCATTCTGGAGAGCGCTCTTTTGCGTCACCTGCTGAGACCGCTTGAGCACCATTGGGCCGTAGTCGCTACCGTTGAGGCACTCACGAAGTCTGGAGCACGTCCTCTTATTCGGGAGATTGCGAAGGAGTTAGGAATTAGCCAGCGACGGCTGATCCGGGTGTTTGCGGAGGAGGCCGGGTTGACGCCCAAATTGTTCGGACGCATACAACGGTTTCAACGGACGATGGCTATGGCATCGGGCGCCGAGGACTTATCGCATTGGAGCGAAATCGCGCTGCGTTGCGGGTATTTCGATCAGGCCCATCTGATCAGCGATTTTGGAGAATTCTCTGGGTTCACTCCAACCGAGTATCTCGAGCAGCTCACACGCCTCCGGCTGAAAGGGTTTCAGCGAAAGCGAAACCATGTGCCGTTGGTCGAGGCGGCATAATTCGCTTTGAACCGGGATATTCGTACCATTCAATTTTTTCCAATACGGCGCCCAGGGCACATCGCTAGCCTGAAGATGAACTGGAGAGAAATATGAAAAAGACAATTCTGCTGTTGTTGCTGACGATTTGCTTGGGAATCCTGTCCAGAAGCGATGCGCAATCAGGGAAGGAGTCGGATATGAACACAGTTCGGGTCCGTTACATGGTCAACGATCTCGACCCAGCAGTTTCGTTTTATACGAAATACCTTGGGTTCAAGGTGAAGCAGGAAGCGAAACCCCACTTCGCCATGCTGACTCGAGGGAATCTGGAATTGGTGCTCAGCACGAACTATGGGCCGGGAGGCGCCGCTAAGCCGATGCTGGACGGACAAAAAGCGGAACCGGGCGGTTGGAACCGAATCATATTGAACGTTGACGATCTTGAGGCCGAAATCGCCCGCCTGCGCAAGGCTAACGTTCATTTTCGCAACGACATCGCTCGCGGCCCGGGCGGATCAGAAATACTCCTGGATGATCCATCGGGGAATCCGGTCGAGCTTTTTCAGCCCGCACACTGATGGGAGGGAAATGGAATCCTTACGTTCAAGTCTTGATGTAACACCCGGGATCGCACTCCGGGTCGTCCTGGTTCGGCCGAGTGTGTTTCCTCGCGCGCCTGGGATGGGCATTTTGAAATGGATTCGCTTTCGTCATGGGCCTGCGAATCAATGGCAAAGGCAAGCCATGAAACACAGTGGCGACGGATGTACAGGGCAGGGCAGTCCCAACTAAGGATTCTGCCCGCCCGCTGACAGACCCGCCTGAAATACTCCGGCCTTGTGGAAGTCACCGGCCTTCACGATCGATAGAGCAGCTGGATCGATGTGGCGACGGAAAGCTGCGCTGACCTGCTCAGCGGTGAGGGCGCGAATATGATTTTCGAGTTCGTCGTCCCATTTCATGGTTCGGCCCAAGTGTTCGTGGGAAGCCAGCAGGCGAAGCAACCCGGCATCCTGGGAACGTGCCACGGCGCGCTGATCGAGAAATGCCTTCTTGGCGGCAGCCACTTCGTCCTCGGTAAAGCCATTCTTCAATGTTTTTTCAAGTTCATCCTTGAAGCTGGCTTCCACTTTGGGGGTGTTGCTGGGATTGCTGCTGATGGTCGCAGCGAACATGGCAGCGTCGCCGTCCTCGGGCACAGTGAATCGCGAAGAAGCGCCGTAGCTCAGCCCTTCCACATTGCGAATACGGTTGGGCATGCGCGCAGCGATCGAGCCGCCAAACATGTAGTTGGCCAGCACCATCGCAGGGTAGTTGCCGTCATCTTCGGACATTTGCACTCTCATCCCAGCCTCGAACTGGGCGTTCTCTTTGTCCGGTGTTTCGATCTTGAGGTTGATCGAATCGGCCTTCTTGTACCGGCTGGGCAGCTGATCGTAGTGAGCCACACTGTTCCAACCGGCAAGGGTTTCGGTTGCCACTTGGCGGACCGCATCTTTTTCGAACTGGCCGAGAACCACGAGCACGCCGTGCGACGCCCCATAAAACTCGGCGTGAAACTTTCTGACATCATCCAAAGTCACTCGCTTCAACGCAGCGCTCTGTTCTTCCCGCGACTCCATATAACGAGGGTCGTCCTTGGCAAAGGGACTCAAGTGGCGTTGCAACTCCTCGGTGGCCCGGATTCCCGGATCCGTGGGTGGCGTTTCGAGGGCCTGGAGGCGCCGTTGCTGCGCCTGTTCAAAGTCGGACTGCGAAAACGCAGGTTCCTTCAGCATCTCCAGGGCGAGGCGAATTGCTGGCACCAGGTTCTCCGCCTTAGTATCAATGGTCGCAATCGCGCTGGAGACTCCGCTGCCTCCACCGACAAACCCGCCGCGCCCGCCACGGCCGCCACCTCCCGCGCCTCCGCCACCACCCGTCACTGTGATACGCGCGTCCAGTTTGTCCATTTCCTCCTGAAGCTGCTGGCGCGTCTTGTTCTTCGTACCGCGCATTAACAAGCTGCCTGCCAGCTGGGCCACGGCGTTCTTGCCGGCCAAGGACCCACTGTCGCCAAAGTGGAGTTCGAGAACCGCCGACACTCTTCCACCCGCTGTCTGTTTAGGCAACATCGCCACCTTCATTCCATTCGCGAGCCGGAAGCGCACGAGCCGGCTCTCGATATTGGCGGGAGTGGGCGCAAAGTCTTCGCCATGAGCCACCGTCACGCTGCTCTGGTAATCCTTGAACAGGGTTGGAAGGTCGGCTCTAGCGGTGACGACAGTGCGGTCCGGCGCCGGTGTGGAGATGAATTCGCCGACGGTACGATTGGAAGGTTTGAAGTAAAGTTTGGCGACCCGGACCACATCGTCCGCCGTAACGCTCTTGATCTGGTCGTAATCCAGGAACATGAGACGCCAGTCGCCCTGGGAGACAGGCGTTGTCAGGGCAAGGCCAAGTTGCTGGGCATCCGTGAGGCGTTGTTCGATTGCACGAAGCAGCCTGGTCTTCACGCGCTCGACTTCTTCCTTAGTGGGCGGTGCTTTCGTTGCGTCGGCCACGTCATCTATGGTCTGGAAGATAGCCGCCCGGGCATCGGAGAGCGACTGGCTGTCACTGAGGCTAGCCGAGACCAGGACGAATCCGGGATCGTGCAGTTGCCGGAATGACATATTTGCCGCAAGAGCCTTCTTGCTGTCCAACAGGGCTTTGGCCAGACGGCCGGTTTCGCCGCCTGGGCCGCGCCCGCCTCCGCCCATAATTCCTGCCAGCACCTGCAGGGCCGCGGCGTCGGGATGTCCAGCGGCAGGAGCATGATAGGCCACCATCATCTCGCGACCATTGCCGACGCGGCGCAGTTCCACGTAACGCTCACCGTCCTGCACGGGCTCGAGGGTATAGGTTGCATCCAGCACGCGCGTGGGACGCGGGATCTTTCCGCAGGTAGCGGCAACGAATTCCAGGGCTTTCGATGGCTCAAATTGGCCGGCTATGACCAGCACCGCGTTGTCGGGCTGATAGAACTTGCGGTAAAAAGCGGCCAGCCGTTCGATGGGCACCTTCTCGATGTCTTCGCGCGAGCCGATCGTTGATTTGCCGTAGTTGTGCCAGAGATAGGCCGTAGCTACCACACGCTCTTCCAGAACCCGTTGCGGACTGTTTTCACCCCGCTCAAACTCGTTTCGCACCACCGTCATCTCGGTATCGAGCAGCGCTTTTTCCATCTTCACGTTGACCATGCGATCGGCTTCCAGACCCAGGGCCCACTTCAGGTTATCGTCGCTCGCGGTCATGGTTTCGAAGTAGTTGGTGCGGTCGTATGAGGTCGTCCCGTTCCACTGCGCGCCATGGTCCACGATTTCTTTCTTAATCTGGCGGCCATTGGTCGTCTCGATGAAGTCCATATGCTCGAGCAGGTGAGCCATTCCAGTTTCACCGTAGCCTTCGTGGCGTGAGCCCACGAGATACGTCATGTTCACAGTAACTTTGGGATTAGAAGGCTCCGGGAACAACAGCACGCGCAGCCCGTTGGGAAACGCGTACTGGGTGATGCCTCCCACCGAAGCTTGTTTCTGGACCCCGGGCGGCAAATTTTGAGCCGAAGTGCAAATTGCGAATGCCAACAAAAGGGCAGGGAAGGTGAGAGAGGATTTCAAGCGCATAGACACTCCCGATAATCGCCGGCGATTATAAAGCACCGACGGCAGATTAGGAGCAAGACGTCGTTTGAATTTCATTTTCCGCCGGAAGCATAGACGATCACACGCTTCGGATTCACAAACATCCAAGACACCGATGCGAGAAAGAACATGCCGGCGTAGTAGTACAGGCTCACCCTCCAGCTGGGATGTCCCGGGGTACCTGCCAAGACAGCGAGGTTGGCAACAATGGGTACAGAGAACATTTGTCCCAGATTGCCTACGGTATTCATGAATCCAGCCACAGTTCCAGAATAACGGTGGCCGACATCAATCGTAGTTGCCCAGCTCGCCGCCATTCCAAAATCCTTGATGAACGATGAGAGACACACCGCGCTATAGGCGAGAGCTACATGTCTGGGTGTGTTCCAGAGGGCCACCAGCAGGAGCAACCCTCCCATGCCATAGGCGATCACCCCTTGGAGAGTACGCCCCCAGCGTCTGCCCCAGAAGCGAACTTGCCGGTCGGTGAGGAAGCCTCCGAGGAGGCAGGCAATGCCTCCAAAAAATAGCGGCCCACCGGAAGCCAACACCAATCTGATACCCGAAAGGTGGAGGTCCTTCTGCAGGTACGGAGTGATCCAACTCGCGAAGAACGACCACCCCGCATTACTGCCAAAGTACATCAGACTGAGCATCCAAAGGGTGGGACTTCCCAGCATCGTCGTCCAGGAAAGGGGAGAAGGAGTGGAAGGATCCTTAACAGGCCCGGCGATCAGCATTCGCTCGGCATCGTTCACCGTGGGATCTGCTCTTGGAGTATCTCGGAAACGCGTAGCAAATCCCCACAGCCAGACCAGGCCAAGCAAGCTCAGAAACACGAATGCCCATCGCCATCCCAAGGGATAGGCTAGGGACATAATAAGGAGAGGCGCTATAGCCCCGCCCCAGCGGGCAAACATCCAGACGAGTCCCTGGGCAAGCCCGCGTTCTCCGAAAGGAAACCACTCGCGTCCCGCGCGCGCTATGTTGGGAAAGGCCCCGGCTTCGCCCACGCCAAACAGGAAACGGAATACTACGAGACTGGCGAGACTCCATGCGGCGCCGGTGAGCGCGCTAAAGGCTGCCCAGCACAAAGCAATCCGGATCAGAACCTTGCGCGGGCCAAGTTTGTCACCCAACCACCCAACCGGTATCTCACACAAGGCATAAGCCAATGAAAAAGCGGAGAACGCATAGGCGATGCTGGAGGGCGTGAGTCCCAGACTCTGCTCCATGTCCGGGCGCACTTGAATGATGCAGATACGGCCAATGTAAGTGATGGCGGAAAGACTGCACAGCCATCCCAATACTTTCCAGCGTACCCGCGTTGGCGGCACTATGGCGGCAAGGTCCTCCCGAACTACCGTTACGGAATTCAAGACCGCGCTTGCCTGTTTCTCCTGCATTGGAACTCCGGAATTCATGCACTCTCTTGCGAAGAGGCTTCCGCTTTTTCAGGACAGCACTTCATTTCTATTTACCAGCGTGGAAGAGTTCGCCTCCAACTGGGATCGACGTGGGTTCTCATTTCTCCTTCATCGTCACGCCTGCGATAACTACACTTGGCATAGCGCTCTCGGCCGCGCGCAAGCTGGTCGCGATCCAACTCAACTCCCAGGCCCGGCTTCTCTGGGATGTGGACGCCACCATCCACGAAGGGAATCCGGCCGCCCACCACTACTTCGTCCTGCTCGGACTGCCATGGATAGTGGGTGTCACAGGCATAACTCAGGTGAGGCGTTGCCGCTGCAGCATGGGTCATTGCCATGAGGGAAATGCCCAGGTGAGTATTCGAATGCATGGAAAGGCCGAGTCCAAAACTTCGACAAAGTTTGCCCAGATGCTGTGTCTGTCTCAAGCCGCCCCAATAATGAGGATCGGAGAGCACGATCTGAACCGCGTCTGTCTTGACTGCGTCAGGAAGGTCAGTGAAGGAGGTCACGGCAACATTGCTAGCCAGCGGAGTGCCGACACCCGCCGCAAGCAGTTCGCGACGGAGTACGGCCATCCCTTCCACGGTTGCGGTAGGGTCCTCCAGATAGCCGCCCCCGCTCAACTCCGCAGCCAACGTCTTTCCGACACAAACCGACGTCTCTACCGACCAGGCACAGTTGGGGTCCATGCGCACCGGGACCGCCGGACCCAAAGCGGCGCGCAATTGGCGTACGCTTTCCATCTCTGTTTCGGGATCGAGCACGCCGGCTTTGAACTTGATATCCCGGAATCCGTACTTCGCGGTCATCTGCCTGGCTTGCGCCACCAGGCCCTGCGGGGTCAGCGCTTCACCATACTCATCAGCACGCGCATCCGCGCCCTCACCGCCGCCACCCGCGTGTTTATAGAAAAGGTAAGCAGAAAAAGGAACCGCACTGCGCACCCTGCCGCCCAGCAGATCGCACACAGGTTGGCCCAGAGATTTTCCAATCAGGTCAAGGCAGGCAATTTCAACCGCTGAATAGAGACGCTGTGAGACATCCAGCGGATTCTCTCCCGGCACATAAAATGTCTGGGATCTTTCCAGGCTCGTTCCTTGGGCTTCGCCTTCAATCATGGAAATAAGTTGTGCCGCTAAACGATACGCATTGCAGCCCACGATGTGTGAGCGCATGGTGTTAAATCCCTGAGCTATAGCGTCACCTCCGTGCGTCTCGCTGATTCCGGTCACACCGTCTTCGCTGGTGAGCTCGATGATGGTACGCAGCGCATAAGGCGCATGAAGACCATAAGAGCTCCTGAGCGGAGGATCCGCGATAGCGATAGAATGCACGCGCATCTCGACAATCTGCATGGAAACCACAATGGGACGACAAATCCGCTGCGCTGATGAGGTCAGCGGGCGGACGAGCGCATTGCTTCTGGATATTTCTTTGTGTAGCCGTTCCTGGAATTCAACACGGTAAAGCTGCCGTCCGGATCGGCGGCCACCTTGATGTATTTGCCTTCACAGTTTTCCGCGGGGTTCGCAATCAACATATCCGCAACGTTGTGCTCTTTATTTGAATCAAGCGCGTAATGAAGTTGCCAAAGGTCTTCCAGCCCGGGTGAATTGTGAACTGTTTCCCAGGCCTCCTGACTGCCGCCCTTGTGCGGGCCGTTATTCATGATGGCGACGCGCGGATGCAGCGCCTCTACAATGACTCTTGCATTGGACTGAGAGAGTCCGTGGTGCGTTGTGAGGTACAGATCAACTGTGCCAATCAGGTTATTGGGACATGCTAATTCCCGTTCTTTTCTTTTTGTGAGATCGCCGAGATCTATGAACCGGAATTTCCCGTAAGTGATCAGCATTCCGAGCGAGCGCGCGTTCTCGGTGATGTCGGCCTCTGCCTCAGGCTCGGAAGCACAAGCGGCATTGGGTTGGTTTGCGCCCGGAAGCGGATCGCGAATGTGTTCCCCTGCGGCAGTGAGTACTTGCACGGTGATGCCTTTGAAAGGCAGCCGGTCTCCAGGCTTCATCACCCGGTGCTTGCTCCGGCCAATTGCGTTTTGGTAGTCGGCATAGAGCTGTCGGGAATCGCCAGAATCCTCCATGTTGGGGCCGTGGTCCACGAATGTGCCGATTTGGATTCGATCGGCAAGCTGCCTGACTCCGCCAACATGATCACGGTGATAGTGGGTAATGAGGACGTAATCGAGTTTCTTCAGGCCCGCCGCGTGGACCGCCGACACGATTCGTTCTGCATCCCTGCCGTCGAAACCCGGCCAGCCGGTATCGATCAAGAGAGCCGGGCCCCGCGGATCAACGATCAACGTTGCCTGCCCGCCCTCCACATCGATGAAATAGATTTCGAGCGGCTTGAGTGTTCCAGCGCGGATTACCGGAACCAGCGATAAGCATGCGGTTACCGTCAAGACGTGAAAGAGCCGACGCATCTCTCCTGGTTGCTCCTGGCTAACAATTTTGCACAACCGAATTTTGGTAGTGGTGCAGTTTACTTAACGAGGCTCATGTAGCGCAGCCGCCGGGGTGGAGGCGCCCCCGGCTGTGTGACTCCAAAGATCACAGGCGAGGGCGCCTGTGCTACAAGGACATCGCCAAACTGCACCACTACCCGAATTTTGCTTTCACCAACGCAGGGGGCATGGTATATCAAGTTGCTTTATTTGGAAGTGAGAAACGTAGGAGTTTGTGATCAATCCCACTTTATGAGACGAACGGTTTTCTTATCAACCGGAGCGCGGGACGGACTCAGGCGCAATCTCGTGGAAGCGCGTCGCCGATCCACTCTGGTAACCCGGAGAATTCAGCGATGAACCGACCGGGAATTGCGGACCGGGCTCGCAAGCGCATCACGCGGCGCATTCTCCCTTACCTCTTCCTTCTCTATATCGTCGCCTACCTGGACCGGGTCAACCTCAGCTATGCTGCGCTGGAAATGAACAAGGATTTGCGCTTCAGCCCGGAGGTCTATGGTTTCGGAGCAGGTATTTTCTTTGCCGGGTACTTTTTGCTGGAGATTCCCGGCGCCATTCTGGTGGAAAAATGGAGTGCGCGCGCGTGGATTGCACGCATCATGATCTCTTGGGGCGTGGTGGCCGTTCTTACCGGCTTCGTGCATAGCGCGACGCAGTTTTACTGGATTCGTTTTCTTCTGGGAGCCGCCGAAGCGGGTTTCTTTCCGGGCATTGTCGTCTATCTCAGCCATTGGTTCCTCTATGAAGACCGAGCCAAGGCATTAGCGACGTTTGCCGCCGCACAGCCAATCGCCAATATCATCGCTGCGCCCATTTCAGGGTTTCTGCTCGGCATACACTGGCTGGGGATGCCCGGCTGGAGGTGGTTGTTCATTCTGGAGGGCATTCCTGCCGTGGTTTTGGGAGGGATTACGCTCATCTACCTGACCGACTGGCCGCACCAGGCGCGCTGGCTGCCTGGTGCCGAACGTCAATGGATCATAGAGGAGTTGCAAGAGGAAAAGCGCACCCGGCAAGAGGCGCACCCGTACGGTGTGTGGAAGACGCTGGGTCAGCCCCGCATGATCGTGCTTATCGTGGCCTACTTTTTCATGGTCACATCCGTTTACGGCTTTACCTTCTGGATGCCGGCTATCGTTAAAAAGCTCTCCGGGTTTTCGAACCTCTCGGTCTCCTTGCTGTCCGCTCTGCCTTACACGGTTGGACTCATCGCCATGCTGTTGTTGGGATGGTCCTCGGATCGCACGAAGGAACGACGCTGGCATACGGCACTGCCCATGATCGTTGCCGGCACAGGGCTGGCATTGGCCGTGCTGTCACAGAATGTTCCCATCCTCATGATCGCGATGTTCTGTCTCGCAGCCGCCGGAATGTATGGTTACTTTCCGGCTTTCTGGTCGCTACCTTCAGGTTTTCTGACGGGAACGGTGGCGGCTGCCTTGATCGGGACCATCAACTCCATCGGCAATCTTGGAGGATTCGCCGGTCCTTATGTCGTCGGCTACTTGAATCGGATCGCACATTCTTTTTCCGCGGGCGTAATTTGTCTTGCTCTGTCAGCCGTGGTAGCCGCCGGTCTTATTCTCTCGGGTCGTATTGGCGGACAGCAAACAGCGTCTTCGAAGGCAACATCGGCGTAACGCAGGTGGTGACGTAAATCGACTCATTTGTTTTCTGGAGGACCGACATCTATGAAGTTGCGCAGTGCGGCATGGTTTGGCTTGCTGGATCGAGACGGCTTCATTCATCGCAGTTGGATGAAGAATCAGGGATTGCCGGACCATCTGTTCGATGGACGTCCGGTGATCGGGATTTGTAACACCTGGTCGGAATTGACTCCGTGCAATGCGCACTTTCGCAGGCTTGCCGAGCACGTGAAGCGGGGTGTCTATGAGGCCGGCGGATTTCCGCTTGAGTTCCCGGTCATGTCGTTGGGCGAAACGCTGATGCGTCCGACTACGATGCTCTTTCGCAACCTGGTAAGCATGGATGTGGAAGAGTCCATTCGGGCCAATCCGCTCGATGGCGTAGTACTGCTAGCTGGCTGCGATAAGACCACACCTGCATTATTAATGGGCGCTGCGAGTTGCGACCTGCCTGCCATCATGGTGTCCGGCGGCCCTATGCTCAATGGCAAATTCCGGGGACAGGATATCGGGTCAGGTACGGACGTCTGGAAATTCAGTGAGGACGTGCGCTGTGGCGCAATGAAGATGTGCGAATTCCAGGAAGCCGAGTCCTGCATGAGCCGCTCCGCAGGCCATTGCATGACCATGGGCACGGCCTCCACTATGGCCTGCGTCGTCGAGGCCTTGGGGATGGGGTTGCCGACGAATGCCGCGATACCAGCGGCTGATTCCCGCCGCTATGCGCTGGCCCATATGGCTGGACACCGCATTGTGCAGATGGTTCACGAAGATCTAAGGATGTCGAAGATCCTGACTCGCCCGGCATTCGAAAACGCCATTCGCGTGGTGGCTGCTATTGGAGGTTCCACCAATGCCGTGATCCACTTACTGGCGATTGCTGGCCGCATCGGCGTTGATCTCACCCTGCAGGATTGGGATGTTCTGGGGAGTGATATTCCATGCCTGCTCAACCTGATGCCTTCCGGCCAGTATCTGATGGAAGATTTCTATTATGCCGGAGGATTGCCTGCGGTGATCCGTGAACTGGGCAGCCTGATTCATCGTGATGCACTCACGGTGAATGGCAAGACAATTGGGGATAACGTGGAGGCGGCGCCGTGCTACAACCGCGACGTCGTCAAGCCGCTGGCTGAGCCCTTGAAACCAAGCAGCGGGATCGCTGTGCTGCACGGCAATCTGTGTCCGAATGGTGCTGTAATCAAGCCTTCGGCGGCCACCCCGGAACTCATGAAGCATCGCGGGCGGGCAATCGTATTTGAGAATATTGAGGATTTCCACACCCGGGTTGATGATCCGGGGCTCGAGATTGATCCGGCTTGTGTCATGGTGCTCAAGAACTGTGGACCACGCGGCTATCCTGGAATGCCGGAGGTGGGGAACATGCCCTTGCCGACCAGGATCCTTCAAGCAGGCGTCAAAGACATGATACGCATCTCCGATGCCCGCATGAGTGGCACCGCCTATGGAACAGTCGTGCTCCATGTTTCACCGGAGGCGGCAGCCGGCGGAGTTTTGGGGTTGGTCCGGACTGGGGACGCGATCGAACTGGACGTGGCCGAGCGGCGGCTTCATCTGGATGTCGCCGACGCTGAGATCGAGCGCCGTCGCGCGGAGTGGAAGCCGCCTCACCCGGTCTTTCGACGCGGTTATTATCAGCTCTATTACGACCATGTGCTGCAAGCCGATCGCGGCGCTGATCTGGATTTTCTTGTAGGCAGAAGCGGTGCAGGCGTGCCCCGGGAGTGTCACTGAAGGGCGATGGCCGTTGTGTACGGAACGGCGAAGAACCCAAACGTAGAGACGTGACACCGTCACGTCTCGATGTCGGGGACCTGAAGAATGCATCCGTATTGTACGGATATCAAACGCGGGGTCGTTTTTCTTAAAAGCATCCGCGCGGCCTTAAGAGAGACGTGGCCGTGCCACGTCTCTACGGTCGGCTTTGTCGCATGCTTTTGTTGCATCGAGGGCACGCGCAAATTGGGCTTCCTACGGACGACGGGAGCCATTCGATCCCGCGTAAAATTGCTCTACGTGATCGGTCCTGGATTGAATGGCGCCAGAGCATTGTGCAGGCCCCAATGATCTGCCCATGTTTTCTTCCGCCCACTGGCCACGTCGAGGATAAAACGGAAAATCTCCCATCCAACATCCTCCACGGTGGCTTTCCCGGTGGCAATGCGGCCGGCATCAATGTCGATCAGGTCAGGCCAGCGCTCGGCCAGCGCTGTGCGAGACGATACCTTGACGACTGGAACCATGGCCAGGCCGTAGGGACTGCCCTCTCCAGTGGTGAAGACATGAATATTCATTGAGGCTAATTGTTGTGTGCCGCAGACAAAGTCGCTGGCCGGTGTGGCGGCGAAAACCAGGCCTTTGGCGGTCACCTTCTCACCTTGTCCCGCCACTGCCATCAGCGCCGAGGTCCCGGCTTTCGCGATGGAGCCGAGCGCCTTTTCCACCACATTGGCCAGGCCCCCGCGTTTGTTACCGGGCGTGGGATTGGCGCTGCGGTCGGCCGAGCCTCGCAGCAGGTAATCGTCGTACCACTTCATCTCGCGGATCAGGGCGCGGGCCACGTCCCGATTAATCGCACGCGGCGTGAGCAGGTGCACTGCATCGCGTACTTCCGTCACCTCTGAAAACATCACCGTGGCGCCCGCACGTACCAGTAAGTCCGCTGCATAGCCGACCGCTGGGTTCGCAGTAATGCCAGAGAAAGCATCGCTGCCGCCACATTGCAATCCGACCACCAGCTCCGACGCTGGCAGCGTCGTGCGTTGCCGCCGGTTCAGCAATTCCAGCCGCTTCTCAGCGGCACGCATAATCGCTCCCACGGTTTCGCCAAATCCCCGTTCATCCTGCATGCGCACCACCTGCAGGTCACTCTCCGAAACCAAGACCGGCAAGTGAATATGGCCATCATTGGAGAACAACCGTTCTGGCTGGAGCTTTTCACAACCCAGGCTCACCACCAGTGGCTCTCCGCCGAGATTGGTATGTGTGCTGATGTGTTTGATCGTGCTGATAGGGATATCGGCGCCAGGTGCATCAAGGGCGACGCCGCATCCGTAGGTATGAGTGATGGCGACAACGTCGTCCACTGCGGGAAATCGCGGCAGAATCTCAGTCTTGATCCGGCGGACCGCGTAATCCACGGTAGGAGCAACGCACTGAACGGTCGTGGTGATGCCCAGGATGTTCCTGGTGCCGCAACTTCCATCGGAATTACGAAAACCCTCGAAGGTGTAGCCGGCGAGGGGTGGCTGCGCGGCAGGTATTGCTGTTGCCAACGGCAGAGCGTCAAGCGGGGGTGGGGCCGGCAGTGCCACCAAGCCTTCGCGTACCCACGAACCGGCCGGAATGGGCCGTGTCGCTGTTCCAATAATCTCGCCGTAGCGGATTACAGGTTCACCTGAGTTCAGCTGCTGAAGAGCTACTTTGTGTGCCTGTGGAATATGTTCGCTAAGTACAAGCCCGCCGGGAAACTCCGTCCCAGCGGGCGCCCCTTCGGGGTCGACGATGATTGCGACGTTGTCGCGCTCATGTACGCGGATGTAGCGAGAAGGCATTGCGGCCGTTGCAAATGCGACCAGTGCACTGATCGATCAGATTCAACTCTCGAGATTGTAATTACCACTCGATAGAATCAGCAACTTCGTCAGCGCGTTGGGTGAGCCGGAACGAAAAAGTGGCGTCAGTCTTGTTCCACACGCCGTCGCTATTGGACGTCATCACGCGAAAGCGGTAACTCCCCGGCGGAATGTTGGTGTAGTAGGCTACGCGGCGTGTTCCCACCTCCACCCAATCGTCATCAAACCCTTCCAGCTTGTACTTGAATTTTATTTTCTCCGGCATGGAAAAGCTGGGCGCCGTGTAATGGAATTCCAGTTCTCCCTTGCGAGCAGACTGGGTCACGGACCGGCCCAATTCCACCTGCTTGCGATCGATCATTGCCTGCTCAATGATCACCGCAGGCATGATGTCCTGGGAACGGATGTGGTCCGGATCAATGACAACGATTCCGTCGAAGGTAGGAACCCACAACCGGCCGTCAGAGGTCCTGCAAACATTCGGCGTGTTGCCGCTGGCTACTCCAGACCTCACGCCATCCGCACGGCCGTAGCCGGTGGCGGTGACCGCGGCAATTTTCCCGTCGGCAACATCCTCTAACTGTTTTTTGCTGACGCGGGAAACACCCTTTTGCCCGCTCAACCAGAGATTGCCATTGTCGTCTTCGTGGATATCCATGTTGTAGTCCTCGAAGAGGCCTTGCCTGGTGGTGATTACGGAGAAGTGGTCGTTCTTAAAGCGATTGATCCCGCCGCCGATCGTTCCTATCCAGAGGACTCCCTGTGCGTCCGCATAGAGGCTGCGGGGAGAGTCTGACGACATTCCGTCTTTCGTTGTATAGGTCCTGAACATTCCATCTTTGAACTCGGTCAACCCACCATTGCCGCCGATCCAGAGGTTCCCTTCGCGATCTACGACGAGCATGCGTATCATCTGGCTGGCAAGCCCCTCATTGAGGCCGTACGACGTGAACTTCTCATTCTGAAAGCGGTTCAGACCGTCATTGGTGCCGATCCAGAGGCTACCTTCCTTATCCTCAGCCAGGCACCAAACCTGGTCATTGGCAAGCCCTTCGTGTTTGGTGTACATGGTCAGACGGCCGTTCTTGAGGCGGCCCAATCCGCTTCCCCCCGTACCGAACCAGAGACTGCCATCGCGGCTTTCCATAATGGCGGTGACACGGTTTTTAAACAGCGTGTTGGTATAGGTGGTAAATTTTCCATTGTTGAATTCACTCAACCCGCCATCGGAGCCCGCCCATATCGAGCCATCCCGGCGCTGCCAGACGGAGTACACCGAATCACCTGCAAGGCCTTCCTGGGTGGTGTAGGTCAGGAACCTGCCATCCCGAAAACGGTTGAGCGAGTTCGTGCCGTCCACTCCCACCCACAGGTTACCTTCACGGTCTTCGAAGATCCCGAACACATTATTCTGGGACAATCCATCTTTGGTGGTGTAGGAAGAGAAACGGTTTTCATTAAGCCGGTTGAGACCGCCGACGGTGCCGATCCACATGTTGCCATCGCGATCCTGGAGAATGGAGTGGACGTAATCATTGGATAGTCCCTCGTGGGTGGTGAACACGGTCTGGCGGCCGTCCTGGATTTGGACTCGCACCAACCCTCCGCCGAAAAGAGCGATCCACACGTTTCCGTCGCGGCTTTCCTCAATATCCGTAACCGGCTTTTGTCCTTTTTCGTTGCCCGGGAGGTCCAGGAGGAAACGGATAAATTTTCCGTGCTTGAATTGGTCAACCCCAACCTCCGAACCCACCCAG
>Ga0126379_10000594_pt1 | contig 20199 bp, 16 predicted proteins | sample PanSoiMetPlot_24_FD_92640 | JGI IMG/M metagenome (GOLD analysis project Ga0126379, IMG submission 92640) | Tropical forest soil microbial communities from Panama - MetaG Plot_24 | ecosystem: Environmental > Terrestrial > Soil > Tropical forest > Bulk soil | place: Panama | collected 2016-02-17
CGGCCGGAAACCAACCTGGAAGGAACCCCACTGATGGCCAATGGCGTAATCTACGCGACCGCCGGAACCCGGCGTGCGGCCGTGGCGCTCGATGCTGCGACTGGCGAATCACTGTGGATGCACAGTGAAAATGAAGGCCCCCGCGGCGCCAATGCTCCACGGCAACTTTCGGGCCGCGGGCTGGCCTATTGGACCGACGGGCGCGAAGAGCGGATCTTCTACGTCACGCCGGGATATCGTTTGGTCGCTCTGAACGCCAAGACTGGAATTCCGATATCCGGTTTCGGTCAGAACGGCATCGTCGATCTGAAACTTGACGACGATCAGGAGATCGATCTCGAGACGGGCGAAGTAGGGCTCCATGCAACCCCAACGGTCGCCGGCGACACCGTGATCATCGGCGCCGCCCACCGGGCCTCCGGTTCGCCGAAAGTCAAACACAATGTTACGGGGTACGTCCGCGGCTTCGACGTGCGAACGGGCAAGCGCAATTGGATCTTCCATACCATTCCTCGTGTGGGCGAATACGGACACGACACTTGGGAGAACGATTCTGCGGAAAATACCGGCAACGCTGGGGTGTGGGGCCAGATTAGTGTGGATGAGGAGTTAGGAATTGCATATCTCCCGGTGGAGTTGCCGACTGGTGACGAATATGGAGGCCATCGGCCCGGCAATGGCCTGTTTGGCGAAACCATCGTCGCGGTGGATTTGAAAACTGGCCAGCGCAAGTGGCACTACCAACTGGTGCATCACGGCATCTGGGATTTCGATATTCCCTGCGCGCCTATGCTTATCGACATCGCTATCGACGGGCACATGGTCAAAGCCGTGGCGCAGCCGACCAAACAAGGAATCCTCTACACTTTTGACCGCGTGACTGGGCAGCCCATTTGGCCAATAGAGGAGCGGACTGTCCTAAAAGGCGACGTTCCTGGAGAATGGTATTCGCCTACGCAGCCGTATCCAACGAAACCGCCAGCCTACGGCGTCGCGGGCATCCCCTCGGTCGACGACCTTATCGATTTCACGCCTGAACTCAGGGCAGAAGCTTTGAAAATTGTATCGAAATATCGTATCGGGCCGATTTTTACTCCGATCGTAGTGAGCAAGCCGGAAGGTCCCTTCGGCACTATCCTTACGACCGGCGTCACGAATTGGCCGGCGGATCCTACGATCCCGAGACCCACATCTTATACGTCCACGCCTCAACAGGAATGGTTTCCAACGGCTTGGTTCCCGGAGATCCGTCGAAAACGGAGTTTGCGTGGGTGCAGGGAAGCGCAGCCGCTCGAGGCGAGGCTCCGCCGCTTCGGGTACAAGGCTTGCCGTTAGTGAAGCCTCCTTATGGCAGCATTGTTGCGATTCACATGGACCGCGGTGAAATCCTGTGGAAGATCGCCAATGCCGAAACGCCGGATAATGTTCGCAATCATCCGGCGCTCAAAGGGCTGACAATTCCGCGCACAGGCCGGCAAAGCAACACCATCGGATTGCTGGTGACCAAGACCCTACTGATCGCAGGCGAGCCGGGAACCTTCATTATGCCGGACGGAAGGCAGGGCGCCATGCTGCGAGCCTACGACAAAGCAGGCGGCAAGGAAGCCGGAGCGGTCTACATGCCCGCCGGGCAGACCGGCACGCCCATGACATACATGCTCAGTGGCAAGCAGTACATCGTTCTCGCCATCGCTGGACAAAACTATCCGGCAGAATACGTCGCGTACCGTTTGCCGTAGGAATAGGGACGCGTGAGAAAAGCCGCGGCTTGCCCGTAATGAGTCAGACGCGGGGCCGTGCACTGGCGGGCTTTACGGATTAGACTGGCTTAGAGGTCACCACCATGCGCCTATCCATGCCAGTGAAAGCCGCGGCTTCAGCCGCCGGCGTAGGGCTATTTCTTGGAGCCTTGCCGATGTTAGCTCACCACTCGTTCGCGGCGGAATACGACGAAAAAAAACCAGTGAAAGTCACCGGAATCGTCAAGAAGGTCGAGTGGACCAACCCGCATTCCCGCATGTATCTGGATGTGAAAGATGCGAACGGTAAGGTCACCACGTGGAATTTCGAGTTCGGCAGCCCCAACCATCTGTTCCGCGCGGGCTGGACTCGCAATACCGTCAAGGAGGGTGATCGGATCACCGTGGAGGGCTGGGCGGCTAAGGACGGCGCCAACCTCGCTCAAACGCGCCAAGTGACTCTGGCGGACGGAAGAACGGTTCCCGGTTTTGCGGGCGGCCAGGACAGCGGCGGAGCGCCGACTCAGTAGTATCGCCGAAAGAGGTGGAGAGAATGACCAGTCTCGCTCGCTCAACCGTCGTTGCATCGGCGCTGGGGATCTCGATTTGGGCACAGCAGCCAACCACCACGGGCCGAGGCGGAGGCGCAACGCCCGCGCCTCCGGCTCCACGCCTTGCTGGTGGAAAACCAGACCTCAATGGCGTCTTGAACGGTGGTCCTTATTCCCAAGACATCAGCCGCAACCTGCTGCCCGGCGAGCAAATCGTACTCACGCCCGCCGCCGAGAAGCTGATGAAGGAACGGCGTCCCAAGGATGATCCGGAAGCCAATTGCCTGCCGGCCGGCGTGCCGCGCATGGCTCCTTATCCGTGGCGAATCGTCCAACAGGCCACCCACATGTTCATCCTCTTCGAGGGCAATATTCACAGCTATCGCCAAATCTTTATCGACGGGCGTCCGCACACGCCGGAAGCCAACCGATGGCCGAGTTGGTACGGCGATTCCGTAGGCGCCTGGGACGGCGACACACTAGTGGTGGACACCGTCGGGTTCAACGACCGATTTTGGTTCGACGCGAAAGGCCATCCCCACACTGATCAACTGCATACCGTTGAACGTTACACGCGCAAGGATCTGGGGACTCTAGCAGTGGAAACCACGATCCTCGATCCCGGAGCCTACCAAAAGCCTTTCAAGATCGGTTATACGGCCCGTTACGCTCTGAAGGACGATCTGATGGAATACATTTGCGCGGAGAACAACCAGGACGTAACGCACATCACAACCCCGGCGCCCTAGATCCGGCCCCCCCTGCAGGAAGACGATTCCGGGACAAAAATCGACTAGACTTACGACACGGTAATGACTCTCGATTCGCGCTGGGAATAGATTTCCCAGAATTTGTCTGCAACGGTGCGTGGGTCAATCGTCGCGCTGCCCGTGTCCCAGAGGGTGCCTTTCACGAGCCCGAGGACGACAATCTCGCCAACGATGACCTCGTCCGTACGAAGCTTCTCAGTAAGCAGGCCGATGAGTTTGTGCTTCGCGGCATTGGCGATCGCCAAGCCCATTGAATTCCATCGAACGGCCATCGCGTCCATCTGCGGATCGAACAAGCCCAAGCCGCCGTTCGTGACCAGCACCGCTCCCTTCGCGGCCTTCAGATCCGCGAGCGCTTCCTGCACTGTTGAGACCGGGCTCGTGACGCCCACATCGAACGCAGCGCGGAGTGAAGTGGCGTCCGCGGTCATAACGTCTCCGGCTACGTTGGCATAAGCATTCCAGTGGAGCGCCGTGACCGGCCCAAGCTGGTCGGTCACACGTTTGACGAGACCCTTCGCCGCGTTCGGATCGGACAGATCTGTTCGAAACGCAGCCGCATTAACGCCTCGCGTCTGGAATGCAGTTCGCGCTTTTTCGAGCTTGTCAGCACTCCTCGCAACCAGGGCGATCTGGAAGCCCTCGCCGCTGAACTTGTTCGCCACCGCGTCCGAGATCCCTGGCCCGTATCCACAAACGATGATGGTCTTTTGCATATTAGCGTCCGAATCTGCCCAAGTAAGGATAGCGAAATTCAGTGTAAAGTTTCACCTTCCAACCCGGGCGCGACCCTTGGTTCCTCAATTCGGGCCGGCGTAAACAAGCAGTTTCGGATTGTTGTTGGCCACAACCGCGGATGGCGCCGATGCTGGAGGAACATTGTTCCGACGGTGCAGGCGGATTGCCGGCGGCGCCCAGCGGCGGAACGAACCGTGGCCGGACATCTGCGTCGTGTGGTTCGGCGCGGGGACCCAGCCTGAAGTGGCTCGCCTCTTGAGAATCACCGCGAAGTAACCGCTGCCTTCGATTTCTTGGCCGTGCCGACGGTGACATTCCGAATGCTGCATTGCTTTTTCGTCATCGAACACCAGCGATGCAACATTCTCTATTGGAGCATCTGTGCCGGATTCTTCGCGAGTACCTAAGGTATCTATGATGATCGCCTTCACGACTCGCTAGCGAAGGACGCCGAATCGGGGGGTGGAGCAACGGCCGGGTGTGAATGCGAAGGTGGAATCGATGGCGCGGTTGGGTGGATTAACGACATCGCTACGGTTGGCGTACGGCCGCGTAGCCGGAAGGCACAACTTTCAACCCGGGTCGAACATCGCTGCTGCGGAAGCCCACCGCGGATGGGAGCAGCGCTGGTGGATGGTTCCGGCGACTTTTCCTTGGCGGTAGAACGTAGAGGAAGATCAGTACGCCTCCAATTCCTTCCAACAAGTAGCGACCGACCGTTAATAGCGTTGCGATAGGCCCTGACTCGGTTTGGTCTACGTACGGCGGTCATGCTGCCTATTGTTTGGGTGGCGTCGACGGGGGCGGCTGATTGAATTTCGCAGCGTCAATCGCTACATTCGTTTCCGCCGAAGTCAGCCGTACGTTTGACCGGCCGTCCGTCCATGTCGTAATAACATGAAACGGCAGCTTCACGCCAGCTCCGGCTATGTCGCGGTAATCACTGTAGTCCACCTGTATCGGTACCCGCCCGATCATCGTGTCGGCGTAGCGCACCTGCCGCACCAACAGGCCGGACTGCTTATCGAAGTACAGCTTTGTGGAAGAGCGTCCGCCGTTGGCGGTCCCCTGCACGACGACCACATCTGTGTCGTCAATGCTGCCCGAGCCTACCACTGGTTTTGTTATGGCCTGCTTGACTCCCGCCGGAAAGGAGAGCACTGCGTCCAGCCGGACGCCATCCAGATCTCCGCCGGTATACCTAATCACAGGAAATGGTTTATCCGCGGCCGGCGCCGCCATCCATCCGTTGCTGCCATCGCAAGTCGTGGTCCGGTCTCCGACGTCGGTATGCACGATCATTGTGCGCTGATTGGGAGCCTTCACATAAATGTCTACAGGCGCTACCGGTTCCGCATACCCTTGGTATGTGCCCTTGAAGACGATGCTGGTGATGGCGGCTGCTTTCTGCGCTCCTCCGACTGCCTGGAGATACTTGTCAAAAATCTGATCGGCGGAAGACGCATCAGGCGCTTGCCGCCTAATCTCGACTTCATTCGGATCGATCAGGGGTGGCTCGCCGTACTGGTCCGCCAAGCTCGGCGTGGTTTTGGGGGCGCCTTGGAGATTGCGATGGCAGGTGTAGCAAGTCACCACGCGCGCTCCCGCGAAATTGGTCTTATTGATGTCCTGCACCATCAGAATCATTCGGCGCGCTGTGGCTTTGCGCGGGGTCTCTTCAGCGTAGACGCTCCAATCGCCCTCCACTTTCGGTTCGACATGGCAGTCAATACAGTTATAGTTAGTGGATGCGGAAATAAACCCCATGGTGTCCATGAATTCGTCCACCGGGATTCCTTTGAGCACCGTAACGTTTTTGAAAGCCTGTTCCGACATAAGCTGCTTCGGCGGCGCAGCTTGACCATCTGCCGGCGCCATACTCAGCAGCCAGAGAGCAACTGTCGCCATTGCGCGCGGCGCCAGTAGCCTAGATTCGAGCTTCATCTTTGTCTCCCTTTCTTAAGTTCTTAAGCTACGGGCTACGCCAGGAGTGTGGAGCTGTTGTGCCAACAGGTTCTGATAAAACCCAGCTGTCAGCTTAAAACTGAAGGAAGTTCATGCACGCTCTTGCGTTCTACTTCTTGTCATCCCCACCCACTCCGTCCAGGGGCCGTCCTTGCCAGAAAGAGTGCTCAATAGAATAGACACAATACTCTTCTCGGATGTCCCCGTATGCCGTTCCATCCGGTTTTTTACCCCAGAGACCTTTTTGGATTTGCTGTGAGGAGTTTATCAGCTTCAACACCACCTTTTTGCCGCCCCAGACCCCCGTGTACGCCTTGGGGTCGGTAAGCGTCATGCTAAATTCCAAATTGTCCTGATCCAAGCGCCTGTAACGCTCCTCCAGGTGCATCTGTTCGCTGTGGATTGAGCCATAGGGATCGACCCAGGCGCGGTCGTCGTAACCAGAAGATTCAACCACAAAAGTGTCTCCATCCCAACGCGCAGTCGCGTATCCGTACCACCGCGGCTTTGCATCAGGCCCTGGGAGTTTGCGGCCATCGGTCCATAGGTCGCGCCATACGCGGTCCCGTTCGAAGAACTCCACGACTTCATCAGGAAGCTTAACAAATCGGTAGTTACTATAGTCCAGGTTGCGGGGATAACCTGAAGGGTCGCACTGGAACAGCGGATCGTTCCAATCTTTTTGGTCCTGATAGAATCCAAACGCCAGCGGCGTCCTTCTGGCGGACGCCCTCGTTTTACTCCATTTCTCCTTTCCCCAAGCCGTCATGGGAGGACGATCTGTGCCTAACACGGGATCGAATCCTCCGGGGTTCTTCCAAATGCCGGAGATGTCATGCTTATCGAATGGTTGAGCCTTTGGGGGTTGAGCGTTTGCCGTCGAAGCTTTCTGCGCTTGCGTTTGCTGACTGTTCTGCGCAAAAAGGATCTGTGTCAAAGCCGATAAACCGACAAGAGCCACGAACGATGCCATGAAACCATACTTCATGTGGAGACTCCTTTATAAGCTTAGAATGCTACTGGTGTATCGGTCGCTTCGTCTCGGACCATACACAGATGTCCTCGGGAAAATCGTTGTACTGCGAGCGGGCCGGCTTTTCTACCAATTGAAAGATCTTCTTATCGCCTTTCCAAGTCCCGACATACGTCTTGGGGTCGGTGATATTCAGGATCATCTCGAGATGGTCGTGATCCAAGCGACGGTAGCGCTCCTCCACAGTCATCTCATCGCTGTGCGGGGAGCCATATTGGTCGAGCCAACTAGCGTCATTATAATTATTCGAGTTGACGACAAACGTATCTGCCTCCCAATGCCCAACTGCGTATCCGTACCAACGTGAATCCGCGTCGTCGCCCGGAAGTTTTCGCCCGTCCGTCCATATGTCGCGCCAGACGCGGTTATTCTCGAAGAACTGAATCACTTCGTCGGCAGTCTGGGCAAACCTCATTCCCGGGGGGGTGGGGTTCCACATGATACGTGGGAAACCCGTCGGATCACACCACCGGATAGGATCATTCCAATCTTTTTCGTTCGGGTAAACTCCGTTGCTTAATGCCTTGGTATCGTATCCCGTCTTTGTCTTGTGAAATTTTTCCAAACCCCATGGCGTCAGCGGCGGCCGATTGTTGCTCGTTTCGTTCAGGGCGCCGGGAGACCGGCCGATGTTGCTGATATCCCAAAACCCGGACAGATCGTGCGCGTCAAAAGGCTTGCTCGAGGCGGGCGCGGCCTTGGCTTTTTGTGCTCCTTGCTGACCGTTCTGAGCGAAACCGACTGGCGAAGAGGCTAGCACTACTGCGACGGCAATCGTGGCGCCCATCAAACGATTTGGCATATGAGAACTCCCTTTCCTACACTCGTTTCTCGGCAGAACCCCGGCCTTCGAGTTCACGGCCGAGGAGGCCAAGTTTCCTTACTGCTCTTGCTCGGACGGGGGCCTCTTATCGTCATCTGGCGGCATCTGTACTTCCACCGTCGTATAGCCTGGCTTTAGCGGGAGCGTGCTCACAACCACTCCGCCTCCGCCCAAGTTACACCGGCTACCGCCTAGAACCCGGCCATCGGGAAGCACAAATCGCGGGCAAATCCCGAAAGCCCTGTCGCCTTTGGCCGGAACGAAGCTTACTGAGATTTCGTCTCCAGGCTTGAAAGTTTTCTTCGTCCAGCCACTTGCAAGCATGTTTCCCGGACTTGCTGTTTCGACGCCCCAGCTCTGCTCTTCGCCCTTATCGTTCTTCAGGGTGAAATAAATTTGGACATGCGGATTGGCCCATATGTATTCCGTAACTGTCGCCTTCGTTGTGATGCGATGAGTATAGTCATACACACCCGCCGTTCCATGATGTGCGAATATCGGGATACAAATCGCCAGAAAACTTAGCGTCATTACAAACGAGGGGGATACAAGCTTACGTGTCATGCGATATCTCCTTATACTTAAACTTCAAAACCCGACTGCAGTTCAAGGGAATCCCGTCGGGGATACAGCCTAAATTCAGTTGGGAGACGGGGATACTGGGAAAAACTCGGGTACCCGCGCAAAAGGGCTCAAAACGCGCCATAGGCCTTGCTTTCACAATCGCATCGAGCGGCATCATATAATACGTCGCCGGTGGCTGTCAAGCTAAACTCCACAGCTAAGTTCCGCAGGTGCAGCGGTTTCCCCTGGTCGCCATACCCTCATACTCCGAACGCCCGCTGCCTGACTCCAGAGAACAATGGCCGTACCGCAATGGCGAAGCGTTCGTTAGCACAACGTCACCTCGGGACGATGCCGGAGCCGGGATCGCGCACCAGCCGGTTGAACTTCTGCTCCTCGGAAGGCACGCAAAAAATCTCCTCGAGTTCCGCGTTGGCCGGCGCGAGCCTGAACGTCTTCTTCTCGCTGATCCACGGTTTGGTATAGGCTTTGGGAGCGTTAATGGTCATGGTCAGCTCGAGAGTGTCTCGATCGACACGGTGGTAGCGCTCCTCCAGCGTCATGTCTTCGCTCACGGGGTTGCCGAAGTGATCCAGCCAAGTGCGCTCGTCGAAGCCGAGGGAGTTAACTACAAAAATATCTTCCTCCCAGCGGCCCACGGAGTAGCCCATCCAACGCGGATCGGGGTCTTTGGGAAGGGCCCTGCCATCGCTCCAGATCGCCCGCCAGGAATGCGCCCATTCGAAAAATTGGTAGACGCGATTGGAAGTCTGCACCAGTTCCATGGGATAAATGGAAACTTCCAAAAATAGATTACGCGGCATCCCCAGAGGGTCGCAGGTGCTCATGGGATCGTTGCCATATCCGCCGGGAACGGCGCGCGGCCCGTAGACCGGCTTGGCGGCGTCGAACTTGGCCTTGCCCCACGCAGTCATCGGCGGAGTTTCGTTGCTCACGGTGAGCACACCGCCGGATCGCCGCCAAATCCCATTGAGGTCGTGCGGGTCATGAGGCACGGAGACGTAAGGCGGCGCGGGCTCCTTGCCCTTTCCCTTTCCTTTACCCTGTCCCTGCGCGCCTTGGCCCTGGGCGAAGAGCGCTGGCATCAGGACCATCGGACGACGCACGCAATGCGCATCCGCATAGAAGGACTCCTATTGCTCCGGACCGATTTGGAGCGGCTTGCCGTTCACCAGCATGTTCGCCCTGCTGAGCAGGCCCACAGGCGTGCCGAACTTGTTCGGCCGGATCGACACGGTCACCTGATCGCCGGTTTTCAGCGTATTCTTGGTCCATCCCGCGTTTTTCAGAACTCCAGGGCTGTTCATTTCGCCGGCCCAGTGAACGATCGCGCCGTTTTCGCCTTTCACGTCGAACAGAAGATAGACGTGAGGGTTGGACCAGACAAACTCCGTGACCGTTCCCGTGAGCGTGATCGCTTGCGCGGTGGCTTCGTAATTACTGGTGCCATGATGCGCAAGTACAGGGGCGCCGCAGATCGCGGCCAACATAACACCACGGACGGCGCGCAACAGACTCCCCATAGAGCCTCCTGTCAGGGCATTTGTATCATATTCAGGCCTAGGAAGCCAGGCGAGGCCGCGGGGCAAAGCTCAATTTTGCTCGGGAATCGGGACACCTCGCTCCTGCATTAATGCTTTTATGAGAGCGACGGTATCGGGTCTATTCACGGGCGCCTCCACCGTGACCGCTACTCCCATCGCATAATTCAGAGCGAGCATGCCGGGGCCAGCGCAGGTTCTCCTCGCATCGCCACAGTACGTGCCCTTGTCGCGCGCGTCGAGCTTCGCGCCGTGTTCGACCAAGACGCGAATCTCTTCGTTGGCGCCCCTCTGAGCTGCTCCCATCAGCGGTGTCATCCCTTGATCGTTCGCTGCGTTCACATCTGCGCCGAGTTCCAGCAGCAAATTGAGCACGTCCATGTCCTCCTGGTGCGAACGGTGGTGACTTAGGCCCTGTGTGAAGCCGACCCCCGCGAGCGCCATAAGCGCTGTGGTGTTGTCTTTCGTTGGAATCTTCGGATCGGCGCCATAAGCCATCAGAAGCTTCATCACTTCGGCGTCCCCGCCGTAGGCTGCGCGAAAGAACGGCGTTGCGCCTTCTTCTTTGAGCCAAAATACGTGGCTGGCCACGTGGACTTCGGTCTCATAAGCCAGCCTGGTGTTTACTTCTGCTCCGAGATCCAGAATCAGTTTTATGAAATCCATCGCCTGATCGGCATTGGGCGGGACGGGGACCGTACCGGTTTCGTTACTGCGGTGCTTGATCGCAAGGTACAAAGGGGTCCAGCCCTTTTGATTGGCCAAGCGTACGTTCGCGCCTTGATCGATCAAATAGCGCGCGATGTCGTATCGGCCATTTAACACCGCAACCAGAAGCGGACTGCTTCCATCGCCAGAGGTCTGATTGACATCGGCCTTGGCATCAACCAGAACCTTTACAGAATCAAACGTCCCTTCTCGAACCGCAAATATCAGGGGAGTCAGACCTCCGGTTTGAAGGTTTGCGGGAATTTTCGCGCCTGGTCCCGCCGTGCCGTAAGCGATGGCATTGCCCTGTTTCGATTGTGCGCCAACGTTAGCTCCTCGCTCGATGAGGATGCGGATGGCAGCGGGATGCCCTTCCGACGCAGCCCACATCAGGGCGGTCGTTCCCCGAAGAGCTTCCTTGGCGTTTACATCGGCTCCATGGTCAAGCAGCACCTTCAAGGCTTCGACGCGACCAGTGCGCGCGGCTTCCATGAGTGCCGTCTCGCCTGTGGAGAGGAACGTAGCGTTGACGTCCGCCCCAGCCCTTAGAAGTCTCTCAATGATTGCGGCGTTTCCGTTCTCGCTGGCCTGAGATAAAGCAGTAGCTGCCTCGCGGTTCGCCGCTTTTACATTCGCGCCGGCTGCCAGCAGAAGATCCACCAGTTCGGTGTCATTCGCCCGTACGGCCCACATTAACGCAGTGGCGCCATCCGGCTGCGGTGCATTCACATCGATCTTCTGGGACAGCAGTGCGCGCACCGTCGCCGCGTCGTGGTGCATGGCCGCATCCGCCACGGGGCTTGGGGCTGCACCAAAGCCGGCGATCGACAAAATGACTGCCGCGCATAAAATGCGGCTGCTTACTCGGGCATTCATCTCTAGCACCTCCGCAAGCGATCTACTTCCCGATCGGCGCCTTTCAGTTTACTCCTCCAACCCAATGCTCTCCAGCCGGCATTGTGGCCGGTAAGTCCTTGGGATATACTTCAACCCGAGTAGGTCGCGACCCTTGAGAAACGCGCTCCAGGTTACGTGCATGGCCGCATTTGCGGCAATTGGAGCGGCCGGCCAAGCGAAATCCATTCAGTTGTCCGCCGCCGCGCAGCGATCCCTTCTCGATCAGTACTGTGTTACTTGCCACAATCAAAAGGCCAAAATCGGGGGCTTGGCGCTCGACACAGTGGACCTCTATCGTCCTGGCGATAACGCCGAGACACTCGAAAAAGTAATCCGCAAACTCCGTGCCGGCATGATGCCACCTGCCGGTTCGAAACGCCCGGACGCGGCCACTTATACGGCGCTTACGTCCAGCCTTGAGAGCAGCGTCGATCAAGCGGCTGCCGCCAAACCGGTGGTGGTCTCACCGGGAGTGCACCGGGCCAACCGGATCGAATATGCGAACTCAGTCCGCGACCTGCTTGCGCTCGACATCGATCCAGCGGCGTTTCTGCCGGTGGACGATGCCAGTTCGGGTTTCGACAACATGGCCGGCGCTTTGACCTTGTCTCCGGCTCTTGTAGAGGGTTATATTTCGGCCGCCGGAAAAATTGTTCGCCTCGCCCTCGGTCACGACACGGCGCTCACTGAGAAGCGGTATGTCATTCCGGGAGATCGCTCTCAGGAAGCACATGTCGAAGGGCTACCACTAGGGACTCGCGGCGGAGCGGTCTTCACCTACAACTTTCCCGCTGATGGCGAGTACGGGATCTCGTGGTACGCGGTGAGAGATTACAACGGCGTTCTTTTTGCCGGAAATCGAAAAGGCGAGAAAGTGGAACTCCTTCTCGATGGCGAGAGGATCATGCTGTTTGAGGTGGATCAGGTCGCGAGGATTACGGAATCGCTCAATGAAAAGAATCAGATCCGCTTGCCCGTAAAGGCCGGTCCGCATACGGTGGGAGTGACATTTCTCGCCACGACTCAGGTGCCCATCGACGACTTGAACCGGCATTACCAGAGAAGCGTGTTGGAGTCGGGTCCGCTTGAAGGATTCACCTTCTCTCCGCAGATCGGGCAGGTCGTTATTACCGGTCCGTACAAGGCCACGCCAGCGAAGGATCTTCCGAGCCGCCGCAAGATTATGGTCTGCGAGCCCGCCACTGGCTCCAACGAGATTGAATGCGCAAAGAAGATCCTTTCCGGACTGGCTCGCAGAGCTTATCGAAGGCCGGTTAAGACCGCTGACATGGAAGACCTGCTGAGCGAGTACCAAAGCGGCCGGAACCAGGGTGGCGACTTTGAAAGTGGAATCGAGAGGGCTCTCCAGGCGATCCTGGCGGACCCGGAATTTGTTTTCCGCGGCGAAGCCGTTCCAGCAGGTGTCAAGCCGGGTCAAGCCTACCGCATCAGCGATCTCGAGCTGGCTTCGCGCTTGTCCTTTTTTCTGTGGAGCAGCCCTCCCGATGACCAACTGATTACGCTCGCAAGCCAAGGAAAGTTGAAAGAGGCAGCGGTGGTCGAGCAGCAAACGCGGCGCATGCTTGCCGATACGCGCTCGCGGGCCTTGGTCACGAACTTTGGGGGGCAGTGGCTGCAGTTACGGAATCTCGCAAATTCCTCTCCCATCGCTTTCGACTTTCCAGACTTCGACGACACTCTCCGCGAGGCATTCAAGACCGAGACCGAGATGCTGCTCGAAAGCATCATCCGCGAGGATCGGAACGTTGCGGAATTGCTCGATGCGGACTACACGTTTGTCAACGAGCGCCTAGCCAGGCACTACGGCATCTCGAATATTTATGGCAGCTACTTCCGGCGCGTCCGGCTGGATGGCGACTTGGCAGTGCGCCGCGGACTACTGGGCAAGGGCAGTATCGAACTCATCACCGCGCTGCCTGACCGGACGTCCCCCGTCCAACGCGGCAAATGGGTTCTCATAAATATCCTCGGCATCGTTCCTCCGAATCCGCCGCCAGACGTTCCACCGTTCAAGGAAAGCACCCACGCGGAAGGGACCGCCCCGATTGAACTGTCTATGCGGCAGCGCATGGATGAGCACCGCACGAATCCCGTTTGTGCCAGTTGCCACCGAATGTTTGACCCGATTGGATTCGCATTGGAGGCTTTCGATGCGATAGGGCGGTATCGCACCAACGAATTCGGCAAACCGCTGGACTTCTCGGGTCAGCTTGTGGACGGAGCGCAATTCACCGGTCCAGATGGTCTCCGCCAGGCGTTACTTCGCTACTCTCCTCAGTTCATTCAGGTTTTAACCGAAAAACTGCTGACGTATGCGTTGGGCCGTCCTGTCGAATATTACGATATGCCCGCGGTTCGCGCGATTGCGCGCGAGGCGGCGCGAAACAACAACCGGTTTTCCTCGTTGATATTGGGGATCGTAAAGAGTGCGCCTTTTGAGATGAACGCGAAGCCTGAAGGTAATCTTGCCGTACGGCGTTAAGAGGAGACGGAGACCATGTTGATTACTGGCAAACACATTCCTCGCCGTGCTTTTCTGCGGGGCGCCGGGGTTACGCTAACACTGCCATGGCTGGAATCTATGATTCCAGCTCTGGCTCGGGCCGCGGCGCCGGATTCCAAGACCCGGTTCGTCGCTCTCTTTTCTCCGCACGGCTGGGCGCCGACATATTGGGCGGACAACCGCAAACCAGTTCTGCAAGGGGTGAAGATCGAAAAGCCGGAAGAACGCAACATCGGGTTGGGGTTCATTCACCAGCCGCTTGCCCCATGGCGCGAAAACGTCACGATCGTGGCAGGGTTGGATGCTACATCCTCAATGCCACCTCCCGGACTAACCGGCGGCGATCACGACCGCGCTGCCGCGGTCTTCTCCGGGCTTCCGCCGAAAAAGACAACGGGCGCGGACATTCAATGCGGGACGAGTATCGATCAGATCATCGCTCAGACCTATGGCCAGGAAACGCTGTTGCCATCGATGCAGCTAGCGATTGAAGATCCGGCCGCGAATACTGGTGTCTGCGGCTACGGCTATAGCTGCGCTTACTCCAATTCGATCTCTTGGGCTAGCCCAAACAAACCGCTTCCGCACGAAATCAACCCGATGGCCGTGTTCCGCCGGATGTATGGAGACGGGTCAAGTCTCGAAGAACGGAGGGCTAGAAGAGAGGTGGATTCCAGCATCCTAGATAAGGTCACGCGTAAGCTGGCTCGCTTCGAACAAAATCTGCCCGTGGACGATCGTCACCGCCTTGATGACTATCTTGATTCCGTCCGGGAGTTGGAGCGGCGGCTTCAGATCGCGGAAAAAGTATCCGCGGAATCACCCTCGTTGGAAGTGCCATTCGGTGTGCCGGAGTCCTTCGACGAACACATCAAGTTGCTTTTCGACTTGCAAGCACTCGCGTTCCAGGGCGACATCACGCGAGCTACCACGTTGATGATCGCCCGAGACATAAGTCTCCGGAGCTATCCGGAGTCGGGAGTGAAAACCGCGAATCATGCCGCCTCCCACCACGGGGAGAACCCGCAAAGGCTAGAGGAGTACGCAAGAATCAATCAATACCATTGCAGGTGCATTGCATATTTCCTAAAGAAGCTGCAGGAAATTCCTGAGGGAGAAGGTACGCTCCTTGATCATTCCCTGATCATGTGGGGTAGCAACATGGGAAACTCAAACCAGCATAATCACACCGATGTCGGCTATCTCCTGGCTGGCGGCGCTTCTGGCAGGCATAAAGCGCGGCTGAATGTGACAGCCAACGGCCCGACGGCGAATATTCTGCTGACGGGCCTCCAAATTATGGGAATCGAAAAGGATTCTATTGGCGACAGTACGGGACCCGTTCCGATTTAGATAATTTCTTTTCATCCTCGGATGGGACTTGCAATGGGAATGGGACGCTCTGCGATCTTCCGATTAAATTCGTGCCAGGGAAGAGCCGTACTGGCAAGGGAATAGAATCAATGAAGGAAGAAAAACAACTATGACCCTTTCTCCGTCTTCACAGAAGTGGGCCGTGATTCTGCTCGCGGCCTCAGTGTCCTTCATCGTGTATGCTCAGTCGAAGCTACCTGCTGACCTTGATCCCCAATCGCGAGCACGCCTACCGTATTTGAAGAAGTCCGATATGGACGCGAAGGGACAGAAACTTCTCGAGACCTTTGCGAGCAAGGATGACACTCTACGCGGTCCTCTCGCTTTCGCTGCCTATAACTCTGGCGTTGCGCAGGCCTTGCTGGATCTTCACAATGCCGCCGTGACTGGCGGAACACTCGACCCGCATACGCGCGAACTCGCGATTCTGGTCGCCTGCCGCGAAACCAATTACAGCCTCGAATGGAACGGGCATGAAGCCAGTGCTCTCAAGGCTGGAATCGAACCCAATGTAATTGACGTCGTTCGAAACAATCGTCCGCTGAACGGCTTGAACGAAAAAGACGCCGCTGTCATCCGGTTCGGCCGCGATTTATTCCATGACAAGAAAGTCGATTCCGCCACCTTTGGGAAGGCGGTCGAATTGTGGGGTAAGCGCGGCACGATGGACGTTGTGGCTGTGATGAACACCTATGCGGTGAGCGGCTATTTTGCCATCGCCGTCAATGAACGCGCTCCTGAAGGCAAGGTGGATCTGTCAGCAATCAAGTAACTTTACCGGAAAACTTACCCGGACCTCGACGGTTTGGGGCAGTGGCAGGGTCTCCCACGATCCTTCGCGTAACTTAACCTGGGGTAGCCAGCGATCCCCAAACGTGAGAGGATAGCCGTGTGAACAAAGCAACAGCGTTGTGTGCTTTCGCGGTCGTGGTCCTTCCGATGGCCGCCCAGAACCCGCACACAATGTTTCCGCCGGTGCGCGGCACGCGCCAGATGGTGGGCGCAGCGAACAATCTCGAAGTCGAAGCGGGTTTCCGCATCCTTGAACACGGCGGGAACGCAGTGGACGCGGGAGTCGCGTCTGTTCTCGCAGCAGCCGTTACCGAGCAGGATCATTTCGGCCTCGGCGGAGAAATGCCCTTGCTCGTCAAAATGAGCGGCAAGCCCGTGGTGGTCATCAGCGGTGTCGGCGTGGCGCCGAGGAAGGCGACCGTCGAATACTACGAGAACCGCGTGGCGGAACCGTGGGAGAACACTCCACGGGGAAAGCCGCCGATTCCGAGCCAGGGTATTCGAGCTGCGATCACGCCCGGCATGGTTGACGGGTTGCTTTTGGCTCTCGAGAAATACGGAACGATGTCGTTCGCTCAGGTGGCAGCGCCCGCCATCGAGGATGCGGATGCATTTCCGTTGCCCGAGATCTTCGCGAGCTATTTAGCTGACCTCCAGCCTGTCCTGGCTCTATGGCCGGCATCCCAGAGGTTCTATTATCCAAGCGGCTCCGTGCCGAAGCCCGGAGAACTGGTCCACATGCCGGATCTGGCCCGCACACTGCGCGAAATGGCCGCCGTCGAGAAGGCAGCGCCCGGCAGTCGGGAGACGAAACTGCGCGCGGTGCACGACCTGTTCTACAAGGGATCGATCGCCAGGCGGGTCGCGGCGTTTAACGAAGCCAACGGCGGTCTCATCGCTTACGAAGACTTGGCCAACTTCAAGGCCGAAACCGACGAACCACGTGCTACCGATTATCGTGGCTACACCATCAACAAACCCGGCTTCTGGACGCAAGGGCCGGTGATGCTCGAGGCGCTGAACATCCTGGAAGGGTTCGATTTGAAGAAGATGGGGCACAACAGCCCCGAGTATTTGCATACCGTGATTGAGGCTGTGAAGCTCGCCTTTGCCGACCGCGACCGGTATTACGGGGACCCGAAATTCAGTAAGATCCCGGAGGGGATCCTACTCTCGAAATCGTACGCTGCGGAGCGCCGCAAGTTGATCGACCCGAACCATGCTTCGCTGGAAAGCCGACCGGGGGATCTCGGCGTCTCTGCGCCCGCAACCGGGGGAGGCGGCGTCTCCTCCGATCACGACACCACCTGCGTTAACGTAGTCGATCGAAACGGAAATGCCTTCTCCGCTACGCCCAGCGGCGCATGGCTGCCATCTGTGATCGCGGGCGAGACAGGCATCCCGTTGTCGATGCGGCTGACATCCTTCGTACTCACCGCGAATCACGCGAACCAACTGCAGCCCGGCAAGCGGCCGCGTGTGACGCTTAGCCCCACCATGGTCACCAAGGACGGTCAGTTCTACATGGAGCTCTCGACCCCAGGCGGGGACAATCAGGATCAGGCTTTGCTGCAGGTGTTGCTCAATATTCTGGAGTTCAATATGACGCCGCAAGAGGCTGTAGAAGCGCCACGTTTTCAAAGCGACCACTTTTACACCTCCTTCGATTTTCACGAATTCAATCCCGGCAGGGTGAACCTCGAGAGCCGCCTTCCCCGCGACACGGTGCAAGGGCTGATTGCCTTGGGGCATCGGGTGCAACTTTTGGGCGATTGGAGCAACACCTCCGCGCCAGTGGTCATCCAGGCCAAGGAGGGCGCGCTGCACGGGGGAGCCGACCCGCGCCGCTCGCGCTTTGTGTTCGGAAGGTAGCCCTGACCCTGGCTGGGCCGATGACGGCCATAAGAGCGACAGCCAAAGGCCCGGGGCCACTCAGAGTTCGTTCCCAATACGCGCGCCCGCGGGCCGTACACACGTCGAATCCATGAATTAAAATCGCTAACGGAATTTGCAGGAGAATCTATGACACGCAAGGTCACTGTTCTTGCAGCTCTTTTGGGCCTGTTCGTAGGAACCGCATCGGCCCAGACGGTTAGGGATGTCCGTTCTGTTCTCGAAGCGTCCCTCAAGGCTATGGGCGGCGCCAATCTAAAGACGATCCGATACACCGCCGGCGGCTGGTCCTCTCGAGTCGGCCAAACCTATGGACTCGCGGAAGACTGGCCGCGTTACGAAGTCGCCGACTACACCCGTGCGATCAACTACGAGGCCAAATGGTCGCGGGAAGATTACACTCGCCGGCAAGGCCGATATCCCCTTCTCGGCAGGCCGCCCATGCCCGAGGAGCACGTTACGTCCATTCTGAGCGGCAACTACGCCTGGGACATGCAGGGCGATCGACCGGCGCCCCTCACGAACCTGTATCTCGACGGAGTTTCCTACGCCGATCTGCGCCAGCTTGAGCTCGCGGTCACGCCGCATGGATTTCTAATAGCAGCTCTGGCGGCAAAGGACGCAACCGCCATCTCGCTACCGATCGTCGGCGCCTCCGACGCCGGCCTTTCTCAGTCTGGGCGCAAGGTAACGATTGTATCCTTCACGATCGGCAGGTACCGCGTCAACGGGACCATCAACGACAAGAATCTTGTCGAGCTGACGGACACCTGGTTTCCGAACCCTGTTTACGGCGACATGGACTACGAGATGCGCTACACAAAATATAAGAATTTTGATGGCGTTCAATTTCCCACCATGCTGCACGTGCACCAAGGCGATCCGCGCCTGAACCCCGCGCACAACTACTACGAGCTCAATGTGACGGACGTGAAAGCCAACGTGCCTGTAACGCCGATGCCCGTGCCGGACGTCGTGCGGAGCGCGGCGGTGGCGCCGGGCATCGCTTCATATCAGCGGGTGGAGAGTCAAAAACTCGCAGACGGCGTCTGGCTGCTGGCTGGAGGGACTCACAACAGCGTGCTCGTGGAATTCAGAGACTTTGCTGCGGTTGTGGAGGCGCCACAGAACGAAACCCGGTCGTTGGCGGTCATCGAGGAAGTCAATCGGCTGGCGCCCAACAAGTTGATCCGTTATGTGGTCAATACCCATCATCATTTCGATCATGCGGGCGGCCTTCGGACGTATCTTTCCCAAGGTACGACCGTGATTACGCACGAATCCAACAAGCAGTATTACCTCGACATCATGTTTCATCCTGCGCCTCGCGAACTACAACCGGACCGAATGGCTCTCTATAACCCGATGTATATGATCAGCCGCCGTCCCGCTCCGATTGAGACGGTTGCCAGCTTCGCCGCCGGCCCGGGCGGCGGCGCCGCCAAATACGTAATCACCGATGGAGAACGCATATTGGAGATCTTTCACGTGCAGGATATGGCCTACGAATTGGAGGATCAGTCGTACGCCCAAGGCAACCACAGCGCCGATATGCTGATGGCCTATCTGCCGAAGGAAAGGATCTTGATCAATGCAGACCTCTATTCACCGCCGGCTCAGGGCGCCATGCCGGCTGCAACGGCAGGAATGCAGACTCTGTATCAGAATGTGTTGAAGAACAGGCTGGACGTGGAGCGGCACGTGCCCATTCATGGGCGTGTCGGAACCAACGAGGAGTTCTTGAAAGTTGTAGGCCAGGCCGGCGCCCCAAAACGCTGATCCGTAGGGTGGTTATGCACACCTCGAAAACCGCCTGTCCGCTTTTGGTCTTGCGTCACGGCACATGTGATGTTCTGACGATGCGGGCAGAAGCCCCCTGGCCTCCTTCGGCGCGCGGGCTTATGATTTTAATCGATGCGCACCATCACTCTCGCCGTGATCCTTGCCGTGCCGGTCGTTGCCCAGTGGTTGAATTTACCTACCCCGGGAATCCCGCGCGCGGCCGATGGGAAACCGAACCTGACGGCGCCCGTCCCTCGGACGCCCGATGGCAAACCGGATTTTTCCGGGCTGTGGAAGCCTGAGCTAACTCCTTATCGATTTGACGTGATCCAGGATGTGAAGGACGAGGGGATCTTCCGCCTGGCGGCGGAGGCGCTGTTCCTAAAGCGGGCCGTGAATTTGAGGCACGACAATCCGGTTACGCATTGCCTGCCGGCGGGTCCGCAGGCGATTTTCGCCGCTGGATCAACGCGGTTCTACCGGA
>Ga0126379_10000595_pt1 | contig 20194 bp, 24 predicted proteins | sample PanSoiMetPlot_24_FD_92640 | JGI IMG/M metagenome (GOLD analysis project Ga0126379, IMG submission 92640) | Tropical forest soil microbial communities from Panama - MetaG Plot_24 | ecosystem: Environmental > Terrestrial > Soil > Tropical forest > Bulk soil | place: Panama | collected 2016-02-17
ACAAGGGTCGGTCCACCGGCCCGCCGGGCGAGCGCAAAATTTGGCGGTAAATCGTTGATTCTAAGGGGTTTAAAGTCACAGTGAAATCAACTAGTTACGGGCAACATGGAAAAACAGGCCAAAATGGGCCGGAAATGCCGCCGTCGCGTCGGCTTCGCGCATCGCTGCCGCATTCCTGGGTTCAACACGGCGACCGACACGTGTCACGCGTGCGAGCGGGCCGGGTTGACGCCGTTACGGGCGCGTGTGCCAGGTAACTGGAATAGTGGTCGCCGCAAGGTGCCGACGGCGTTGCGCATCTTGCGCGGCAATCCGAGCGGGCGCCGCTTGCCCGTCGACGAGCCAAAGCCGCAAGCGGCGTCGCCCGACTTCGACACGCCGCCGCCCGAGTTATCGGGCAACGCGGGCGCGATGGCGGAATGGACGCGTGTCGTGCCGTTGTTGCGCGTCTGCGGAATTATCACGAACGCTGAGCGCAGCGCGTTGATTGCGTTGTGCGTGGAATGGTCGCGATGGCTCGACGCGCAGCAAAAAATTCAATCGCTCGGCATGCTCATCAAAGGCAATCACGACGAGCCGATCAAAAACCCCTACATCCGCATCGCCCGCGACAGTCTGACGCAATGCCAGCGGCTTTGGATCGAGTTGGGATTGACGCCGACGAGCCGCACGCGATTGACGCCCGTGGCGCAACCGCGCACGCCGCCGCAATCGAAATGGGCGAACGATCTGTGATGGTGGTCGAGAGTGTGCCCGTCGAGACGTTGCGCCCGCATCCGCGCAACTATCGCGTGCACACGCCCGAGCAACTCGATCACTTGCGCCGCAGTATCGAACAACACGGGCTCTATCGGGCGATTGTCGTCGCCCGCGATTACACGGTGCTCGCGGGCCATGGTGTGACCGATGCCGCCCGCGCGCTCGGGTATCGAGTCGTGCCCGTCGTCAAGCTCGACGTCGCGCCTGACGATACGCGCGCGATTAAGGTGCTCGTCGGCGATAACGAAATCGCTCGCGCCGCCGAGATCGATAGCGGGCGGCTCGTCGACTTGCTGCGCGACATCCATGCGATCGGCGACTTGCTCGGCTCGGGCTTTTCCGACGACGACTTTCGCGCGCTGGTGTTGCCCGAGCCGACCGTCGGGCGCACCGATCCCGATGCCGTGCCCGTCGAGCGTGCGACATCGATTCAACGCGGCGACGTGTTCACGCTCGGGCGTCATCGGCTCGTCTGCGGCGACGCGAACGATGGCGTCGCGATCGCCGACGCCTCACTTGCACGGGTTGATCTCGTCTTGACCGATCCGCCGTATGGCATCGATCTCGATACCGATTGGAGCGACCTGGTCGGCTCGCTCGGCTCGATCGGCGCCGCGCATCACACGCACGGCAAGACGTATCGACGCGTGACGGGCGACGATGCGCCGTTCGATCCGCGCCCGCTGTTCGACACGTATCGGCGCACGGCGTCGGAAATGTTTCTCTTCGGCGCCGATTACTACGCCGATCGAATTCCTGAGCGGCTCGACGGTTCCTGGCTCGTCTGGGACAAACGCAAGCCGTCGCAGGCTGACGCGATCGGCGCCGAATTCGAATTGATCTGGTCACGCCGACGGCACAAGCGGCGCATCTTGCGGCACGACTGGTTCGGGTTTCTCTCGAGCGACAACGGCGCCGAAGCGCGCGATCGCGTGCATCCGACGCAAAAACCGACGTCGCTGTTACGCGACATCCTGGGCCAATGGTCGACGCTCGGCGCCGTCGTCGCCGATCCCTATCTCGGCAGCGGCTCGACGCTCATCGCGTGCGAACAAACGGGCCGCACCTGCGCGGCCATCGAGATCGAGCCCGCCTATTGTCAAGTGACCATCGATCGCTGGGAAGCCTTTACTGGCCAACGGGCCTGTAAGGTCTGATGGGCGCGCGGGCATCCGCGCGATTCGACAATCCGCCGCCGCCACCGACACGCGAATCCGACGCGTCGCGCAAGGTGCGGCTCATCAATCAACTGACGCATACGAAGGGTCCGCACGCGGGCGAAACGTTCCAACTGCGTCCGTGGCAAGAGCGGCAGATTATCCGCCCATTGTTCAAAACCGATCGCAGCGGGAAACGGATCCATCGCACGTGTTTATTGATGATGCCGCGCAAGAACGGCAAGTCGGAATTGGCAGCGGCGCTCGCGATTGACGGCTTGCTCTTCGATCACGAGATCGGCGCCGAAGTCTACAGCGCCGCCGCCGACCGCGAGCAAGCCGCGCTCGTGTTCAACGTCGCCGCACAGATGCTTCGGAACGACGCCGAGCTTTATGCGCAAGTCGAGATTCTCGATTCGCAGAAGCGCATTGTGCATCGCAAGAGCGGCAGCGTCTATCGCGCGATTAGTGCCGAAGCCTATTCCAAGCACGGCTTCAACGCGTCGCGCGTGATTTATGACGAGTTGCATGCGGCGCCGTCGCGTGATCTCTGGGACGTGTTGACGTCGTCGACGGGCGCCCGCGCGCAACCGCTCGTGATGGCGATCTCGACCGCTGGCTATGATCGCCATTCGATTCTCTGGGAGTTATACGCGCACGCCAAAAACGTCGCTGAACATCCCGCGCTCGATCCGACATTCCTACCCATCCTCTATGAAGCGCCGATCGATGCCGACTGGACCGACGAGCGCGTCTGGCAGGCGGCGAATCCGGCGCTCGGCGATTTCCGATCGCTGGACGAAATGCGCGTCGCGTTTGCACGGGCTCGCGAAATTCCGGCGCAAGAAAATGTCTTTCGTCGGTTGTATCTCAATCAATGGACGGAGCAAGCCGCGCGTTGGTTGACGCTCGACGCGTGGGATGCGTGCGCGGGCGCCGAGCGGTTCGGCGACGTGCTCACGCGCTTTCGCGGGCGCCGCTGTTACGTCGGGATGGATCTATCGAGCACGCAAGACATGACTGCGCTCGTCGCCGTGTTTCCCGATGCGACGGGCTTCGACGTGGTGCCGTGTTACTTCGTGCCGCATGAGAACATCCGCCTTCGGGCGCTGCGCGATCACGTGCCGTATGACGAATGGGCGCGGCGCGGCATCCTGGTGGCAACGCCCGGCAACGTCGTCGATTACGAAGCCGTGCGGCGCGTGTTACTCGACTGGGCCCGCGCCTTCGACGTGCGCGAGATCGCGTTCGATCCGTGGAATGCGACCGATCTGGTCACACGGCTCGACAACGTCGACGGCTTGCCATGCGTCAAGCTCGGGCAAGGGTTCGCGGCGTTGTCGGCGCCGACCAAGGCCGTCGAGAAAGCGATTCTCGCCCGCACGTTGCGCCATGACGGACATCCGATCCTGCGCTGGAACGTGAGCAACGTCGCGGTGGAAACCGATCCATCGGGCAATATCAAGCTCAGTAAACGGGCGTCAACTGAGAAGATCGACGGCGTCGCCGCGCTCGTGATGGCAGTCGACCGCATGGATCACGATGCGCCCATCAAGCCGCCGTCGTATCGCATCATCACGGCGGCAACCTATGCCGAATGACAAACCGAAAGGCGGGCGCCCGCGTGCAGCCGAACCAGGCGCCGTCGTCTCGACGTGGGTGGCAGTGAGTGAGTATGACCGCGTGATCAGGCTCGCCCGCAAGCACGACATGAGCGTCTCGACGCTCGTGCGCTCGCTCTTGAAATTACGCTTGCCGCCGCCATCGCGCGGATAAACCTCTAAAACAACCGGCGCCCATCCAGGCTCGGCGCACGCTGTCGAGCCATGCGCACGTGCGGCTTTACGCTCACGGTCAAGAGTGTTGACGATGCCGAGCGCGTGATCGAAGGCATCGCGACGACGCCGAAACCCGATCGCGTCGGCGACATCATCGATCCGATGGGCGCGGAATTCGAATTGCCGTTGCCGTTGCTCTGGCAGCATGACCGCACGCAACCGATCGGGCATGTCGTCGGCGCCACGGTCGCGCCCGACGGCATTCAGATCAAGGCAAAACTCGCCAGCATCGACGAGCCCGGCCCGCTCAAGACACGGCTCGACGAGGCGTATCAGACGTTGAAAGCGGGCCTGGTGCGCGGCTTGTCAGTCGGCTTGAAACCGACAGAAGCGCATCCGATCAAGGGCAGCTACGGCTTGCGCATCGTGAAATGGATCTGGGCCGAATTAAGCGCGGTCACGATCCCGCAAAACGTCGACGCTGCCATCACGGTTGTCAAACACGACAACCCTTTTCGTGCACTCCCGAAAGCGCCGACCATGACCATCGCCGAACGCATCACGCAGTGGGAAAACACGCGGGCCGCACACGTCGCGCGGCTCAACACGATTATGGAAAAGTCGGCCGACGCGACGCTCGACGAAGCGGCGTCGACCGAATACGACGGGCTCAAGAAAGAGATCGACGCGATCGATGGGCACCTAGTGCGGTCGCGTGAACTAGAACGGCTCAACGCTGCCGCTGCCGTGCCCGTGAAAGCGACCGACACGAAGAGCGGCGCCGACGCCCGCGTGCCCGTGATTCAAGTCAAGGCGAACGTCGAGCCCGGCACGGGCTTTGTGCGCTATGCGCAAGCGTTGCTCGCGACGAAAGGCAATCTCGCGCTTGCCGCTGGCTATGCGTCACGTCCGGAATGGGAATCAACGCCCGAAGTCGCGCTCGCGCTCAAAGCGGCCGTCGCAGCGGGCACGACGTCGGATGCGACCTGGGCCGGGCCGCTCGCGCCGCTGCAACCGCTCGCGAACGAGTTTATGAGTCTCTTGCGGCCCGCGACGATTCTGGGCAAGGTGCCCGGATTCAAGCGCGTGCCGTTCAACGTGAGTGTGCCGATTCAAACGGGCGGCGGCGTCTATAAGTGGGTGGGACAGAATGCGCCGAAACCGGTTGGCGCGCTCGCGTTCGGCACGTTGACGCTCGGCATTACGAAATGTGCGGGCATTATCGTGGTGACCGACGAATTGGCCCGCAACTCATCGCCCGCCGCCGAGTCGGTCATTCGTGCCGACATGATCGCGGGCATCGCGGCGTTTCTCGACAGTGAATTTACCGATCCGGCCAAAGCGCCCGTCGCGGGCGTCTCGCCTGGCTCGATCACCAACGGCGTCACGCCGATCACGACGGCGGGCACGAGCCCGGCCAACGCGCGCACGGATATTCAGGCGTTGATCGGCGCGATGACGACGGCGGGCATTTCCACGATGGGCGCCGTCTTGATCATGAGCGAATCGAATGCGGCAGCACTCGGCAATGCGCTCAACTCGCTCGGGCAACCGCTCTTCGGCGCGCTCGGCGTCACGGGCGGCACGGCGCTCGGCATCCAAGTGATTCCCTCGCAGACGGCTGGCAACAACGTGATCCTGGTGCAACCCGACACAGTGTTGTATGCCGACGATGGCGGCGTCACGATCGACGTCTCGACGGAAGCCTCGGTCCAGATGGACAACGCACCGATGAGCCCGCCCGACGCGACGGTGGTCATGACGTCATTCTGGCAAAACAATCTGGTCGGGTTGCGCGCGGAACGCTACGTCAATTGGAAACGCGGGCGCACAGGCGGCGTGCAATATACCGTCGCGACTTACGTGGTGTAGACCATGGCGCCCGCAATGGAACGCTGGAGCGTCGACGCGCAGGCGACGACGATCGACGTCACGGCGACGATCTATCACACGATCGATCATGCCGTCGCGCACAACGAAGGCGAGACGTATACGGTCGCCGATTACAACGCGCTCATGACGCTCGTCGGATGCGGGTTTGTCGCGTTGGCTGGTCCGCCGACGACGACGGCGACCGTGCCCGACGTGACCGGGCAGACGCAAGCGGCGGCGACGAGCACGATCACGGGCGCGGGCTTCACGGTCGGCGCCGTGACACAAGCGACCGATCCCGTCGTGCCCGCCGGATCGGTGGTCAGTCAAACACCGTCTGGCGGCACCACGGCCGCGCTCGGCAGCGCGGTCGATCTCGTCGTGTCGACTGGCCCGTAAATGCCGATCTCGCTCTTCGGCTATACGCTCACGCGCACTCGGGGGACCGCGCCGCCGCTCGCGCCGATCACGGGCGCGCGGCGCGGCGGATGGTATCCCTGGATCGTGCGCGAGCCGTATACGGGCGCCTGGCAGCAAAACGCCGATCTCCCGGTCGATACCGTCATCGCGAATCCGACCGTCTACGCGTGCGCCAAAACTATCGCGCAAGACGTGAGCAAGCTCGGGCTTCGACTCGTCGAGCGCGACGACGACGACATCTGGATCGAGACGTCGAGCCCGGCCTTCTCGCCCGTCTTGCGCAAACCGAATCGTTACCAGGTGATTTCGCTCTTCGTGCAGCAATGGCTTCTCTCAAAATTGCTGCACGGGAATACCTATGTCCTGAAACAACGCGACGCCCGTGGCGTCGTCATCGCGCTCTATGTGCTCAACCCGTTGCGCGTGATCGTGCTCGTCGCGCCCGACGGGAGTGTCTTTTACGAGATTGCGCCCGACGTGCTCGCCGAGCGCACGGCGTCGACCGTCGTGCCCGCGAGCGAGATCATTCACGACGTGATGATTCCGCTCTTTCATCCGCTGGTCGGCGTCTCGCCGATCTACGCATGCGGATATGCGGCGTCGCAAGGCTTGACGATCCAGAAAAACTCGGCATCGTTTTTCGCCAACGGCGCGACACCTGGTGGCGTGATTCTCGTGCCGACGGAAATTTCCGACGAGCAAGCCAAGCAATTGCTCACCGATTGGACGGCGGGCCATGGCGGCGCGCATGTCGGCACGCCCGCGCTCTTGTCGGGCGGCATGACCTATCAACCGACGACGCAGAACGCTGTCGATTCGCAACTCATCGATCAACTCAAGTGGACCGACGAAAAAATCTGTAGCGTCTATGGCATGCCGCCGTTTCTGGTCGGCGTCGGCCCGTTGCCGCCGTATGCCAATTTTGAACCTGCCGTCCAACAGTATTACGGCGAGTGCTTGCAACCGCTCATCAACACGTTCGAACAGGTGCTCGATGACGGGCTCGGGTTGCTCCTGCCGATCAACGGCACGCAATACGGCACCGAATTCGACATTGACGATCTCATCTGGCTCGATACCGACACGCGGGCGAAGGCGGCACAGCAAGCGAGCGGCACACTCTCGCCGAACGAGACGCGCAAGAAATTCTACGGCTATGGGCCCGTGAAAGGCGGCGATTCGCCGATGGTGCAGCAACAATACTATTCGCTCGACGATCTCGCGACGCGCAGCGCGAGCGATCCGTTTGCCAAGCCGCCGCCGCCGCCGCCCGCGCCGCAACCCGACGCGCTCACGCCCGACGCGATCGCCGCGAGCATTGGGCCGCTCATCGCCGCCGCCTGGGGGGAGATCGCGGCATGACGGCGCCCGAGCTGGCGGCGATCGTCAACGGGCTCGCGCCCGCCGTGCGGGCGCTCGTCGAGCGCGAATTGACCAAAGCCGTCGGCGATCTGCGCGGCACGATCGACCACCAGGCGAAAGCGATCGAACGGTTGACGACACTGTTTACGGTGCAAGAGAAAGCCTTCACGCGGATCGACGAGCGCGTCGACGAGTTAGAGCAGACGGAACCGACGCCTGCGCCCGGCCCGCCCGGCCCGCCTGGCAAAGACGGCATCACGGCGATCCGCTACGTCGTGCCGTGGCAAGACGGGTTCGAATACCAACCGGGCGATTTCGTCGCGGTCGGCCCGCTCGTCTATTGCTGCGAGAAAGCGACGACGGTCAGACCAGGCACGGTCACGCGCAACGCGCACGGCGACGTGCGCGGGCCGCAAGGCAAAGACTTCTGGGCGCTCGTGCAGCCGAGCGGGCGGGCGTGATGGCGGCGATCTGGCTCACGCTCGACCAGGTGAAATGGCAACTCAAGATGGATACGCCGACGGGCGACGTCGACGATGTCTATCTGACGTTGGAAATGGAAGCGGCCGAAGGCGCTGTGATCAACTACATCCGCAAGACGCCACGCGGGCGGGCAAACGCCGATACGTGGACCAACGATCCAACGACGTTACCCGCGAACGTGCGTCGCGTCATGTTGTATATGGTCGGCGAATTCGACATGTATCGCGGCGACACGCCGCAGTCAGTCGGCCCGCAACGCTCGCCCGATCGCGACTTTCCCGACGCCGTGCTCGGCATCTTGCGCCAGTATACCGATCCGGTCTTGGCATGACGCTCAACCCATCCTCGCTCGGCGTCGGCGCGATGGTTGAGCGCATCCAGATCGAGCATCACGATCCGCCGCCGCTCGCGGTCACGTCACTCGCCCGCGTGACGTCGACGGCGACCATGACGACAACCGTCGCGCATGGCTATACGAACGGCGATTACGTCACAATCGCGGGCGCGACGCCGAACGGCTACAACGGCAAATACAAAATCACAGTCACGAGCCCGACGGCCTTTACCTACGTCTGTAATTCGACGCTCGCGACGCCCGCGACGGGCACGATCACGACCACCTATGTGAGCGACGCGCAAGGCGGGCAGAAACTCGGATGGCTCGCGTATGGCCCGCCGCTGCGCGCCGAGTTGTTCTCGCTCAATCGGCCCGTGCCCGAGATCGTGCAAGGCGCCGCCGTGCAGTCGGAAACCATGTATCGGTTTCGCGTGCGGCGGCGGCTCGATCTGACGACGGCGATGCGCGTCGCGTGGCGTCCGTCCTGGCCGCGCGATGGCGAGACGTTGACGCTCGCGATCGTCGCGCTCGCGCCCGAGCAAGATGGCCGCACGTTTATGTGGATCGACTGTAAGGGCGCGTGATGCGGTCGCCACTGCAACCCGTCGCCGAAGCCGTGTTCGCGCTCTTACAGAGCGACCAGACGCTCGTCGCTGCCGCGAGCGGCGGGATCTATGACGTCGTGCCCGAGAATCCGACCTATCCGTTCGTCTGGTATGAAGTCAATCGGCCGATCGATGCGCGCGGCTTCGGGCTCGGGCCGTTACCGCAGATCGAGTGGCGCACGCACGTCTATTCGCAAGCGGGCCAGATGGTCGAAGCGCAGAGTATCAACGATCGGATTGTGCGTGTGCTCGCCGATCACCCGTTGCCCATCGATCCGACCATCTACACGATTGCGGGATGGATCATCAGTGAATCCGAAGTCACGTTGCCCGTCGAAGAGTTGCGCGGCGTGCCCGTGCACGAGATCGTGGCGCAATTCCGCTGCTATGTCGAAGAGGTAGTCGCACCATGACCGTGCGCAAGAACGGCGATGATCCGATCGAGTCGATCGATCCCGCGACGACGCTGGTCGGCCCGACGGGCGCCGCGTTGCGCGTGACGCGGGCGACCGCGCCGCCCTGCCCATCATGCGGCGCGCCGCCGTCGCGTCGTGTCGCGTCGCAAGGGTTCGGCCATCCGCACGACGTGTGCAGTGTCTGCGGGTTTGAGTTTCAGGAATCAACCGTATGAGTCAATTACACGGCTCGGCTGAATGGACCGTGTTTCTGGTCGACGGCTTCGACATGCTCACGGCGAAACCGAAAAACGTCGTCTGGACGGTTGCCGCCGCCCATGAATCGTCGCACGGGCTCGGCGATCGGTTTGATGCCGTGACGCCGACTGGGTTGACGAAGCTCACGCTCGTGCAGACGGGCGCCTTTTGGGATACGACGCCAGGCGGCATCCATGACACGTTCAAGACGCCGTCGGTCGCCGCGCGCACGGTCATGCTCGGGCCAGCGGGCAATACAGCGGGCGCGCCGATGCTCGTGATCAATGGTGTCGTCGCCGCCAGTTATGAAGTCGTCGCGACCGTCGGGCAACTCACGAAAGGGAATGTCACGTATCAGGTGAATGGTCCGGCATCCAGCGGCGCGCTCGCGGCGCCGCTCGCGCATTACACGGGCACGATCGACACGAGCGCGACGCCGAGCGATGGCGGCATCGAATCGCCGAACGGGGCGACGCTCACGGTGCAGGCCACCGTCTTCGACGCGGGCACGACGACGGCGACGATCATCGTGCGGCATTCGCTCACGGGCACGAGCGGCTGGACCGATCTCCATTCGTTTGTCGTGACCGGCGCGCCATCGGTCCAGACGTTCGCGGTCGCGGGCGTCGTGCATCGCTACATCGCGCTCGGCGGCGTGACCGATGGCGGCGTGACGGTCGCCGTGAGCGTGCAGCGCAATCCATGAAAGGAACGTGAGCGATGGCAGCGGGCAAACACGGATCAAGCGAGATCACGATTTCCTACGACGATCAAACGGGCGCGCCGCAAGTCGTCACGTGCGCCGTGCTCACGATGGGCGCGATCAAAGTGTCGAGCGTGATGCAAGCGGGCACCGCGTATTGCGACACGGTCGAAAAAATGTTACCGACCGGGTTGTCGAAGATCGACCAGGTCACGCTCACGGGCTTTTGGGACACGACGCCGACGACGGGCTCGCATGCCGTCTTCGGCAAACCCGATACGAATCCGCAAGCGACGACGCGCACCTTGTCGATCATGTTCGGCGATGCCAAGACGTGGGCGTCGGAAGGCTTTCTCGTGAGTTATAGCGTGATCGGCAAGGTGGGGGTGCTTACCGAATTCGAAGCTGTGTTACAGCAAAATTCGGGCGCCTGGACGCCATGAGCATTTTCGCGAGCCAGACGGCGATCACGCTGCCGTTCGATCTCGATCCGCCGCAGACGATCACGGTGCGCAAGCTCACGGGCCGGGAAATTGAGCGGGCGCAAGTCGAGCATCTGCGGCAATTCGTCGCGGGCCAATCGCCACGCGCGTGGGCGGGCACACTGCGGCGGTTACTCGCGACGGGCACGCGCCTGGACATTGACGAGAAAGCCATCGCCGACGGGCTCGCCGATCCGTTGCTCGGGTATGACCGGTATACCGTCGTGCAGGCGGGACTCGTGACCTGGTCGTATAACGGCGGCGGCAAGCCGAGCGCCGACATGATCGACGATCTCGACGATGATGCCGTCGACGCAATCGCCCGCGCCATTCTGCGGTTGTCGAAGCCGTCGCTCTTCTTGACGCCCGACGAACGCGATGCCGCCAAAAAAAACGCTTAACGCGGCTACATATCGCGCTCGACGGCGAGGCGCCGCAACCGCTCGCGTATATCCTGGCCCGCGTGTGCGAAGAATTCGCCTGTGTGCCATCGGCCGCGTGGCGCGAACTTCAACGCTTACCGTGCGGCTTGCTCGACGAGATTCTGGAAGCGCGGCATTACGCCCGCGCGAAAGCGTTGGTCGACGCCGCCGATACCGCCGACGCGTATCGGTCGCTGCCGCCATCTGAGTTGATGACGCTCGCGAAAACGATCACGTTCGAACGCGCCGCCGACGGGCGGCGCCGCCGCCATGGCTGATGTCATCACGATCGACTTCGAAACCGACGCGCTCTTCGACGCGCTCGGCGCGACGGCCGACGCCGTGCACGATCGCACCTTGCCGATCTGCCGTGCGACGGCCGACTCGACGGCCGTCGAAGCGCGCGGGCGCGTGCTCAGGCGCACGGGCACGACGCTCGGCACCATCCGCGTGCGCAAGACGAAAGACGATTACGGGTATCTCGTGATCGCGGGCGGCGCCGCGCGGTTCTTGGAATTCGGCACGCCGCGCATGCGGGCACATCCGTTCTTGCTCGCGTCGGCTCGCCTGGAAGCGCCCGCGTTTTCCGATCGCGTCGCCGTCGGCGTGCAAGACGGCATCAACGCCGTCGGGCTCGGGCCGCGCTAAGCCATGGCGGGCCAATCTCCCGATCTCGTCGTCGCCGTGAAGGCGAATCTCGACGGCTTGCAGAAAGGGATGCAACAGGTCGAGAAGACCGTGGGCCAGACGGGCGTCGCCGTCCAACAGTCGGCCGCGCAGACCAATACCGCCATTGCGAGCATCGGCACGACGGCGACGTCGGCCGCGCAGCAAGTCGACAAGCTCGGCGCGGCGACCAACGCGCTCGACGACTCCAACGAAAAAGCCAAGACCAAAGTCGATCTCTTTAAAGAGTCGGTCGGCGAATTCGATAGCGTGCTCGGAAGTGTGGGCGTCAATGTCAGCAAGCAAGCGAAGGCGATCGAAGAGATCTCGACGGCGTCCGGCAAGTCGGTCGGGCAACTCGGCGCCTTGTCAACAGCCGGGCTCGCGGTCGGCACGGCGATGGCCGCGTGGGACATCACGCGCCGCGTGATGGAATTTTTCGATCTCGACAAGAGCGTCGAGGCGGCGTGGCGCTCGCTCTTGAAATTCAACGATCTGTCGGCCGAAACGGCGGGCGCGAAGCAAGACGTCATCAACAACGCGATTCGGCAAGGTGCCGACGCGCATATCTCGTATGCCGAAGCCGTCGCGTTCGTGAATCAGAAATATGAAGAAGGAAAAAAACAGCAAGAAGCTTACAAGACGGGCACGGCGGCGTTGACGCATATCGGCCAGGAATGGCGCGACGTGCTCAAAAACATGACGCAAGCGACCGTCGAGCAAGGCATGCGGTATCTGGAGATGGGTGCGAGCGCGAAGGAAGTGCAAGGCGCGCTCAAGCTCACCGAAGATCAAACAAGGGCGCTCGTCTATTGGACCGATAAGAAAAAAGAGTCTGACGAGAAAGCAAAGCAAGCCGCCAAAGAATTTGGCGATGCGATGGTCGAGTTGAATTCGGCCGGGCAGGGCTGGCGCGGCACGCTCGACACGATCGATGGCGCCGTCGTCGAAGCCATCAAATACTACCTGGACGCAGGCGTCGCCCAAGACAAGCTCGCGACCGCGTATGGGTTGACGGCGACGCAGATTAAAGCGGTCGCCGAAGCGCGGAAAGAAGAATTAGAAGTCGCAAAAGCCGCCGACGCCGTGCACGAGCTGGCTGTCAAGAATGCCGCGAAAGTCAACAAGGAATTGCTGGAGCAACAACAGAAGCGCACGCAAGAAGTCAACGTCGCGATCACGTCGGAGCTAGACGCGCAACAGAAACTCAACGCGATGTATGGGGCGCAAGTCGACGGCTCGATCAAGGTCACGAGCGCCTACGACACCTATATTCAAAAGCTCGATGAGTTGCACCGATCGAAGACGGCGGGCATCGCGCAGACGCAGCAAGAGCAACTCTTGCTCGCCGAATATACGAAGAGTCTCTACGACGAAGCGACCGCGCACGACACGGTCGCGCACGCCATCGACAATACGACGGCATCACAGCAAGCCTTGACGAGCGCGACGCAGCAGTATCAATCGGCGATTCAAGTCTCGCCGATCGGCGCGCAAGGGTATCTCGGCGCATCGGGCTCGCTCGGCGATCTGTCGAATGCCAACGAATCGAATACCGATCCCATGGTGTTGATGTGGTTGCGCATGGGCAAATCCATTAACGAAGCGCTGGCGCTCGCGAGCGGTTACGGCGGGTATACCGGCATTCGGCAAAACGTGCGCGCCTTCGCAGCGGGCGGCGACGTCGGCGCGGGCGAGCCCGCGTTAGTCGGCGAGCGTGGGCCGGAATTGTTCGTGCCGAACGTGCCAGGCACCATCATGCCGAATAGCGGCGGCGGCACGACGATCGTGCAACACATCACGATCACGCAACCGCTCGGATCGGCCCGCGCGATCGCCGACGCCGTCGGCACGGCGACGATGAGCATGTTACAGAATCGCGGCGAACGGTTCCGGCCAGCGGGCGTATGAAAGCCGTGACGCCCGCACGGGCTGGGCTCGCCCGCTCGGGCGTCACGCGATCGGGGTGGCCCGTCGCGCAAGGGCAACGGCTCGCGACCTATGCGCTCAGCAACGTCGCGCGCTCGGGCGCCACGCGATCCAATTACATCGCGGGCAATACGTTCGTCTCGATCGGCGGCGTGCCCTTCGGCTGTGGGCGCACGACGGCCGGGCGCGTGCTCGACGGCACGCTCGCGATCGTCGACGTCATCAACGAAGGCGCGAATACGGCATCGTTGACCGTCTACGGCGCCGCCGTGCACGAAGGCGCCGAAGTCATCGTGACGCTCGGATCGATCAACAACGCGCGGCGGGAATTCGCAGGCTGGGTTCTCAACGTCCAACAACGCTACATCGGCACGCCGCAATTCTGCGTCTATGACGTCAACGCGATCGATTACACCTGGGGCCTGAGCCGCCGCATCGTGTCGACGCGCTTCGCGTCGCAGGCGGTCGCGACGATCGTGCAGACGCTCGTCTCGACGTGGTCGAGCGGTTATACCGTCGTCGTTGCCGCCGATGCCGCGAGCACGATGCTCGACGAAATCACGTTCACGGCGCAACCGCTCGCCGATTGTCTGACGCAGACGGTGAAGCGCGTCGGGTTGCATTGGCGGTGTGACGAACATCGCATCGTGCGTGTGTTTGACGCGGATACGTCCCAGACGCCGCCGTCGCCGCTCAACGCCGTGCACCAGACGCTCACGCGCTTTGACGCGACCTATGACTTGAGTCAGATCGTGACGCGTGCGCTCAGTGAAGGCGGCGGCGGCGCGGCGGCGACGACGATTCTTCCAGGTGAAACGATTGTGCCGCTCGATACGGCCGTCTGGTATGAGCCGACTGGGATGGTCGCGACGGGCACGCAACGGCTCACCTATACGAGCGTCGGGCTCGGGCGGGCGGGCTCGCTCGTCGGGCCAGGTGCGGCGCCCGTCGCCGTCATGACGGCGGCGTTCGCGTCGGGTGCGGGTGTCGATTCGGGCGCGCACGACTACGCCATGACGTTTGTCACGGCGGCGGGCGAGTCGTTACCTGGCCCGCGCACAACGATCACGGTCGGCGTCGTGCCGCCGCCCACGACGGCGCCGATGGTTGCCACGCCGCAAGGCGGGCTCGGGCCCGATCCCGGCATCCATGTCTATGCCGTGTCCTATGTCACGGCGGCAGGCGAGACGCCGCCCGGAGCGACCGTGAGCGTCACGACGACGGTTGCGGCGCCGCCTCCGGACGCTCCAACCGTTGGTGCGCCGAGCATCGGCGGCGCGATTGACGATGGGTTACACGACTATGCGTTTACCTATGTCACGGCGGCAGGCGAGACGCCGCCGAGCCCGATTAGTGGCGGCGTGTCAGTTCCGGGCGTGATGGCGCCACCGTCGACGTCGCCGACCGTGAGCGCGCCGACGAGCGGCGGGTCGATCGATGACGGCGCGCACGACTACGCCTATACGTTCGTCACGGCGAGCGGCGAAACCACGCCAAGCCCGATTAGTGGCTCGACCATGATCGGCGCGGGCATCGCCAACCCGAGCACGGCGCCGACCGAAATGGGCGCGGGCGCGGGCAACGTGCCCGTTGGCTTTCACGACGTGGCGTATACGTTTGTGGTCGGCTCGGGCGAGACGCTGCCGAGCCCGCGCGACACCTGTTATGCGTCGCCGAATCCGTCGAGTTTCGGCTACAGCATTCCGACCGGGCCAGCGGGCACGACCGCGCGCCGCGTGTATGCGACGGTCGCGGGCGGCACGAATCCCACCGGGGGCCCGCTCAAGCTCGTCGCGACGATCGCCGACAACGCGACGACGGCGTTTACCTATAACGTCGCCGACGCCGCGCTCGGCGCGGCGGCGCCGTCGAGCAACACGACGGGCGCCCGCACGATTCCGATCGCGAATATCCTCTCGGGCCCGACGGGCACGACCAGTCGAAAACTCTATCGGCGCTCGGGCGGTGTCGGGTTGCGGTTGCTCGTCAACCTTGGCAACAATACGACGACGACATGGATCGACGGATCGGCCAATGCGTCGCTCGGCGCGGCGCCGCCCGCGACCAATACGACCATCGCCCGCACGATCCCGCTAAGTAATATCGCGGTCGGCCCGACGGGCACGACCAGTCGAAAACTCTATCGGCGCTCGGGCGGTGTCGGGTTGCGGTTCGTGACGACGCTCGGCAACAACACGGCGACCACCTATACCGACGCGCTCGCGAATGCGTCACTTGGCGCGGCGGCGCCGACGACCAATACCGCTGCGGCCCAGCAAGTGCCGTTGTCGGCGATTCCGATCGGTGGCGCGCTCGTGACCGCGCGCAAGGTCTGGGGATCGGCGGCGGGCCAAACGCAACTCAAGCTCGTGACGACGCTCGGCGACAACACGACCACGACGTATACCGTGACGACGGCCGATGCGTCGCTCGGCGTCAACGCGCCGACCGCGAATACGGCGGCGGCGAACCAGGTGAGTCTCTCGGGCATCGCGACGGGCGTCGCCGCCGTCACGGCCCGCAAGCTCTATCGCACGGCAGCGGGCCAGACGGCGCTTAAACTCTTGACGACGATCGTCGACAACGCGACGACCACGTTTCTCGACGCGATCGCCGATGCCGCGCTCGGCGCGGCGGCGCCGACGAGCGATGCGAGCGGGTTGCAGCAACCGGCGGGCGTCGTGCTCGCGGGCTCGACCACCTTGATCATGGCGGGCACGGCGGGGATGCCGTCGGCCGGATGGGCCGTGATCGGTAACGGCGAGCAAGTCATCCGCTATACCGCCATCACGGGCCAGACGTTGACGGGCATTCCCGCGACGGGCATCGGCGCGATTACGGCGTCGATTGCCTACAACTCGACGATTACGGCGTCGCCGCAACTCGCGGGCATTCCCGCGACGGGCGCGAATGCGATCACGGTGCAGATCAATCGTGGCGATCCTGTTAACTTGCTCGTGACCGTCGACGACGTCGCCGCGCAACTCGCCTTCAAAAACGCGCTCGCCGATCCGACATTCGACGGCGTGCAAGAAGACTATTTGAGCGACAACCGCCTGAGCGCGACCGAAGCGCGCTCACGCGCACGTGGATGGCTCAATCTACGGAAAGACGTGCACGTCGCCGTCCATGCGACGACGCGTGACATCAATAGCCGCAGCGGCACGACGCTCGTCGTGAATCTCGGATCGTTCGGTCTATATACCCGCGAGTTTACGATTCAACACGTGACCGAAACGGCATTCCAGAGCGGCACGCTCATGCCGACGTTCGATCTCGACGCGACGAGCGTGCGCTTTACGTTCGAAGACTGGTTGCGGATTATGAAGCGGGGAAATTGACGATGGCGATCACACGCACGGCGATGGTGGATGATGACGGCTCGGGCACGACGGGAACCGTCATGAACAACGCCTGGAAACAGGAATTCTACGATCAAATTGACGCCTATGTGGGCACGAGCGGCGCCTTAAAGGGCACATGGACGCCCGTGATCACATCAAATGACGTGTCAGAATCGGGCCAGGCTTATGCGATGCAAGAGGGTTTATGGGTCAAGCTCGGGCCGGTCGTGCACGCCTGGTTCCGCGTTGGCCTGTCGAATAAGGGCACGTTTCCGGCCAGCAATGTGTTTATCGCGGGATTCCCATCGTATCCGCCCGAAAGCGGAGTCGGAAAAATATCACTCTTTAGTTGCGGGTTGATTGCGTTTCATGACATCGCCGTTGCGATCAATTTGCTATTTGGAGGCACCCAATTTATGGGCGTCGGGAAATACCAGAATCAAGCCACGATTAATCTGTTTTATAACACCGCTCCGGCCACTAGCATTTTGGCGGCACCCCTCCCGACATCGGCGGTAACGAATACCACGATTTTTCTTGGAGCAACCGTCTATCGAACAACCGGATAAGACGCGACGGTAACCCTACGCGTCGCTATCGAACAGGATGTCGGCAAAGAGAAAGCCGACGCCGTCGATCTCGCCGTAGATCAATCCGGTCGCGTCGTCGTGCAGGCCAGACACCTCCGTCACGAGCACGTGCCGCGCCCACGCGCGTAAGCGCGGCGTCGGCGGCGCCCCATCGAGCCAGGCCCGCAGATCGATCGCGATATCGGCGGGCGGCTTACACGGCGGCATCGGCGGGCGCCTGGCCCCATCGCTTGTTCGTGCGCACATAGCCGCCGCCTTTCTTCTTGAGGTAGCCGTAACGGAGAAGCGAGCCGATCGGCGCGTTGATGGTGCGCCCAGGTAAATCGAGCGCGCGTTTCACGTCGGCGATCGTGACGGGCGTGTCGCCGAATTGCTGCAGGAGCGCGGTCATGTCGACTTTCGTGTGATGGTGGCTCGCGGCCGAGACGTAACGCGTGCGGCGGCGCCCGTTGCGCCGCTCGGCGACGATCGCCTGGGTGAGCTTCGTGGGAAAACCGTTACGCGCCGACTCGCCGATCATCGCGTCGATCGTCGCGATCGCGCCGTCGACATTCGCTAATTCGGCGCGCAGTCGCTCGCGCCGCGTGAGAAGTTTCCGATAGAGCCCGGCGTGTGGATGAGTCATCAACTCGCCTTCTTGCGCCGAGCGCGGCGCGGCTGTGCGGTGTTCTTGATCGACGCGAATGCGACTAGGTGCGCATCCCTGGCCAGATGCTTCTTCGCCCACGATTCCAGCGGCGCGTCGCCGCCGAGCCCGCGCCGTTCGAAGGCGGCGCCGAGCACGGCGAGCGCGATCACGCCGATCCGTGGCAGCGCAAGATCGGCGGGCGCGACATTGTCGAAGAGGTCGCGGGTATCTTTCACTTTCAATTCAGCGGTGAGCACGCTCGAGAGGGTTTGCGCGGCAAGAAAGTTGAAACACTCGGCGCTCGCGAGATCGGCGCGGGTGAAGTGGTCGCGCCCGATACGGAGCACGGGCGCGCCATTCTTTTCCCTGAGCTTGCGGGCGGCGTGGCTGCCTAAGACGGCGTCGGAGTAATCCATGCGCCGTAAGGATATTCATCTTTACATATGAGCGCAAGCGCGGTTGAGCATGCCGTCGCAGATACATCAGGACACCCGCGATCGCGCTTGCTATGCCTCATCCGTCGTGAGGATGTGACATACGAATCGAGCCTGCATCCAGATGTGTGCTCACGGATCGGGCTATGCCACATCCTCACGTGCATCCAAATATGTCCTTACCGATCGTGCATCCAGAGCGCCCGATCGCTGGATGCACGCGCGCGAAACGGCTGCTAACTGTTGCAAACGGCGGCAAACGGCGCCGACGGCGGATCGCGCGATTCCCCGAGCAAAACCGTCGATTTCGGCCGATGGCTATTGAGAAATTTGCGCGGCAGGCGGGCCGAAAATGGGGTTAGGTCTGGTCTTTGTACAGAATGACGCGCCGTGACTTAACGTGTTGAGCGGGCGAGTGTTACGCGACGCGTGCATCCGGCCCGTGCATCCACGGGCCGGAATGTGGGTCATTTTAGGCGGCGAGCGTGACGAACGCGGCGATCGCGATGATGAGCGTGAGCCCGAGCACGACGCCGAGCAACGCCGCCCGCGCTTCGGCCGACCATACCTGGTTCGGCGTGTCGGCCGGGCGCCCGACGGGCCGGGCGAGCAAGACGTCAAGCGTTGAAACGTGATGTCGGTTGTCGTCGAGCCAGATGCGGTTCATTCTGCCCGCCCATTTCTGAGCGCGCGGATTTCGCCCTGGAGTTGTTCGATCATGTCCCGCAAGGCTCGCCGCTCGACACCTTGGTCCATGATCATGTCCTGCAACCGTTCAACCGTCTCGCGGATCGAACCCTTTTCCCGGGTGACCGCGCGCTCGGCTTGGAGAGCGATCGTCAACGCCGCATCGGCGTCGAGAAACGCCGCATGCGCCGCCCGCATCGCGTTATGCATCCGTTCGATGGCGTCGTCGAATGGGTCACTCATGAGGCCCGCCGTTTCTGCGTGGGCGCGACGTGTATCGTGCCGCGCCGTTTCTTGACGAGTGACTTGCCGAAGTTCTTGACGGCGCGACGGTCGACGTCGTCGGTGGCGCCGTCGATATAGCGATCCGTCGTCGGCGAATTCTTCGCGTGCAGCATGAGCCGTCCGACGGTCGCGCGGTCGCCCGTGATCCGATAGGCTTCGGTCCCGAACGAATGCCGCAGCGCGTAGAGAGAGACGCCGCGTTCGCCGATCGATCGTGCGGCCCGCTGGAATACGCGGTTGAGCGTGCCGACGTCGAAGGCGCCGAAGCCGTGCGCGTCGCGCAAGTCGCCGAACGCCGCGAACGCATCGTCGGCAAGCGGCACGCGCCGCGATTCGACGCGCTCGCCTTTCTCCCGCTCGGGCGTGATCAACTCGCGCGTGCGCCAGTCGATTGCGCGCTCGTCCAACTCGGCGAGCATGCCAGGCGGCAACCCGGTATACGCGAGCACACGCACCCGGATGCGACTGAGCGAGATCGGGCGCGGCTCGCCTTTCTTCTTGCTCGGGCCGACGAGCGGCATCGCCGCGATAATGCGCTCGATCACGTCATACGGGCGATCGCGGCGCTGCGACCACGATTTCGGCCGGGCGGGCCAGG
>Ga0126379_10000596_pt1 | contig 20157 bp, 22 predicted proteins | sample PanSoiMetPlot_24_FD_92640 | JGI IMG/M metagenome (GOLD analysis project Ga0126379, IMG submission 92640) | Tropical forest soil microbial communities from Panama - MetaG Plot_24 | ecosystem: Environmental > Terrestrial > Soil > Tropical forest > Bulk soil | place: Panama | collected 2016-02-17
AGCCAGAGTTGCAGCTCCTGTCGTACCCACGAGGGCGATCCATACTCTCGCGGCTAGGGATAGTTGGTTCACGTGGTCTCCAAGATTCCTGCAATTCGATTCGTTGATCGTGCTAGTTATCGTCGGAGTTAAAGGCCTCAGAAAATGTCGTGCTCGTACCCCAGATGATCGAGTCATCCCAAATAATGCTGTTGCCGGACATCGTGCTGTTGCCCCATACAACCGAGTCGCCCCAGATGATGGAGGACCCGCTGAGGAGAACGCTGTTGCCCCAAACGATGGAGTCTTCCCAAATCACGGAATTCGACCAGATGGAACTCGGATCGGCCTGGAGCAGAACATTGCCGTTGGCATCGCGTACAGCGATGGGGGAAAGCGCGGTGCCGCTTGGGAAATCGTTGCTCTCCATTGCGTCATCGGTGTCGAGGTAGCCGGCGCCGACGGTAAAGATGTCGTATTGAATGTTGTATTTCGTTCCGTTGCTTGTCACAGTGCTGTACGACGGGTACGTCTTCGAGGCATTTTTCATCAGCCGTGCCTTCACCTGGTCAGGGCTGAGGTTGGATTGGTACTGAAGCATCAGAGCCACGGCCCCGCTGACGATCGCCGCAGACATGCTAGTGCCGCTCAAAGTGAAGTAAGAGGCCTTCGTAGCACGGCTGTTATACAGAGAAGGCGATACCTCGTTCGAAGGAGCCTTTTTGTCAAGAGTGCTGCCGTTGGCCAGCAGAGAAACAATCTTGTTGCCGGGAGCGACCAGGTCAGGCTTGATCACGTGGTCCAGCAGACTGGGGCCCTTGGAACTGTAACTTGTCATCACGTCATCCGAGGTTTGATCCGTTCCCCGGGTGTTAAATGCACCAACGGTGATCACATAAGGATCATTGCCAGGAGCTGTAATCGTGGCATAACCGTTGGTGTTCATGCTGTTGTCCTGGCCGTCATTGCCGGCAGCTACCACCACCACGATGCCGGCTTTCCATGCCTGTTCCACAGCCTGGCAGAGAGGATCCTGCTTGTAGCTCTCGGCGATCCCCCGGCCGAGCGAAAGATTGATCACGCGGATGTTGTACTGATTCTTGAGCTGAATAGCGCGCTGAATCGCGGCGATCACAGCGCTGTCCGTCCCTGCGCCGTTGGCATCGAGCACGCGGAGATTGATGATGCTGACCTCAGATGCCATGCCGATCATCCAGTTTCCTGAAACATTACCATTGCCCGCAATCAGCCCGGCGACATGCGTGCCATGGCCATACTGGTCACTGGCGTCCAGACCGGTGACGAAGCTCTGACTGTAAACAACTCGGGCATAAGTACCGTTTCGACCGGTGTCCTGAAGATCAGGATGACTGGAGTTGACACCGCTGTCGATTACAGCAACCCCAATACCATCACCGTCATATCCGAGATTGATGATTGAGGTGGTATCGGTGGCATCCATGATGAAGTCAAGCTTGCTGTGCTTTTTGATTTCACGGTCAGGCGAGATGTAGGCAACATCGGGATCTTCGGCCAGCGTAGAGAGCAAGCTCGCCGGCACGCGAAAAAGACCGCCATTGATGAGGTCCAGGCGGTTCTTGTGCTTGCCTCCGGCGTTGACCAACCTCGCGATGTGGTCGTCCAGCTGGGCTCCAGGCTTGAACTGGATGATGACGTCAACGAATTGCGCATCTGCTTTCTGGTTTTCGCTGTCCGTTTCGGCGCGGGCCACTCTCTCATTCAGTTCCGGAGAAAGATGATGGTGCGCGGCGAATGCCGTGCTTGTTCCAAGCCAGAACAGTAGAAGACTTGCGAGGAGACGTGCCGATCGCAACGATTTCATGTTACCCACCTTGAACTTCGTCGGGCACTATTCAGATTTGGGCACTTGCTGCTTTAGTGATTTGCACGCTCATTACCTAAATAACCCTGGCATAGCTAAGTTATGTGGATTGAGCTGCTTAGGGGAACGACAGCGGGAGATAGGATGCTGGAACGCACTCCGTTCGGTGACAGAATGTCACTCTTTTCCGAGGTCTCGGAGCCAGATTGTCTCACCGGCCATCATGGCTCGTCGCAACCGAGGGCGGCTGCGCTCCACAAGATCTGGTCTCCCTGCCTCAGCTAAACGACCATCGCGTTCGAAGATTACGCTGCTTCTACACGCTTCACGGAGCCGATCCTTAGTACCGTGGGCTCGACCAGCCGTTCGTAGTCCGGCCACGCAATTCGGACAAGCTCGCGGTGCGAACCTGCATTGAAGGCGATCTCTTTGTCGCGCGAGAGTGATTCGTCGGCAAACACGGGCATACCGTAGAGGTTGCCGAACGGCGGCATGGCGCCGACTTCGCAACCCGGGAAACTTTCTTTGAATTCGCTCTCGCTGGCCAGCTCAATGTCGTCGGCGAAAGTTGCGCCTTTCAAGGCACCAAGTTTGACGTGCTGGGAGGCGGAGACCACGGCCATTGCCAGGGCGCCGTCAATTTTCACCATCACCGTTTTGGCCAGTTCCTTTCCCGGGATATGGGCCAGCGCCGCGATTTCAGCAGCGGTATAGGCGATGGAGTGCGAGATCACCACATACTTGACACGCTGGCTATCCAAAAAGTCTTTCAGCTTTTGAAGCGGCATATTGGTCTCCTTTCAGATCTTCATAAGTAGGATGCACGCAAGTCACACTCTGTTCGTTGCCATCCCACAACTCGCAAAAACCGCGCCGTGTTTCCGGGTAAATCGCGTACACTCTTTTGCACTATGTGGGCGAGTTGGCACGTTCTCGGAGAGATCGCAGTGCGCACGTCAGTGATTTACGTGCTGGTGCTGATTGGAATCCGCCTGACGGGCAAGCGCGAAGTCGGGCAGATGACGCCGTTCGATCTGACCCTGCTCCTGTTACTCAGCAACTCAGTTCAGAACGCGATGACCGGCCCGGATACGTCACTTGCAGGCGGCGCCGTGGCTGCGTGCGTGCTTCTGACGGCAAACTTCGTAGTGTCGCGCATCTCCGGGCGCAACCGGCGTATGCGGAGACTGGTACAGGGCTCGCCCACTCTACTGGTGCACAACGGGCAAGTGATCCCGGATCACATGGAGAAGGAAGGCATCTCAGTGGACGAGCTCACGCGCGCCCTGCGCGAACACGGATGCAACGCAGTCCAGGACGCCGCCCTGGCCGTCCTGGAAGTGGATGGCGCGATCAGCGTGCTCAAGTATGATGATGTTCACGAAAAGGTGAAACCGCAGCGGCGATTGCGCTTCCTGCACCGGCACTGAAGCTGCACGGCGACCGGCAGCCGCGACCAACATTTCAAATTGGGGAGACGATATGGAACCTGATGAACTCCAGGAAAAAACCGAACACGCGATGCATACCGGACAGAAAGCGATTGGCTTGACTCTAGCGATTGTGGCCGTGCTCCTGGCCTCGGTTGCCCAGCTGAGCCATCGGTCGCACACCGAGGCCATCCTCCTTCTGGGTAGAAGCGTAGACCAGTGGAACCTTTACCAGGCCAAGCACATCCGCGCACACGAGTACGGGCTCGTGGCCGAGGTTACGGCTCTGCTACCTAACGGCAGAGCTGCTAGTATTCGCGAGCTGAAGAAGTCTACCGAGGAAGAATGCGGCTCGCTGGGGGAACACGGCTGTAACACTCCGGCCAAGGACTCCGAAGTTCTTCAGCCATACCTGAAGGACATCGCGGGTGAAGGCAAGAGCCAAAAAACAGGAGAGGCTGCAGGCGGCAAAAACGACGAAAATGCAAAGCCTGAAAAGATGCCCACCGATCACGGAAAAGAGGAAGCAGCCAAGCCAGCTGCAGCTAAAGAGGGTGCGGTTAAAATTCAGGAAAGGGCCTACGAGCTGGAAGCCGAACAGCGTCATGCCGAGAAGCGTGCGGATCTCTTCGACACTGGCGAATTGTTTTTGCAGATCTCCGTTGTCCTGTGCTCTATCTCTCTATTGGCCGGAGCCAAGCTCTACTGGCGGCTTTCCTTTATTACCACCGCTATAGGCGTTACTGTTGCAATTGTGGGATGGTTCCTCCGCTAAAGGCGCAGCTTCTGATGCAGCGAATTTATCTCGCCACCACCAATCCCGGCAAGCTGCGCGAGTTCGGCGAGGCAGCACAGAAGCTGAACTTGGCGCTCGACCTTCTTCCCGGCTTGAAGGACTTCCCTGCTCCGGTGGAAGACGGCGAGACGTTCGAAGCCAATGCCCGTATCAAGGCCGAGTACTACAGCCGGCTGGCGCCGGGCGAGTTGGTACTGGCGGAGGATTCCGGGCTCTCCGTGGACCCACTGGGCGGCGCTCCGGGCGTCTATTCCGCGCGATATGCGGCGATGATCAGCGCGGGGGACGGCGTGGCCGCAGGTGAACACGCCAACTCCAACGATGAAGAGAACAATCGTGCCCTCATCGCGGCGCTCGAGCGCCTGCCCGAAGGCAAACGCCCGGGAAAGTATGTTTGCGTGATCGCTATCGCTCGCGATGGCAGGGTTCTGGCCACTTTTCAGGGCGAGACCGCGGGCGAGCTTCTGACTCAGCCACGTGGCACGGGTGGTTTCGGGTACGACCCGCTGTTTTACTTCCCTTCGTTGGGCAAGACGTTTGCCGAACTCGCGCTACAGGAGAAACGGCAATACAGCCATCGCGGCAAGGCCATCCAACAGTTTGTAAAGTGGTATGTCGAAAGTTTCAGAGTCAGGAATGATTAGGGTTGCGCGAGCCTCGAATTCCAAGTAAATTCATGGGCTTTGACGGTGAAACCTACAGTGTCGACTGCCAGCGGAACCTCCGACAAACACCAGCGCATCCTCGATGCCGCCATCGAGGTCATTGCCGAACACGGCTTCTTTCACTCGCGGGTGGCGGAGATTGCTGATCGCGCCGGCGTGGCGGACGGCACTATCTATCTTTATTTCAAGAACAAAGACGAGCTGCTGATGGCGGCCATCGACTCCGCCTTCCATCGTTTCACCCACAGGGCGCGCGCTGCCCTGGCCCAGATTCCCGATCCCCGGGAAAAACTGCGGCGCATCGCCTTCCTGCATCTCGAGGGTTTGGGAAACAACCGCAACCTGGCCATCGTATTCCAGACCGAACTGCGGCACAGCCTCAAGTTCCTGAGCGAGTTTTCTCACAACCTTCTGGTGGAGTATTTTGATCTGATTAAAGGTGTGGTGCGGGAAGGCCAGGAAGCCGGCTTGTTTCGCGCCGACATCTCCGTAACCATGGCTGCGCATTGCCTATTTGGCGCGCTGGATGAAATCGTGACCTCGTGGATCCTCTCCGACCACGATCGTGACCCCGACTTCCATCTTACCAACCTCACGGATTCGGTGGTATCGATTATTCTGAAAGGGTTGGAAGCAGGCGCTTAGGTATGGAAATCCGGACCCTGGCTGACATTTTCTTCGCCTCGGTGGCCCACAATCTGGACCGTCATCTGATGTTTAAGAGGGCTTCCGGCTGGCAGACCATCTCTTCACGGCAGTTCTACGGCTACGTGACCAATATGGCTCGCGCTCTGCGGCAGTGGGGCATCACCAAGGGCGACCGCGTGGCTATCCTCAGCGAAAACCGACCGGAATGGATGATCGTGGATTTCGCCTGCGTGACCAGCGGTATCGTTGACGTTCCTATCTATGCGACGCTGACCGCGGAACAGACCATGTACATCCTCCAGAATTCCGGCGCGCGCGTGGCCTGTGTCTCCACCCTGGAACAGTTGCGCAAAGTGCAATCCATCCAAAGCCACACTCAACTCGAGAAGATTGTGGTGATGGATGACGTGGCGGAAGTTAACGTAATTCCCATCTGGTCGCAGCTGGAACCGCCCGCAAGGGAATCGGACCCGCAGTTTGAGACCCAGGCGCATAGCATTCGGCCGGAGGATCTGGCCACGCTGATCTACACTTCCGGCACAACCGGCACATCGAAGGGCGTGATGCTTTCGCACGGCAACCTGACGGCCTGCGCCAACATAGCCAGCAAAGCTGCCCAGTGGGAGACCGGCGACGTCTATCTTTCTTTCCTGCCGCTGGCGCACGTGACCGCGCGCCACGTGGATTATGTGTGCTATCGCGACGGGGTCAGCATTGTCTATTGCGCGGTATTCGACCAGCTTCCGGCGATGCTCCAGGAAGCCAAGCCAACAATCATCGTGGGTGTGCCTCGCGTGTACGAAAAAGTCCGCCAGGAAGTCGAGCGTCAGGCGGCATTCGGCATCAAACGCAAAGTCCTGAACTGGGCGCTGCGCGTGGGTGCGCAGCACAAGGCGCAGATCGCCGCCGGTGAAACGCCTAAATCCCGGGCTTGGAAGCTGGCCAACAAGCTGGTGTATTCCAAGATCCGTGCGGGGTTCGGGGGCCGCAGCCGCGCTTATTTTTCCGGCGGCGCGCCACTCGGCCAGGACATGGCGGAGTGGTTCCTGGACATGGGCATTCCCATTCTGGAAGGTTACGGCCTGACAGAGACTTCACCCACGATCTCCGTGAACCGGCAGGGCGCGTTCAAGGTCGGCAGCGTGGGCAAAGTGTATCCCGAGCTTCAAGTCAAAATCGCCGACGACGGCGAGATCCTGGTGAAAGGCCCGACCGTGTTCCAGGGATACTGGCAGATGCCCGAGGAGACGCGCGCTTCTTTTGTCGATGGATGGTTCAAGACGGGCGACATCGGCGAGATTGATAGTGATGGTTTCCTGCACATCACTGACCGCAAGAAAGACTTGATCAAGACGTCGGGCGGAAAATTCATTGCGCCGCAACCGATCGAGAACGCGTTGAAACACAACGTCCTGGTAGGCCAGGCATCGGTCGTCGGCGATCGGCGAAAATACGCTTCGGTCATCATCTCGCCGCACTTCCCGCTGCTTGAAGACTGGGCCCACGCCAACGGCGTGCCCTTTCATTCCCACGAGGAACTGGTGAACGCCCCCAAGGTGCGCGAATTGTATCGTGGCATTGTCGAGGACCTGAACAAGAAACTGGCGCACTTTGAGACCATCAAGAAAGTCCTGGTGGTACCGGACGAATTCTCCATCGCCACCGGCGAGATCACACCAACGCTCAAGGTCAAGCGCCGGGTGATTGAAGCCAAGTACAAAGAGCAGATCGACGCGCTCTACCAGGAGCCGCATCCCGTGGAGACGGCGCCCGTAGGCTGACCGCATGCGCGAACTGCTGAGAGATGTAGGCCTCTCTTTTTGCCCGGCGTCCGTCAGAAACATTTACCGGCCGCGCTCTCCCTCACGCGTGCTGCTTGCCGCTGTTCTTACGGGAGCCCTTCAGGCATTCCTCTTCTTCAAGTTGTTTCTCGCCGGTTACCTTTCCTTCTTAGCGCTGCGCATTCGCCAACTCGAAGGCCCCTTCCAACGCATGAATCAAACCACGCAAGCCTGGTTCATGGTTGTTTTGTCCGTTGAGTATTTGCTATTCCATCCCTTGGGCTTGGCCTGCGCTTACCTGTCGCTGGAGGGGCTCATCCGTTTCATAGGGGGCGTCGCCACATCCGAAGTGGTCCCAAGCCTTCCTGTGGTCCTGGTGTTCAAAATCAACGACTACGTTCGCCGCAGGAAAGAGCGTCGCGCTGTTGAGCCGTCAGCCGCGATTCCCGATTCTTTTGAAGTACTGGCCGACGGCGAGTGCCTGCGCGTCGCGGCTGCGCGCCCTAAGCCGCATTGGAATATCAGTCTCACGATCGGCATTCGAGGAGAATGCTACGAAGTCGAGCGAGAGGAGCGTGGCACCGCGCCCCGCGTTTATGTTTACATACTGCGCCGCGCACCCATCGGCAAAGCCCTGAGGGGTTATGAGGAATACGATCCCGCAGCAGGCGCTAAGCGTACCTAGACGGCCCTTCATCTAACCTCAGAGTCTCGGCTTCACTTTCGTGGGTTCTGATGTCACTTGTGCGTGTGACGCCAGTTTCGGCGATGGCACCGCATTCATTACAATAACCACCATGGATCCTTTTATCATTGCCGGAAGGCAGTTTCGTTCCCGCCTCATCGTCGGCACAGGCAAGTACAAGTCGGGGCCGGAGACGGCGCGTGCCATCGAGGCCAGCGGGGCGGAGATGGTCACCGTGGCAGTGCGTCGCGTAAACCTTGACCGCTCCAAGGAATCACTGCTGGACTTCATCGATCTCCAGAAGTATTTTCTGCTGCCCAACACCGCCGGCTGTTACACGGCGGAGGAAGCCGTGCGCACCGCCCGTCTAGGGCGTGAAGTCGGTCTCTCGGACTGGGTGAAGGTGGAGGTCATCGGCGACCAGAAGACACTCTACCCGGATGTGCAGGCAACCATCGAAGCCACCAAGACGCTGGTGAAGGAAGGCTTTACCGTTCTTCCCTATACCTCTGACGACGTTGTAGTTGCCAAGCGGCTGCTCGATGCCGGCGCGAGCGCGGTGATGCCTCTGGGCGCGCCTATCGGCAGCGGCATGGGCATACAGAATTGCGCCAACATTCAGATCCTTCGCGAGGTGATCACCGAAGTGCCGCTGATCGTTGATGCCGGCGTTGGTACCGCGTCCGACGCCGCCATCGCCATGGAGCTTGGGGCCGATGCCGTGCTCATGAACTCCGGCATTGCCCACGCGGAGGACCCCATCTTGATGGCCGAAGCCATGCTGCACGCCGTCATCGCCGGACGCGCGGCGTTTCTTGCCGGCCGCATGCCCAAGAAGCTCTACGCCACTGCGAGTTCCCCGCTGCAGGGGGTGGTTCGCTAGAGAAGGCTCTTCGCTAAAAAAGACAGGCGGCCTCATGGGCCGCCTTTTTGTTGGAGGACTGACTAAGCCTTCTACTTCGCAGCGGGTTCTTCCACCATGGCGACTTTGTCCACATGGAGCGTGTCGCCCTTGACCGTACCGGTCACGCTGACGTGGTGGCCGGCATGGGCCGTCACGGCGTCCTGGTTGTCAATCTTCAGGACTTTCTTGTCCGAATCGGTGACGAAAACAGCTTTTTCGCCCTTTTCGATGCACTTTTTGGCGCAGTCTCCGCCTACTTTCGGGGCACATTTCGCGTCTGTTATATAGCCCGCGATGGTCGTCGTGTCCTCAGCAAGGGACAGGGCTGCCAGGAACGCTACTGCAAGCAAGATTGATCCAAGTTTCCGCATTTTGTGAACTCCTCTTATCAGAAGGTTTTTGATTCCTGAAGAAGGGCGCAACAACGTGGTGACCGCAACCCATCATACGCTTGTTGCCCGGCAAGGTGAAGACCTTGTCTACTTCTTCTTTTCCGGGCTCGGGGATGCGGCAGGTACAGTGTAAACCACTTCCCCGGGGCGTGCATAGCGAAGCCGCTCGCGGGCCTCTTTTTCAATGGCGTGCGGCTCGGACTTCAAGGCCTTGATCTGCTGCTCGCGACGCGCGTTGTCCTGCTGCAATGCCTGGATTTCATCGCTCAGTTTCTGCAACTCCGCTTTCTTCTGATGAAAAGCCAGCAGCCCGTTGGGCGCAAAAACCACGTAGTAAGCGACGAGGCATAACAGGGCGACCACCGCCCCCGTCGCCAGCCTGCGCCGCGCCTGGGCGAGCCAGGCTATCCCATTGTGAATGAGTTCTGTCACTGTTGAATTAATCGAAGATCCAGTTCTCAGCCGCCGCTGACAGTTTTTCTAAGTCTTCCTCTGACCTGGCTTCGGCATAGACCCGCACCACCGGTTCCGTGCCGGACAGGCGATAACAGACCCACGAGCCGTCGGCAAACAAAAGCTTCATGCCGTCGGTCCGAACCACTTGCTTCACCTTGCGCCCGGCAAGTTCTACCGGATCGTTCTTCAACTTATTAGTGAACTTCGCTTTCACGTCGTCCGTCAAGCGGAAGTTGTCGCGCTCCGGGTAGAAGGAACCAACTTTGCCAAATAGATCGTGGATTTGTTGTTGGAACGGTTTGTTGCGGCGCGCCACCGCCTCGCAGCACAGTAGTCCGGCGAGAATGCCGTCCTTCTCCGGGACGTGATACCGGATGGAAAGTCCTGCACTCTCTTCCCCGCCGATTGCAATCTTGTCCTGCTTGATCAACTCGCCCAGGTATTTGAAGCCGACCGGCGTCTCATGTAACTCTACCCCGTAATGTTCCGCCAGCGCGTTGATGAGGTTCGTGGTGGCAACGGACTTGCCCACACCGTTTTTCCAACCGCGGGTTTCCACCAGGTAGTCGAAGAGCACGGCGATCACGTAATTGGGCTGGATGAAAGAGCCGTCTTCATCCACGATGCCGAAGCGGTCGGCATCCCCATCGGTGGCGATACCGAGCTGCGCCCCGCTGGCTTTCATCTGGGCGCGAAGTGCGTCCAGCAGTTTGCCTTCCGGCTCCGGCGCATGGCCGCCGAAAAGAACGTCGCGCGTGTCGTGGACTGTACTGACGGGTACGCCGGCTCCGCGCAGCAACTCGTCGGAATAGCCGCGGGCTGCACCCCAGAACGGGTCGAAAGCCACTTTCAGCCCGGATTTCCGGATCAAAGGCAGGTCAACAATTTCTTTGAGACGGGCCAGGTATGCCGGCTTCGGGTCCGCGCTTCCAGTAGCTGACGAGACCGTTTTGATCTTGAAATCATCCGTCTTCGGAATGACCTGCTCGATGGCGTGCGTAACTTCAGGCAACGCCGGCGCACCGTCCGGGGTGGAGAACTTGATGCCGTTGTACTCGGGAGGATTGTGCGACGCGGTAAAGTTTATGCCCCCGGCGGTCTTCAGGCGAATGATCTCGTGGGCGATGGCCGGCGTGGGGGCGGGCTCAGCGATCACCAGAGGCCGCAGACCGAAGGTGGACAGGACCTCGGCCGCGACCTCTACAAAGTGCTCGCCCATGTAGCGGGGATCGCGTCCTACCAGGACTGTGGCGCCCGGACCGTCCTTGGCGGCGACGTAGAGTGCAATGCCGGCCACAGCGCGACGCACGTTGGCCAGTGTGAAGTCGTCAGCGGTGATCGCCCGCCAACCGGAGGTGCCGAACTTAATTTGTGCGCTCATGCCTGATGCCACTTAGCTGCCAAATTCTTGGCGCGGTTTGAACTCCTGTTTTAGGTAAATGGGTCTTTTTGGGACATCACTTTGCGGGCTTCGGCTCTTCGCTCACTACGCTGTAACAGACCTTGATGCACTCATCACAGATGAAGACCGTGCCCGTAGGGTCACCGACTATTTTCTTCAGCTCAGATGCAGGCTGGCGGCAAAAGGAACAGAAAATCTCATTCTCTTTCATGCACAGGCTCCCGATCGTTTTCAGAATACTACCGACGAACACAACTTGGTAGACTGCAACAGGAGCGGTAGTGGGTCAGTTTGGAAGCAAAGACACTTGTGGCACAGTCGCCTCAGCTGTGCGGTCTTTGGAAGGTGCAGAATCCACCGGCGAGGGCGCCGGTGCCACATGATTTTCGATCAAACTGACCCACTACCGTAGGAGGCTCTCTGATGACCAGCGCGCGGATTGTGCTCACGACTGCCGGGTCAGCGGAGGAAGCCCGCAAGCTCGCTGACGCGCTGGTCGACCGCCGCTTGGCAGCCTGCGTCAACATTGTGCCGCAGATCGAATCGGTTTACCGTTGGCAAGGCAAGGTAGAACGCGCCGCGGAGTGGCTGCTGATCATCAAGACTCAGGCCAGCGCCTCACAGGGCGTACGCGCCACCATCGAGGCGCTGCATTCCTATGAGACCCCGGAGTGCATCATGTTCGACGTGAGCGATGGCGACCAGGAATATCTGGATTGGATCGCCGCCAACGTCGATTGATCGCGGCCGGGTTTTGGCGATCATATCGCGTCCAGCGCCTGATCCAGGTCCGCCATCAGGTCATCAGCATCTTCGATTCCCACTGAAATACGCACCATGCCGTCGGTGAGTCCGATCTTTTTGCGGCCGGCCTCGCCCAGGGCGGCATGAGTCATGGTAGCGGGATGGGAAATCAAGGTCTCGACTCCGCCCAGCGACTCACCCAGCGAGCAGACGCGGACCTTGCGCAACATCCGTCGGGCGTTGGCGAGCGACCCAGTATCAAACGTGATCATGGAACCGAAGCCGGTCATTTGCCGTTTGGCAAGCTCGTGCTGCGGATGGTCGGCGAACCCGGGATAGAGTACTTTCTTCACCTTCTTGTGCTTGCGCAGAAAGGTAGCGATGGCGCGCCCGTTCTCGTCGTGCTTGACCATGCGCACCGCCAGCGATTTCACGCCGCGCAGCACCAGCCAGCACTCGAAAGGCGAAAGGATCGCTCCTGCGGCCTTTTGCATAAAGGCCAATTTCTCCGCGTGATGCGGTTTGCTGGCGACGATCACGCCGCCCAGGCCATCGCTGTGGCCGTTCAGGAACTTGGTGGTCGAGTGCATCACCATGTCCGCGCCCAGCGCCAGCGGCTTCTGGAAATATGGCGACATAAAAGTGTTATCCACTACCAGTTCGGCGCCGCCTTTGTGCGCGATCTTGGCGGCTTCCTGAATGTCGGTCAGCACCATCAGCGGGTTGGTGGGCGTCTCGATCCAGATCAGGCGCGTATTCCAGCGCATGGCCTTTTTCACCGCAGCCAGATCAGAAGTATCGACGTAGCTGAACTCCACGCCGTAGTTGGCCAGCACCTGGTTGAACAGCCGAGGGACGCCGCCGTAGACGTTGTGCCCGCAGATCAGGTGGTCGCCCTGCTTCAGAAAACACTGCGTCACCGCCGTGACGGCCGCCATGCCGCTCGAGAAGACGTGCGCCGATGTTCCGCCCTCCAGTGCCGCCAGGTTGGTCTCCAGGCGAGTGCGCGTGGGATTGGAAACACGCGCGTACTCGTACCCTTTGTTCTTCCCCAACTCCTCCTGCACGTAAGTGGACGTAGCGAAGATGGGCACGGTCACCGCGCCCGTGGAAGGGTCCGGCTCCTGGCCGACGTGGATGGCTTTCGTCGCGAAACCAAACTCCTTTTTCTTCATACTCCACCCTCGAAAATATTTTTGGATAGGTAGCGTTCAGCCGCGTCGGGAATAATGGTCACCACGCGCCTGCCGTTGCCAAGTCTCCTGGCTACCTGGATCGCGGCAAAGACGTTAGCTCCGGCGCTCGATCCCCCGAGGATTCCTTCCAATCGCGCCAGTTGGGTCACGGTGTCGAACGCGTCCTTGTCAGTCACCATCATGATTTCATCACAAACCTTGGGATCGAAGGTTTTGGGAACAAAGCTGCTGCCGATGCCCTCCACCTTGTGCGGCCCCGCCGTCCCCCCGCCCAGCACCGAACCCTCCGTCTCGACCGCGACGCAGTGCACGTTGGGCAGCTTCTCTTTCATATAGCGCGCCACGCCCGTGAAGGTCCCTCCCGTGCCAACGCCCACCACCACAGCGTCCAACTTGCCATGCGTTTGCTCGAAAATCTCAGCTGCGGTGGTGTCGTGATGGAAATCAGGGTTGGCAGGGTTTTCAAATTGCAGGGCAGTAAATGAATCGGGGAGGCCAGCAGCTATTTCTTTGGCTTTTTTGATGGCGCCCTTCATGCCTTCCGCTTCAGGCGTGCGTAGGACTTCCGCGCCGAGGGCGCGCATGATCTTGACCTTCTCTTCGGCAAACTTCTCCGGGACGCATACGATCACGCGATAACCTTTGCTTACGCCGATCAGCGCCAGGCCGATTCCGGTATTGCCTGCAGTAGCTTCGATAATCGTGCCGCCCGCTTTGAGACGGCCTTCCTTTTCCGCGCGTTCGATCATACCGATGGCGGCGCGGTCTTTCACGCTACCGCCAGGATTCAGGTTTTCGAGTTTGACGAGAACGTCGGCTGCGCCCGCGGGAACAATCCGCCGCAGCCGCAACATCGGGGTCTCACCCACCAGTTCCGTAATGCTCTCAGCAACTCGAAGTCGGGTCATAGTGGCCAAACTTTTTAGGTTACGGGACAAGAAGCTGAATGGTCAAACGTGACTTTGCCGGAAACCTGCCACGGAGGCACAGGGACAAAAAAGGTTGCCGCAGATTCACGCAGAGGAACGCAGATCTTGCGGCGCGGCGCGCTCTGGCAATCCTATTGTTCGTCTTCACAGTTGATCTGCGTTTTTCTGCGCACATCTGCGGCTAAATCTGTCTTTGTTTTCCTCCGTGCCTCCGAGGCGGGTTTTGTTTGTTACTCCTTTTCCATGGAACGCCGTAGCAACACGAGTTGCCCCAGGTGATATGCATTGTGGTCAGCCACAAGCAGAACTTCGCGGAGGAGCGTCTGCCCCTGGCCGTGCGTGATGGGAGCAAAGAGGTCCCGCTTCTTGTCGCGCACCAGGCCACACATTTCTTCGAGATCGGCAAGAAACATCTTGACGCTCCCATCCCACGCCGCGTCGTTGGGCGGTTCGCTGGTCTTGGGCCAGTACCCTTCGGGGAATTTGGGAGACTTGTGTTTTCGGTCCACGCTGAAGCGCAGGATATCCCACTGCGCCAGCCGCATATGCTCCAGCAACTGCCAGGGCGTGTGCGGCGCGCCCTGAGGTTTGCTGCCGCGAAGCTTGACCGGAAAGTCCCTGAGTTCCGCGCGGGCGTCCACGTGGGCTTCGGCTTTGGTGAGAAGGCTAACCAGCTGTTGGCGTAGAGAGTCGTTGGTGTCCATACGTTCCCTCTAGTTGGATTCAAAAATCTATGATCGTGCCTCAAGATTTGCGGGCGGAAGACTGAATTTCATTGATCGCGTCGCCTGGTTTTTCCCCGCGCAGTGCCTGCAAGATGCTGCGCGCGGAGGCCAGTTCGATCTCGAGCCGCGCCTCTACGACGGCGGAGCCGAGATGCGGAGTGAAAAGTGTGCGGTCAGCATGCGCCAGCAGTCCGGGATGGATGCCGGCCGGATGATCAGCACGTGCCCAGTCTTCCATTTCAAAAACGTCGGCAGCGTATCCGGCTAGCTGGCCACGGTCCAGGGCTTCCGCTACAGCACCCTCATCCACCACTGAACCTCGGCCAACGTTGACCAGATAGGTGCCCTTCTTCATCTTGCCAAGGGTCTGTCTGTTGACAAGATGCAGCGATTGCGGCGTCAAGGGGGCCATGAGCACCACCACGTCGCTCTGCGAAAGCACCTCATCCAACGCCCCCCGGGCCATGCCCAGAAAAGCTTCCTGCACCGGCGACATGTGCACCGGATCGTGGTAGATGATCCTGGCGCGGAATCCGGAGAGCATCCGGGCAAACGCTTGGCCCAGCTTGCCCATGCCTATCACGCCGACGGTCTTCCCTACCAGGGTGCTCCCGTAAAGCACCGGCCGCCACCCGTGAAAGTCACCGCGGCGGACGAGCCGGTCGCCGGCTGCGGCGTTGCGTAGCAGCCCCAAGGTGAGGGCCAGAGCCAGCTCGGCGGTCGGCTGCGTAAGCAGATCAGGCACAACCGCGACCCATACCCCGCGGTGGGTGCACGCGGCCACGTCAACGTTGTCATAACCCTTGAGCGCCGCGGCAATCACCTTGAGTCGCGGGCACGCCGCAAGAAACGGCTCGCCGATCCGGTCGGGCATGAAGGCCAGCAAAGCGTCGGCGTCCCGGGCCAGCTCGAGGAGTTTGGCGGGTGGCCAACTTTCTGCGCCGTCATTACCGATGACTTCGCACTGCTCGGCCAGCAGTTGCTTTACTTGGCTGAAGACACGGTGCGTAACCACGACTTTGGGACGCCCACTCATACTTGCTCTTCCGCGATTTTCCAGCGCTTGCGCAACTGCGTGTTCGCAAAGTCCACCGCCAGCACCAGCGCGGCGGTGATCAGCACATAAGCCAGTGTCTGGTCGTAGAACATGAGCTGCTGAGAATTGTATAGAGCCTGGCCGATGCCACCGGCGCCGATCATACCCACGATAGCGGCAGCCCGAATGTTCCACTCGAAGCGGAAGAGGGTGTGGATGGCCATGGGCGGAAACGCCAGTGGCATAAGTCCAAAGCCGGCGATCGCGATCCGCGCGCCGCCCGTAGTTTCGAGAGCCATGACTGGTTCCGGCGCAACGTTCTCGATGGATTCGGCATAGAGCTTTCCAAACACGCCGGTGCTATGAAGAGCGAGCGCTAGCATTCCGGCGCGCGGCCCGATCACCGCCGCACACACCAGCAGAAGTCCCCAGACCACTTCAGGAACGGCGCGCAAGAACTCCAGCAGGCGGCGCGCCGGAAAACTGAAGACGGCCGGCGCCAGGTTCCTGGCCGCCAGAGCGCCTAGAGGAAGCGCGAACACCACAGCCAGTGCCGTGCCGCCCAATGCGATGGCCAATGTCTCGCCGATGAGCGACGGCAACGTAAACACTTGTTCTTTCAGAAGGTGCGGTGGCCACATGCCAGTGAGAACCACGGCGGTGTGCGAAAACGCAAAGAGCCGGGGACGGTTGATCCACGCAGAAAATGCGCCGCCTGCTGTGAAGGCGAGCAACAACGCCGGATACTTGCGCACCAAAGCAGCCAGCGCGTCGAAAACAGCAATCAGCAACACCAGGAGGGTCACCAACATGGTGATGAGCCCGTAGTCGTATTGGTTGATCGCGCTCACTAACTCCGTCCCTAAACCGCCGGCGCCCACCGCGCCAACGATGACTGCAGCGCGCATGGCGCATTCAAAATCGTAGGCGCCGTAGGTCAGCAGATCTTTCAAGCGAAGCGGCAGCAGACCGTAGAACGCCACTGTAAGCTGGCGTGCGCCCGTCGCGCGCAGCGACTCAACGGGCCCAGGATCGGCGGAGAGGAACAGGTCGCCGCCCACCTTGCCCATGGCCGCGCCGTAGTAGATGGCGATCGCCAACATACCTGCAGCAGGCCCCAGTCCCACGAGCATGACGCAGACAATGGCTAGAGTGAGGTCAGGAATCGATCGCAGCGCGATCAGGGACGAATACAACAATCTCGAGCCAGGCAAACGCGCGCCGATGATCAGCGCCAGCGCTAAGCCGATGGCCAATGCAAACAGCATGCCTCCGGCTGCGATCTCCACCGTCTCAAGCAGCGGGCCGCGCTCGGCCCATACGTAAGCCGGCGAGAAGTACGGTTTGAGCAGCGAGAAGAGGCTTTCGAGCTGATGCATCAGTCGGCGGCTCCGCTCTGCGCCGCCGTGCGGCCGGCATCCTGAGTTCCGACGGTACCGTGTTGGATCTTGATCACGCGATCAAAATACTTGTAGGCATATTCCTGCTGGTGCAGAGAACAGAACAGAGCAAAGCCAGTTTCTCTGGCGAGGTCGCACAATAAGGTCAGGATCTGGTCGCTGAGCTCGGGATCGAGCGAGGCGATCGGCTCATCAGCCAACAGGAGCGACGGTTGCTGTACCAGAGCGCGGGCGATGGCCACGCGCTGATGCTCGCCGCCGGAAAGCTCTGAAGTCCGCTCGCGCAGCTTTTGGGCCAGGCCCACGCGGCGCAAAGCATGTTCGGCTTCCGCCATTTCTGCAGTCGTCGGCCAGAATAGAAAACGCAATGCATGCCAGGATGACCATCGTCCTAAGGCACCGGCCATCACATTCTGGTGGACCCGCAGGCGATCAACCAAATCATGGCGCTGCGCGACCACGGCGATATGCCGCCGCAACTGGCGGAGACGTTTGCCATGCAGACCTTTGACTGCAATGTCATCGATGATGATGTTGCCGGATTGGATGGGAATGAAGCCGTTGATGGCGCGAAAGAGAGTGGTCTTACCGGCGCCGCTGGGGCCAAGAATCGCCACCTTCTCCCCGCGGCCCAGGGAGAGGGAGACGCCGTTCAACACCGGCGGAGAGTTCTTCGAACGCACCACGACCAAATCGTGGATTTCTAGCACTGGCACCGTTACCTCTCCCGGCGACGCAGGGTTTCGGTTCAACTCAAAACATCTTCAGCTCTTCAGCGATTTTCCTGATCAGCTCATATTTCTCGTCGCTGGCCGGGACAAAGCTCTTGCCGCGCAGGATCGCCAGTATCTGATCGTCCCTTCCCTCTTTGAGGCCGGTAAAGGCCGCGGCGAACTTATCTCTGGCCTCCTTACTTACGTCCTTCCGCGCCACCCATACATAATCCACAAAGGGCTTGGACGTGTAGAACACGCGGACCTTGCTCTTGTCGAGCTTGCCCTCGGCGATCATGGAATTGTAAACGGTCTCATCGAGCGCACCGGCGTCGGCGGCGCCGGATTCGACGGCTTTTGCCGTAGCGGGATGGCTACCCGTATAGCGAAACTTCAGGTCAGTGTCCGCGTTGATCCCTGCTTGCTTCAATTCGTAGTAAGGGATCAGATGTCCGCTGGTGGAGTTGATGTCGCCGAAAACAAAATTCTTGCCCTTGAGGTCAGCGAGCGTTTTGATGCCGGAATTGGCTCCCGTAATGAACAACGAATGGAATTCAAGATCGCTCGAGCGTTGCACCAGGGGGATGACGCCGTACTGGCGGTGGGCTTTGGTGTACGTGAGTCCGCCCAGGTACGCAAAGTCGAGCGAACCGTTGCCTAGCGCCTCGACTGTTGCGTTGTAATTGGTGGGGATCATCAGGTTGACGTCCATTTTCATCTGTCGCGCCAGGTAGTCCTTGAGCGGAGCTTTTTCTTGAATTGATACTTGCGTGGCGCCCGCGTCGGGGATCATCCCCACGACGATGGGCTTATCTTCAGGGCGCGAACTAGAGCCGAGCAGCCCAAGAAAAAGGAAGAGAGCAACAACTTGGTAGCGCCTCACCATGTCTCCTTTCGACAAATGCGGCGTCAATATTGATTCACGTAACTTTCATACGGAGCGCTAGCAGCGCTCGAGTTCGAATATGCTAATGACGCGCGGAAGGAATGTCAAAAAGTCGTCACCGTTGCAGAGCGGAAGGTGTCGGGCGCACGCGCAAATCCCCTCCGCGGAAGCCGCATGGTAGCATGGCTATCTCTGCACATCAGTTCCAAACAGTCTCTCGCAATGTGAGGTTGCTGATGAAGATCATTCTTTGGTCCGCTGTTCTCGCCGTTCTGGTGGTGACGTGCGCCGTCTCCTCTGTGGCCCAAACGCAGATACCGCCGCCGGACGAAGTCACGGTCGTCTATGGCCAGAAGATTCATTATGTCGAGGCTGGCCAGGGACCCGCAGTGATCCTTTTGCACGGGTTAGGCGCCGTCAAAGAGATTTGGGGGGCGAGCATGGGTCCGCTGTCTGCGAAATACCACGTTTATGCGCTCGATCAGATCGGCTTCGGTCTCTCGGATAAGCCTCTCCTGGATTACAGAATCGCGACTTTCACTGACTTCGTCTTCGGTTTCATGGAAGTACAGCACTTGAGCAAGGCGACGCTCGTGGGAAATTCGCTCGGCGGCTGGATCGCGTTGGATTTCGCTTTGCAACATCCGGAAATGGTGGACAAAGTCGTATTGGTAGACGCCGCCGGCCTACCTTGGCAGCAACAGCCCGGGCCGGCGATCAACTTGAATCCCGCCTCGTTCGCGGCAACGCGCAAGATGCTGGAGGCGCTTTTTTACGACAAGAAAAAAATGGTGACCGACCAATTTGCGCAAACAGTGTTCATGAGTCACATGCGGAACAATGACGGTTACACCATAGACCGGACGCTTCAGGGGTTTTCAACGGAAAACCAGTTTTTGACCGAAGCCAAACTCGGCTCCATCCATGCTCCCACGTTGGTGGTATGGGGACGCGAGGACGAGCTGATTCCGCTGACTTCCGGCGAGAAGCTTCGCGATCACATCCCCGGGGCCAAGATGGTGGTTTTCGATCAATGCGGCCACGTCCCGCAGATCGAAAAGCCCGCGGAGTTTAACCGCGCAGTGGTCGATTTTCTGTCCAAATAACCATGAGTCTAACCACAGCGGACGTAGTTATTATCGGCGGCGGGATCGTCGGATCCAGCATTGCCTGGCACCTGACGGCGGCTGGCGCGAAGAACGTTCTGGTCATCGAGCGGGAGAGCGCGCAGGGCAAAGGCTCCACCGGCAAGAGCATGGGCGGAGTGCGCGCGCAGTTCTCGACTCCGGTGAATATCCAGATGTCGCTTTATTCGATTCCCTTCTATGCAAAGTTTGAAGAGACATTGGGCCATCCCTCCGGCTACTGCAACCAGGGATACCTGTTTCTCGCCACCAAAGCCTCGCACCTGGATTATCTGCGTGCCAACATGGAGCGCCAGCGAGCCCTGGGGCTGAAGACTGTCGGCATGCTCGAAACCGGCGAAATTGCTTCCCAGCTGCCGGCGTTGCGCTCTGACGATGTCCTCGGCGGCAGCTTCTGCTCGA
>Ga0126379_10000597_pt1 | contig 20156 bp, 15 predicted proteins | sample PanSoiMetPlot_24_FD_92640 | JGI IMG/M metagenome (GOLD analysis project Ga0126379, IMG submission 92640) | Tropical forest soil microbial communities from Panama - MetaG Plot_24 | ecosystem: Environmental > Terrestrial > Soil > Tropical forest > Bulk soil | place: Panama | collected 2016-02-17
GGCAGACCTCGATGAAATGATTGCCTGTGCCAAGAGTGCCGAGATGATTGGAATGATTGCCGCGATCGAGCTTGGGGTGTTTCTCGAGAATGGCGTCATAGCGAGGCTTCAGGTTTCCTCCCCAGACGTCCAGAGTGTGCGCGGGAATCGCGCGCCACGCGCCCTGATCGCCTTTGCCGCCACCATGCGTGCGTCCGTGCGGCACGGCTTCTTCGATGGCGGTACGAAGGGCGTGGAGATTGTCCGGCAGATCGCGCGCGTTCAGATCGGTCTGCACCGCCATCATACCGCAGCCGATGTCGACGCCGACCGCAGCAGGAATGATCGCGCCCTTGGTGGGAATCACGCTGCCGACCGTGGCGCCAATGCCCCAGTGCACATCGGGCATGGCCGCAATCCACTTGAAGATGAAGGGCAGCTGGGAGACGTTGAGGAGCTGCTTGCGCGCGGCGTCTTCCAGTGGAACGCCCTGGACCCACGCTTTGATGGGCACACCTTGCTCGGATGTGAGTGTCTGATAGCTCATGGGTGCTTGGGCCCAGCATACCATGTGGATCGCGGTCGATTGCCTGCACCCGAACGCTGTCGTAACATCCACGGCGAGTGAGCGAATCAGGGACGGCCGTACCGGTCTGCACAGCGGAAACCCAAGGGCCAAAAAGACAGGACACCCACTGAACTGGAAACGAACTGCGGGGCTGATGTGTGTTTGCGCCAGGATGGCGACGCTTACTGGCGGCGCTAGAGCGTGGCACGCGCGAACGAAGCGTAGGGTAAGAGCGGAGGCAGCGAACCCAGCGGAACTTTTTTAGGGTGGCTGTGTGGTACGGCGGCGGAAAGAAGCGCGCCGATGCTGGCCGCGATTGTGGAAAAAAGATCTGCTGAAAATCAAGGGGCTTGGAGTCAACACCGTTCGCACTTGGGTGGAATGGAACGCGGGCAAGTCGCGCGAAGGAGAATCGGGAAAAAAGGTTCACGATGAAGACGGGAGCTCCGGGACAGGCAGTGCGGATTTACCGGATCGACGATTAAGGTTGGTCGGCGGAACTACGCGGCGTCGAGGTCGTCATCGGGTTGGACTTCGAGCTTGCCCTTGGTTCTCTTGGCGAGCAGGTAAGTGCGAATGAACGGATCAATGTCGCCGTCGAGTACGCGGTCGACATCGCCAACGCCGAACTTGGTGCGATGGTCCTTGATCAGGCGATAAGGCTGCATGATGTAGGAGCGAATCTGGCTGCCGAAAGAAATTTCCAGCTTCGATTCATCCAGCTTGTCGGAGGCATCGCGGCGCTTCTGCATTTCCATGTCGTAGAGTTTAGAGCGCAACATCTTCATCGCAAATTCGCGGTTCTTGTGCTGGCTGCGTTCCGCCTGGCACGCCACGATGATGCCGGAGGGAATGTGCGTGAGGCGCACAGCCGTTTCCACTTTGTTGACGTTTTGTCCGCCCTTGCCGCCCGCTCGAAAAGTATCCAGTTTAATGTCTTCGGGCTTGATGTTCACTTCGATGCGGTCGTCAACCTCGGGAATGACGAACACGGAAGCGAAGGAAGTGTGACGGCGCGCCGCTTGGTCGAACGGTGAAATCCGTACTAACCGGTGCACACCGGTTTCGCCGGCCAGCAGTCCGTAAGCATTTTCACCGCTGAATTCTACCGTGGCATTCTTGATGCCCGCTTCTTCGCCCGGCGTTTCATCCAAAACGTTGGCGATGATTCCCTTTCGTTCCGCCCAGCGCAAATACATGCGCAGAAGAATAGAGGCCCAGTCCTGCGACTCGGTGCCGCCGGCGCCGGGTTTGATGGTCATAATCGCGTTCAGATGATCGTTTTCGCCGGAGAGCAAGGTTTGCGTCTCCAGTTCGCCGACATAGGTGTCCGCGCCGGTGAGTTCGCGGCTCAGATCCTTCAGCAATTCTTCCTTTTGCTCAGCGTTGGTTTCGCCTTTAGCCAGCTCGATGTAGGTTTCGATGTCGCTGGCCAGCGAAGCCAGCTTTTCGTCGCCGGCAATCTGGCCTTCTACGCGTTTACGTTCGCGAAGAACGGTTTGCGCTTCTTCGGGATTGCTCCAAAAGTTGGGATCAGAGGTACGCTGTTCGAGGGACTTCAGGCGCGCGCGGTTCTGTTCACCGTCAAAGATAACTCCGCACGAGCGTGATGCGCTGCTTCAAGCCGTCATATTGATGCTGCAGATCTTCAAGAATCATGGAGTATTGTAGGCCCTGTGGTACTGCTCAGGATGCGCCTTACTTTGCCTTTCTCAGCGTGAGTATAAACAGAATAACGGAAACGACAACGCACATCCAGGCGAACCAATCGCCAAAGCGCGTGTAAATGGTCTTGTCGGAACGGAAGTCGTAGGGCAGGTCCGCGGAATCCCGCACATCGCGCCGCATGACGCGCGCGACGTTGCCGTAGGGATCGATGGACGCGGTAATGCCGCTATTGGTGTCACGCACAATCCAGCGGCGATTCTCGACCGCGCGGACACGCACCATTCGCAAGTGCTGTTCGGCGGCATCGGAGGTACCAAACCATCCGTCGTTGGAAATATTGATGAGCAACTGCGCACCGCGATTGACGAACTGGCGCACTTCGTTCGCGTAAATGGCCTCGTAACAGATGAACACGGAAAACGTGGTGTCATTTGAGAATTTACCGACGCTGCGCTCGGTTCCCTTGCGGAAACCGCCCACTTCTTCGGAGACGCTGTTGACCACCTGATGGATCAGGGGAAACGGCTCGTATTCGCCGAACGGCACGAGGTGCATCTTGTCGTAGGAAAAAATGCGCTGGCCCAGTTCGTTGACGGCCGCGGCACTATTGTAGGGTGCCACTCCCGTGCGCGTGATCCCATTGATCTTCACTGGCTCCGGCTTCCACTCGATGATACCGACGACAACCGGATGGCGGAACTCCTGTGCGATGCGGGTGATCACCGGACCGAAGTGGGGGTCCTGAAACGAAAAAGGGGCAGGCGCTTCGGGCCAGATCAATAGATCGGGTCGGCGGCCATCGGGAGAGGGGCGCAAGCTCAGCTGCTCCAGATCCGCCAAGTCTGCTTTGTGCTCCGCGTACCAATCGCCCACATATTGCAGGTTCTCCGGGAAATTCGGCTGCACGACGCGAGCGAGATGCTGTGCCTCGGGCTTGGGTACAAATCGCGAACCGGCAATCATCACGGCCAGCATTAGCAACGTTACGGCGCCAACGATGGCCCATCGCTTCTTCCGCTCGGCGGGTGTTTTGCTGAAGTCGCCCCACAACAGCAGCACATTAAAGGCGGCGACCAGAAACGACACGCCGTAGATTCCTGTGACCGTCGTTAGCTGCACCACCGCCGGATTTCCCGCCGCCGGATAGCCCAGCAGCGACCACGCAAAGCTAATCTCCGGCAGATAGGTGCGAAAAACTTCGGTGGAAATCCAGAGGAATGGCGCCCCTAGCAACGCCAGCGCAATACTGCGCCACGACAATCGCTGCACGATCCAGGCAAAAACTCCGATCGCCGCGGCCCACACCGCAGCAATCAAAAGCAAAACGCCCCAACCCGCAGCCGCCGACATGCCGCCATGCACCGACAGAGTCTCTGCGATCCACGACACGCATGTCACCACAAACGCCATGCCGTGTAGGAAGCCGCAGCCGAAAGCCACGCGAGCCCGCGCGCCGAATATGCTAGCCAGCAGCAGCGTCAGGCAAAACCACGAAAAAATGCTCGGGTGAGCACCACGATAGGAAAAAGACAGCAGCGCGCCGCTTATCGCTGCCAGGACAAAGCGGGCCAGCGCGGGAACTGCAGGTGAACGGTGGGGCCGCAGATAGAAATGCCAGGGAAGCGGCGGCATCAGTGCTTAACGTAGAAGGCCTTGAAGCCTGCACCCTCCAGACCCTTCTTCGCAGCGTCGGCTGATTTTTGATCCTTATAGGGGCCGACCTGCACGCGGTAGAACTTATCTTTTTGCGGCGCGAGCACGGTGGCCGGGAAACGTTTTTTTTGCAAGCTGCTGGCAATGGAGAGAGCGTCATCCTGCCTGCTGACCGCAGCTACCTGCAAGAAAATCGTGTTGCTGGAACTCGCTGGCACCGCTGCGACCGGTTTGCTGCTCTTCGCTGTAATCGTGACCGGCGTTGCAACTGGCGCAGGAGTTGGCGGTTCGATGCGCGCTCGCGTGTTCACGGATTTTGCCGCAGGCGTATTGCTCGACTTGGGAGCAGGGTCGAGGCGTGGTTCGCGTTTCGCCGGACTGTTATTGTTGTAAAACTCCCAGTCGGATTTGTTGGAGGCAGTGGCGGGATCGGATTCGTTCTCCAAAGTCTCGGCAGCAGAGGGTGTCTTCGCTGTAACGTTATTTTTGGCAGTAACCATAGTATCCGGGGTGCGCGAACCGGTGGTGGCCGCGCGCACCTGTCCATCGTACTGATTGCGCCCCATAACGTAGCCGAGCGTGAAAAACACACCGGAAAAGAGCAGCATCAACAAAAACAGCCCGATGACGTGCTTCCCTTCCAGCACACGCTCCCCGGCGCTTTTTCTTCCCCCAGAAGCCATATCTACTTATTCGAGCCCCCTAAAGCCTGTGTCCACTTATTTATAATATCGATTGGAAGCGGAAAAACAATCGTTGTGTTCTTTTCGACACCTATCTCGGTCAGGGTCTGCAGGTAGCGGAGCTGGATGGCGGAGCTTTGGGTCTCCAGAACCTTGGCGGCATCAGCGAGTTTTTGCGAAGCTTCGAACTCGCCTTCGGCATGGATGATCTTGGCGCGGCGCTCGCGTTCGGCTTCGGCCTGCTTGGCGATGGCACGCTGCATCTGCTCCGGAATGTCCACCTGCTTGACTTCGACCTTGCTGACTTTAATGCCCCAGGGTTCGGTATCCTGGTCGAGAATGATCTGCAATTTCGCATTCACTTTTTCGCGTTGCGAGAGGATTTCATCCAGTTCGAATTGCCCAACGATGCTGCGGAGCGTGGTCTGGGCGAGCTGCGAAGTGGCGTACTGATAATTCTGCACCTGCGACATGGCCAGGTTGGCGTCAACCACACGAAAATAGCAAACCGCGTTGACTTTCACGGAGACGTTGTCGCGCGTGATGATGTCCTGCGGGGGAACGTCGAGCGTTTCCAGGCGCATGTTGATGCGATACAAAGTCTCAATGGGCCAGAAAACCAGGTTGAGGCCAGCGGATTTTGCCTCGGGGAGCAAGCGCCCAAGGCGCAACACTACACCCCGCTCCCACTCTTTGATAATGTACAGAGAATTCCAGATCCAGATCAGGAAAATGAACAAGACAAACAGTAGTCCAATGCCACCTACTTGAAACATGTCGGACCTCCTCTGATTCTCACTTTCACTTGAAACCCTTTACTTCGAGCCGGTGGCACCTTGCGCCACCGGCTCGACTTCAAGTTTCAGGCCGTTCACGCGGAGCACGCGAACTCGGGTTCCTTCTTGCACTGGGTCTTGTGCGATCGCGCGCCACAGTTCACCGTGAATACGGATCATCCCTTCGCCACCGACGGGCAACGGTGTTGTGGCCACACCTTCCTCTCCAAGCAATTCCTCTTTGCCCGTGGCGCTCTTCCACTTGCGAGACTTGAGGACAAGGCGCATGAGAAAGACGGTGATAAAGGCGAAGGGAATCGTCGCGGCCAGGGCCACGCCCACGCTAACTCCGCCCGCGGTCAGCGGCGAGCGAATCAGGAACATAGCGCCCAGCAGCATGGAGATAATGCCACCGAGAAGCAAGATGCCATGGCTGGTGAACTTCGCCTCCAGAATGAAGAGCGCGACAGCGAGCAGTATCAGAAGCACACCGGTGAAATTCACAGGCAGCAACTGCATGGCATACAAAGCGAGCAGCGCGCAGATTCCGCCAATCACGCCGGGAGCGATTACTCCGGGATGAGTAAATTCGGTGTACAAGCCGAGAACGCCAACGATCAGCAAGATGAAGAATACGTCGGGCTCAACGATTCTGGCGAGGAATTTCTGCCGCCCGGACAGTTCAAACTGCGCCAGGGTGTAGTTGTCCAGGGACAACTTTGCCGTTTTTCCGTTGAAGCGCGTGATTTCGCGGCCGCTCAGGGTATGCAGGAGTTCGTCTCTGTCGGCCACGATCACATCGATCAGGTGGGCGTCCAGCGCCTCTTTTGCGGTGAATGCCCGCGCCTCAGTGACGGCGGTCTCCGCAAGTTTGGGATTGCGGCCGCGTTTTTCGGTGAAACTACGCAGGAAGGCAGTGGCATCGTTGTTCAATTTGCGGCGGAGAACTTCGTCCACGGGCATATTGAACATGCCAGGCATCAAAATCGGCGTGGAGGCGCCCGTGTGCGTGCCGGGAGCCATGGCCGCAACGTCGGCGGAAAGCAGAATGAAAAAGCCAGCCGATGCTCCGCGCGCGCCGTCGGGGGCAATGAATACGGCTACGGGCACCGGCGAATCTAGAATGTGATGAATGATGTCAGTCATGGAGTCGCTGAGGCCCCCGGGCGTATCCATGGTGATCAGGACGAGAGCGGCGTTGCGTTTTGCGGCATCCGCGAGCCCTTCATCGATGTACGTCGCTAGGATCGGCTCAACCGCGCCATCCAGCTTCAACTCAAGAACCAACGGTCCAGCCTGCGTTTCCGCCGATGCCGTTGAGACTAGAGAAATGAAGCCTAAGGCAGCCAGCCCTGCGCAACAAAGCACCAGAAACCGCATTGCCAAAAGACGATTTTTCCCTTCAAATCCACGAGCGCTCACTTTGCACCTCCCGTGGGATTGTTCGTTCCCAGATGCTGAAGCAATTCCTTGGCTCCCGCGTAGTTCGGCGCCAGCTTGACCGCTTTTTCTACCTCGGCACGGGCCAGATCCGGCTTTTTCTGCTCGAGATAAATACGCGCGAGCATGGTGCGCTCGATCGCTGAATCGCGCGCGGCCAGGCACAGTTGCAATTCTTTCACCGCATCATCCAGCTTTCCTTGGCGGCGATAGATGTCCGCGAGTTCGCGGTGCGCGGAAGCATTCTTGGGATCCGCGACGATCACGGCGCGAAATTCCTGTTCCGCGATATCCAGATGCCCAGCGATCAATTGCTGCCGCCCGAGACGAAGGTGCGCCGCGGGCGTCACCTTGATTGAGGAACCGGCTGTTGTCATGGAGGGATGCAGAGAAGGATTTTCCAGTTCCAAGGGCAACGTAGTGGGATCAAGTTCTTTGGTCACACGTTGATACTTCAGCAGATTGTCGCCCTTCGCATCGACCTTGATTGCCGGCAGCGTTTTGTCACCTAACGCTGCCACGGAGTTCCCGCGCTCCTGTTCGGCTTCGGCATTTTTTCCGGCTTTCTGAAGCGCGTAGATCAGAAAAGCAAGATCTTCCGGATTATCAGGTTCCCGGCGGACGGCTTCGCGAAAGTGCGTGGCAGCGATAGACAACTCGTTCTGACGAAGCGCCAGCAAGCCAAGATTGAAAGGATAGTCGTCCTGGTCGGGGTCGAGATCACGGGCGCGGCCCACTGCGGTTTGCGCAGCCGCCAGATTGCCTTGTTGTGCGCGCGCCAGCCCCAGGTTATTCAGGATTTCGGGCAATTCCGCGCCGGTAACCAAACTATGCTTCAATCCCTCCTGCAAGGAAGAAAACACTTGTTCCGCCTGTTCGGCCTGGCCAAGACGCAGGCGGCACACGCCGATTGAGAAAATGGCTTCCACGCTACGCACATTTGTCGCGGGAACACGGCCAAACCAGGGCAGAGCGGAATTGCAGTCATCGCGAGCGAAATAGATCTGGCCAATCGCGAAGGCCGGATCGGGCCACTCGGGTTCCAGCTTTGCGGCTTCTTTTAAATCGCGCAAACGGACATCGTCGTCACTCGCCAGCAAGCCGCGGATGTATTGCTCAAATGCGGCGAGACTGAGGGGCCTCTGCAGTTTGGAAAATTCGACCAAGCTCAGAGGGTAACTGTGGTCCGTGGCCGTCAACAGATGCCAGGTGATTCGGGTGTGCAATTCCATCAGCGAATCGAGCGAGCCATGCTCGGTAACCGCAGGCAGCAGCGCCGCGGGATTGATGCGCATCAGACGAGCATTCACTGTGAGCGTTTTGCCGTCAGAAGCGAAGCTGCCGAAAACTGCGTAGTCCACGTCCATTTCTTGCGCGACGTGCAGCATGGACGCGCGGCTAAGTTTGGCGGAGTCTGGAAGCCCGTAGCGATCCATTTCGTTGACCCGTCCAGAATGCGAATAGACCTGCAGACCCGCGTGGGATAGGCGTTGGATGCTCAATTCCTCCAGACCTTCCCCAATCCAATCGAGGCGCGGGGGGGCGCCGGCGTTTTCAAATGGAAAAACGAGGTAGACAGGCGCCAGGGAATGGTTAAGAGCAGGTGCCGAGGAGGGAGACAGGGGTTGCTGAGCGGGAAGCCGTGGCGAAAAGAAGAAAAAGATACCCGTCAGAAGAATTGCTGAAGCTTTGCGGAGCCATGGCGGCCGCTGATTCATCTGGCAGATATTCTAGCAGACGGTGCGGCTAAACAATGCGGAACCTCCGGCTATTTCTGCAGGAAGATCGCGGCGCGTGCCCGATCGTAAGCAATGGCACGAAATCCCAGTGCGCGCACGCCCAGGATGCCGTCGAACGCTGGGTATGAAGCGCCGGGGATGAAGTAGGCTTTGTCCAGGGTGAAGTGCTTTCCGCCAACGGCGACATCGGCCGCGAAAAATACCTGTACCTCCATATTTTGATCGGCGACGCTCGAGCCCCTCTGCGTGGTGGTGCGCAGCGCCAGGCGCTTCGTTTCCGGTAAGTTTCTCCCCAGGACCGCCACGCGGTCAGAACCTGTGTCCACTAACAAGCGCGCCGGTATGCCTTCGATGCTCGCCAGCGCGACAGCAGTGCCAGTGCGCTCATCGAACGATACGGGTATGCCTTCGTCGGCGACCTGGCCAAACGCCATCTGCTTTTTCTCGTAGTCCAGGCGGAAACTGGACTTCGACAGCACATCCAGTCCAATGATTGCCGCGACGGGTATTCCTAGATCTCGTTCCAGGCGCGAAAGGTCTTGCACTTGTACGCGCAGAGAGACGACTTGTATGGGACCAAGGTCAAGTTTCGGGAGAATGGCGATATTCGCCGGTATGATCTTGCCCATCGCCGCCATCGTGGAAGCCGTCGTTGCTAATCCGAGTTCCCTAGCGGACTTTGTATCAATGATGCTGGGAGCCGTGCCGGTGTCTAAAACGAAGTTTTGATTCGGCATAGCGTCTCCAAATTGGCCCTCGGCAACCACCAAATAATCGCGGAAAATTCGTAGCGGAATGCTCTGCGGTATTGCCGCATCCACGGTGCGAGCCAGGCTGGCCGGGGAATTCTCCGTACAGGTTGGTATCGATGACAGAAATCCACAAAAGAAAAACAGAGCTGCAATCTTCCGTTTGGCCTTCACCCTTGCCGCACGCTCCTTGGTCGGTGAGGCGCACCTTACGGCGCCGGCAAGGCACCGCAAGAGTTTGCGGGTGGATTGCGGATAGATTGCGTATGGCCAGCTAACTTACGGTAGAAGCGGCACTTGCGGAGCCAAGGACAGATGAATCCGGTTTTGCATTCATACCTTCCTTAACTTTTTTCCGTCAAATACACCGAGGACACCATGGTTACCCTTAATTCCGATCGAGCCGCCACCCTTATCTTTGGTGCCTATGAGCTGGATTTACAGGCGGGGGTACTTCGCAAGGACGGTATTCGGCTTCGCTGCCAGGAACAACCCTTACAGGTGTTGGCCGCGTTAGCCGAAAGGCCGGGAGAGCTGGTCACACGGGAGGAGCTACGGCGTCGCGTGTGGCCGCAGGATACGTTTGTCGACTTCGATCATGCCCTGAACACGGCGGTTAAGAAGATTCGCGCCACCTTAAATGATGACGCGGATGCTCCCCGTTATGTCGAGACGGTGCCACGGCGCGGCTACCGGTTTATCGCCCAAGTGGTGCGGCTGGGGGTATCGTCACCAGCGTTGGTGCCGCCCGAGACTAATTATCTCCAAGACAGGAAGGGCCGGTCGCTAGCCATGATCAGCGCTGCCGTTGTCATCCTGGCGGTAGTGCTCGGAGTCGCATGGAAGTTTGTCCTCCGGCACGGCGCGGAAGCGTCCGCACCTCCCCAATTCCAGCGGCTGACGTTTGACCAGCCGACTCCAGAGTTGACCGATGCGCGCTTCACTCCCGATGGAGCCTCGGTGGTGTACACGGTGGGCGGCCATATGAGCAAGGGAGACATCCATGCCCAGCGGCTGGGTGCAGCCAGTTCTCAATCGCTCGGGATACCAAATGCCGTGCTACTGGGTGTTTCCCGGCAGGGGGAACTTGCGATTCTGATGAAAGGCGCGAAGCCACTGTTTGAAATGGGCTATCGCACGAACCCAGGAATTCTGGCACGCGTCCCGCTCGGTGGAGGCGCCCCGCGAGAACTGGTGGCGGATGTGGAGGCTGCTGACTGGTCGCCTGACGGTCAGATTGCCGTTGTGAGACGAGTTGGACATAAGTGCCGGCTGGAATTTCCCGTCGGCCGCGTTCTCTATGAGAACACCGGATGGATTGCTTCGCCGCGTTTTTCCCCAGCGGGAGACTTCATCGGCTTCCTCGACCATCCCGTAGCGCCGGATGATCGAGGTACGGTAATGGTCGTTAGCCTGAAGGGCACAAAAAAAGTACTCACCGAGTTCTGGGAAAGTGAGCGCGGGCTGGCCTGGACCCCTCGTGGCGATGAGCTCTGGTTTGCGGCCGCGCATTCCGGCGTCAGCCGGTCGATTTACGGCGTGAACTTGAGCGGCCGTACACGCGCTATCTTGAACGTCGCCGGGGGACTCTCTTTGGAAGACATTTCACGCGACGGGCGCGTGCTGCTGTCTCGCGATAACGAGCGCCTGGGCATCTCGTTCATGGGTGCCGGCGAAAAAGAACCTCGCGAGCTTTCCTGGAAGGATTGGTCCATTGCCATGGACATTTCTCCCGACGGTAAGCAAATCCTGTTCGGCGAGGAGGGAGAAGATTCCGGATTCTCTTACCAAGTGGGTTTGCGGCCCACCGATGGTTCACCGCCCGTCATGCTGGGTTCCGGCGCAGCGCAGTCGCTGTCGCCTGATGGAAAGTGGGCCCTTTCCATCATGCCGCCGCCCAACGACCAGATTGTGTTGTTACCGACGGGAGCCGGAACTGCAAAACCGTTGGAGCGCGGCGCGATTGAGCACTACCAGTTCGACGGGGCCAGATGGTTTCCCGATGCCAAACGGATTGTGTTCGTGGGCTCCGAGTCAGATCACGAGCAACGCTGCTATGTACAGAGCATTGAGTCAGGAAAACCACGGGCGTTTACCCCAGATGGCGTGGCGTTCTGCAGCGTTTCTCCCAGCGGACAGATACTAGACGTTCGCGAGGATCATCGCGCTTTGCTTTACGCTTCCGATTCCAGCAACAAACCTGACAAGGAGTTCAGCTTTGAACCAGGAGAGCTACCGAGTGGCTGGACCAGCGACGGCAAGTTTCTCTATCTCTCGCAGACCCGTCAGCAGCCAATGACGATCTGGCGACTCGAACTTGCCTCCGGCCGTCGCCAGCTATGGAAACAACTTCCTGCGCTGCCGGACAATAGCGTGATGAAAAGCGAAGCGGTGGTTATTTCTCCTGACGGGCAATCTTATGCCTACACCTATAGCCATCATGTTTCTGACTTGTACTTGGTTCACGGCTTAAAGTAGTAGCACGGAGACGCGGGCTGGGGATGATGCTTCACAATTGTCGCTGCAGCGAAAGGCGGCCCTAGCACTATTTCAGGGCTGAACGGTTTCCTCGGGTTTGGATGCCAAGACTTCCTGAATGGCGGGATCTTTCAGGATCGCGGCAAAGGAAGGATCGGTCTTCGCCGTGGCGTAGTCTTTGTACCCTTCGTCTTTGGCTTTCTTCAGATAGATGACGCAGCGCTCCACGTTGCCTGCCTCCGCGAACGATTTTGCGAGCAGAAAGTAGAACTTGCCGCGATCGCTGCTAAGGGAGCGATCCTGTATCACCGTGCCCATGCGCGCGCGGGAATTGTCAAAGGCCGCGGGATCGATCTGGAGAGCCTTGCGGAAAGAGGCGATGGAATCGTCGTAGTTCTGCTGGCCGAAATAAGCGAAACCCAGGTTCATGTAGAAAGCCGCGAAGTCGTCCTTAACCAAAATGGCTTTCTTATAAGCCCGAATGGCCTTGGGATATTTCTTGCGTTCGTACCAGATCGTGCCGATATTATTTTGCGGGTCAGCATAGTGCGCGTCGAGCTTGGCCGACTTCTGGTAGCACTTCAGAGCAGAAGTGAGTTCAGACTGATTTTGATACGTGATCCCAAGTTCATTCCAATAGACGGCGTTCTTCGGCTGCTCGCGGGTGAGCCTGCGAAAGATCGTTTCCGCCTCCGCGTATTGCTTGCGCACCAGCATTAACCGGGCGGTTTGTTCGTCACTAAGCGACGGAGAGACAGCCGCGGCGGAAGTGGCAGACGGCGCCTGAGGAGTGTTTGGATTGGACTGGGGATAGGCAGGCAGCAGAGTTGCAAAAGCGAGAACAGAAACGGCTGGAATCGCCAAGCAATACTTTTTCATGGCGAATCTCCTTTTTCCGGTGGCGGTTTCTCCGGCTCTTTCTTCTTCTTACCCCCAAAGATACCAAAAAACTTCTGCAATGGCCCTTTTTTCTTCTCCGGAGCCTTAACCGCTTCTATACCTGAGTTACCGCCCTGCAACTGTGCGTTGGGATCCACTTGTCCGGGCGTGCCATTCGCTCCGGGAGGCTGAGGCGGCTTGGGCCCTCCACCAAAAATGTGAGAGAGAAAACCGCCGGCCGCGGTGGCAGGGTTGTGACCGCCGTGTAGTTCGCAGAGTTGGGTGGGAGCGGAGCCACTGACGTAGACTTCTTCACGGGTGATGGGGCAAGTAGGCGTGGCCAGCTCCAGGGTATCCGTATCGATCATTACCGATTGCACGCCCTCGGGCATCTGGAAGTCCCTGACATCGCGGTAACCCGGCAGAGTGGTAGCTCTGATCATGAAATCGGCCCAGATGGGTGCGGCCGTTTGGCCACCTTGCAAGCCAAGGTCGTGATTGTCGTCAAAACCGATCCACACGACGCAGACGAGATTGCTGGTGAAGCCGGCAAACCAGCCGTCGCGCGATGTGCCGGTTTTGCCCGCCGCGGGTAGCGTAAATCCCTTGGCGCGGACCGCGGCACCTGAGCCTTTGTTCAGCACATCTTTCATGAGGCTATCGACCAGGAAAGCCACACGCGGGTCCAGCACCAGCTTGTTCGTGGGAGAATATTTCTCCAGCGTGTTTCCGCTTGCGCTGGTCACGTTCTTCAGGAACACAGGTTCCGCGCGGGTTCCGACGGTAGCAAACGCGGTGTACGCGCCAGCCACTTCCACAGGAGTCATTTCATACGCACCCAACGCCACTGCCGGCGTTGGACGGATGTTAGCGCCTAGTCCCATTTGGCGGGCAATCTGGACGACGCGGCCATAACCAACCATCTCCGCCACTTTCACGGTAGCGACGTTCAATGAATTGGTCAGCGCTTGCCGCACCGTCACCTTGCCCATGAATCTCTCGCCGTAGTTGTTGGGCGTATATTCCTGGCCGTCATACTCAAAGACCGTAGGTTCATCATCGACCGTGGTGGCAGGAGTGATGATGGGCTGCACTCCGTCAATGGCGTTGTTGAATGCGGCGGCATACACAAATGGTTTGAACACGGAACCGGGCTGTCGGTGTGCCAAGGCATGGTTCAACTGGCTTTGGCCGTAATCCCTGCCGCCAATAAGTGCCTTGATTTCGCCCGTGCGTGGGTCCAGCGCCACCAGCGCCACTTGCGCCTGTGGGATCAGTTCCGGGGTGGCCTTCTTCCCTTTCAGCTTCCGCAATTTTTCGTAGCGCTTCTCCAGGAGCACATCCACATTCTTCATGCCGGCTTCCACGGCGACGGCAGCCGCGCGCTGCAACTGTGGATCCAGCGTCGTATACACGCGGAAGTTCTCGCTCAGCAATTCGGGCTCGGAATAGCTTTCCAGCAGATGGTCCTTCACCATGTCGATGAAATACGGCGCCTCGTTGCCCGCTACGGATGCGCGCACCAGTTTCAATGGCACGGCCTTGGCGTCCTGCACGTCGGCTTCGCTCACGAACTTGTTGTCCAGCATCTGCGTCATGACGCGGTCGCGGGCTTGCACGGCCCGTTCCGGATGCCGGTCGGAAACGGAGTAATAGTTGGGAGCGCGGATCAGGCCGGCGAGAAATGCACACTCTGGAAGCGTGAGCTGCCGTAGATCGGTGCCGAAATACGCCACACTGGCCTCCGCGAAGCCGCGAATGCCAAAGCTCCCGCGATTGCCCAGATACACTTCGTTTGCATACATCTCAAAAATCTGCTGTTTGGTGAAGCGCTGCTCAAGTTCAAAAGACAGCATCGCCTCGGCTAGTTTCCGCCGCCAAGTGCGGTCGGTGGACAGGAAATACGTGCGAGCCACCTGCATGGTGATGGTGCTGGCGCCCTGCATGTGCTGACTGTGGCGGACGTCGGCCCAGGCTGCGCCGAAAATGCGAATGAAATCGAAGCCCGGGTGTTCGAAGAAGCGCTTGTCTTCCGCGGAAAGAATAGCGTGAATCAGCAGCGGAGGCAGATCGACATACCGCACTGGCCGCCGCTTTTCTCGTGCGCTATCAAACAAATTCGTGAGCAGCGCCGGTTCAATGTCCGCGCTTCCCATGTCCGGTCCGCCAGAAAGCGGCCGGATTGAGCGGATCACATTGCCCTTGAACTCGATAGCGAGCGCATTGCTGCCGGCAAAATAGGACACTTTGGAAGGTCGGATATCCACGGTCTTCTCATTGACGACATACTGGCCCATGGAATTGTCATCTTGAGAGGAACGATAGCCGGCGCGTTGCAGGTACATTACCAGGTCATCCTGGCTCCAGGCTTGGCCGTCGGAGATGCGTTCGGGAGCGGAAAAAATCTGCGTGGTGTTCTGCAGGATGTGGCCAGACAAGCGCGCATCGATCATGCGCGAATACTTCACGTAGTAATAAGTGAAGGTACACGCTGCGATCAAGAAGCAAGCGGCGAAAGTGATCAGCAGCCCGAGACCGAAGCGAGAGGTCCAGAAGCCTTTTTGTAAGCGAAAGCGCAAAAGATAACTCCCGAGGGTGGACTCTCCTATTGTCGCCGATTGCCGCGCAGGAAGAAAGCGCAGGAGGAAAAGGGCCAAAAAGCGAAGAAAGCGGGCGTAAAGGCCCTACTTCATGATGTCAACCGCTTCACTGGCGGGAGCGAAATCCCAGTCGGTTTGGTAGACCATAAAATCGACGGGCGTCGTGTAGTTTAGGCTGATGCGCAGGCCGTGGTTGGTGTGCTCCACTTTGATGTCTTCGCGCTTGGCCGGGATGTCGAGGTCCTGAACAGTTTTGAAGATGACATCGCGGATTTGCTCATCCGAGTAGCGGTTAACTACGGCAAAGCGAGCTTGCTCGGCCATCTTGTCCTTCAGTTGATAAGCCGCGACGTACAGCGGAACGATCTTGAAGGCCATGAACACGCCGACGACCAGAATCGCGGTGTAGATGATGGCCTTGAGCTTGCCTGCGCCACGTTGGCTTCGCTGGGATTCTTTGGCTGGCTGAGTCACCGCAAACCTCTCCGGGCACTGCCTTGCAGAAGCGGGGCAGCGCAACTCTGCTTCTCTTGATTTACGCTAGCACCGTGCGGAAGGACTGTCGAGATTTGGTGCAAGCAGGTGTTCTTCAGACGTAACACCCGAGCCGCCATCGCTATCTTGCATGCACTTAGCGAGAGAGTTCTCAGTAGGCCCGGGCGAAAATTGCTCGGTCGCTCGCCGGCTTTGCGCAGCGTACACATGTTCCCGTACCCGCCCCGCCGGCGGTTCCCATGACGGCCGCCGGATCCAGCGGAATGCACCGCATGGTGGCGCGAGTCTCTTCCTTAATATTTTCTTCGCATTCGCCACTGCCGCACCAATGGGCAAAGGCGAAGCCGGTCTCGACGGCCTTCTTGAAATCGCCGTAACTGCCAGGTTCGTGAGTGTTTGCACGGCGGAAGGCCAACGCCTTGTCATAGAGCGCCTGGTGCATGTCTGCCAGCAGCTTTTCGATGGTTCCGGCCAGGTTCGCCAGCGGTGCGCTGACCTTGCCTTCCCTGCCGGGCTTGTCGCGCCGCGCAAGCATAGCCGCCTGCTTGGCCACGTCCTTCGGGCCCAATTCCACGCGAACCGGCACGCCGCGCATCTCCCAATCGTTGAACTTCCAACCAGGACTGAAGCCTTCGCGCTCATCGAGGGTCACGCGCAAGTTCGCTTTAGCGAGTTGCATGTTCAATTCCTTCGCGGTTTTCAAGACCGAGGCTTTCTCTTCATCGGTCTTGTAGATTGGCACGATCACGACCTGCGTGGGCGCCAGCTTTGGCGGCATCACCAGTCCCTGATCGTCGCCGTGCACCATGATGATGGCACCGATAATTCGCGTGGAGAGCCCCCAGGAGGTTGTCCAGCAGTGCTGCAGGGTCCCGTTGTGATCGAGATATTTCACTTCAAAGGCCTGCGCAAAATTTTGCCCCAGGAAATGCGACGTTCCGGACTGTAATGCTTTGCCATCGCCCATCATCGCTTCGATGGAATAGGTGACGTCGGCGCCAGCAAACTTTTCGGCGTCGGATTTGGCTCCGGGGATTACGGGAATGGCAGCATCGTTCACGGCAAAGTCGGCGTAGACGTCGAGCATTTGCTTGGTTTCGTGCACCGCCTCGTCGCGCGTGGCGTGGGCAGTGTGGCCCTCCTGCCAGTAAAATTCCAGAGTGCGCAGGAACAACTTTGTCCGCAACTCCCAGCGGACCACGCTGTTCCACTGGTTCATCAGCACCGGCAGGTCGCGGTAGGATTGAATCCACTTCGACCACATGTGGCCGATGATGGTTTCCGACGTTGGGCGCAGAACCAGCGGCTCGGCCAGCTCTTCGCCGCCGCCGATGGTCACGACCGCCAATTCCGGCGAGAATCCTTCCACGTGATGCTTCTCTCTTTCGATGAAGCTCTTCGGGATGAGCAGCGGAAACGCTACGTTCTGGTGGCCGGTGGCTTTGAAGCGCCGATCCAATGCCTGCTGGATGTTCTCCCACAGCGCCCAACCATACGGCCGCACAATCATGCAGCCGCGCACCGGTGCGTAATCGGCCAGCTGGGCCTTCAGCACCAGTTGGTTGTACCACTCGGAAAAATCTTCGGCTCGTGTCGGCAGCTTCTCGTCAGCCATGCGTCTCCCGGTGTGTTTCGATCGCAGTGTGTAAGCTGTTCAGCGTAATAGAGGCGCCAAGCACTGTCAACGCGCCGTTCCGAAACTCCGGCTCGCAACCGGAATACCGGACGATGCTCATGGTACATTTTTTTTCAAGAAATCCAGCGCGAACTAAGTTGTGCGAGACAAGCATCGCTTGCTCAGAGGGTCCAATCTATCGCTCGCGGGTGATTTGCCAGGACTCCACGTAGAGCAGTCTGGGGCGCCTCACGCGAAGAGCCTGCCATCCTCAGACGAAATACGATCTGGCCGAAACAAGATTTCCTGGTTATCTCCCTCAACTCTGAGGGAGTTCCCGCAACGCACTCCTCACATGCAGATACATGGAGCCGTTCAGTTTACGGCTTATGACAATTTCGACTCGGAATGCCTTTCTGAAGAGCGGCACTTCAAGGGAGTTCCAGAAGTCGCTTGTTGAACACGGGATACTGGAGTCTGCGCGACTGCGAGCCCAGATCGAACGGGCCTGCCACGTGGATCGAGATCGGCGTGTCGTTTACAATCCTGGCTATGCGCAAAGTGGTCCTTGGCCTCGGCATCAGCCTCGACGGGTACATCGCGCGCCGTGACGGCTCCGTTGATTTCCTGTTCATGCCCAAGGATTACTCGATGGCAGCATTCTTTAAAACCATTGATACCGCCGTGATGGGCCGTAAGACCTGGGAGGTAGCCCTCAAGATGGGTGGCTCCTTCGGTGGATCTTCCATGACTTCCTACGTCATGTCGGGCTCTCAACCGCCTGGCAAGCGGGGTGGCGTGATCTTCACAAATCAGACTCCTGCCGCGCTGATCGCGGAAATCGGGAAAGGCCGTGGCAAAGATATTTGGCTGATGGGCGGTGGTGAACTGGCTCGTGATTTCTTGAAGGCCGACTTGGTGGATGAACTATATCTGGGGGTCGTACCGGTGTTGTTGGGAGACGGCCTGCCGCTATTTCCCAGCGGATTCCCACAACGTGACTTTGCACTCCTTGAAAACAAAACCTTCTCACGCGGCATGATCGCGCTGAAGTACAAGCGCCTTGGCTCAAGGGCAAAACGCAAGCACTGAGTTGCTAGCGAGTGTTGCTAAATCGAGCTGCCCAGGAACCACTCTTCGTCGGAGGCCTGCGAACTGCTGCGGATGAGTAGTTCGGGATCTTTCACCGTGACCCGGCTGTAGGGTGCGACTGAATGTGTGAGCCACACGTTTCCGCCGATGATGCTGTGGTGGCCAATGCGGGTGTCGCCGCCGAGAATGGTGGCGCCAGGATAGATGGTGACGTGGTCCTCAATATCAGGATGGCGCTTGTTGGATAGGCCACGAACCAGGTCCCCGTCTGCATCGCGGCGGCTGGTGGGATTGAACGCGCCGAGGGTCACGCCGTGATAGAGCGTCACATGCTTGCCGATAGTGGCGGTTTCTCCGATGACTACGCCAGTGCCGTGATCGATAAAAAAGGATTCGTCGAGTTTGGCGCCGGGATGAATATCAATGCCGGTGTGGCTGTGCGCAATCTCAGTCATCATTCGCGGCAAATATGGCACCTGCAAAAGATACAATTCGTGCGCCAACCGCTGTACGGTTATCGCTTCCACTCCGGGATAGCTCAACAATATTTCCTCGTAGCCACTCGCCGCCGGGTCATTTTTCATTGCGGCGCGCAAATCTGCGCCCAGCAATTCGGCTAGGCTCTGCAATTTTGCGTGCAAAGCCTCTACCAATTGGCCTGCGAGCTCCGCAAGATTTGCCGGGATCGTTTTCCCGCAGCAGTTAAAGTCAAAGCGCATGGCATACACGATCTGTTCCGCTAGTTGCAAATCCAGTTTCGCCACAAAGCCTTCCGCGTCTGGGTTGCGTACTTCTTCCTTGGCGTAATACAAGGGGAACAAGCCATCCAAGTAGGAGCGGCAAAATACCGCCACCTCGTCCTTGGAAGGCAATCGGTATTCCCACATGCTGGCGTCGGCCAGGCGCGCTTCCAGCGCCAAACGGAACTCCCGTGCCAAGGATCGCAAATCATTATTTGGTGTGGTCATAGTAATTTCGGCACCAGCGAATTGCGCTTAAGCAGAGCCTCGATTCCGTTTGCGTTAATCCTGGCTCTGTTCGCTTCCTATTGCCCAATTCCCTCGAACAGAATTGTTGACAGATAGCGCTCGCCGCCGTCTGGCAGCACGGTGACGATCGTCTTACCAGCGAATTCTGGCAGCTTTGCCAACCGCACCGCTGCCACCGCGGCTGCACCGCAAGAAATGCCGCTGAGAATGCCCTCTTCGCGCGCCAAACGCCGCGCCATTTCCACGGATTCCTCGTTGGTCACCTGCTCGACGCGATCGACGAGACTCACATCGAGGTTTTTCGGTATGAACCCTGCCCCGAGTCCTTGAATTTTGTGCGGACCGGGCACCAGAGGCTGGCCCGCGCGCGCCTGCGTAATTACCGGGCTTGCCGTCGGTTCCACGGCAACAGAGAGAATTTTCTTGCCCTTGGTGTTTTTGATGAAGCGAGAAACGCCGGTTATGGTGCCACCGGTTCCGACTCCGCTCACCAACACGTCGATCGTGCCGTCCGTATCGTTCCAAATTTCCGGACCGGTAGTTTTTTCGTGGATATCGGGATTTGCCGGATTGTCAAATTGCTGCGGCAAGAAATAATGCTGCTTATCGGATTCGTAAATGTCCGTAGCTCTCTTAATGGCGCCCTTCATGCCTTCCGGCCCGGGCGTCAACACCAGCTTGGCGCCGAACGCCGCCAGCACCCGCCGCCGTTCCAGCGACATGGTTTCCGGCATGGTCAAGGTGATCGCATAA
>Ga0126379_10000598_pt1 | contig 20140 bp, 18 predicted proteins | sample PanSoiMetPlot_24_FD_92640 | JGI IMG/M metagenome (GOLD analysis project Ga0126379, IMG submission 92640) | Tropical forest soil microbial communities from Panama - MetaG Plot_24 | ecosystem: Environmental > Terrestrial > Soil > Tropical forest > Bulk soil | place: Panama | collected 2016-02-17
ACTCTGCGCGACGATGAGTTGGTGGAGTGGTCGGCGAAGATTGTAGCGGCATTGACGAAGTTGGGCGGGACGCAGAGAGCTTAGAACGAGGAATCTCCGCCCGCGGCAGTTGTTGTAGGGTAGGGATGCTTCGACTGCGCCGGAGTTCCGCTTCGCTTCACTCCGGCTACGCTCAGCATGACACCGTTTTGAGTGACACAGAAAGTGGGTCACAGTGCTTCCTGAACCGCTTTAGGTCCTCACAAGAATTGATGCGTTCAGTTCTTTGATTGAGCGGAAGCCGCTTAGGCCCATGGTGATGTCGAAGTCTGCCAGAAAATTCTGAACGACGTCGTGCACTCCCTGCTCGCCGGCTACTGCTAATCCCCAAAGATAGAGACGTCCAAGCAGAACGGCTTTTGCTCCGAGAGCTAAGGCTTTGATGACGTCGGAGCCGTGACGGATGCCGCTATCAAAGAGGATGGGAATCTTGCCCTGAATTGCGTCGACGATGGGTGGCAGGGCATCGAGTGCCGCAACGGCTCCATCGACCTGGCGGCCTCCGTGGTTGGAGACGATGATAGCGTCGGAACCGTGGTCCAGCGCGAGTCGTGCATCGTCGGGATGGAGAATACCCTTGAGCACGATCGGCAAACGCGTTTGATTTCGAAGCCAGGAAAGGTCCTTCCATGTGAGGGCAGTGTTCGAGTAGAGACTTGCCCACAGTCGAATTGCAGCGGCAGGATCGGCTTCGGGTGGCTTTTCGAGCCGCGAGCAGAACACCGGGTCGGTGAAATAGTTGGCGAGTCCGTCGCCGAGAATAAAGGGAAGATAGGGATGCTGCAGATCGCGTTCGCGCCAGCCGAGCATCGAGGTATCCAGAGTTACGACTAACGCGCTGTAACCCGAGTCTTCTGCTCGCTTCAGGAAGTTCGCAGTCAGCTCGTGATTCTTTCCCCAATACAGCTGAAACCAGCGCTGGGCCGGGCCCATGGACCGGGCAACCTCTTCGATGGGCCGCGAGGAGACTGTGCTCAAGACAAACGGGACGCCAAGCGATGCGGCCGCGCGGGCGGCGGCGAATTCGGCCTCCTGGTGAATGATGCTTTGCACTCCGACGGGGCCAAGCAAAACGGGAACTGGCAGCCTCGCGCCGAGTAATTCGACCGAGAGGTCGCGATGGGAAACGTCGCGTAGCATTCTTGGAACGATGCGCCAGTGGTCGAAAGCTTCGAGATTGGCACGAGCGGTACGCTCGCCGGAGGCGCTGCCGGAGATGTAGTCATAGGCCTGCGGGGTAAGAGTCTCAGCAGCTTTTTTCTCGAGTTGCGAAACCGGAATGGGAACCGAGAGTTTCTTACCGGCTAAACCGAGTTGATAGATTTCGAGTTGACGCTGCATGCCGGAGCTGATGGCAGATGCGTCCGGAATGGAATGCGGGGAATCCGGCATAGTCTGGGCCGGAACATTATAGGGGCATGAGGCCAATGGTGCGGGAAGACTCGATGCAACGGCAGAGTCCCTTTTCTCAGAAGAGTCTTATCTCGACAAGGGCTCATACTTTCGAATTTCACCCTTTGCGCTTTGTCGCCGATATTAGATTCTGTGGGAAATGTCTCTTCAGGGCTAGGTGTTGCGGGTGCGAGGGGCGCACCTTCGTTGCGCTATGTGGCGCGGCAGCCGATCTTCGACCGCGACGAGAAGGTCTTCGGGTACGAGTTGCTGTTCCGCAACGGAATTGAGAATTGCTTCAGCGGAGACAGGGATGAGGCTTCTCGATCGACCCTGGACAGCTCTCTACTCCTGGGACTGGACGTGTTGTGTGACGGCCGGCATGCGTTTGTGAACTGCACGCGCGATACGCTGATCAAAGGTCTGGTGACACTGCTGCCGCCGAACCTGACAATCGTAGAAATTCTAGAGTCGGTTCCGGCTGATCCGGACGTTCTTGAGGCTTGCCAGAAGCTCAAACAACAGGGATACATGATCGCGGTTGATGACTATGTTGCCGGCGATCCGCGGGAGCCGCTGGCGAAGATCGCCGACATCATCAAGGTCGAAATGCAGCTGACGACCGAAGAGCAGCAAGCGGAGCTGATCGAACAATTTGCATCGCGCCATTGCCGGATGCTGGCGGAGAAAATCGAGACTCACGCGGAATTTTTGCGGGCGCGCGATCAGGGGTTCGTGTATTTTCAGGGCTATTTTTTCCGGCGGCCGGAGATGTTGAGCACGCGCGATATGCCCGCGCACCGGCTGCACTATCTCAGAATGCTGCAGGAAGTATCGCGCCCGGAACTCGATATCCCCGAACTGGAAAAGCTTATCAAGGCGGAAGCGTCAGTGTGTTATCGGCTGTTGCGGTACTTGAACTCGGCCATGTTCAGTTTCAGCCGTGAGATTCACTCGGTGAAACATGCTCTTTCGCTCCTGGGCGAGCACGATGTGCGGCGGTGGGTACGGCTGGTTGCTGCGGTCGGCGCAGGCCAGGATAAGACCAGCGATCTCGTGCTCTCGGCGCTGGTGCGGGGACGCTTCGGAGAGTTGCTCGCCCCGAGCGTAGAGCACGAGAGTCCGATTTGTTTCTGCTGGGGTTATTATCTTTAATCGATGTAATGCTCGAGATGCCGATGGAATCGGTGCTGGAGCGGATCTCGCTCGATCATGAGACCAAAGCGGTGCTGTTGGGTAAACCGAGCGCTTTGCGTCCGGTGTATCAGTTGATGCTGGCGCATGAGAGTGGAGAATGGAAGCCTGCCGCCGAGCTGAGCGCCGGCTTGCATCTGGATGTGGACCAGGTTGCCGGATACTACTGGCAGGCTCAGCAATGGGGCCGAGAGATTTCGGCGGGGGAGTAGGGCTCTGGCGGGCTGTTTCTGTTGTGCATGGCCTACTGTGCAAAAGCCGCCGGAACGGGCCTTGCGCTGCGGGACAAGGACGAGTACCATAAAGGTGTTCTCATTTAGGCATCGTTCCCGCGAGAGCCTTCTGCGCCAGCCATTCCGAGGCGGCGCCTTACGGATCCGATACACGGAAAATTGAAGCTGAATAGTTTTTTCATACGCGAAGAGCAGTTCGTTTCAGAGTTGGGGTTCGTTCCATAGTGGTGTTCCGTAGCAACCCGCACGGCGCAGAGACTCAGTGGAGTGTGTGAGCCAGGAGTGTGCCTTGTGCGCATGGGGTTTGTGCTTCGTGAGCATTTAGAGATTTTGTAAAAGTTTTGCAGTTTGTGTGCACGATTTGAGAGGACTATGAACGCAGGACCAGGAAAAAACTCCGGTGGCGGAGGAAGAAGGCGGCGGCGCGGTCGCCGGCAACATCATCAGCGCGGTCATCGCCCGGGACAAGGGATGAGCCGCGAAAACAAAGACGGCATTTACACAGCGCCAATGGATCACAGTTACCGGGCGGCGCTCGGGGGCAACAATAATGGCCACAAGGGTGGACGTCCCCGGCCGGGGTTCTCGACGCAGTATCCGCAGCCCGAACCGGAGCCGCTTCCGGCGACTGAAGATGCGAATTCCCGTATCTTCGCGTTTATCGAAGACCTTTTCTTCATGGCGAAGATTCAGGAAACTGCGCGCAAACTCAACGTCAAGGTTGAGTTCGTGAAGAGCGATAAGGATTTGATGGAGAAGATGCAGCAGAATGGCGAAGAGAAGCCGTCGCTGATAATCTTCGACCTGAACAATGCGGGCGTGAAACCACTGACGCTGATCCCGAAGCTCAAGAGCAAGCTGAAGAAGGGGACGTCGATCATCGGATTCTTATCGCATGTGCAGGGTGACCTGAAGCAGAAGGCACATGAAGTCGGGTGTGATATGGTGCTGCCGCGATCGGCGTTCTCGCAGAACCTGCCGCAGTTGCTGCGGCGGCATGGGGCTCCGGAGGATGCGGAGCCGATGGTGCAGTAGAGACAAGTCAGATTTGAGCTTACGGGCGGACAAAATGTCCGCCCTTTGCTTTTGGGCTGTTTAGAAATTGGTGTCGTCCAAGCCCGTGCTCTGCAACTGTAATCATGAGCTCAGCGAGGAGTCCCTAGCTCCAGCAGTGTTTTAGGGGTAGGGATGTTTCGACTCCGCCGGAGTTCCGCTTCGCTGCACTCCGGCTGCGCTCAACATGACACTGCTCTGAGTGGTTTTCCTAACCGGTTTAGCCGGGAGGCCAACTGAGCGGGCGTCCGCCTAGCAGGTGAACGTGCAGGTGGAACACCGACTGGCCCGCGCCTGGGCCTACGTTCAAGACGGTGCGATATCCGTGCTCGATTTTGCGCTGGCGCGCGATCTGAGCGGCGGCGAGATGACAGCGACCGATAATCTCAGCATCGGCGGCTTCAGCCTCTTTCAATCCGGCGAAATGACGCTTCGGAATGACTAGTATGTGCGTCGGGGCCTGGGGACGGATGTCTTCGAAGGCGAAGACGTGCTCATCCTCGTGGACTTTCTTCGAAGGAATCTCACCGCGGACAATGCGGCAGAAGAGGCAGTTCGGGTCGGTCATAGATTGCCCTGACCGAAAGATAGCATTGGCGTAATGCGTTTGTCAGGAGCCGCTATGGCAGTTTGGATTGGTGTAGTCCAAGCCCATCGCTCGCCACTGTCATTTGCTGCGGTGACTCGCTATGCGCAGCAGTTTTTCCAGAGCATTTTCGCATTTGATGCGATCCCCGCCGTGTGATCATGATGGCCTGCGCTTTTTGCAGGCCGAAGAACCTTTGCAATCTCCGGCCACATGAGCGCTGCAGGCGGAGTTGCATAGGTCCTCCGGCGCCAAGAAACGGCGCCATCAGGATGACAAAGCGGAAAGATATAAAGCAATTCCTAAATCCATCTAGGGTAGGATGTTTCGACTCCGCCAGAGTTCCGCTTCGCTGCACTCCGGCTCCGCGCAACATGACACGGTTCTGGGTGACATTGATAAGAGTCCCACTATTTCCTAAACAACTCTAATCGAGGCGGACCACGAAGACCGCACCTTCCGGAGTCTTGGTTTCTGCGGCGAGTTTTTGCGCGCGATCTTGATCGTCGTCGAGGACGCGGACACGGATCCACCAGTCACCGGCAGGACTGGCGAAACGAAGCACCTTCGCCGTGTGATAGCGGCGGGTGAGATGATCGGCGAGCTTCGATGCGACTTCCTGGTCGGGGAAGCCGCCGATTTGAACGGCCCACTTGCCGGGCGATCCGGGACTGGCGCCGGACTCCATCAATTCAACTTTGACCTGAGCAGTACCAGGCTGCCATACATCGAGTTTGTGCGCGGCGGCGAGGGAGAGGTCGATGATGCGGCCGGGGATGAATGGACCGCGGTCGGTGATACGGACCAATGCCGTGTGTCCGGTCTTGAGATTCGTGACGCGCGCGATCGAGCCAAGAGGAAGAGTGCGATGAGCTGCCGTCATGGCGTGCATGTTGTAGACCTCGCCGTTCGATCCGCGGCGATTGTGATAAGGAGGGCCGTACCAACTGGCGAAACCGGTTTCGGTTGAGATCGGTCGGGCGTCCAGCGGAATGGTCGGCTCGGCGAGGTCGGCTGCCTCTTCGGACGCCGTTGGTGCTGTGCCTTCTGTGGTTGACGGCTTCACTGTAGTCGCTTCGGAAGGCTCTGGCGTCGTTGCCTGCGATGGTGGAGGTGGAGGAACAGCAACGCGAGCCTGCTTCGGATGGCCGCAGGAGCTTAGAAACAGAATCGCGATCAGGACGATCAGGAGCATAGGCACACTGACGAAGGAAGCGCCTAAATTCTGGGGACCAAAGACTGCGACTTCTACTTGGGCTGGTTCGGGTGCTTTTCCATGTAGTCGGCGAACTGGGCCAGCTTTTCTGATGCCGTGCGCAAGGCGCGGGTTGAGTGCAAACGCGCTGCGGGAACGACTTCGTCGTTTAGATACTTGATGATCTCCGGGATTTCTTTCTCCAGGCGCTCGACGGCATCGTTGACAGTTTGACTGATGCGCGCCGAAGCGTCTTCCACCTTGCGGTTGAAGTCGTTCATCGTACTCCTCGCGATGATAGTGCGTGAAATCGTTCACGCGATATAGGGGATGCCAGGCACGCTTATTATTTCGTGCCACGACGGACCGGTCAATGGCAGAGACGGCTGATTGTGCTGGTTCCGGACATCTTGAGGATGTGAGCATTGCCGGGAGGCCGACTCTTGGTTTGCGATAGAATGCAAGACTTCGCCTGATGAGCGCACACCAATCCCGGTCTCACGACGAAATTCGCATACAGGCATTTCGGCGACATCTGCTTGGGTGGTACGACGCGAATGCCCGCGATCTGCCCTGGAGGAAAGATCGCGATCCGTACCGGGTATGGGTTTCGGAGATCATGCTGCAGCAGACTCGCGTGGCGGCGGTGATTGAGCACTATCGCGAGTTTTTGCGGAGGTTTCCGACGGTGAAGAAGTTGGCCGCGGCGCGGGAACCCTCGGTGTTAGCGGCTTGGAGCGGACTGGGTTATTACCGGCGCGCGCGTATGCTTCATGCTGCCGCGAAGGTGGTTGCCCGCGAGCTTGGGGGAAAATTTCCTGAAACTGCCGAAGGGTGGCGCGAGTTTCCCGGGATTGGGCGTTATACCGCGGCGGCGATTGCCAGCATCGCGTTCGGAGAGCCGGTTGCGGTTGTCGATGGAAATGTCGAACGGGTGCTACAGCGGATCTCCGGAGAACAGATTACTGGCGAACAACTCTGGGAGTCTGCCGAGAATTTTCTGGATCGCGAACGGCCGGGAGATTTCAACCAGGCGATGATGGAGTTGGGGGCAACGGTGTGTACGCCGCGAGCGCCGGCGTGCGTGACGTGTCCGGTGGTGGAGCTGTGTCTGACGCGGGGTGAGTTGCTGGTAGGCCCGAAGGCGGTCCCGCAGAAGAAGCGCGAGATCGATTACGCTTTCGCCTGTCGTGGGGAGGACGTCTTTCTCGTGCAACGCGCGCGAGACGAATCCTTGATGGCGGCGATGTGGGAGTTGCCGCAGATTTCGCGGCCTAAGCGTCGATCAGATCCAGCCTTTGTTCTGCGCCATTCGATCACGGTGACGGATTATGCAGTTCGGGTCTGGCGAGTCCCGGCTCCCGAGGAGTCGCGAGGGCAATGGGTTGCCAGAGAGAAGTTAGGGCGAGTTGCGCTGACGGGTCTGGCGCGGAAGATTCTGCGAATGGCCGAACTGGTTTGAGAATGTCAGTCTAGATGCCTCTTTTAAAATCTTCCGGAGATTTTGTGTCATCTAAGATCGTACAGAAATAAGGGAGACCTGATCATGCAAGTCTCCCATCCGCAGGGGACTTACACTCGAACTTAGGGGATCGACCATGACAGCGCTGGCAACAGGAGCGAAGGCTCCGGAATTTGAAATGAAGACATCCGATGACAAGCAGTTTTCTCTTGCGGGCGAACTCGCGAACGGGCCTGTCGTTCTGGCGTTTTTCAAAGTTTCTTGTCCGACGTGCCAGTACGCCTTTCCGTTCTTCGAGAGGCTGCACAAGGCTTACAAGGACAGTGGCGTGAAATTGGTTGGTGTTTCGCAGAATGATGCGAAGGAGACGGCGGCCTTCAGCAAGGAATTCGGGGTGACGTTCCCCATTCTGCTCGATGACACCAGGAAGTACCCGGTATCGAATGCCTACGGATTGACGAACGTTCCAAGCGTGTTTTGGATCGCGCAAGATGGTGAAATCGAGGTCTCAAGCGTGGGCTGGGTGAAGGCCGATTTTGAGCAGATCAACCGCAAGATGGCGGAGGCTGGAAAGATTACCCCGGCGCAAGTTTTCGTGGCTGGGGAGGATGTGCGGGACTTCCGGGCTGGTTGAGGGTCTAAGAATTAGCCGCCGGTCTGGCGGCTTCTAAGAATACTCACCACAGGGGGCACAGAGGACCACAGGGCTTCTGGATTTGCCCTAGAGCAACATTGTTCCAATGGTGGGTGCACTCCCGTGCGAGGTAACGGCTAAATTCCCCTATAACCGTTGGCTATTGCGTCCTTTACAATCAATCAGAACTCTCAAAATCCTACCTTCCGGCGGACGCCGCTTCGTTGGGGGAAGAGCGTAATCATGCAGCGAATGGCTAGATTTGTCGTGGTGTGTCTAATCGTGTGTGCGGGCTTGTTGGTCTGGGCCGATGGAGGATCGGGCGGAGGCGGGGCGAAGGCTCCTTCTGTCCGGCTGCCGGGGGCGGCCTTTGCCGCGCTGGAGACGATTAATCCAGAACATATTCGCTGGCATGTGCGCTATCTCTCGCACGATCTGTTGGAAGGCCGGGGTACGGGACAACGCGGCGGCGACCTAGCCGCGGAATACATCGCAACGCAATTTGCCGAATATGGACTGAAGCCTGCCGGGGATCATGGAACCTACATGCAGCGTGTGCCGTTGGTCGGAATCACGACTCTGCCGGAAACTCGGTTCTCGCTGATTCCCAAGCAGGGCGAGACCATGAATCTGAAGCCGCTGGATGAGTACGTCGCTTACGACCAGACGCAGCAGGCGGAATCGGACATCGACGCGGACGTGGTGTTTGTCGGATACGGGATCGAGGCACCCGAGTACAACTGGGATGACTACAAGGGCGTGGATGTTCGGGGAAAAGTTCTGTTGATGCTGGTGAATGAGCCGCCTTCGGATGATCCGAAATTCTTCAAAGGCAAGGCACTCACATACTACGGGCGTTGGACCTACAAATATGAAGAAGGGCTGCGCAAAGGCGCCGTGGGCGTGCTGCTGATTCATCAGTCGCAGATGGCGAGCTATCCGTGGGAAGTGGTGCGGAATTCGAATTCTGGTGAGAAGTCGTTTCTCAAGGTGGAAGGTCCCGGGCTGAAAGTGGCATCGTGGATCCATCTGGATGTGGCGACGCGGCTGGCGGCGGCCTCGGGAATGAATCTCGACAAGATGATGACGGTGGCACAGTCGCGCGATTTTCGTCCGGTGAATCTGGGTGCTCGGCTGAAGGCGCATATGGTCAGTAAGGTGCGGAATTTCGAATCGAATAACGTGGTGGCGGTACTGCCCGGCAACGATAAGCGCGTGTCGGATGAGGCGGTGATGTATACGGCGCACTACGATCATTTCGGCATTCGTCCGGACATGCCCGGTGACAATATTTTCAATGGTGCGGATGACAATGCGACCGGATGCGGCATTCTGCTGGAAGTGGCGCGTGCCTTCGGAGCTTCAGCAGCGAAGCCGCGGCGGTCGATCCTGTTCGCTGCTGTGACTGCAGAAGAGCAGGGATTGCTCGGATCGGAGTATCTCGGAAAACATCCTCCGCTGGCCGCCGGAAAGATCTCGCTCGATCTGAACTATGACGACGTGAAGCCGCTTGGCGCACCCGAAGAAGTGCAGGTTGCTGGGGCGGAGCGGACGACGTTTTATCCGGTGGTCGAGGCGATGGCGAAGGACTTCCGGCTGACAATTCGCCCCGACGCGCGTCCGGAAGCGGGCCACTTCTACCGCTCCGATCACTTCAGCCTGGCGCGCGTGGGCATTCCTTCGTTCTCGATTAATGAAGGGACGAAGTACAAGGGGCATCCGGACTCGTGGGGCGTCGATCAGGAGCGCGACTATGTGGAGAAGCATTATCACCAGCCGAGCGACGAGTACCGTCCGAACATGGATTTTGTGGGTGACGCGGCGATGGCGCGATTCGGATTTGCGCTCGGATGGGAAGCCTCGAGTCTGAGCAAACTGATTGGCTGGCAGAAGGGCGATGAGTTTGAGGCTGCGCGGGTGAAGAGCCAGCAGTAGGACTGAAAGAATCTAGTCGCCGCAGAGATTTGCGAAGTTGCCGTCGTCCCAGAAATCGTCATGATTTAGCCGCAAGGACATCACCCACCCGGTATTTCCGCTGCTGTTAGTGATCTGGACCCACCACTCCTTGACGCCGTTCTTGATCACAACGGAATTGCAGTCGCTCTGGCATCCCCCGCCCTTCGCCTCCGTGGCCGACAGATAGTATCGCTTGTGCCAGACTCCCTTGGCCCAGACATCGGCAATACCTTCGGAGTAGTAGGCATAGCGAAGGAGCACATCGTCGGTCTTTAGGGAAAGATCGGCGATCGGTTTGGTGACAAGAACGCGGTCCGGCTCGTAGACGACATACATGCTGCCGATGATCGTCACCTCTTGGCCGATCCACATCGTGGGACCGACCTGAGAGCGATCACTCACCCAGGAGTTGTACATCGGAGCTTCTTTCGCGATTTTCCAGTGGGCAATTGTATGGTTTTTGCCCGGGCAGACGTCTTCCGTGAGCACCGGGAGTTCAGGCTCCGGAACTTCGACTGCTTCGGAGGATAACGACTGACTTTTTTCTTCCGGTGCGTCGCCGAGTTGATCCATGTTTCCAAAATTATCGCCGACGATTGCCCAGCAAGTCTGGCCGTCGGCTCGCTTCACTTGTACCCACCATTCTTTGATTCCGCGACGCACAAGGTGCAGATTCTCGTCGGTGAGGATGAGGTGGCCATCGTCGGTCGAACCCCAATCGAAGCTTTTGTACCACTGACCGTCGGCCCACAGATCAGCTGCGCCTTCTCCCCACTCGCCGTATTGCAGCACGACGTCACCGACTTTGAGAGACAGCGGCGGAATCGGCTGAGTGACCAGAAAACGGTCCGGCTGGCGAGTGATATAGACGCCGGTGATGCCTTGCACCTTCTCACCCGTCTTTAACGTGCCAACTTGCGTTCGATTCTCCTGCCAACTTGAGTAGACGATCGAGTCTTTCTCGACCGACCACTCGCGGAACGTGCATCCTTCGAAGGGGCAAGCGTGATCGACAACGACAGGGAGATCTGGTTCGCCCATGTGCGGCTTTTCGTGTTGCGCGAGGGCGACGTTTTGCTGAGAGAAAGCGGGCGTAGTGAGGATCGCGAGAATTGCAATCAACCTAACCATTTGAATCGAGGATAATTACGAGCGGCGTGGGATCGCAGCTTACGGAAGTTACGTCTCGGCGATCGATCCGCAGGCACTCCATCTCGCGAACAGAGCACACAAAGGTTAGGCCGTAACCTAGGTAACTTTCGCCGTCGTTCCAGGCCTGCTAGCCTCGTATTTAGTTTTGTAATCAGCAACTTCCGAACCGAATCCTGCCAAGGATGCCGAGAATTCCCATTTTTCGTCTCGGAGGGTCGTCGGACAAACCGGCGCTGCCGAATCTTTCTGCCTCGACGCCATACGTTTCGCTCGAAGGTTTGATGGTGGGCGTCGACAATCTCCGTCACGATGTTGTGCTCAGCCCGCGTTTCGTTGAGCTGGCGCGCGCGCAGATTGCCCGGTTGATTGCGCGGCATGGTGAGCTCGAAGGATTGCTCGGAGCGGAAGCTCCACAATCGACGTCGCAAGCTCCATCGTGGCTGCGAGCGCAGGCGGGAAAGCCGGCGAAGCCGAAATTAGATCCGGGTGGGTGGAAGTCGGCCTTGGCTGAGCTGCAAGTCGCATCGCTGAATCGGGCGAAAAAGGAATTCAAGCTCTCGGTTGATCTGCTGGCGAGGCTGGCTGTGACCAAGTTCCTGCGCACGGAGATGAACCATCAGTTTGCGCAAGTGGTGGAGCGTTGCCGCGTTCTGCTGAAGAACTACGACAACAACCGCGCGCAAAGAGCACATGAATACCTCGAGAAGATGGCGGTGTTTCAGATGCGGAAGAAGATCATCTTGCGCAAGGCGGGGCAGGAGATTTTTGAGACGCTGCGCGAGGTCGAAAAAAGCACTCTAGCTCGTACCCGGCGGTCACTTTTTGGTGAAGAGACGAGCGCCGGGAGCTATTTCACGTATCCGCTGTTCATGAACCGGCTGCTTTTCTCCGAAGATGGCCGCGATGATTACCTCTGCGCCGAGCATTACGTGATGCTGGGCAACTGGGACCGCGATCCCGACCGCTACGGACGCATGCGGGAGATCGCTTCCGGCTTCTTACGGTCGCTCTATGGTGATGAAACCACCGCTGAGACGATTGATTCCTGGATGAACGTCCCTGACAATGCCCGGGAGTTGGTGGGCACGGGCACCCCGGAAGACTCCGACGACGGAGAGGCTCAGGAGGAACGTCTGGGACGTTGGGTACGCCTGCTCGAAGACGAGCGGGTGATGGAGAACGTAATTGCTTCGTACTACGTCGTGCCGCTGCTCAGCGAGTACGCACCGCGGATCAATCCGCAGCAGCTGAAGAATGCGCTTATCGACCGCACGGATTGCGACCGAGTCGAGCGCATGATCCAGGAGGGCGGCAAGGTTACGCCGAATAGCCTGTATGCGGCGGTTTCGAAGGTGGCGAGCTGCCGGGGTTCGGAGCGATCCAAAGTCGCCGCTCGATTCCTGGCTGACTTCTTTCACTACCACCGCGACTTGCGGCGGCTTGAGACACTCAACGCCGCGCTCGACTCAGTCAATCTCGTCGGCAACGAGAGATTGCAGGAACTCTCGCGCGTCAATGGCACGCTCTATGAGTTTCTGCTTCCGGAAGAACAAGGTGAGACCAGTTCCGACCGCGTGCTTCGTCACGTGGTTCTCAAGGCGGACGTACGCGACTCGACACGGCTGACGCGCACGATGATGGAAAAGGGCCTGAATCCGGCGTCGTACTTCAGCCTGAATTTCTATGATCCGGTAAATAAGTTGCTTGAGAAATATGGCGCGCAGAAGGTGTTCCTCGAAGGCGATGCCATCATTCTCGCGATCCTTGAGCGCGAAGGGGAGCCGGGACTCGCCGTGAGCCGGATGTGCGTTTTGGCGCGCGAGATCATCGAAATCGTTCGCGGATACAACGAACTGATGCAGCGTTCCGGGATGCTGCAACTGGAACTCGGATTGGGCATTACTCTGCAGGAGTCGGCGCCTCTCTATCTGATGGATGGCGAGCATCAGATCATGATTTCTGAAGCGCTGAATGAGAGTGACCGTCTCTCTTCATGCAACAAGCGCGTGAGGAAGATCATGGAGCCGGTGGCGGGCCCGTTTCACGTGTACGCGTTCCAGTCCGCAGAACTGGATGAGAACGGAAATCCGGAGGACGTGATCCTTAACTACAATCTGGGCGGCATCCGGATGAACGAAGCCGCATACAAGAAAATGCAGCAGGAGATCACGCTCGAACCGCTGAAGGTGAAATTGCCGGCAGCGCTGGCTTCTTCGGATAAAGGCGAGTACAAGATGTTCACCGCGATGGTGCCGGTCGATCGAGATATTTTCCGAAAGATTGTTGTGCGCGAGAGCCGGATTCCGCGCATCGATGCGACAGACTTTTCCATCAAGGGATGGACGAATCGGTCGTACTACGAAGTGTGCACGGACCAGGGAATCTACGCGGCGTTGGAACGCCGCAAGGGCGCGAACGGCTAGGGTGTTCTTGAGAACTGTAACCTCTTCACCTTACTGCGACTGTCATTTCGAGTGAGGAGTGCCACCGGCGGTGGTTCCTGGTAGGGATGCTTCGACTGCGCCGGAGTTCCGCTTCGCTACACTCCGGCTCCGCTCTGCATGACAACCGTTTTAGATTGCACCAACCGCTAAGCTGCACTAAAAGTTTGTTCCGAACCTGGTGGGCTTGAAGGGAATCTGGAACGTCGCTTCGACCTCGACTGGCACGCCGTTCTTTGTTGCGGGATCGAACTTCCATTGAGCGACCGCATCGCTGGCGAAGTGATCTAGACGTTCGTCGACTCCACGCAAAACTCGCACGTTTCCGACACTGCCATCGGCGTGAATGACCGCGTAGAGGATCACCGTTCCCGTTACATTCTGACGCATCAGTTGCAACGGATACGCCGGGTCTACCTTGCGGGTCGCCATCGGCTGCGAGAGGTCCGGGGCGGGGGCATTCGCATCGTGAGGAGTTGACTCGTGATTGAGTTCGGCAAAGCGAATGACCCAGCTGCCTCCGCCGGAATTCAGGTTGGGCATATTGAGCGTGACGGAATAGAACTTCCGTCCGTTAAAGAGCGCACGCTCGGGCTCGGTGAGTTTAGCCGAACTGTCCGGTTGCATGGGACGGGCTGAGGTTACGCGGGGCGGTCGAACGCTGGCAATGAGATTGGGATTCACTGAGTCGACAGAGGGTTTGGCTGCCGGATCACCCGCGGTCGCCGCCGGCTTGGCTGGAGGCGTTCCGACGTAGAGTCCAGAGGGAAGATTCGTCTTTGCGCCCGAAGAAGTACCGCTGCCAGTCGGAGCGCTGCCATGCGATCCCGCACCCGAAGTTGTATTCCCTCCTGCCGAGCCGGGAGAACCAGATGCACCCGAACGTCCCTCGGGGGTAGCAGCAAACGAGCCACGGCGGTTGCCGGCTGGCGGATCCGGCGGTGCGCCAACCGTTGGATGTAGATTCAGCGCAATGAGACGGCCGGGAGACCCTGCGGACGCGCCCGCCGCTGACCCTGATGCGGCCAGCGAGGGCGGTGGAGCGATAACCTGTTGTGCGGCAGAAGCGGTCAGTCCTCCGCCGGGAAGCGTTCTTTGGGCAGCAACCGGGAGTTGAGGAGCCGGCGCGATCACGGAACTTGGCGCAATGTTCATGTCTCCCAACCGACGCACTGAGGCAGTGTCAACGGCTGGTGGCGGAGCGATCAACTCCGGTTGAAGTCCCGGTATTGCTGCATGTGCGTTTGACGCTTGAAGATCCGGCGGCGGGGCCACGACGCTGTTCTGCAACTCGGGTGAATTTCTGCGGTGAGCCAACCGTGCGGCGTCCGGGGACGGAGCGACTACAGAACTGTCGAGCTTGGGCGCGAGGCGGGTGATGTCGGCCGCCGGGGTCAGCGGAGAATCGGGGATGGCCAGCTGCGGCTTTTGAGCCGTGTCGGCCCAAGCCACAACGTTCGGAAGGGCAATGTTTCGTTTCAGCCTGATCTTGGGCGGAGCGACAATGGTCTGCTCAGGATTGTCGGCCTCGGGAGGCACAGAAATAATCGGCTGTTTAGAGAACTCTGGGTCTGCCTTCACAGCGGGCGAGGGTGATTGGGGACGAGTATCCAGCGGGGGCAAATACTCTGCGGCCTGATAGTAGACCACCTGCGAATGATCAAACGTGGGCTGTACCACCACTATCCGAGGCTGCATCGCGAAGAGATGGCCCAAGCCGACGAGGATTGCTGCGGCGATTCCGTGATAAATGGTGGATTGGAAGAATCTGCTCCAGGGCAAAGGGCGGTTTACGAAAACATCGGGCCAGAATTCGCCGGGCGCCGAACGAAGCTCCAGTGGGGCGAGGCGCCGTGGGAAGAGATGGTCCCGCAAATTACTGATAAAGACGGCAGGCCGGGAAGGCAACTCGACGAGAAGACGCGGCAGAGGCTCGGATTGCGCCATCCCGGAGATCGGCCCTGCGAAAGACATTTCTTAATACTAGATGCGGGAAGGGGCTTTGGTATAGCCGGAAGGGCATCGACAAAGAGTCTGTTTACTCGGATTTCTCGGCGTTCTCTGCGGCATTTTCTCAGTGGACTCGGCGGTAAAAGCTTTAAACCGCAGAGATCGCTAAGGAAATGCCGCAGAGAACGCTAGGAACGGCTCAAACCCCTGAGTCAGATGCCGGAAACCATTTATAATCATGGGCTCGGCTCATTGCCGCAATCTCACAGTAAGGACACACTTTGCTCGACTTTTTGGGAGATTTACAACGCACCCACATGTGCGGGAAGCCGCGCGCGTCTGACGCCGGCAAGAAAGCTGTTCTGATGGGGTGGGTGAACAAGCGCCGCGACCATGGCAGCCTGCTGTTTATCGATCTGCGCGACCGTACCGGAGTTATGCAGGTTGTGGTTAACGCCGACCGGAACGCTGCCGTTCACGAAAAGGCGGAAACGCTTCGGAATGAATACGTCGTCGCCGCGATTGGCATGGTCAAATTGCGCGACGCCAATACGATCAACCCGAATATGCCCACCGGCGAGGTGGAGCTGGTCGCCGATGATATTCGGATTCTCAACGAGTCGAAGTTGCCGCCGTTCTTGCCGTCGGATACGGCGCTGACCAACGAAGAGACGCGGCTGAAGTATCGCTATCTCGACCTGCGGCGCGATGTGATGCAGTTCAACATCGAGACGCGGCATAACGTGGCAAAGGCGATCCGCGATTATTTGTCTACGCAGGGATTCTTTGAGATTGAGACGCCGTTTATGACGCGGTCGACGCCCGAGGGCGCGCGCGACTACCTGGTGCCCAGCCGTGTGCAGCCCGGGACGTTCTATGCGCTGCCGCAGTCGCCGCAGATGTTTAAGCAGATCCTGATGATTTCGGGGTTCGACCGGTATTTCCAGATCGTGCGCTGCTTCCGCGACGAAGACTTGCGCGCCGACCGGCAGCCGGAGTTTACGCAGATCGATCTGGAGATGTCGTATCCGCAGGCGGAGCGCGTGTGGGAAGTGGTGGAAGGATTTCTGCAAGCGGCGTTCCAGGCGGCAGGCGAGAAGATCGAGACTTCATTTCCGCGGATGGATTATGACGAGGCGATCCGGCAGTTCGGCATCGACAAGCCGGATCTGCGGATTCCTCCGTTTACCGACGTGCGCGATTGTTTCTCCGCAGAGAACCTGCAGGAACTGGCGATTAATCCCAATCTGCCGGTGATCGCGATTCGCACGCCCAAGGTTGGCGAGTTGTCGCGCAAAGAGCGCGACGACATCAAGCCGATGTTCCACTCGAAGGGTGGGGCGCGAGTTTACGAGGATTTCAAGCGGATTGGGAATAAGTACCCGGATGCGGCGGCGGCGATTGCGAAGAAGGCCGCGGTGGAAGAAGGTGACCTGATTGTTTTGGTCGCTGGCTCGGCGCAGGCTGGGCCGCAAACCGCGCTGCCTGCGCACCGCAAAGTTACACCAGCGGAGTTGTCGATCTATGCATCGGCGGGATTGCTGCGGCTGGCGCTGGCGCAGAAGTATGCCGACCGGCACGGAATCTTCAAGAAGACGGGCGATCCGGCGAAGGACTACCGCTTCCTCTGGGTCACGAACTTTCCCATGTTCGAGTGGGACGAGGGCGAGAAGCAGTGGATGGCGGCGCACCATCCGTTCACGTCGCCGCACGAAGAGGACATGGGCCTGCTCGAGCAGGGCGTGGATTCGGTGAATGATCCACAGTCGACGCTCAGCGCGGTGCGGGCGCTGGCTTACGACGTCGTGCTGAACGGCACGGAGCTGGGCTCGGGGTCGATTCGTATTCACCGTCAGGATATTCAGGCGAAGATTTTCAAGGCGCTGGGCATGACCGATGAAGAGGCGAAGAAGCGCTTCGGATTCTTCCTCGAAGCGCTGGAGTATGGCACGCCTCCGCATGGAGGGATTGCGCTTGGGCTTGACCGCATCGTGATGATTCTTGCGGGTGCGGAGAGTCTGCGCGAAGTGATTCCGTTCCCGAAGACCGCGCGCGCGGTGGATTTGATGGTGGATGCGCCGACGCCGGTGGATGAGCGGCAGTTGAGGGAGTTGGGGATTACAATTCGTAAAGCGTAACGAGTATGACAAGGGGATGGAAGATTCTTCTGGGCGGCACCCTTGCCGTCTGCATAATTTTTGTTCCCGTTGTGTTGGCGGTATGGTGGATTGCCTCGCAAACATTTACTCTCACCTTCCCCACTGAGGATGTCGGGCCTCTAATAGCCTCCGTAAAGACGGTTGCTTCTGATCTCGTAGTGGTGAAACGGAAGGAGTCCGGGCACAACGGTGTGCCTGCAGGCTATCTTGTCGCATATGAACAGGATCCGAAGGGATTCGAGGCCGATGCGAAACTCTTTGACATGTGGACGACGGCGATTCAAATCTCTAATTTTGTCCTAATGAGTGGGCCTCCGGGAGATTGGATCAGAAGCAGTTCTGATCTTAAGAATTTAAGGGCAGACAATAGAACGGACCCTTGGGGCCATTCGATCTGCGTGCTCCGACGGAACGATCTGGTGCTTGTGATCAGCGGAGGACCGGGCGCTCCAAGCAATCCAACCTGTAAGAATGTTCAATTGACTGCCGACGAGTTAGCCACTTTTCCAAAGAAGAAACTGCTTCAGAGCCCAGCGGGATCGCTTGTCATGGTTGCTGATAGAAACACTTCCATCAACAATGCATTCGCGATGCCGTGATTCGAGGCTGATCGGGTTCTCCTAGAAGGCATCCGCTTGCCACACCACAGACGATAGTGCCGGACCAGCAGTTCGGATCGTGTCTTCCCCGCAGGCGAAGCTTTAGATAATTGTCGGTCAGGGATTCGGTGAATTCGCCAGACTCATCACTGCCCAACACATTCAGTGTAATTGCCTCTACGCTTTTTCCTACGAAGCTACGCATGAACGCCAGCTTCTTTTCTGACGCCAACTCTCTCAGAATCCGGTTGCGTTCGCGCGCAATGTGCACTGGAACTTGATTCGGCATCTCTGTGGCTGGAGTTCCTGGGCGCGCCGAGTACGTGAAGACATGCAGATACGTGAATGGCAGGTCTTCCACCATGCGGCGGGTGGCTTCGAATTCGGAGTCGGTTTCGCCGGGGAAGCCGACCATGACATCGGCGCCGATTGCGGCGGTGGGCATGGCGGCGCGAATCTTTTCGATCTTCTCGCGATAGTGCCAGGGACGATATTTGCGATGCATCCGGCGCAGAACCGCGTCGCTGCCGGACTGCATGGGCACGTGCGCGTGCTTGGCGATGCGCGGGGAAGAGGCCATCAGCGAGATCAGGTCGTCGGACCAGTCCATTGGTTCGACGGAGGAGATGCGGAGTTTCTCTAGAGTGGTCTCGGCTAGGATGGCTTGGATTAGATCTTCTAGAAGCGGCTTTCGGCTTCCAGCCTTTGCCTTTCGAGAAGCAAGAAAGAAAAATCCCGGCGAGCCTTGCTCGCCCGGACGGACGATTGCGTCCGTCCCCACACGGTCCGAGGTGTTTTCAACGTCTCTTCCCCAGCGACCTAGATTGATTCCGCTGATTACGACTTCGCGGTATCCCGCATTCACCAGTGTGTTGACTTCGTTGATGATGCGGTCGGTTTCTAGCGAGCGGCTTTGGCCGCGGACATAGGGAATTACGCAGAAGGAGCAGCGGTTGTCGCAGCCGTCTTGAATCTTGAGATTCGGGCGGGTGCGCTCGTTGGCGGCGTCGAAGACTGGGGCGGCCAGGAGTTCGGTATGGGCGAAGATGTCGGAGACGAAGATCGGGCTTTCGGCTTTCGGCTCTCGGCATCCGGAGGAGAGGGCTGCGATTGGGACGAACCCCTGCACCTCAGGGGCTGAAGCCCGTTGATTTTTCGGCTCAGGGACGGCACGCCTAAAGGCGTGCCCTTTCAAAGCCGACTCACCAAGAGCATTCTCCTCTTCCAGTACCGGGTTCTCGATCACCTGCGAAAGCGAGTTGAAGCCCGCGGCAGTTTCTTGAGAAGAAAGGGATTTGCGTACGACGATTTCTGCGAGTTGGTGCTTATGTGAGTTTCCTACGACTACATCGACACCCGGCAGAGCCGCGATCTCTTCCGGGGCGCGTTGGGCATAGCATCCCGTGACGACGATGCGGGCTTCGGGATTCTGGCGGCGGACACGGCGGATTGCTGCCCGGGCGTCCTGATCAGCGCCCGTGGTGACGGTGCAGGTGTTCAGCACGACCACCGAGGCGTTCTTCGGGCTCGAGGCGCGAGACAACCCCTGCTCCTCGAACTGGCGTTCGAGGGCTGCGCCATCGGCTTGCGTGGCGCGACAGCCAAAGTTTTCTACGAAAAATCCAGGCACACCTTATGGTATCGCACGCCCCGATTTTCCTGCGCTACCCTTCAAGCCGAGGCCTGTGTTCTCCGCGACTGAAAGCACTCCCGGCAGAAGACCGGGCGTCCCTGCGTCGGTCGAAATGGCACAGTCGTCTGCTTGCCGCAGCCCGAGCACGTGGCCTGCGTTTCCACCTTGGCATAACGGTAGTTCTGTCCGGCCACCGGGGGCGCACCGAGGACCGAGATCCTCTTGCCCTTGCATGCCTTGCAGCGCTTTGGCTCGTTCTTGAACTGTTTGTCGTGGAAGAACAACTGCTCCCCAGCCGTGAAGATGAAGTCGGTCCCACAGTCAATACACTTCAGCACCTTGTCCTGAAATTCCATTGAGGATGGCTCCTTCAGCCCGTTTTCCGTCGCGCCCACTCGCGGGGAAAGAAACGGCGGTGGAACAACCGAAAGACAGGTCGTTTACTACTCCCCCTCTTGTACT
>Ga0126379_10000599_pt1 | contig 20137 bp, 14 predicted proteins | sample PanSoiMetPlot_24_FD_92640 | JGI IMG/M metagenome (GOLD analysis project Ga0126379, IMG submission 92640) | Tropical forest soil microbial communities from Panama - MetaG Plot_24 | ecosystem: Environmental > Terrestrial > Soil > Tropical forest > Bulk soil | place: Panama | collected 2016-02-17
GCGGGACGCGTGCTGTACGAGATGGATAAGTTCGGTTATCTCGAGCATCCGCCGGATCATCAGATTCATCCGCACGCGACGGAGGCGAACGCTCGAATCATTCAGAAGACGGCTGAGGATGCCGCGGTGCTGCTGAAAAACGAAGGCGGTATCCTGCCGCTGAAGGCTTCGGATCTCGCTTCGTTGGCAATGATTGGGCCGGGAGCCGGGCAGGTAGTGGCAATTGGTACAGCGGGCGAACGGTCGATTGGTTTTCCGTGGAGGCAGCTTGGTCCTTACGAGGCAATGAAGAAGTTCGCGCCGGACGCCAAGATTACGCTCGCCATGGATGACGACATGACGGGCGCTCCGATTCCAGCCAGCGTGCTTTCGCATGACGCGAAGCCTGGCCTGTTGCGCACTGACAAATCTGGCGCTACGCAGGTTGATCCCATCATCGACTTCACAAAGAAAAGTGGTAGCCCACTGCCGCCTAACGCGGAAGCGACGTGGACCGGTACGCTCACCGTGCCGTCGGCGGGCTCGTACTGGATCTATCTGCAACTGCTCAGCGCGGCAGGTAGTGTCAGCATCGATGGCAAGCGCGTAGCCGGCGCGAACGGAATGCGCGGTGGAGTGCACGGCGATACGGTGCTCGGCGGCAAAGATGGACTGATGCCGACTACCGATGGCCTCGATGATCTGCGTGCGGCAGTTGATCTGACGGCTGGCGCCCACACGGTAACAGTCACCGTAGAAGGCGATACATCCAATGAGCCGGAGCAGATCCGATTGGCCTGGGTGACGCCGGAGCAACGCAAAGCAGATCACGACGCTGCGATTGCAGCTGCGAAATCTGCGAACACTGCTGTGGTGTTTGCGTGGACTCGCGGCCGCCCCGACTTCGGACTACCCGGCGATCAGGACAAGCTGATTGAGGAAGTTGCGGCGGCGAATCCAAATACGATTGTCGTGCTCAATGTGAGCCAGCCGATTGCGCTGCCGTGGCTCGATCACGTGAAGGCTGTACTCCAGATGTGGTGGCCCGGGGACGAAGGTGGATGGGCGACCGCCAACATTCTTCTTGGGAAGGTGAATCCCGCCGGACGTTTGCCGTTCACGTGGGGCAAGCGACTTGAGGATTATGCGGCTACCGATCCCGCGCATCCGGAGCGGTCCGCTGCCGGAGTCAACAAGGTGACGACCTTCAGCGAAGGCGTGAATGTGGGTTATCGCTGGTTTGACAAGCAGAAGATTGAGCCGTTATTCCCATTCGGATTTGGTCTCTCATATACCAGTTTCGATTACTCCGGCTTGAGTGTGAAACCAGCAGCGGGCGGTGGTCTTGATGTCAGCTTCCAAGTGAGAAACACGGGTAGTGTTGCTGGCGATGAAGTGCCTCAGGTCTATCTCGGTCCGCCGAGTCAGCGGCCGAAGGGTGCAGATTTTGCGGTGCATGCGCTGGCTGCGTTTGATCGTGTTCACCTGGATGCCGGGCAGTCGCAGGCAGTCAGCGTGCACGTTCCGCTGAGGCGGTTCGAGTATTGGTCGTCTACGGAGAACAAATGGATTAAGGCGACAGGTGCGCGTGACGTATTGGTCGGAGGCTCGTCGCGCGAGTTGCCGCTGAGTTCGAAAGTGAGCGTCCAGTAGTCGATTCGATTGTGTCACTCACGGCAGGACTGTCATTCCGTGCGGAGCCAGGGACTCCCTACCCGCGGCAGTGATTCGAGGGTAGGGATGCTTCGACTCCGCCGGAGTTCCGCTCGCTGCATTCCGTCTCCGCTCAGCATGACAGTGCTGTGGCAGGTTCATTTCCAGTCGATAATGTCGATCAGTTTCCAGGCATTTGCTCGCAGGTCCCACTGCGGTTCACCTTCGTTGTTGATCGTGAGCTGCGCAGCGGGATACAGAACGCCTGAACTCTTGCTTTTGTCCTGGTCGTTGATGTCGAGGATGCCGGCGGTCAGGTTGTAAGCCTGCGATTGGCTGTCAGCGCGCACTTCTGGAGTTCGGATCCAGCGATTGGTCACAAAGACGATTTTGCGCCCGGTCGAAGTCGGAATCTCTCTGATATAGGCGCAGTCCGAGCCGATTGTGCCTGTGATCGCGATGTGGCCGACGGGCTTCATTTTGCGTAGGGCGTCGACGAGTCCCTGGTTCTGGCCTTTTTGGAATGCCTGAATCAGAGTTTGCCTGTCTTCGGGAGTGGAGGGTTGATTGATAATCAATGTCACGCCGCCACTTCCTCCCAGTTGTGTGCCTGTGCCACGAGCGGTAGCCGAAATCGTTTCACGCTTCTCTCCCGAAAATCCGGGAGTGCTTGCAACCAGCGTGAGAGCGACTACGAGCAGAGTCGCCAACGTGACTTTCGAATGCGTGGTTAAGGTGAACACATTCACCTCCCTGATACCGGTAGTGCATACCAGAATTGTTAATCGTTTCCCGCACTGGACAACCTGTAGCTTCCGACAGAGGGAAGGCAATAAAGCTTTGTGGACATCAAAGGAAATCTTGGTGTGCCCCGTGAGGTTCGTGCGGGCAAGCACTGGAGTTCGCTATCGAGGCATTCGCAACTCTGTCGAATAACCAAGGCCGTGTTAGTAAGGGGATGCACTTGGCATCCCCTTATTTCGTTCCTTCGGCCTCTTATGCTTGCCTGATTTCAGCCTGTGGCGATCGACCTAGATCAATCACCATTGGCCTTGGCTTTCTTGACCTGCTCCATGACTTGAGTCAAGTTGTAAGACGCGGGATCCTGGAGCGGCGGGTATTGGTTGTAGGATTCGAGTTCCTTCAGCCACATTGCTTGGCCAATCGGCAGCATGTTCCAGTCGTAGACGTAGGCGGTCAACGGACCTGCGAGTGCGCCAGCCATGCCAAACATGGTCTTTTGCGTCTCTCCGACTGCTGTTTCGAAAGGATCGCGCTTAACGTTGTCGACCATCGTCCAGTGATAGGTAGTAAGGCCGACAAGTGCGCCCGCAGGATTGTCAGTAGGCACCATGCTGTAATACATTTTCCAGTTCTTGTAGCGCACCGCCGAGGGCGTCGCGCCAGCGTAGTAAAAGAAGTAGTCGCGCGCCGAACCCGAGTTGCCTTCTAGATATTCGCGCTGGTCAACACCGTCGAGCGTTGTCTTGACGATCCCAGGGTATTGCCCGGCCTCAATCTGCTTCTTTAATCCGTCGCCCTTGGGTCCTCCGGCAATGTCGACAAGGGTCGGCACCCAGTCCAGAGACGCGAAGATGTCATCGTAAACCGTACCCGGTTTGATATGGCCCGGCCAGCGGATGACACACGGAACCCGCATGCCACCTTCCCAAGTCATCAGTTTCCCGCCTCTGAAAGGAGTCGTGCCACCATCCGGGTAGGTGATGGTTTCGGCGCCATTGTCGGTCGTGAAAACGATGATGGTATTGTCAAGTTGGCCCATGTCTTCAAGCTTCTTGAGGACGTAGCCGATGTTGTCGTCCATCTGCTTCATGCCAGCTTCGTTCACTCCCCAGTCCATGCCTCCCTTAGTGCCCACCATGTCGTAGTACTTGGGCGATAGCACCGTAGTGATGTGCATGCGCGCCGGGTTGTACCAGACGAAAAACGGCTTGCCAGTTTTTTGGGGATCGTTGCGATCGAGAAAGTCGATGACGTGAGAGGAGATTTCCTCGTCCACCGTTTTCGACCGCTCCAGCGTCAACGGACCTTCGTCATGGCAGGTCTGATTCTTCTCTGAGCCATCGGACGACTTACACCAGATCACAGGGCGCGGAGGCATCAGGCACATCGTTGTCTTTTGGTCGACGGCGCCCGGAGGGTCGGAGAGCCCGGCCACCGGCGTGTTTTTGCACGGTGGAGCGACTGCTTGCTCAGTCGGAGTTTTATTGATGTCAGGAAAACTGACCCCCTGCATCGCATCGAGGTGATACAAATAGCCCCAGAATTCTTGAAAACCGTGCGCCGTTGGCAGGGCTTGGGTGTGATCACCCAGGTGGTTCTTTCCGAACTCGCCGGTGGTGTAGCCGAGGTCACGCAGAAATACAGCGAGCGCGGGAGTGCCGGGGCGCAGGTAGCTGATGCTGCCTGGGAGTTGCGGCGGAATCATGCCCGTGCGCAGCGGATGCATTCCGGTGAAGAATGCATTGCGACCGGCGGTGCAACTCTGTTCGGCATAGTAGGTCATCATGATCCCACCTTCATGACCGATGCGGTCGATATTGGGCGTCCGTCCTACCATGAGTCCGCGGTGATAGATGCTTGGCTGCATCCAGCCGATATCGTCACCCATGATGAATAGAATGTTGGGCTTCTGAGTTTTGGCGGATTGTGCGTTCGCGACTGTACCGCCCGCTGCCAGCAAGAAACCGACAATCGTCAGCATGCTGACGATCATTTTCCAGGGACTTTGTCTCGTCATACTGCTGTTCCTCCTCCGCCGTGAAAATAACTCTTCCGGTTTTATGCGATGTCGGGAATCACACACAACTACGAGGACTGACAGAAAGAGCTTCAAGAACTATGGCTCTGCACTGTGCTGTCGCGGCTTGGCGTGCAGTACCAGTAGTTTTTCAGCGGCCTATCTGTTATTTTCTTGAGTGACTCGCCGCTGACGCCGCATGTCACTACTCCCGGGCCCAACCTTCCTCGCAACCTGCTCGTGCAATCGAACGCCATTTAGGAAAGTAGCGACAATCAGGCGAAACGCAGGAAGGCTTGTCTGGTGCGGTCTTTTGGCGCTGCTGGTCTCGCCGCTCGCTCGCGCCCAATCACAATCCTGTTACGCCGGATTTGAACTTTCGCACGAATGCATTGCCGAGCGCGGACTCGACAAGAGGGCCGTGATCTATCAGCGCAAAATCACTGAGGCGATGTCGACGTTAGGAGTGAGTTACAAAATCGGGATTCGGCTTGTGAACAATCCCATAGAGGCGGGTTATGACGCGTCGGTCGGCGACGTATTCACGGAAGTTGTGCGCGACGATGAAATGCGGAATCAGTCATTCATCGTGAACGTGACCGGAGCCTTCCTGGAGAATCAACCGGAGATTCTGTATGAAGCATCATCGCTCCATGAAGTGTGCCACATCATGAACGATGATCTGCCTGGATACCACAGGAACTTCGACAACCCCGAGGTTGCCGAAGAGAACTGCGTTCTTCAAGCTGTGGGCGAGGCGCGCTACACGGAGTATTTGCAGGCGTATGCCAAATACCAGCACTGGGACAGCCTGATGTACAACAGTTTCCTCGAGAAGGTGAAGAGCGAAACGGTTCTTCCCGCGCCAAGTGAGATCGATGATGCGGACCGAATCGCGACTGAATACTTCAAAACTCATGCTGATGGAAGAGAACATCTGCTCATTTACAACGGTGAGTTACGCGATGTGACTTCGTCGTCGACGATAAATCGAGCCTGGCACGATCCGGAAAGAGTGATGACTGCGATCCGCGCAGGGAAGCCGATGGTCTTCTTTCACAACCATCCCGCCGATGGCGGCCAAGCTGCGATGTTTCCGAGCTATGAAGACTTTGCCGTCGCGGGATTGTTTTCGTTCATGGTTTACAAGGAAGATCCAAACCTGAAGGTGGAATTCAGAGTCTTGCAACTGGATAAGAACGTCACAAGCGTTTCTTATGGCTTCAAGGGAACGGCAGTTGAGGAGATCGAGAAGGTCGCACTCGAGTATCGATCCGCACCTCGGCAAACGGACCTTGCGGGAATCGAGGCGGAGCGAGACCGTCTCGATGTTCACTTGGCACAAGAGTGTTTCAATGATTATCTGCAGTATGCTTGCCCTGTAGATCTCAGTCGCAAAGATGCAGAAGTGTGCCGCACGCATCCGCAATACTTTCTGTGGCCGAGCGACAGATTCTTCATTCATAACCGTCCGCAGTAGTTGCGGTTGACCGCGATGGCCCCCGCTGGTTACGTCTTTCGTCGCTCCTGACAAATCTGCTAGAGGCAGCGGACCCCCAGTGCCCGCTATTGTCTAGGGAGGAGGTCGTGCATGAAATCTTCAGTGTGGAAGATCGCAAGCTTAATCGTGATAACAGGGTTGCTGATGTTGTCGGCTTCTGCTCAATCCTCCTATTCGTCGTCCCAGTTTGATAGCTTCTTTGCCAAGTTCAAGTTCTCGGTGATGGGCGCGGATACCTACACATTGCAGAATCTAATGTCGCCGAGCTTTGACTACATGGGGGCGAATAATTCCTCTCCATCCGATGTGTTCAAAGGACTGGAGGGAGGTAGCGGTTGGAATAATCTGCAGTCGGCAGTTCAGAAGAAAGTGTTTGTTGATCAAGAGTACGACGGGAAACCCGCGCGGCTTCTGCGGTGTACGCCGGACAGTCCAACCAACACCTGCTTTGTCGTGTTTCAAACGGATAGTTCTGGACACTGGAAGTGGAGCGCCATGGTCATGCCGGAGAAGTAGACATCGACCGAGTCAATGGACCGGAGGAAGGACTTGTTGCTGCCGCAGTGACTCGGACAGGCTGAGCAGGTTCTGCGGAACCACACGAATCAGGCCTCGACGCGGGCTGCTCATATCTGAGATGAGAAATAGCGAAATGGAAACCGCGAGCGGCAATACAAGAAAAAGCGCATAATCTCTGCGCCGCGCGCCGTAGCCGATCAGAAAGTTGCAGAACAAAGCGATCACCGTCAGCAAGCCCCATGCTGGAACCGGCAATCGGTTCCACCAGGCAGCCTGCGTGTATCCCTGAGAGTTCAGCGCGTCATTGATGGAAGCGACACTGAGGGCAACGACAGGCGTCGGTTGCCTCGCCGCAGCACCTTGCACGACGGACCAGAGTTGGTTTTGCAGTTGGGCAGTTCGAGCGTCAATCTGTCGAAGCTGAGGCCGGTTGCGCGTTTGATAGAACAGGATTCGTTGATCGAGATACTCCTTCAATAATCCGCGTATCTTGGCCGCGTCATCCGCTGGAAGCAGACCGGCGCGAAAGTAGGCGGTACCGATGGCGTTCGCCTCATCCTCTTCGTAATTCTTGCGCTGATCGTAACGGCTGATGGCCATTGCGAAACTGAAGCCGATAATCAAGCCGAGTAATGTGAGGGTCGCGGTTACGACTACGTTGAAGTCCTCCCGTTCGCGTTCGTCCAGCGGACGTACCTTCTCATGAATCAAGACTCCGACATGAGCTGAGAACCAGAGAGCGACCAGGGATGTTGCAAGAACGGCAAATGGGAAATCCACCAGGTACATTCGAATAGCCACAGTATCGTTCCGAGCGCCATGCGGATCAGAACAACCGCAACCAGGGTCCGCTGTGATCGCTGACACTTCTAACACCGGATGCGCATCCAGGGGATGGATCGGGGTGGACGTCCGTGAAAACCCCAGACGAGCGGGGGTGCGCCGATTCAGACTACTCAATCATCATCCCTGCATCTCCAGAAGTTCGGAACTGTCGCTGTTGACAGTTAACTCCACGAGAAAGAGCGTTTAAGAATGATGTTCTGTGGGGAAGGTGGGCAAGATGCGCCGTTTCGCATCTGCGTGATCCCCCGTTTGGTTTTGTCCTGGATTGTGCGCCCGTTTCGATTGGCCAAATCGAATTTTGGCGCAAAGCCGATTCGCACATAGCCAATGAATCAGTCACAGCTTTGCCGCCTTTAGTGATGAAGTTTCCTGCTCAACGTCGCCGGTTCAAAACGAGAGGGAGGACTCCGGATGATCTTTGCAGTGGCTTTTCGAAAACTGAATTGCGGAATGGTGAAAGTCTTCAGCTTCATGGTGGTCGCGGCCATGATCGCGCAGGCACAACCTCCGAAGCCTCCAAACATTCTGGTGATCATGGGCGATGACGTCGGCTGGTTCAACATTGGTGCCTACCATCGCGGAATCATGTCGGGCAAGACGCCCAACCTGGACAAGCTGGCCGCCGAAGGAATGATGTTCACGGACTACTACGCGGAGGCAAGCTGCACTGCGGGTCGTGCCAATTTCATCACGGGCGAGATCCCTCTCAGAACCGGCATGACAACAGTTGGCCAGGCCGGCGCCGATGTGGGCATTCCAGCACAGGCGGTGACGCTCGCTACGGTTCTCAAGTCGCTGGGATATGAAACTGGTCAATTCGGAAAAAATCACCTGGGCGATTTAAACAAGTTCTTGCCCTGCGTACACGGCTTCGATGAGTTCTTCGGATATCTCTATCACCTCGACGCGATGTCGGACCCATATTGGTTCGACTATCCACAGGATTGGATTGATAAAACCGGGCCGCGCAATCTGGTGCACTGCTGGGCGACGGATACCGATGATGCGACGGTTCAGCCGCGCTGGGGTGCAGTGGGAAAACAAAAAATTGTGGATGAAGGACCGCTGGCACCGTTCCCGAACATGACGGACATGCAGAACTGGCAAAAAGGCCGGCCCGCCAAGTACGACATGCAGACCTTTGATGAGGTTCTTGTCCAGCACACGAACGGCTTTATGGATAAGGCGAAGAAAGATGGCAAGCCATTCTTCCTCTGGCACAACACCACGCGCATGCACGTCTTCACCTACATCCCGCCGAAATATCAGGCGCTGATGAATTTCCAGAGCAACTACAACCTTGAAGAAGCGGGCATGGCTCAGTTGGACGATTCGATCGGGGGAATTCTGCAACACCTGCAAGAGATCGGAGAAGCCGATAACACGATCGTCATTTTCACCACGGACAATGGAGCCGAGGTCTTTACATGGCCCGATGGTGGAATGACGCCGTTCAAAGGCACGAAGGGCACGAGCTTTGAAGGCGGATTCCGGGTACCGGCGATTATCCGGTGGCCGGGGCATGTGAAACCGGGAAGAGTGGAGAACGGAATCTTTTCCGGGCTCGACTGGCTGCCGACTTTGGCTGCTGCGGCGGGTAATCCGAACATTACCCAGCAACTCTTGACGGGCGTGAAACTCGGAGATCGTAGCTACAAGAACCACCTCGATGGATATAACCAACTGGCGCTGCTGGAAGGTACAGGACCGTCGGCGCGTCACGAACTCTTCTACTTCAGCGGACCCAATATGGGTGCTATCCGGATGGACGACTTCAAGTTCCAGTTTCTGCAGCAGCCGTACGGATGGCCGGGCGAGAAGATCACAACCGACATGCCATCGATTACGAATATTCGCCAGGATCCATTTGAGCGCACGTCAACGCTGCGTGGCGAGACGCCGCTCAATGGCGCGTTTGGCTATGGAAATGACTTTTACGCGCGTGAGTTCTGGCGGTTTGTGATGGTGCAAAAGGCTGTTGGGGACCTGGCGCAAACGGCAATCGACTTTCCTCCCATGCAGGATCCTGCGAGCTTCAACCTGGATGCAATCAAGAAGCAAATCCAGCAGGCAGTCAAAGCGCATGAGGGGCAGTAACCGATGCGGAACCTGGAGGACGCTACGGCATGGCGCACGAGCAACGTGATGTAGATCTCGGGCGGAGGTGGCTACTTCATGCGGCTGCCATTGGTGCGTTGGTTGGAGTTGGTGCTCAGGCTGCAACTCCTTTTGCCAAGGCTGAAATTGCGGCTGCTCCGACTGACCTGAGTCCTGATGCAGCATTAAAGAAGTTGGTCGACGGGAACCAGCGCGCCACGACGGGAAAGCTGACCTCCATCGAACGAGATCTCGCCATTCTGCGAGAGCACACGGTGAATAAGCAGGAGCCATTTGCCGCGGTGCTCTCGTGCGCCGATTCCCGCGTGCCTGTGGAGATGATCTTCGATCAGACGATTGGTGACATCTTCGTAACGCGTGTGGCGGGGAATATCGTGACTCCGGAGATTATCGCCAGCCTCGAATATGGCGTTGCTGTACTAGGCGTAGAGACTCTGTTGGTGCTTGGGCACAGTAACTGCGGGGCCGTGAAAGCAGCGATGAAGGCCGAAGAGGTACCCGGACAAATCAGCACGTTGTATCCGCATCTTCGACATGCCGTGCAGCAGGCAGGCGGGAGTCTCGAAAAGGCAATCGAGACGAATGCGAAGATCCAGGCGGAGTTACTTCGTACCTCGTCAACTGTTATTCGGGCGGCGGTTGAGACCCGCAAACTGAAGGTGGAGTCTGGAGTTTACGATTTGGCGAGTGGAAAGGTGACCATCAGTTAACACTTGCCGGTTCCGAGTCGAGGTCCCCTGGTGGCAACGAGAGTGAAGACATGACTTCGAAAGAAGGCAACAGAAAGCGAGCGGAACCAGCACAATCCACTCGCAAACGAAGCTGGTGGAAGCAAGATCTGGCAATCATTCTGTTTTTCTCCCTATTGCTCGTCACTGTCGGGACGATCCTTGATCACGCACCACATCGCGCCAATGCCCGCACAAACTCGCGGTCTGAGAATCAATTCGGTCCGACAGTTGCTAACACAGCGTCAGCGCCGGAAGTTGCTCCGGAAGGAATGGCGTGGATTCCGGGAGGAGAGTTCTCCATGGGAGCGAACGATCCTCCGGATATGGATCATGTCGGGATGAAAGCAACCTGGGATGCCCGGCCGATCCATCGGGTGTATGTCGACGGATTTTTCATGGATAAGCGCGATGTGACGAATGCTCAATTCGCCGAGTTCGTAAAAGCGACGGGTTACGTCACGATCGCAGAGCAGAAGCCAAAGGCTGAGGACTTTCCGGGTGCGCCGCCCGAAAACCTTGTCCCGGGGGCGGTGACATTTTCTCCGCCAGACCATCCGGTACGACTGGACAACCATTTCCAGTGGTGGAGTTACATTCCGGGAGCGAACTGGAAGCATCCGACTGGACCGAATAGTAATTTGGATGGAAAAGCAAACTATCCCGTCGTAGACATCGCTTATGCCGATGCCGAGGCATACGCGAAGTGGGCTGGGAAGCGCCTGCCAACTGAGGCAGAGTGGGAGTTCGCTGCGCGCGGTGGAGTTGCCGGCAAGCCATTCGTGTGGGGCGATTCCTTTCGACCCAACAATAAATGGATGGCAAATACGCACCAGGGAGCGTTCCCGGTCAAAGACACCGCCGAAGACGGTTTCGCAGGGATTGCCCCAGTTGCGCAATATCCGCCCAACGGGTATGGGCTATATGACATGGCCGGGAATGTTTGGCAGTGGACGAGTGACTGGTATCGCCCCGACTATTACCAGCAACTGGCGGATGCCGGCGGTGTCGCCGCCAATCCGCACGGGCCCGATTCTGCCTTCGATCCAGAGGAACCGGGGCAGCCGAAGAAGGTGCATCGCGGTGGGTCATTTCTCTGCACGGATCAATACTGTTCTCGCTACATCGTTGGAACCCGCGGCAAAGGTGAAGTCAGCACCGGCACCAATCACCTCGGGTTCCGCTGTGTGAAAAATGTCAAGAAGGCTGCTGCTTCAAGGGCGGCCACGCCGCAACAAAACGCGTCGAATTGATGTGGCGCTCCTGTCTCCTTGGCGGTTTAGAAATTCTTGTTGGCCCTTGGTCTCATCCACTGTCATTCCGAGCGGAGCGAGGAATCCCTACCCGGGCGGCCGGGTGTTCCAAGGTAGGGATGCTTCGACTCCGCCGGAGTTCCGCTTCGCTACACTCCGGCTCCGCTCAGCACGACACTGGTCTGGTGCGACAGAAGATGGGACACACTATTTCCTGGATTCCTATCGTGACTCTGTTTTCCCTAGAGAACTTGCGTGGTGGTTGCTTGCAGAGGCAGAAGGACGGCGAAGGTTGTACCTTTGCCGACGGTGCTGGTGACATTGATGCGGCCGTGGTGATCTTCGACGATGCGCCGAGCCAGCGAGAGGCCGAGGCCGGTACCGTCGCCTTTGGTCGTGTAGAACGGCCGGAAGATATTGGGCAAGTTTTCGGCCGGAATGCCACGGCCGTTGTCCGTCACTTCTACGACGGCTGTGGAGTCTCGGCGGGACAGCGTAACAGCGACTTTTCCATGACGGTCGATTGCCTGCAAAGCATTCAAAAGAAGATTGAGTAACACCTGGTGGATCTGATCACTGTCGTGCTCGATTTCGGGCAGAGACGGATCTTTGTGAAGGGAAATCTCGATTCCTTTGGCAAGCGCCTGCTGACGTCCAAGCATAACCGCATGTTCTACGGTGATGTTGAGATCGCTTTTGCGAACCTTCGGAGGATGAGGACGGGCGGTCTGCAGCAGGTCGGTCACGATGTGATTAATGCGAGCGATTTCCTGGCGGACATCTTTGACGACCTCACGAGCCGGACTAGATGCTGGCAGGTCGCGGCCGATGATTTCGATTACTCCTGCAATGCCAGCGAGCGGATTGCGGATTTCATGTGCCAGTCCTGTAGCCATTTCACCCAGAGTCGCGAAGTGTTCGGCGCGCGACATTTGGGTGCGATGCAGGCGCTCGATTTCCTCGCGGCTCTCCCGGAGTTGCACGACCATCTGATTGAAGTTGCGGCCGAGATCGCCGATTTCGTCGTTACGATGGGCGAAGCTGACGGAGGCGTTGAGATCGCCGCCGCCGAGTTCCGCAATTCTTTGCTGCAATTCGACCATCGGACGCTGCACAGTATAGGTGAGGACGACGAGCAGCGCGCCGCAGATCGCGACGGCTCCAGCACCGGCGACGAGAAGAACGATATGGCGCTCAGGATCGCGCCAGGAAAGCGTCGCTAAAAGGAAGAGCAGCATCCCGCCCAACAGGACGCATGCGATCGGCACCAGCGCTTTGATCTCCCAGTTGATTCGGAACCATGGTAATTCCGGATCCGCATTTGCCGACGCGCCATCTTGCGCCACTTCCCGGCCCGATGCAGTATTCTGCGCCGGAAACAATGGGTCTGAGTCGTCGGCCTCTGGTCGAGCTGTTGGGGTTGTCATTTCATCCAAGGTCTCAGGCATATGCGTGCAATCCGGGGAGCAAATACGTCACTCCGAAGAATGTAAACATCACTACTCCGAATCCGAGGATTGCGAAGTAAGCGGCGCGGCGTCCACGCCATCCACGAGTAATGCGCATGTGGAGATAGCCGGCATAGACCAGCCACGTAATCGCCGCCCACGTCTCTTTGGGATCCCAATTCCAGTAGGAACCCCAGGCACGGTTGGCCCAATAGGCGCCGGCGGCGATCATCAGGGTGAGCAGGGGGAAGGCAATGCAAATCGTCTTGTAAGTGATGCGGTCGAGCGCATCGGCGTCGGGAAGGTGACTCTCCAGATCGTCGCGCCTCCACAGCAGGAGCAGGTAGAGTAAGTTGGCGAAAATGCCTCCGACGAGGCCAGCGAGAATGAACGGGCTGGCGGCCAGACTGGTCGGGTAGAGCCCCTCCGCGTCGAGCGAGGGATAGCGTCCGTCGCGTGCGCGCAACAGGAAGAACACGAGAGCGAGAGATTGTAGCAGGATGCTGATGAAGACGGCGCGATTCGCCACTGAGAGGAAGCCCTCGTGCTTCCTGACGGTGGCCAGTATGTAGAACACCAGCGGCGCTGCAACAGCGGCAAAAACCAGAAGCATCAGCCAGCCGAGATCGGGGATGGTGACAAACAGGCGCACGCCACGAGAGATGAAGACCTCGGCTTTGTTCTCCGCGTCCCATGCGGTGACGTTGAAGCCGCCCCAACGCTCGAAGCGCGAGAGAACTGCCGCGTAGATGCCGACCGTGAAGACGCTGGTAGCAGCGAGGAATACTTCTGTTTTCACCTTGTCCTGAATCAGAAACATCATGGCGAGCGCGAAGCTTAGAGCGCAGGCCGCATAGGCGAGCATGGCCAGGGTTACGTGCACGTGGAGCCATGTCGACTGCAATGCCGGAACGAGCGGGCGAACATCGCTTCGCAGGAGTTGCATGAGAACGACGCCGACGATTGCGACCGGCATGGTTACGGTGCCGATGACTTTCACTCCGTAGCGTTTTTCGGCGACGAGGGTAAGGGCGGCGAGTGTCCAGACAAAACTCAACAGCATTTCATACAGGCTGGCGAATGGGGGATGGCCGGCCTCGTACCAGCGATGCGCCACCGCTGCCGTGTTAGCGACGAGGCCGGCCCACGTGGCTACCGAAGCAAATTTGATGTAAGACTCAGTCCCGGTGACGCCGAAGCCGAGATAGAGGGCGCCCGCACCTGCGTAGAAGACCAGCGCCGCGTACAGCAGGTTGGCTTCACTTACGATGTTTCCGCTCTTCACTACGTTTAGAAAAGCGATGAACAGCAGGAAGGCGATGCTGAGGCCGACCATGACGACCAGAGTCATTCCGGTCGCGGGATGCTGTTCTACTTTTGCCCTTGCCATGTGGTTCGTTTCCTTTCTGCAGCCGGACTCACCTTCCGGCGATCGTTGTGCGTGACACTGAAGCGGCCGGTTTGTGCGGGGCCGCGAATTCAGCTAACTCTTTCTGAACCTGGTCGACGAACCTCTTGAATGTGACTTCGAAGGCATCGCGATTGCGATTGGCGGAGCCGCCGATCCACAGCGTGGTGCACCCCTCTTCGTCGGTGACGGGCACGACCCAGAGACGCGTGTGTACGACGTAGAAGACAAACGTCAGGCCGAGCGCCATGAGGACAACTCCAGCCCATACGGCCCACTGACCCGGTTCATGCGAGACTTCGAGTCCTGTGAAGACTCCGGTCTTGAGGTCTTTTGGTTCCAGGATGTAGGGGGAAGAGTCATTCTCAGCGATTCCGGGAATCGCCGGGAACCATACGTTCACCACTTTGTTGGTTTTCTCGGAAGTGACGATCAGATGTGCGGCCGGGTTCACAACATCATTGCTGCGCGCATAGACGTGCCCGTCCTGTACGACGTAGTCGGGGATGAATTCGGCTAACTGAACTTTGGTGTCGGCGTCGAGAGCGACGATCTCATTCATCGAGAGTGATATTTCCCGCTTCTCGCCGTTTATGCCTTTGCCCGGCGTGACGCTGACCAGCAGCTTGTCGAGCTTTCCTGTGCGGCCGTAGTTTGCCTGATAGAAGCGCACTCCGTTGTAGACCAAAGGATCGTTGACGACGATTTCTTTGCTGCTCATTTCTTTTCCATCTTCAACGACCGCCAGCTTCGACCAGTATTTCTTCGGTGTTCCGTCTTTGTAGGTTTCTTCTCCGGCTGCGTCGCAACGGATCGAGAAAGGAAGATTGTGCATCGCCCCGGTCTTCATTTCGACCTGGTTGCTGGCCGATCCGGGCGTGAGCATCAGGTAGCCCTTCCATCCGTAGAGCGCGTCGACGATGCCTCCCAGGAAAATCAGAAGAAGGCTGGCGTGCACGATGTAGACAGCCATCTCAGAGATGCGATGGCGTTCGGAGAATAGAGAGAAGTTGCTGGTCCGAACGATGTGCTCGGACTTCCATCCAAAATGTTTGAAGGCGCGTTCGGCGGCGTCCAGGGCCACTTCTTCATTAGCGACTGGAATGTGGGCTTGCGTGGGGAGCACTCTCCGGAAGTTATCGTCGGGGCTCTTGTACGGCCGCGAGAAGTAGCGCCATGCGTTGGGGAAGCGTTCGACGGATGCCGCGATGATGCTGAGACTGACCATGATCATCAGGGCGACAAACCATCTGGCGTGGAAGACATCGGTCAGACCGGTAGCGTCGAGAAAGCGCAACATTGCCGGCGAGTAAGCACGCTGAATGTCGTCGGGATCGGTGATAGGGCGCTGCAGGATGACAGTGCCCGCCGCCGAAAAGATAACGACCAGAATGATCAGGATTACGCCAGTCTTGACGGAACTCAGCGTGAGCCAAACTTTGCGGAACGCGGAGCGAAGTGACAAGGCCATAACTTTCGACGTCCTCGCTTAGAGGAATGCACGTTCAGCGCCAACATCGGATATTCCAGCAAACTAGTATGCAATCAAGCATTTGAAGGGTCGTTCAGTGGTTCTCTAAACAGCTTGTGCTTGGGCGATAACGCTCAATTTCTCAAGAAGTTGCCGGGATTTCACCCAAGTTGAAACCGTGTGATCTCGATCACAAATTCGCAGAATCAAAATGGATGGGCGCTATTCCTTGCGACCGCGCAAACGTGCGTGATTTCACCTGACCGAGTGTGGCAGAAAGCCCATTCGCGCCTTCGTGTTACGGATGGGGGTATAGTCGAGGCTGCCGTAAGGACTTCCCGGGAAGCCGCGTTTTTGCAACAGCTTACATGGCCAGCTGGCAGGGAGTCTTTCTTCCACATTAATAAGGCGAGGATCGTGCAAATGCAAGGAGTGGAAATGGTCCCTCAATTACCCAGCCGCGCATTGCAGACCGAAAGAAATCCATTCGGACGAACCCTCCCCCGACTGCTTCAGTTGTTGACCGTGCTCTTGTTGATTGCCGCAAGGCCAGCTTGGGCGAAAGAGCATCCGGTACCGCTCGACAAGAATGTGGACGCGGCGAAATGCCTGGAATGCCACGAGGACAAGACGAAGGGCAAGGCCGTGCACTCCGCGATCGCGACCGGATGTCTCAGCTGCCACGAAGTAAGGGTCAACAAAGACATCACGCGCGTCAAGTTGACCACGACGACACCGCAGTCGCTGTGCTTTAGTTGCCATTCCGAAAAAGACGCTGCGACGCTGAAGGGGACGGTGCATCCGCCGGCGGTGCGCGACTGTATCAAGTGCCACGATCCACACCAGAGCGATAACAAGAACCAGTTGCTGAAAGCGACCTCCGGTGACAAGGGACAGAATCTCTGCCTCGATTGCCACAATAAAGGACTGAATGTGCCGGAGAAGGGAAGCCGGCACGCCGCGCTGGATATGGGCTGCGATACGTGCCACGTCACTCATAAGACCGGCGAGGTGGGAAAACCTGAGTTCGATTTTCATTTGACCAAAGCTGCGCCCGCGCTCTGCATCGATTGCCACGATGTGAAAGATGCAGCACTGCAGAAGGCACATCAGAACCAGCCATTTGAGCAAGCTAATTGCACCAGTTGTCATGATCCGCATCAGTCGGCGGCGCCAAAGTTGATGAGGCAGTTTCTGCATCCTCCTTTTGCCGACAAGTCGTGCGACACCTGCCATGCCGCCCCCAAAGATGGAAAGGTCGTTCTGACGGCAGCGAGCGCAAAAGAGTTGTGCGTCACTTGCCACTCAGAGAAAGCAGAAACCATCGACAAGGCGAAAGTCCCGCACCCGGGAGCCGCCGGAGACTGCACGGACTGCCACAATCCGCACGCAAGCCGGCAGCCGGGATTGCCCAAGACCAACGCGGTCGACATCTGCCTGACGTGCCACAGCGATCAGGCCGAGCAGGCCAAGAAGCACACGCTGCATCAGCCGGTATTCAAGCAAGGATGCGCCACGTGCCATGAGCCGCACGGCGGGGAAAACGCACACCTGCTGCGGACTAAGGCTACGAATGCGCTGTGCCTCGAGTGCCACGGACCAGATTCAAAGCCGAAGAAGCTCGAGGCCGATCACTTACTCACGATCTTCGACGGCAAGATCAAGCTCCCCGAGGACTACTTCACCAAGAACAAAGTGGTCGTGCTGCCGCTGAAATTTGGGCGTGGACATCCGGTGGATGGGCACCCGGTTTCGGATCTGGCCGATCCGACCGACGTGACAAAGTTGCGGGCGCAGATCAACTGCCTGAGCTGCCACCAGCCACATTCGTCAGTGCAGCCGGATCTGCTGGTCAAGGATCAGACCAACAGCATGGCGTTTTGCTCGAGCTGCCATAAAGATCTGACGCGAAGATAGTGGGGCGAAGACAAAGAGGAGAAAGCCTATGACTTCCATCGCCAGCGCAAAACGAAATCGCAATCGGAGCGTGACTGCGTGGCTGGTTCTTTTGGGTGTGGTGCTCGGCGCGCCCCTGGCGCTGTTTGGGGATAAGAAGAAGAAAAAGAACGATGCCGAGCCGAAGAAGATCCCGGTGATCGACTACTCGAATATCGTGTGGCCGAATCCGCCGGCAGTGGCACGCATCCGCTACCAGGCTTTTTATGCGGCGCAAAAGCTCTCGCAGGTGCAGACCGCTCCGACGAAGAAGGCGAAATGGATGGATCGGCTGGCCGGGACGACGCCGGCGAACGAGAACACAAAAGTCCTGTTCCAGCTCGGTGAGCCTTATGGCATGGCCATGGACTCCAAGAACAACTTGTACGTCGCTGACCAGAAGGTCGGCGCGATCTTCATCTTCAACACGGAAACGCGTGAGGCGGAGCTGATCAAGAACAGAACGGACGCGCACTTCGTGCGAATCATTGGTTTGGCGATGGATGATGGCGACCGGTTGTTTGTTTCCGATCCGGGATTGCGCCATGTGCTGGTCTTCGATGCGAACCACAAGGCGACCGACGTGATCACCGACGGCATGGCCGAACCAGGATCGCTGGCGATTGATCGCGAGAACCGGCTGCTTTACGTCTCGGATATTCAACTCGACCAGGTTCTGGTGTATGACGCCGATTCGTTCAAGCTGCTGCGGAAGATCGGCAGGTCGGAACACAATCACGAACTGACCACGCCCGGAGATTTCGCCAAGCCTTCAGGACTGGCGGTCGATGCCGAAGGCAATCTCTACGTGTGCGACACGCTCAACAACCGCATCGAGGTCTTCGACGCCGATGGCAAGTTCATCTCGACATATGGCAAGAACGGCGACGGGCCCGGATATTTTGCGCGGCCAAAGGGCGTGGCGATCGACAGTGACGGCCACATTTGGGTTGCTGACGGCATGCAGGACCGGGTGCAGGTCTTCAATCAGCAATGGCAATTGCTGATCGTCTTCGGCGGACATGGACTACTGCCGGGACAATTCCAGGGAATCGTGAGCATCACTGCTGACACGAAGAACAACCGGATGTTTACTTCAGAGATTTACCCCGGTCGCGTACAGCAGTTCCGCTACGTGACCGATGCCGAGGCCGAGACGCTGCAGAAGGAAAAAGAGGCGGAGCGGACAAAGAAGGTTGCGGCCTCGGCTCCCGTTGAGATCAAGAAGCCGGACGCCAAGTAAGTTTCTGCTCATGGATGGAGTGTGGAGAGGGTAGGGATGTTTCGACTGCGCTGTGAGGTTCGCTTCGCTCTCCCCACTGCTCCGCTCAACATGACACCCTCGAATTATTTGCAGGCGTCTACGCTGCTCGCATGCGTCCACGGCAGCAAAGCCCAGCGATTGTCATGCTGAGCGGAGACGGAGTGCAGCGAAGCGGAACTCCGGCGGAGTCGAAGCATCCCTACCTTCTTTCCGACTCCCACAATGGGAACGAAGTTGTTGTGACGTGACCCTCCCCACGGCAAGCCATCTCGCATTCGAGAACAATGCCTTCTATGGTGCGAGACCGCAAGTACTATTGCGTCTACATCATGGCAAGCCTCTCAGGGACTTTGTATATCGGCTTCACCGGCAACCTCCACAAGCGCGTCTTCCAACACAAATTCCATCACTTCGAAGGCTTCACCGATAAGTACGACGTTACCCGTCTGTTGTATTGGGAGTCGTACGACGACATTCACAAAGCCCTCGCGCGGGAGAAGCAATTAAAAGGCTGGTCGCGGGCGAAGAAGATTGCGCTCATCGTGCGCAGGAATCCGCACTGGGTGGACTTGGCGGCAGAGTGGTACCCGTGGATGGAGCGGGAACGGGGTAGGGATGTTTCGACTGCGCAGTGAGGTTCGCTGCGCTCTCCTCACTGCTCTGCTCAACATGACAGACTTTTTTGCGCGTACACCAAGCTAGCCAGCCAGAGCTAGCCAGCAGAAATTGTCATGCTGAGCGGAGCGAGCGGAACCGCGAAGCGGTCCGCTCGCGGAGTCGAAGCATCCCTACCATCTTCTCAACCACCATCGGAAACGAACCATGAGCCGCCGTCGGCTTCTGTTGCATTTCTCCACACTTCCCGTTGCATCTCCTTGGAACTGAGGAATTTGACCATGGCTCCGCGGCAACTGGTGATTTTCCCCCACTGAAGTGTCAGTTTTTGTAAACGCATCCTGCCAGACTAATCACTAGTAAATATTAGTAATATCAATCAGTTAGGGCGAAATGGCCTTTTGCTGCAGATTACTTTGGAGTTCGGGTGGCTAGTTGCTCTTACCAAGGTCGAGGGGCGGCTGCAAGGAGCGCCCAGGCGCAAGATGCAGCCCTCGGCCTAAGCCTCTGAGGTTTTTATAAGTTAAGCGTTCGCGAAAAATCACAGGAGGTCGTAAGAATTTATGAAGAGAGCAATGATAGTTGTAATGTTTGTTCTCGCGGTCGCGGGCCTGGCACTGGCGCAAAATTGGTCGTCA
>Ga0126379_10000600_pt1 | contig 20123 bp, 15 predicted proteins | sample PanSoiMetPlot_24_FD_92640 | JGI IMG/M metagenome (GOLD analysis project Ga0126379, IMG submission 92640) | Tropical forest soil microbial communities from Panama - MetaG Plot_24 | ecosystem: Environmental > Terrestrial > Soil > Tropical forest > Bulk soil | place: Panama | collected 2016-02-17
CGAAGAGCTAGGCGTCGGCGACGAGCTCCGGGCACAGGCCAATCCGATTCATTGGGTGAGGTTTGTTACCCCAGGCAAACAGGAGATGGTGCTGCCGGCCAACGGAGCTGCCGTGGTGCTCCTGAGAAGGAATTTCGACAACCTGCTCGTCAATCGCGCGCGCGAATTGGGGGTGACTTTTGAAGAGCGCTTTCTGGCTACCGAGCTCCTGCGGGATGGGCGGCGAATCACCGGAGTGAAGGGCTTCAACGGCGAAGAGCGACGCGCTCGTTTCGTGCTCTTCGCCGACGGCGCGAACTCGATATTCTCGCCTGATCGCCGCTCGCGGCGGCACCTCTCGACGATCATGGGTTGGTGGGAAGGAGCGGATCTGCCGGCCTCGAGGCTCGACATGATTTTCGATCGACGCGTCGCACCGCTCTACGGATGGATGTTTCCGGAAACTGCCACCCGGGTGAACATCGGCCTTTGCATGGACGCGCAGGACGACGATGGCCGGCTGATTAAGCGCGACCTGCGAAGGACATTCGAAGAATTTCTCGCGGACCACTACCGAGAGGCGCTGCGCCCTGCTCAGCAAGTGGGAAGGCTCCAGGGCCACCCCATCGTCTTCACCACCTGGGTAGCAAACTGCACCGCGCCAGGGGCGCTTTGGGTCGGCGAGGCGGCTCGAGTAACGCATCACGCAACCGGCGAAGGCATCTCCCAGGCGATGCAGAGCGGTATCTACGCTGCCCAGGCGGTGATGTCGGTGTTGCGCGGCGAGCGCTCCGAGCGCGCCGCCAGGCGGCGCTATCTGTGGAGCCACCGGCGGCGTTTCACCGCCGGCTTCCTCGCCGGCCACCTCCTGCGCGCAGTGGTGAGCTCTTCGCTGCTCGATGCCATTGCCCGGGCGTACAACAGCTCATCGGGACAAAGGCTCATCGAGCGACTTCTCGGGTCGGCCCTGACGGGGACCACTTCACAGCGACCCCCGGACAAATACGAAATGCTTCCCGCGAGGTCATCCTTGCCACCCCCGCGCGAGAATGGCGTGAGCGGTTCGCCGGATATGCCATACTGATGGCTTGCGATCCTCCAAAGCCACGGGTGGCCTACGGCTCGCTCTGCTCTGCCTCGCCTGCCTCGCCTTGGCCTCCTGCGGCGAAGCGCGCCCGAGCCAGCCCAGCGGACTGACCCTTGTCTCCAGCACGATGGCCTTCCCGGCCGGCTGCAACGGCGCGCCGCAGAGGGGAACTGTCTATCCGGGGTCGGCCGTCGAGCCTTTCCTGACGATCGATCCGACTGACCCGGCGCACCTCATCGGTGTGTGGCAGCAGGACCGCTGGTCAAACTCGGGCGCCAATGCGCTCGTCGCCGGTGTCTCGCGGGACGGCGGCCGAACCTGGACGCGCAACAGCGCCCACTTTAGCCGCTGCACTGGCGGCAGCAGCGCCAACGGCGGCGACTACGAGCGAGCCAGCGATCCGTGGGTCACCTTTTCCCCTGACGGAACCGCGTATCAAATCAGCGTTTCCTTCAACAATTCTGACTTTGGCGCGGGAAAGGCGATCCTGGTGAGCCGGACGACCGATGGCGGTTCAACCTGGGAGGAACCGATCGCGCTCGCTCGCGACCAGAGCACCAACGTTGCGGTGGACAAGGAGTCGATCACCGCGGATCCGCTCGACGCGCGTTTGGTGTACGCCGTCTGGGATCGGCTGGAGGGTCAGGACAACCCGCCCGCTCGCGGCCCCACCTGGTTCGCGCGTTTCTTCAACGGCGCCTGGGAACAAGCTCGAGTCATCTACGATCCCGGCCCAGATGCGCAGACGATTGCGAACCAGATTGCGGTGCTCCCCGATGGAACACTGGTCAACGCGTTTCTCCAGATCACCTCGATAAGCAGCCAGCCCCAGAGGTGGGTTGCCGTTCAGCGTTCGACGGACAAGGGGCTCAACTGGTCAGCGCCCACCATCATCGAGAGATCGCTGACGGTGTACGTGACGGACCCCAAGAATGGCCGCCCGGTGCGCACCGGGGCCATCATTCCAGGCATTGCCGCGGACCCGGTCAGCGGCAAGCTCTACGTCGTATGGCAGGATTCCCGTTTCAGCAGCGGCCTGCGAGACGCGATTGCATTGTCCACCTCTATTGATGGCGGCCGAACCTGGTCCACGCCCATCCGTTTGAGCCAGTCGCCAGACGTAGCGGCCTTCACGCCCGCGGTCGCCGTTTCGGCGAGCGGAAGGGTTGCGGTCACGTACTACGACTTTCGGCCGGACAATCCCGGGAATCCGAATTCCTTGCTGACGAGCCACTGGCTCGTCACCTCGGAAGATGGCGGCGCCAACTGGGAAGAGACCGCTGTGGCCGAGGGGTTTGACATGCGCACGGCCCCGGTCGCCGACGGTTACTTCGTCGGGGACTACGAGGGACTGGCATCCGACGGGTCCTCGTTCATCCCGTTCTTTTCCGCGGCATCGTTCCCCGGCCACAGCAACCTGACCGGTATCTACGTTCAAAGCAGAACACAGTAGTCGGCGTCCGCTGCAGATGTCGCTGGGGACCCGGCCTATTGTGCCCCGCTCCTAGAGCGGCAGAACCGCCGAGTTTTCGCGTGTTGCGTGGTGCTGGGAAGCGAACGGCCGAGCGGGTTGCTCCTCGGTGTAGGGTTGAATAACACTAAGACGCTCCGCGTTGTCCCGGCATTGACATCATCGAGAGGTAAGCCGTCATGCACAGTGCGCCGAATCACGCCCGGCTGGTAGCTATCGTCGCCGCGGCTGTTGCACCCCTCGCGGCCTGCCAGAGCCCGGACGCCGCGACAAGCCCTGATTCACCTACGAAACCGGCATTGACGACGACGCAGGCGCAAGCTCTGAGCGATTTAGGCCAAGTGCTCCGCCGTCCAACGCAAGGCCTGTCCGCCACGATTGCACATGGCGTAGTGAGCGTAGACCTTCAAGGCGGGTATCAACATGCGGTCATGGCGCAAGTGAATCCGGATGGAACGCACACGGTGATCTGCACCGATTCGATCGACACCGCGACGGAATTCTTGACGAACGGCACCCCGGTGAACGCCGATGGAAAATAAGCGCGAAGCAATTCGGCGCGTGGCGATCTGCGCAGCGGCGGCCCTGATCCTAAGCGCGCCGCGTCCTTCGCATGCGGCCGCCTCGATCACAATCGTGAACGCAGACGCGGCGGATAGGGGTCTCAACGACCCAACGCCCGTGGCTCCAGTCGGCGGAAACGCGGGCCTCACCGTAGGACAGCAACGTTTCATCGCCTTTAGCTACGCCGCCAACATCTGGGGCGCCGCGCTCGACGCCAGCGTTGGCATCTCCATCAGCTCGTCATTCCCCGATCTCGCTTGCACGACGACCAGGGGGGTCCTTGGCGCGGCTGGCCCGAGGAGCGTCGCGATGAATTTGCCCCCGCCCGCTCGACAGAACGTCTGGTACGTAGGGGCGCTCGCGAGTCAGCTGGCCGGCCAGGACGTCGATCAAGGCAACCCGTCGATCCAGGCGACGTTCAATGCGCAAGTAGGAACTGCCAACTGCCTACCCGGCACCAGCTGGTATTACGGCCTCGACGGCAATACCGGGCCCAACCAATTCGACCTAGCGGATGTCGTCCTGCACGAGTTTGCGCACGGCCTCGGCTTTTTGAGCCTAGCGGGGCCAAACGGCTCGTGGTTCCCTCCCAGCGGACAGCCACAGCTTCCGGACATCTGGGAGTTCACGATGCTCGACCTCTTCGCTCACAAGCACTGGAGTGACATGACGAATGATGAGCGTAGCCAGTCGGCCATCCGACCGCGACAACTCGTCTGGGACGGTACGAACGCGCGGTCCGCCGCACCTAGCTTTCTGGTCGCCGGCACCCCGACCCTGACCGTCACCTCGCCGCCGAACCTCGCTCGGGAATACCTGGTCGGCGAGGCTGAGTTTGGCCCGCCGCTGACCAACCCCGGCGTTGCCGGCATCTTGACCGCACCGCTCGATAGCGCTGGATCAACGGAAGGCTGCAGCGCGTTCAGCTCGCAGCTGTCCGGTATCGTGCTACTCGACCGCGGCGACTGCACTTTCGTGGCCAAGGTGAAGAACGCACAGGCGGCGGGTGCGATCGCGGTGGTGATTGCCAACATCGGAACGCCGACGCCCCCATCGCCGCCGCCCCCGATGGGCGGAACGGATTCGACGATCACCATCCCCTCGGTACTCATTAGTCAAGCGGATGGAGCTACCTTGCGAAGCGCGATCCCTCAAGGCGTGATGGTCATCGAGCGTCTCCTGCCGACGCTACGCGGTGCCGATGCTCAGGGTAACACGATGTTGTACACGCCCGATCAGTACGCTGTGGGTTCCTCCGTTTCCCATACCGACCAGAGCGCCTTGCTGCTCATGGACCCGATGTACAACACCAGGCTCTTCCACAAGCTCGACCTGACGCCGTATTTTTTCAGAGACATCGGCTGGAGGGTGACCAATCCCGATCCGGCCGATCTGCGCGCTGACATCGCGCTCTCGGTGACCGGGTCCAGGAACTTTCAGAAGGACACGAACGTCGTTTGCAACCTGACGGTGTCGAACAACGGCCCCTCGGACGCGCGGGACGTCCTGGTTTTCGGCACTGCGCCGAATGGAGTCACCTTCGCTTCGAGCACGGGTGCTTGTAGCAACGGCTTCCCGTGTTCGCTGGGGACGATGGCCGCGGGCACCACTCGCTCATTTAGCGTCAGCTTTCATGTTTCTCCCAGTTATACGGACAGTGACTTGAAGGTGACCCTGAACGCCGCCCCGCCCTTCTATGACTCAAATACCGACAACAACGCCGGCTCGGTGACCAGTCACCGCGGCGCCCTCGGCGCTAGTGGATGCTCTTCCACGGGGCTGGGCGAGCCAGCGCTTGCCGCTATTCTGCTGCTCGCCTTTCTGCCACGGCGCTCGCGGTCGCGGGCTTGAAAGCTGCGGACCAGGTCGTCGACCGCGCTCTCCGGGTCGTGCACCACATCGTCCCAAGGGTAACGCAGAACCGTCCAACCCAACCGAAAGAGCGCGCGGTCGCGAGCCCGGTCGCGCACGAATGCTGCCCGGGTGCCGTGAGCCTTCCATCCATCAAACTCGACGCAGAGCTGTAGCTCGGGCCAAGCCAAGTCAACCTCGGCGACGTGCTGTGCTCCATCGAGCACTCTAAAGTGAAGCCGCGCCTTGCGCCCCGTTGCCCTCGCCAATTCCACGCCGAGCGATTCGAGAGCGCTGTCCGGCACCTCGTCACCCCGGCGGTACTCATTGACGAGCGCGCGCAGCCGGCCCACGCCGCGCCGCCCGGGTCCGTGTCGATTGAGCACGCGCGAAATCCACGCTGCGTTGGCCCGATCTTGCCGGAGTGCCGAGTCAAAGGCGGCTCGAAGCTCCCCGTCATCGAGAATCGCCGCGAGGTCAATGAGCGTCCGAGGAAGATTCGTCAGCCGCAAGGAGCCCCTATTGCCGATGTCGCGCGAGCCAATGTTTCGAGACCGCCATACTTTCGCGCCGCGGACCTTTGCTTTGCGCGAGGCATGAATGGTGATCTGCACCAATTCATCTCGGGGAACGTCGAGGCCGAGCCGCCTCGCCGCACTGGTGTGCGAGAGCGCCGCCCCTTCGCCGGCCGCCACTAGGGCAGCCATTTCGCGCTCTTCCAAACTGGGTTGATTGCAGCCGAGCCGAAAGACTCCTCGATGCACCCTTTTCCACTCTCCGGTGGCCAGGCGACCGCGGAGCCATTTCCATGACACCTCGGTGGTCTCGAGATCTGCCCGGTTTACAACCCCGAATTGTCTTGAAGCGAGGTCAACCAGCCGCCTCACCCCAGCTCTTCTCAACGACATGGCCTTGGCTGCTGCGAAAAACGCGCCATTGAACGAGTCTGTGTCGAGTTTTGGCCCGCAGTAGCCACAAACCAGCCACGCTCGCCTCAAAACACCTGATCGCCACCTGGCGTGCGCACTGACGACGCGTAGCAGACCGCCAGTGTCAGCCGTGAGACCGAAGGATTCATCCAGCGAGTGAGATGGCAGTTCGGCGGCATGTACTGATTGCAGGGCACTATCCGGAATGCCCGTTGCGCTGGGCACCGGCGCAGTCGGCGCTGCAACTGAGCGTCCGTTGCGGTGTCCATCGAGTGGAAACCTCGATGACGTACAGTACCCTCGACTACTACAGCGTTGACGCATTCGAGGTTGTCTGCGCGGCGCATCAGTCGCTCGTAGGCCGCTATCGCCCCGGCGAAATCGACAGCATCACTTGGTACTGGAAGCGGCAAGGCGCGCAGGGCGACTCGGGTGCGTATCACCGAGAGGAGGTTGGACCCGTTACTGTTCACAGCGGTCCGATGGCGCATTTACCGCTCGAGTTGGTTGCCATTTTCCTGGACTCACAGGTCAAAACCTACATGGACCGCGACGCGCTGGGTGAAGCCGTGCGCCGCACGCCACAAAACGGCGCACCGCAGACCGACGCCGCCACGACCATGGCCAGAGAACGCGAGCTGGCGCGCCGGATTGGCGGCGGCAGCCTGCAGTCAACGAGTCTGTTGATGGCCGTCCTTGAGCGCCGCGGATACGCGCTCGGTGGAATGATTGTCAATCCGGGCAATACCGAATCCACCATCGCTGAAGTCATGCAGGCTCCTTCTACGACTTCGATCGCGGCCTTCCAGGCGATGTTCAGCTTGCCACCGGGCGACCCATTCCTGAGCATGAAAGAGAACGCCATCATCGATCTGGTCCGCTACTTTCGAGCGCCGGATGAGGTCCTCAGAAGCACGCTCCCTCCGTCTCTGCTCGAGCGAACCGCCTACCGCAAGGCGGTGCATCTCATTCGTGCGCTGACGATTTCCGAAGCCTTCGCGGTGACCGCGCGATGGACGAGCTCCAATCGACGGGTGATCACCACCTGCGTCTGCGAGACGCCGAACGACGATGTCAAAGCCCTGATCGAAGGCAAGCGACTCAGGCGGCTCGACGGAGGCGAAGTGAAAGTCGGCGGGATCCCTCATCGCATTCTAACGTCCTCCACCGGCGCCGAGCTCTACCCTGTCGCGTATCAGAATCGGCCCGAGGGCCAGTCGAAAATCTATACACTGTACGCGTTCGACTTTGCCGACATCGCTGCGCGAGCAAAGGAATACCGGCAGGGAGCGCTCGCCGCTTATGCGCACAGCGAGGCGTGCGATGCCGTGAAGCAATGACCTCGTGCGTCTCGCCGGCGACTAGCTTTCCGGAGCCATCGCCGCGCGCCAGGCGCGGGCGGACTCCAGCACCAGCGTTCGATCGCTGGTGGTGAAGAAGCGGTAGCCCATCCGCAGCAGCGCGGGGATCTGCTCGGCTTTCCCCAACATGATGCCGGCGACTTTTCCCGCCTCCTTCGCCACAGTAGCCACGCGCGCGATGGCTGCCTGATACTTCGGATCGCTGATTTGCCCCGGGATGCCCAAGGCCTGGGTCAGATCATTGGGGCCGACGTAAAGGACGTCGAGATTGCGTTCGCGCGAGATTGGAACAAGCTCGTCCAAGGCTCCAGTGGTTTCGATCTGGGCCACGACCAGCGTCTCGCGATTCGCCTCGGCGACAAACTGCGGCAGCGGTCGGACGCCGTATTTCGCGGCGCGCACGCCGGCCAGACCTCGCGTTCCCTCGGGAGCGAACTTGACGCTTTCGATCGCAGCGCGAACCGACTGGGCTCCGCTGGCCCGCGGGAACAAGATTCCCGTCGCCCCGTAGTCGAGATACCGGCTCGCCTCCACTGCGGGGCAGGACGGCACCCTAACTATCGCGGGCAAGCTCGCCGTGTCTGCAGCGACGATCGTCGAGGCGACCGACTCTGGCGAAAAGACGCCGTGCTCGGTGTCGATCACGATGAAATCGAAGCCCGCTAGCGCCAGCAGCTCGGCGACGCCCCCGGTGGGCCAGGTGAGAAAACAGCCGAGAAGCGGGTCGCCTGATTTCACTCGTGCCTGAAAGTCTCGTTGTGGCATGGCGGCCTTCTATCTCGGAAAGGTGCTGACAGCGAGCCGAGACTGCGAGTCTGCTCGAGACGGGTGGAGGACAACGCCAGCTGCCAGCTGAACGTGGCTGGAGTAACCAGGCGCGCATGTATGTGCCTTGGAGCGCACCGCGCTTTGCCGCACTCACGCTATGATGGAGCTCGGGATCCGGGACTACACCCGGTTACCGAACCAACCAGGCATCTTCCGCCACCAAAGCAGCTGATGTCTCTCTTCGTTCTGCGAGAGGGCTACCGCGTCGTCACCACGCGCTCGGGAGCCCGAGTGGTTCATGTTCGGACCGGAGGGTCCATCGACCTCTCGCCAGAGGAGGTCCTTCTCTTTGCGCGGGCGACGGCGGGCGGCGTTGACGCGGCTGATCCGAAGCTGCGAAACGTCATTCGTCGATTCGTCACCTTGGGGGTGCTCGTTTCGGCCGGTGGTACTTCGAGCAGCGACCCGGATGGGGTCAAACCCAGCGCCGCCGATGTAGCACCTGAGCCGAGTGCTCCCTCGCCGCCGCCGCCGGACGTCGCCGCTCCGCGCCCGCCGGGGGTCGTAGCCTCGCCGGTTGTCGCTGCTCTGGCGACGTTGAAGAAGCCGCCGCCCCTGCCGACGTCGAGCGCACGACCCACCGCGGCGGCCTCTGAACCAGAGGCGTCGCCGACGCTCCAAGCTTTCTCGATCGCCCAATTGGCTCCGCCTGCGCCTTCCAACACGAAGCGAGCGCGAGAGAATCCGTCTTCGCTGCCAAAAACCACACCCCGCGCGACCGGCGACGAGACCGCGCGGCTGATGCGAGCTGACCTCACGGTGCGTCGCCGCGAAGCCTCGAGCTTGATGGACGTGACCGATCCGCGTAGCGGCAAGACTTTCCCCCTCTACGACTTCGAGCTTTCGCTGGCGCGCATGCTCGACGGAAGGCGGCTTTGGCGCGAGGTCGTCGAAGCCGGCCAACGGTTAGGCATCCCGGTCGATCTCACGAGCCTCGTCCAATTTGTCTCCCAGTTGGACAATTATGGTTTCTTGGCCCCGCCGGGAACACCGCCTCCTGGGCCCGGCGAGGGCCAATCAACCTGGGCGCCGCGCCGAAAGTGGGATGATGGCCTGCGCGCGCTTTTTCAGAGTGGTCTGCGCATGCACCGTCAGGGGCGCTACGCAGAGGCGGCGAACTACTTCGAGGCAATGCTCCAGACGGATCCGCAAAACCCGGAAGCCTCGGAGATGCTCGAGCAATCTCGCCGACGGATGACCGGCGCGCCCCCGGCAAGCACCGAGCCGCTTCTCCCTCCTCCGGATTCAGGCCAAGTGAGCCTGGAGCAACTCTTCTTCGGCGATCACGAGGCAGCGCCGGATCTCCCTGCGTCGTTCGACATGTCGGCGCCGGCACCGACTCTACCGTCGGCCGCGCAATCGAGGACCGGAGTTCGGAGCGCCGAAAGGGCGCGCCCTCCCGAAAGGTCCCGAATGCGCTGGCCAATCCTCGCCGCCATCGGCTGCTCGATGCTGGCCGTGGGGATTCCCTCGTACGTCGTCCTAAAGCGCGATTCCGGAGCCAAGCCGGCGCCGAAGAAGCCAGCGACGTCCGAACAGCAACAGCTGGGCGCTGCGCGAGCGGATGGAGGCTCGCCCCCCCTCGCGGCTGGTGAACCCGACGCGGGTCCAGCAGTCCGCCCACGCCCGGTTGAGCCGGCCGTTGGGCAGCTTGCGCACAGCGCGCCCGATGCTGGTGACCAGGGCTCGCACATCGAGGCCACCCTGAGAGGACAAGGCGACGCAGGCGCGCCGCCCGGCGGCCAGGGCACGCTGAGCGCGGAGCGACTCGCCACCCCGGATGCGGGCGCTCTCGCGCCGGCGCCGCGTCGCGAGTGGATCGCCGCGAAGGTCGAAAACCGTGGAAGGGTGAGGATGGCGCAGGTTACCGCGCCTGCCAGCGGGATCATCTCGTGGACAGCATCACCCAATCAGAGAGTCCGGCGCGGCGAAACGATCGGCATCCTGCGCGACGATCGAACGTCGAGTGAGAAATCGCTGGTAGCCCCCAAGGAAGGACTCCTCATCCCCAAAGTGCGAACCAATGACTCGGTCTCGTTCGCGGAGGCGGTCGCGGACATCGTCTACCACGAGGCGTACCTGCAAGCCTCCCTGGCCGATGCTCGACCGCAATCAAGCTGGTCCTGCGAGGTGTACCAGGCGGATTCCAGCGAACGGGCGAACTGCAAGATCATTGAGGTGGTCCGACACGGTTCCAAGTCGCGGGTAACAGCCACCACCGAACCGCTGTGGTTCGATACCGCGCCCGACGCTCGGGTGCGCCTGGCGCCCCCGCAGTAGCGAGCTACAGCGATCGGTTAGCGAGCTGCCCCGAGCGGAGAGCCCCGCTCGTAGATCCAGTCGACCAGCCAGCGAGAAATGAGCTTGGCGCCGGCGGGCGCGTAATGGACACCGTCCTCCATGCGCACGCGGACAAACCGGCCTTCCGAGTTTCTGATGAAGGTGACGTACTCCCCTTCGCGCGCCACCAGCATCTCGACATCGAGGTATTCGACGCCGGCCACCTCCTTCGCGGCTTGGGCGAAAATGAAGTTGAGGTGGCGCGCCCTCTCGGAAAAAGAGGCATTGCGCATGGGCGGAAGGCCGAGCCACAGCACTCGGGCGCCGCGCGCTGTCAGTGCCTGCATCATCGCCTTCACCCGCCCGGCGTACGCGCTACGCCAGCCGGCGTGCCCGAACTCGATCAGTCGATCCCCCTCGCGAATGTTGGTGGCGTCATTGGCCCCGAGCGAACAGATGACCAGCGCAGGCTTTTCCCTTTCGAGCAATGGAGGAAGCACCTTCATCCAATCGAAGACGTCCGGACGAGTGAGACCAGTCGCGGTTTGGACGGCGCGAACCAGGCGCGGCTTGGGGTCGCGAGCAAGGCTCAGCGCGATAGCCGAGCTGAGGCTGCCGGCCATCATCGAGTCGCCGAGCAGCAGCACCGCCGCTCCGGTCGCCTCCGTTTCGGTGGTGGGCTCGCTCGGCGAGGCTTCGTCGCTCGGTTCGAGGCCCTCCTTCTCATCAATCCGCACAGGCTCGGGTGCTGAGTAGCTCAATGGCTTGGAATCGCGCCATCCGCCAGCAAGTAGAGGGTCCGCTTCGGCGCCGAGCCGTTGGGCGAGCCTATCGCCCAACTGCATGGTCACTTCCCGCGGGCGGGTGAAGCCCAGGGATTTGAGAAGCTCATTCGCGGTCCGCAACACGGAGACGGCAGAAGCTTGGGCCGCGCTGACCTCCATTCGCTGAGCCCAAGTCAGAAGCCCCTCGGACTCGAGCAAGAAGAGGCAAACCACCACCGTGCCCAGCAGCAGAGCGAGATCCGGCAAGGTGTACAGCCGCGCCTCCTTGGCGCGCGGCGGCGCCATCCACGGTTTTTCTGGGTGACGTTCAGTGCGCCTCGAAGAGATCATCGGCGGCTCAAAACTGGAAATAGATGAACGGCGCCACTCCCTGCGGCCCAAGCGCTTCGATCAGCAGAAGGGCCGTGGCGAAGGCGAGCCCCTGCAAAATAAGCGGCAGCTCCGAGAAGCGGCAGCGCAACCTCGCGCGCAGAATCGGCGGGCAGATCTGGGTGAGCAGGCCAACGGCGAGGGCAAACAGCACAACCGCGCTCATCGGGGCCATGCCCCTCCAGCGCCCGAGCGCTTTGAGGAGCTCCCAAATGGCATCGGTCGAGGGGGCGCGAAAGAAAACCCAACCGACGCAGACGAAATGAAAGGTCAACAAACGCGAAATCCACCTCCACTGCGCGCTCGCGCGTAGCAGCCGTGGAAAGGCGGCGCTCGAGGCCGCCCACCATCGATGCAGCACCAGACCTACGGCGTGGAAGCCTCCCCACAGAACGAAGGTCCAAGCCGCCCCGTGCCACAAACCGCCGAGGAGCATCGTCAACCCAAGGTTCGCCGCCGTCCGTCTCGGGCCCCGACGCGAGCCCCCGAGCGGAATGAAGAGGTAATCTCGAAGCCAGCTTGAAAGCGAAATGTGCCAGCGGTGCCAAAACTCCCTGGGGCTGGTTGCCAGGTAAGGCGCGTCGAAATTAGCGGGCATTCGATAGCCAAGGAGGAGAGCCGAGCCCATGGCAATGTCGCTGTACCCGGAAAAGTCGCAGTAGATCTGCGCGGCGTAACCGTAGATGGCGAGGAGCGCCTCGACGCTCGAGCGCTCGCCGAAGGAGTCGAACACCGGGTCCACCAGTCGCGCAGCAATGACTGTGGCGATGAGAACCTTCTTGACGAGACCGATGGTGATCAACTCCAAGGCGGCTGCCGCATCGATCGCGTCGGGGTTGGGAGGCGCGGCGATCTGCGGAAGAAAGCTGTGGGCGCGCAGAATGGGCCCCGCGATGAGTTGGGGAAAAAATGCCACGTAAAGAAGCCCGTCCAGTACGTTGACCGAGACCGGAATCTGCCCTCGGAATGCGTCCACCATCAGCGAGATCGCGTGGAAGACGAAAAACGAGATCCCGACCGGAAGGACTATTTCCGGAAGGCGAACGGCGCTCGGATCCCGTCCGAGGAGCTCCAGCAGGTTGAAAGCGGTGCTGGCGAAAAATCCGAGGTACTTGAAGGCGACCAGCGTTGCCAACGCCAGCGCAATCCCCGCTGCCAACAAAGCCTTCCTCGCCCGAGCATTGCGCTCGAGCTGCAGGGAGCGGCCCACCGCCACGGCGAGCATCGAAATGCCGATGAGCAATGGAAGGAAGCGCCAGTCCCAAAACCCGTAGAACGCGTAGCTGGCGAGGAGCAGAAGCACTTTGTGCGCGCGCGGCTGGCGCCGCAGGCTCCAGGCCAACGCAAAGACGAGCAGAAAAAAGATGCCGTATTCAACGGTGGGGAAGAGCAACGGCCGTTCCCTCGTGCGAACGGCGCGGGGAAAACCGCGGCGCCTGGCACACGCACGAGGTTAGACGAGGGCCGAAAAATCCAAAACGAGCCGATCCAACGACAACGTGAGCTTTGGAAGGGGGCTGTGCGCCGGTCCGCCGAGAATCCGCAGCGCTCGGGGCAATTGCCTTCACGCGGACCCGTAGCGTGACAAATAAGCGCACGCACGGAGAAAAACGTGGAAACCTTCAATCGCTCGCTAAAGGAAAAACTGCTCGCCGCGATTGGAACTATCGGGTTTCCGACCTTGATCGTCGCGGGCTATTTGGCCTTGGTTGGTCTTGGGGTGTTGGGATTCATCCGCCGAAGCGATGCTGCCGCCCCGCCAGCACGCGATTCTTCAGCAGCCCTGATGTGCCGCTGCCTTTCACCGCGACCTCCGCCTCCTCCCAGAAGCACGCTGCGCCCCGCTACCCCCCGCGTGGGAGACATACCCGCGTTGGACCGGCTCTAATTCGCAGGGTGCGGCGGGCACGCCCAGCAGCTTCGACCGCACGAAGCTTCGCTACTTCTTCTTGGACATCTCGGCGATGAAGGCCTTCTTCGCTTTCTCCATCTCTTCTGGAGTCATGTCCTTGACGTGCTGTCCCAACGACCACTCGTTGCCCCACCTATCGGCGACCGTGCCCATCCGATCCCCCCAGAACATGTCGGCGAGCGGCATCAGCACCTTTAACCCGGCGCTGGTCGCCCTCTTGAAGGCATTGTCGACGCCGTCGACGTACAGCCACAGCTTCGTGGGACGAGCGCCGGTTCCCATCCCCGGGATTTCATCGCTCAGGAAGAGCGGCGAATCGCCGATTCGTAGCATCGCATGCCAGATCAGCTTGCCGGACGGATCCGGCACGCGAGACATCTCCTCAGCACCGAATGCCTTCTTGTACAGCTCAATCGCCTCAGCGCACCCCTTGATGGTCAACGCCGGCGTGACGGTGTGCATCCCTTGTGGAACTGCTGAAACTGTCGCCATGCACGTCTCCTTTCAGTGAGCTTTGCTCTCAATGAATCGCGTAGATAACTTGGAGTTGCGCGGTAAATTCCAGCTCCCCCTGCTCGACTGGCACGCGACCGGCCGCGCTCGCAGCCATCGGGCGGTCCATCATCATCGGCCTGGGCTCGCCAATCACCTCGCTGATCTGTAGCACCTCCCCCAATTTCACGCCCGCCGCCTTGGCCATCTCCTCTGCTTTCGAGCGGGCGGCTGCGATGGCTGCGGCGCTCGCCCGAGCGCGAATCGGAGTGGGATCGTCGGCCTCGAAGACAAGACCTTGGAGCGTGTTGGCGCCCTGCTTGATCGCCCGGTCCAGGGTCGCGCCGACCTTCTTGAGATCGCGCAGCTTGACGCGCACCTGATTTACGATGCGAAAGCTGGTGATCTCGCCCGGGCCGGTGTCGCGATTGTATTTCCGCTCCGGAGAGACGCTGTAGCCCACCGTTTGGATGTCCTTGTCCGCGATGCCGCTGGCCTTGAGCGCCTTCAGCAGGGCGTCCATCTTCGCGTTGTTTAGACCGCTGGCCTCTTCAAGGCTCTTGCCGACGACCTCGACGCCGATTGTCGCCAGCGCCGTGTCTGGCTTGGCCGTCGCGCGGCCCTGACCGATGACGATGATCGAGTGCATAGTGAACCGAGCCGCTGGAGCCGAAGCTCCAGCGTCCCCTTCGGTGGCGGCCGCCACGCGGCCGTTCGACAGCAGACCGACCGCAGCCGCAGCGGTTACCAACGTTGCCATCATTGATCGAAACCGGTCTAGGCCCCGAGAGCCTTGGCAGCGGCCTGAAACTCTTCGGGCCTGACCCAGATAATGACTCCGAACCCCTTGTCGGCGGCGCAACCGCTCGCCGCCCGAACGTTTATCTTCGCGTCGGCCAGCTTTTTCAAAATCTCTGCCGCTGCGCCCACCCGATCAGCCCCCTGCACGTACAACGCTTGCTTCTTCGCGGAGAGGGTAATTCCCGCGGCTTTCGCCGCCTTGATGAAAATCTCCGAGCTCTCCGGCACGAAGTCAATCTGCGCCTTGTTGGCCACCCCCGGGAAAGCATTGAAGGAGAGCAAGTTCACCCCCGCCTCCTTCAGCTTCTGGAAGATGCGGGCACCCTCACCGGGTTGATCTGCAACTTCGGCGTAGAAGTAATCGACGCGACGCGCTTTATCGGCCATCTCTTTGCCTCCCGATGAAAAAGTCGAGTGAGGCTAGACCAACCCTCAAGGGTCAACAAGCTTGAACCGCATTCGTCCGGAGAGCGCTTCCGGACCGTGTCATGGACGGGCCGGCTGGCCGGCGGGTCCATCTTTCCGCATATGCACAGTGGAATTGTGCATCCGCAATATTGACCGGGGCTCCGGCTTGCAGCAAGAAAGAGCCATGATCGTGAAGAAGTACGGCAATCGGCGGCTCTACGACACTTCCGATAGCCGCTACATCACCCTCGAGGAGCTGGCGGAGAAAATCCGCCAGGGCGAAGAGGTTCGCGTGGTGGACGCGAAGAGCAACGAGGACTTGACCGCCGGGACGCTGACCCAGATCCTCGTCGAGGGGCGCGGCGCGGCGCGGCTTCTTCCCGTTCCGCTCCTGATCCAGCTGGTACGGCTCGGAGACGACGCTCTGGCCGAGTTTCTGGGGCAGTATGTTCGCTGGGCGCTCGAGATCTACGTGAACGCAAAACAGAGCTCGCGCCAGTTCGCCCCCTACAACCCTTTGGCCGGAGCCCCTTTTGGCGCCGCGGACGCGTTCATGCGCCTGTTCGGCGTCGCGCGGCCAGAGCCTCCGCCCCCTTCTCCGGCCGGGAGCGAGGTCGCCGAGCTGCGCCGCGAGTTAGAGGAACTGAAGAGAACGGTTAAAAAGAAGCGCAGCTGAAATGGTGCGCCGCACAAAAATGCGCTTGACATGCCTGGCTCCAGGGCTATTCTTAAGCGCATGAAACGGACGCATCCAGCTCGGTTTCCAAGCAAGAAAGGGACGGTCATGGTGGAATCTCAGTTTGCTTCGCAGTCGCAGCAATTCTCGCAGTTCTGGCAGAAGGCGGTGTCGGATCAGTTGGAGTTCATCGAGTCCTTCTATGAGCAGCTGGGCAAGGTCCAGAGCAACGGGCTGGCTCAGGTGAACACCAACATCGATGAGGCTACCCGGCTGGCCAAGCAGTCGATCTCGCAGGCCGAGCAGCTGGTCGCCCAGTGGCGCAAGCTGGTCCTGGAGACCGCGCGCCGAGCGCACGAGGCCATTGCTCCGACCAAGGCGTAAGCAGTTGATTGAGCAGTGACTTGAGGCGGGCGCTGGAAGGTGCCCGCCTTCTTTTTTGGCGGTCAGGGCTCTGTGCGGCGCTCGACAAGCCTCCCGGGAATCTCGTATAGCGTCACCGACCGCGCCGAGTGCTCCGGGCCGGTTGAGCTGCCAAACGGCTCGCACAAGGAGGAGAGGTCATGGGTCGGCTGGACGGCAAAGTCGCGTTGGTGACGGGAGCGTCGCGTGGAATTGGGCGCGCAATCGCGCTGCAGCTCGCCCGCGAGGGGGCGCGGCTCGCGGTCAACTATCGATCGGGTGAAACGGAAGCTCACGCGCTGGCCAGCGAAATCGCGCAGTCCGGCAGTCAGTGTCTGGTCTATCGCGCCGACGTCAGCGACGGACAGCAAGCGCGCGAGCTGATCGGCAAGGTGCTCCGCGACTGCGGCCGGCTGGATGTGCTCGTCAACAATGCCGGCATCACCAGGGACAAATCACTGAGGAAGCTCACCGATGACGAGTGGGCTGAAGTTTTGAACACCAATTTGAACAGCGTCTTTTTCTGCACTACCGCGGCCATCAAGTCGATGATTGATCAGCAGTATGGGCGGATCATCAACATCAGCTCGTTCGTCGGCCAAGCGGGGAACTTCGGGCAGGCCAACTATGCCGCCAGCAAAGGGGCGATCATCGCTTTCACCAAGACGGCGGCGACCGAGCTTGCCAAGTACAACATCACCGTCAACGCGATCGCCCCGGGCTTTACCTTGACCGATATGCTGGCCAAGGTGCCGGCGAACGTGCAGGAGCAGATCAAGGCCAGAATTCCGATGGGGCGCTTCGGACGCCCCGAGGAGATCGCCCAGGCGGTCGCCTTCCTCGCGGCCGAGGGCGATTACATCACCGGGCAGCAGATCAACATCAACGGCGGCGTCTACATGTGACGTTTTCGACCCGTGTTCTGGTCCCCTCAACAACTGCTCGACAAGGTCGACCCCGTCTTCTTCGGCAGATCTCTGTTTGCCACGGCGATCGGGTTGGCTCGCCACCCCTGGTCAGCTTTTAGCGCCTACCAACACTTCGCGCTCAATAGCCTTGGGGCGGCCCAAGCGGTCGCCGGGCGCGCGCTGGGCCAGAAGGTAGCCGGGCCGGTGGCCCCCAGCCCGAAAGACCGGCGCTTCACCGATCCCGCCTGGGAGGACAACGCGCTTTTCTTTGCGCTGCAGCAATCGCACCTGATTCGGGAGCAGTTAGCCAGTGAGCTGGTTGAGGCGGCGGGCCTGGACCGACCGACCGCACAGAAGGCTCGCTTCGTGATGCAGCTTTTGAACGACTCGCTTGCTCCCACCAACTACCTGGTCACCAACCCGGCGGCGATGCGGCGCGCCTTTGAAACCGGTGGAATGAGCGTGCTTCACGGGATTCGCAACTTCGCCAAGGACCTCCGTCAGCGCCGCGGATGGCCCAAGCAGGTGGACACCTCTCAGTTCGAAGTCGGCAAAACCTTGGCGGTCACCCCGGGGAAGGTCGTCTACCGAAATGATCTCTTCGAGCTGATCCAGTACTTGCCCCAGACACCCACCACCTTCCAAGTGCCGCTGCTCTGCAGCCCGCCGTGGATCAACAAATACTACATCATGGATCTCGCGCCGGGCCGCAGCTTCATCGAGTGGGCCATCCAGCACGGGCACGCCACCTTCGCGATCAGCTACAAAAACCCGGACGCCTCGATGCGAGACGTCTCCTTCGATGACTACCTCATTCGAGGCCTCTACGAGGCGACCCGCGTGGTCCGCGAAGTGACCGGCCAGGCGAAGATCAACATCGTCGGCCTGTGCCTCGGCGGCACGCTCACCTCCATGCTGATGGCCTACCTTGCTGAGCTTGGGCAGGACTGGGTCAACTGCGTGACGCTGCTCAATACGCTGGTGGATTTCAGCGAACCGGGGCCGATCGGCGCCTTTGTCGATCCGCGGTCCGTCGAGGTTCTCGCCCGCAAGGTCGAACAGCGCGGCTACGTCGGAGCGGATCAGATGGCCAACACCTTCAGCTTGCTGCGCGCCAACGATCTCGTCTTCAACTACATCGTCAAGAATTGGCTGATGGGCGAGGAGCCGCCCGCCTTCGACCTGCTCGCCTGGAATGCCGACAGCACGCGCCTGCCGGCCAAGATGTACAACTCCTACCTGCGAGGCTGCTACCTGGAAAATCAGCTTGCCCGCGGGGAGACGGTGATTGGCGGCAAGCAGCTGCGACTGTCGCGCGCCAAGCAGGACGCGTTCATTCTCGCCGCGGTCGAGGACCACATCGCTCCCTGGCGGGCGTCGTTCAAGACGACACAGCTTTGGGGTGGACAGGTTCACTTCGTACTGACCAGCTCCGGACACATCGCCGGCATCGTCAACCCGCCGAGCAAGAGCGCGGCTTATTGGACCAACGACAAGCTCGTCGCCGACCCGGACGCCTGGCAGGCTGCGGCAAAGAAACACAACGAAACCTGGTGGGAGGAGTGGGCGCGCTGGATGTCCCATCGGGCCGGACCGCGAAAAGCTCCGCCGGCGATCGGAAACAAGCAGTATCCGCCTCTAGGGGACGCGCCCGGCTCGTACGTGCACCTCAAGTGATATCGACGATCCTGCCGAATAAACCGGGGCGGCCCGCCGGAAAGGCGCGTCGCGCTCTCGATGCGGTAAGCTCGCCCGCGCCAAACATGACCGAACCTGTGCGACGCAACAATTTTTTGAGCGAGATCATCGAAGAGGACCTCGCCGCGCACCGGACTGGCGGGCGGGTGCTGACGCGCTTCCCACCGGAGCCGAATGGATTTCTCCACATCGGGCACGCGAAATCGATCGTCCTGAATTTCGGCTTGGCCCGCCAGTACGGCGGCCGAGCACACCTTCGCTTCGACGACACCAATCCCACCACCGAGGATCCTCTCTACGTCGCGGCGATCCAGGACGACGTGCGCTGGTTGGGTTACGACTGGGGAGATCACCTTTACTACGCCTCGGACTACTTCGAGCAGATGTACCAGTGCGCTCAGCGGCTGATTCGAGAGGGCAAGGCGTACGTCGACAACCAGAGCATCGACGCGATTCGGGAAGGCCGCGGTAGCTTCGAGCGGCCGGGGACCAACAGCCCCTATCGAAATCGAACCCCGGAAGAGAATTTGGATCTCTTCAGCCGGATGCGCGCTGGAGAGTTTGCCGACGGTGCCTGCGTCCTGCGCGCCAAGATCGACATGGGCCACGCGAACGTGCTGATGCGCGATCCGCTGCTCTACCGGATCCGCCACGCCGAGCACCATCGCACCGGAAACCGTTGGCCCATCTACCCGATGTACGACTATGCGCATCCGCTGGAAGACGCCTTCGAAGGAATCACCCACTCGTTCTGCACGCTCGAGTTCGAGTCGAATCGCGAGCTCTACGACTGGGTGCTCGACAATTTGGCGCCCTGGGATCCCCGTCCCCATCAGTACGAATTCGCGCGGCTTGCCCTCGGCTACACCGTCCTGTCCAAGCGAAAGCTCCTCCAGCTGGTGACCGACAAGCTCGTCGCCGGCTGGGATGATCCGCGAATGCCGACCATTGCCGGCATGCGGCGGCGCGGCGTCACCCCCGAGGCGATACGCAACTTCGCCGAGCTCATCGGCGTGGCGAAAAACAACAGCGTGGTAGACATCGGCAAGCTGGAGTTCGCCATCCGCAGCGATCTGGAAAATCGCGCGCCGCGGGCGATGGCGGTGCTCGATCCACTGCCGCTGACGATCACCAATTGGCCCAAAGGCGCGACCGAGAACCTTTCCCTTCCCTGGTGGCCCGACGAGCCCGATCGCGGCGGCTCCCGTCCGGTTCCCTTCAGTGGGCAGCTCTTCGTCGAGCGGGAAGACTTTTCCGATCATCCGCCGAAAGGCTGGAAGCGCCTGTCGCCCGGAGCACGGGTGCGGCTGATCGGTGCTTTC
>Ga0126379_10000604_pt1 | contig 20096 bp, 14 predicted proteins | sample PanSoiMetPlot_24_FD_92640 | JGI IMG/M metagenome (GOLD analysis project Ga0126379, IMG submission 92640) | Tropical forest soil microbial communities from Panama - MetaG Plot_24 | ecosystem: Environmental > Terrestrial > Soil > Tropical forest > Bulk soil | place: Panama | collected 2016-02-17
GCTGCAGGTTGCGGCGGGATCGTAAAGCAGAGCTTTTGAGAGATAGACAATCAGACCTGAAGCGTCAACCCTATCTACCTCAGTAACTCTTGCGGTTCAAAGACTTAGAACCGGACGTGGAGAATTGCCGCGACGAGCCAAACGCGTTAGCTTAAATGTTTTGCTGGACACAGGAGCCTCGCGATGCTGCGTCAGGCCTTAGCCGACCGGCTAAAGGAAGCGATGAAGGCGAGGGATGTCCGCAGGATTTCGACCGTGCGCTTAATCATGGCCGGGCTCAAAGAACGGGATATTGCGGCTCGGACGGAAGGCAAACCCGAGGGTCTCTCCGAAGTCGAAATTCACCGAATGTTACAGACGATGATAAAGCAGCGCCGCGAATCGATCGCACTTTACGAACAAGGAAACCGCACGGATCTGGCGCAAAAGGAACGTGAGGAAATCGCCATAATCGAGGGCTTTCTCCCCCGCCAACTCGACCCAGCCGAAATCCAAGCTGCCGCAACGGCAGCCATCGCAGAAACCGGCGCGGCGAGCGCGAGGGACCTCGGCAAAGTCATGGCGGTGCTCCGCGAACGTCATGCGGGCGTCATCGATCTCAGCCAAGCCAGCTCGATCGTCAAGCGGCTTTTGGGATGACACATTCCGGCCTCCCTCCCCTCCGGCGCACGGGGAGAGAACCATAATGGCTTTCCCACCGGGTTTTCTCGACGAGCTGCGCAGCCGGATCTCGCTCTCGGGCCTGGTCGGCCGCAGAGTGACGCTGGTCCGCCGCGGGCGTGAATTTGCCGGGCTATGCCCATTTCATCACGAGAAGACGCCGTCCTTCTACGTCGTCGAGGACAAATCCTTCTTCCATTGCTTCGGTTGCGGGGCGCATGGCGACGTCGTCGGTTTCGCTATGCGTGCCGACAATCTCGATTTCCTCGAGGCGGTCGAAAAGCTGGCGGGCGAGGCCGGATTGGCCGTGCCGCAGCCGAGCCCTCAGGAGCGAGCGCGGGCGCAGCGGCAAAAGACACTGCTAGAGGCGACGGAAGCCGCGGCCGCCTTTTACGAGGCGAGTCTGTGGGCGCCCGCCGGCAATCGTGCACGCGAATACCTGCATGCGCGCGGGCTCGATCCGAACACGATCCGCCGCTTCCGATTGGGCTGGGCGCCCGACGACCGGCAGGCGGTAAGGCGCGCCCTCGCCGCAGACTTCCCGGACGCGCTGCTGATCGAGGCCGGCCTCATGCGCCAACCCGAAGAGGGTGAGCCGTTCGACTATTTTCGCGGCCGTGTGATGTTCCCGATCGGTGATCGCGCCGGCCGGGTTATCGCCTTCGGTGGCCGGGTGCTCCCCGGATCAAGCCCGGGGACCTCGGGGCAACCGAAATATCTAAATTCACCGGATAGTCCCCTCTTCGAAAAGGGCCGGGTGCTCTACGGCTGGTCCGCAGCGCGGGCGGGTAGAGCCCGGGAGGTCGAAACTGGCGGGCCCGAGGTAATCGTTACCGAGGGTTATATGGACGTGATCGCGTTGCACCGCGCGGGTTTCGCTGCCGCGGTGGCGCCGCTCGGAACTGCGCTCACAGAATTTCAGCTGCGTGAGCTTTGGCGGCTCGCGCCCGAGCCGATCCTCTGCTTCGATGGCGACGCGGCGGGACAGCGTGCGGCGGCACGCGCCCTCCGCCGGGCGCTGCCCTTGCTGCGCCCAGGGCAAAGTTTGCGCTTTGCGACTTTGCCGTCCGGCGAAGATCCGGATTCGATTATCCGCACCGGAGGACGTCCGGCCATCGAGCAGATTCTCGCCGCGGCACGGCCGTTATCGGGCATGCTCTGGCAACTGGAGGCCGGCGGCAAGCGGTTGGACACGCCCGAGAGCCGTGCCGATCTCGAGCGCCGGCTGCTGGAAGATGTCGGTGTGATCGCAGATCGGACGGTCCGGGCTGAATATCACCGGTTTTTCCGAGATCTGCTGTTCCAGCTGGGGCGATCGGGCCCGAAGGCCTCGAGGATTGCCGTCCGCGCTCGGCCGGCTTTCGTCCGCGACGGGCCGGAGGCGCCGCCGCGCGATCGCGGGCGGATCCAGCGGGAGAATTTATTTCGCATCCTCCTCAATTTTCCATGGTTGATTGGCGAGGTTGCGGAGGAGCTAGGGGCAATTGAGCTGCCCGAGCCGGAGCTTGATGGGCTTCGGCGCGAAATTTTAGACGTCGAGGCCCAGTCGCTGGGGCTTGACGCTCAAGCGCTCCGGCAACACCTTGTGCAAAACGGGCTTGCAGCGACCGTGGACGGTTTATTATTGCCTTCGGTCGACACAATCTTCCTGGCTCGGTGCGCCGACCCGAGTTCCACCCGCAAGGAATGGGTTCGTGTGACCAGGATGCTGACGGGAGGCGAACGCTGCGCTTTGGCCGAAGCCGCGAACGACTTGATCAGCGGTATCTCGTCGGAGAGCTGGGAGCGATTTCTCGCGGCCAGGGAACGGACATTGCGCGAGGATCCTGGCGGGGACGGCCAGACGTGACGGGTCGCAACTTTGGCTTGAGATCCTCGGCAGCCGGTCATCGGGCACGCTCCGGCTCGGATCGAAGCGGGCGAATGCGGTAGTCGATTAGGGACGATGGAATGGCGAGCAAAGCGGCAAATACGGCTGAAGTGACAGAAACCCGCGAAGAGGCGGCAGAGGCCCCATTGCTCGACAGTGTAGCGGCCGCAATCAAACGAATGCTGGCTCGCGGCAAGGAACGGGGTTATCTGACGTACGACGAGCTGAACGCCGCATTGCCGCCCGATCAGGTGTCTTCGGAGCAGATCGAGGACACGATGACAATGCTCTCCGAGCTCGGGATCAATGTCATCGAGAACGAGGAGAGCGAGGAACCGGCCGCCGCCGAAGCCGACGACGCTGACGGCGAAGTTCGCGGCAATCTAGATGACGACGATGTCGGCCGCACAGATGATCCTGTTCGCATGTACTTGCGCGAGATGGGATCGGTCGAATTGCTTTCCCGCGAAGGCGAGATTGCGATCGCCAAGCGGATCGAAGCGGGCCGCGAGATGATGATCGGCGGCATATGCGAGAACCCGATGACGATCCGGGCGATCATCGGTTGGCGCGATGCCTTGAACGAAGGAAAGATGCTGCTGCGTGACATTATCGACCTCGACGCCACCTACGGCAGCGGCGCCTTCGAGCTCGTCCCGGCCGAGGTCGTAGCAGACGCGACCATCAAGACCGCAATGCCGGGCCAACCGGCAGCCGAGGCCGAAACCGGCACCGAGGCGGCTGATGGCATCAGCGGCGAGGCGGATCCCGAACCGGGAAACGGTGAGGATATTGCGGGCGAACTCGCCGAGATCGAGAACGAGCTTGCCGCCGAGGAAGCCGAGGGCGAGGAGAGCTCGATCTCGCTGGCCGCTATGGAAGCTCAACTGAAGCCGAGCGTGCTCGCCATCTTCGATTCGATCGCCGAGATTTATAAAAGGCTGCACCGCCTTCAGGATCAACGAATCAATGCGTTGCAAAAAGGCGAGTCGCTGGCGCGTGTAACCGAGCGGCGCTACGAGAAACTCAAGGCCGAGATCATCGAGAACGTCAAACGGGTGCGGCTCAACAACATCCGGATCGAGCATCTCGTCGAGCAGCTCTATGAAGTCAACCGTAGGCTGGTCGCGGATGAAGGGCGGCTTTTGCGGCTGTCGGAAAGTGCCGGCGTCAAGCGATCGGAGTTTCTGCAAGAATATTACGGCAACGAGCTCGCCGGAGACTGGCTCCAACGTGTGGAAAGCCTGCCGAGCCGTGGCTGGGCGAGGCTGATCGAGCGGCATGGGGCGGACGTGGTAAAGCTGCGCGCCAACATTGCGCGGGTCGCCGCCGAGAGCAAGCTGCCGATCAGCGAGTTCCGCCGCATCGTTCAGACCGTGCAGCGCGGCGAGCGCGAGGCCAGCCGGGCGAAAAAGGAAATGGTCGAGGCCAATCTGCGCCTCGTCATCTCGATCGCCAAGAAATACACGAACCGTGGGCTGCAATTCCTGGACTTGATCCAAGAAGGCAATATCGGCCTGATGAAGGCGGTCGACAAATTCGAATACCGCCGCGGCTATAAGTTCTCAACCTATGCGACCTGGTGGATCCGCCAGGCGATCACGCGCTCGATCGCCGATCAGGCGCGCACGATCCGCATCCCCGTGCACATGATCGAGACGATCAACAAGCTCGTGCGCACCTCGCGCCAGATGCTGCACGAGATTGGCCGCGAGCCGACGCCGGAGGAGCTCGCCGACAAGCTGATGATGCCGCTCGAAAAGGTACGCAAGGTCCTAAAGATCGCCAAGGAGCCGATCAGCCTCGAGACGCCGATCGGCGATGAGGAGGATTCGCATCTCGGCGATTTCATCGAGGACAAGAACGCGGTACTGCCGCTCGATGCAGCGATCCAGGCCAATCTGCGCGAGACGACGACCCGCGTGCTCGCCTCGCTCACAGCGCGCGAGGAGCGCGTGCTGCGCATGCGCTTCGGCATCGGCATGAACACCGACCACACCCTGGAGGAAGTTGGCCAGCAATTCTCGGTCACCCGCGAGCGCATCCGTCAGATCGAGGCGAAAGCGCTGCGCAAGCTCAAACATCCGAGCCGCTCGCGCAAATTGCGCAGCTTCCTCGATACGTGAAGCGCGCCGGATCGTCTGCGTGTGGTGGGGGCCCGTAGTTCAGCTGGTTAGAACACGCCGCTCATAACGGTGGAGTCGCAGGTTCGAATCCTGCCGGGCCTACCGCGCGGGCAATTGCCTCGGATTCGACTGGGTACTATTCGTCGGCCAGCGGCACAGGTTCGGCCGGTTCGACAACATTGGTGTGAGCGGCAGTTGGCTCCGGGGTTTCGCCGGTTTCGACCGCCTCTGCGGGGGTTTTGCCGGGACCGGTAGCCAGGTCGTTTTGCCAGTTGCGGCGGCGCAGCGCAAAAAGCCAGCCGAGCCCGGTTGCGATCAGCGCCAGCGGGATCGCATACGCCCGCAGCTGATCGCGAAACGAATCGGATCGCAGTTCGAGCGAGCCCCGCAACATCTCCGCGCTATTTTCGATAACCCGCCGGGGCGCCAGTTGGTGCTCGAGTGCCTCGATCGCCGCGCTCAACCGCACCCGCGTGCGAGCAATCTCCTCCTCGATTTGCCCCAGCGGCTTATTCCTGTCATAGGGGCCGCGATCGCCTTCGTCCGCCCGCACAGCCGGACCCGGGCGCGTTGCGATCGCGTCTGCTTGTTCATCCATCTGGCCTGTCTCCAATCGGGCGAGCGCTGTGGATAAAACCGAGTGCAGATATTAACGCCGCTCAACCTATCCTGTTCCGGGTTCGATCCTTCCGCCGTCAGGACACTTGCGCGATCTCGCGGACTCGCGTCGACCGCGCGGCCGCGAGATGGTCTTTGGCGAGCACGGTATAGACCGCCGGCAGGACGAAGAGCGTGAACAACGTGCCGACCGACATGCCGGCGACGACCACGACGCCGATCGAGAACCGGCTCGCTGCACCCGCGCCGGCGGCCATCAGCAGCGGCACGAGCCCGACCACCATCGCCGCCGTCGTCATCAGGATCGGCCGCAGCCGCACCCGCGCGGCCTGCTCGATCGCGCGTCGGCCATCGAGCTTGTCACGCACTTGCAGCACATTGGCAAATTCCACCATCAGGATGCCGTGCTTGCTGATGAGGCCGATCAGGGTAACGAGCCCGACCTGAGTGTAGATGTTCATTGTCGCCAGCCCGAAGAACAGCGGCATCAACGCGCCGCATATCGACATCGGGACACTGACGAGGATCACCAGCGGGTCCCGCAGGCTCTCGAACTGCGCCGCCAGCACGAGAAAGATGACGATCAGCGCGAAGATGAAAGTGATCGTCAGCTGGTTTCCTTCACGCACATATTGCCGCGTGTCGGAGAGGTAATCGTGGTTGAAACTGGCCGGCAGCCCCCTGGTTTGCTGCTCGAGGAAATCGACTGCTTGTCCCATCGTCACTCCAGGCATTGGCACGGCCTGGAACGTGGCGGAGTTCAGCTGGTTGTATTGGGTCAGCGCATTGGGCTCGGTATCGATCTCGAGCGTCACCAGATTGGATAGCGGCACCGGCTGACCCGATGACGTCGTAACGTAGTACTGCGTCAATGTCTCCGGGGTCAGCCGGTCGATCCGCGGCACCTGCGGTTTGACCTCGTAGGAGCGGCCGCCGAGATTGAAGCGGTTGACATAGTTTTCGCCGACCAGCAACGCCAAGGTGTCGCCAATCGACTGCATCGTCAACCCGAGCTCATTGACTTTCGAGCGGTCGACCTTGATCTGGATCGTCGGCTGGTTGAAATCGAGATCGCTGTCGATGACCATGAACAGGCCGCTCTTGCGGGCCGCCTGTTTGATCTTCTCCATTGTCAGATAGATGTCTTTATACGAGATGGTGGAATAAAGCACCATCTGCACGGGCAGACCGCCAATCGACCCCGGCAATGGCGGCAAAGAGAAAACAAAGGCATTCATTCCCTCGACAGCAGACGCCTTTTGCTGCATCAGCGGCTTCAGCTGCTGCGCCGAGCGTTGCCGCTCACCCCACGGTTGGAGGATCGCGCCGGCGATACCTTGGTTTGGCCCGTTTCTGCCGTTGACGACGAAGCGCAGCTCGGTCTCGGGAAATGAGGCGAAAGCCTGGTCGAGCTTGTCGGTATAGGCCTCCTGGTAATCGAGATTGGAATATTGCGGCGCCTTCGTCAGGGCGAAGAGGACGCCCTGATCTTCTTCAGGGGCCAGTTCCGCCTTCGTATGCAAGTACATGAAGGCGAGGCTGGCGAACACCGCCGCCGCGAACAGCGCGGTCACCGGACGATAGTCGAGCGATCGTTCCAGCTTGCGCCCGTACCACTCGGCCAGGCGCGAAAAGACGCGGTCGACTAAGCGCACAAAACGGCCGTGCAGCATCTCGCGCGACAACAGCAACGAGCACATCGTCGGCGACAACGTCACCGCGACGACGCCGGAAAGGATCACTGCGCCGGCCAAAGTGAACGCGAATTCGCGGAACAATGCGCCGGTGACGCCGCCGAGAAAGCCGATCGGCGCATATACGGCGGCCAAGGTCAGCGTCATCGAGATCACCGGTGCGGCGATCTCGCGGGCGCCGATCAGCGCCGCTTGCGCCGGGGTGCGACCCTGCTCGATATGGCGGTAGACATTTTCGAGCACGACGATCGCATCGTCGACGACGAGTCCGATCGCCAGCACCATAGCGAGCAGCGTCAGCAAATTGAGGCTGAACCCCAGCGCCGCCATGATGATCCCAGAGCCAATCAGCGACAGTGGGATCGTCACGACCGGGATCAGCACCGAGCGCAGGCTGCCGAGGAAGAGAAAGATCACGCCGACAACGATAACGACTGCCATAATGAGGGTCGACCTGACCTCGTCGATTGAGGCGCGAATGAATTTGGTCGAATCGTAGGCGACCTGCATTTTGACCGAGGGCGGCAGGCTGCGCTCGATCTCTGGCAGCAGCGCGCGGACACCTTCGACGAGCGACAACGGGTTGCCGGTCGGGGTGGCCTGAACGCCGATAAACACGGCGTGCTGCCCGTTCATTTCGACGCTTGAGGTCCAGCTCGCGGCATTGAGATCGACGGTGGCGATGTCTTCCATCCGCACCACCGCGCCGTCCTTTGCTTTGACGACCATCTTGTTGAATTGCTGGACGTTGGCGAGGTCGGTATCGGCATTGACGTTGGTAATCGTGAAATAGCCTTTGGCCTGCCCCGGAGCCGATTGGTAATTATTTGCGCGGATCGCCGCCGCGACGTCGCTCGCCGAGATCCCGCGCGCCGCCATGCGTGCGGGGTCGAGCCACAGCCGCATTGCAAAGGTCTGGCCGCCAAGAATATCGGCCGAAGCCACGCCATTGACCGTGGCGAGCAGCGGCTGCACGACGCGCGTCAAATAGTCCGAGATCGCCGCGCTCGACAATTCCGGGCTGGCAAAGCCGATATACATCACTGCCGTGGTCTGACCGGTCGATTTCGTGATGAACGGGTCGTAAGCTTCCTTGGGCAGCAGATATTTGACCCGTTGCACCTTGGACATAATGTCGGTCAGCGCTTGGCTGGGATCGTAGTTGAGCCGAATATAGGCGGTCACCGTGCTGGTCCCTTGGATCGACGACGCGGTGAGATAATCGATCCCCTCGGCTGTCGATACCGCCTGCGCCATTGGCGTCGTTATGAAACCCTGCATCAAATCGGGCGACGCGCCGGGATAGGTGGTCGTGACCGTGATCGTCGTATTCGACAGTTTCGGGTACTGCCGGATCGGCAGGTTCATCATCGCTCGGGCGCCGATCAGCAGGATCAGCAGGCTGACCACCAGTGCCAGCACCGGCCGGCGGATGAAGACATCGGTGAAGGACATGTTCAGTTAGGCGTGAGCGAGGTCGGGGGTTGCGGTGCGGGCTCGGCGGTTATCGCGACCTGTGCGCCGTTCTGGACCTTGATCTGACCGGCGGCGACAACCCGCTCGCCGGGCTCGAGGCCATGCAGAATGACCACTTTGCCGCCGAACCGCGCGCCCGTCTTGACCGAAGTGCGCACCGCTTTGAGGATCGGATGGCCATTGGCGTCCTTGCCGTCCTCGCGGATCGCATAGACGCTGTCGCCATAGAGCGTGTAATCGACGGCGGTCTCAGGCAGCACCATCGCATCCGGCTGCGACGGCAGCACGACGGCGGCGTTGACGAACATTCCCGGCAATAGCTCATTGTCGGGATTCTGCATTGTCGCTTGCACCGTCATCGTCCGCGTATCGGCGCTGACCTGCGGCTCGATCGTCGAAATTTTGGCAGTAAACGTTCGGCCCGGAAAGGCGTCGGCAGTGACGTTGACATGCTGCCCCACCACGACCTGCGGACGCATTTGCGATGGCAAGGTGAAGTTCACATAGAGCATTGACAGATCGGTCAGAGTGACGATCGGGGCGCCTGGCGTGAGGTATTGCCCGACCTCGATTTGGCGCATGCCGAGCTGCCCGGAGAACGGGGCCCTGATCAGCTTTTGCGCGATCAGCGCTTCGGTCTTGCTGATCATTGCCCGCGCTCGATCGAGCTCGCTCTGCTTCTGGTCGACGGTTTCACGCGCCTCGAACTGGCGCTGCGCGAGCTGGCTCGAGCGCTGCAATGTGGTCTCGGCCCAGCGCGCCTGCGCCTGGTAGCTGGCGAGATCGCCGCGCTCCGGCTCATCGTTGAGCTGCACGAGCGGATCGCCCGCCTTCACCGTCGTGCCCGGCTCGAAGAAAATCTTTGTGGCGCGCCCGCCGACCTCGGGATTGATCGTCACCTGATGCACGGCGGTGACCGAACCGATCCCCGTCGCAAAGCGCGGCACCGCCTCGGTTTTCACCTCGGCGGCGCTGATTTGCGTAGGCGGCGGCTTGTTGGTGGCGAAATAGGTGGCGATGGCCTGCTCACGGAACCGGTTGAAGCCATAAAGTCCGCCGAGCACGACCGCCAACAGCAGCCCGACAATCACCAGCCAGCGTGCCGTCCTCGTGCGGCCTACATCGCCTGGACCTCGCAGCCTGCGATCCGGCATCAGCGCTTCCGCACCGACTACGCGTTCACCGTCCATAAGCTACCCCCTACTCACCTCCACTCGGCGCGGATTGGAACGGGCACAGTGGGCCGGAAGCCAGCGCTCCGGCGATCGCCGTGTCCTTCATCCCGATGCCCCGCAGGATGAACCAGCACGCCTCCTCAACCAGCGTCGCCGGCACTCCTTCGTATGGGATCGACGCCCGGCCCGGCAAAAAAACAAAGGCCACCATTGCGACGACATGGTGACCGAACCAGAAGCGGTTTGCCGAGGCGATCGGCGCGGGCTTCAGATCGCCTGCCATCATCGCAGCTTCGAGCGAAGCCTCGAAGAGCGGGTGAACCCTTTCGAAAATCCTGTCGAACAGCTCCCGCGCATATTCCCCATCCTCTAGAAAGCTGTAGAGGACGAGACGAAGCCGGGTGTCCATCTCGTTGCGATCGACCCCGGCGCCGAGCAGAAAATATTGCACCATGAAACGGGTCATGCCGACGAGCGTGGCGGTCGACGGTTCGAGCTGCGCCAGCCGCTCGAGCGCCGGGTCCCCCTCGCAACCGAGCTGCAGGATCTCGCCGTAGAGATGCTTTTTGCTCGGAAAATGCCGGAATAAGAGGGCCTCCGAAATGCCTGCCGCCTCGGCCAATTCCCGGGTGGTCGTGCCGGCAAAACCCATTCGCGCAAAAAGCGGCACCGCCGCTGAGACGATCGCCTTGCGGCGTTCGTCGCCGTCCAATCGAATTGTCGCCATCGTGCGCGCTAAAGTAAGCGCTCACTTACTAGCAGTCAAGCGGCCTTCACTATGGGCGGCGGCTCCAGGCGAGGAAGCCGTCGTTTTTGAGGCCGGGTTTGCCGTAGGTGAGCGGCGCGCCCGCTAGGGTTTCGACGCGACCGCCGGCGGCCTCTAGGATGGCTTGGCCGGCCGCGGTGTCCCATTCCATAGTCGTGCCGAAGCGCGGATAGAGGTCGGCTTCACCGGCGGCGATGACGCCGAATTTAAGGGCACTGCCGCATTTCTTGCGCTCGCGCACCTGGTAGCCCTGGAGAAATTCGGCGAGGCGGCGGCTGTTTTCGTGCGAGCGGCTGTGAATGACGACGAGCCCGCCCGCGACCGGCGTGCGGACGCGGATCGGCTCGGCTGCACCGCCGCCGTTCTGGCGGGTCGCGGTGCCGGGCCCATGAGCCGCGTAGGTAACGCCCAGCGCCGGGCCGTGCACGACCCCGAGCACCGGGACGCCATTCTCGACGAGGGCGATATTGACGGCGAACTCGCCGTTTCGAGCGATGAACTCCTTCGTGCCGTCGAGCGGGTCGACGGCCCAGAAGCGTGCGGCCCAGGGCGGCAAACCTTCGGCTTCGACGAGCTCCTCGGAGGCGATCGGGATTTCGGGAAAGGCCTCGGTCAGCATCGCTACGATGACCCGTTCGGAGGCGAGGTCGGCTTCGGTCACCGGCGTGTTGTCGGTCTTTTGCTGAACGTCGAACGGGGTCGCATAGACCCGGAGGATCGCCTGACCGGCGGCGAGCGCCGCGCGGCACGCCCCCTCTAGCAGTTGCTCACGGGTCGCGGTCATGCCGCTTTCCGCTGCTCGGCACCGTCAATCGCGCGCCATAGCTGCTCTGGAGTGAGCGGCATGTCGAGATGCTCGATCCCGAGCTCGGCGAGCGCGTCGACGACGGCATTGACCAGAGCCGGCGGCGCGCCGATCGCGCCGGCTTCCCCGGCGCCTTTGATGCCGAGCGGGTTCGTCCGGCACGGCACGACATTGTAGGCGAATTCGATGGGCGGCAGATCGTCGGCGCGCGCCAAGCAGTAATCGGTCAGCGAGCCGGTCAGCAACTGGCCGGTTTCAGGGTCGAAAACGGTGCGCTCGAACATCGCCTGACCCACCCCCTGCGCGACGCCGCCCTGCACCTGGCCGGCGAGCAGCAGCGGGTTGACGACCGTGCCGAAATCGTCGACGACGAGATAACGCAGAACATCGATATGCCCGGTACCGGGATCGATCTCGACTTCGCAGACATGGCAGCCATTGGGGAAGGTCGGCTGCGGCGGCGTGAAATGCCCGCTCTCGGCAAAGCCTGGCTCGACGCCCGGTGCCTGCCGCGCCGGGTCGAAGGCGGCGCGCGCCACCTCCTCGATCGCGATGTGGCGGTCGGTGCCGGTCACAGAGAAGATGCCATCGGCGAATTCCACATCGGCTTCGGCCGCCTCGAAGAGATGCGCAGCGATACGGCGGCCCTTCGCGATCAATTTGTCGGCGGCATGCGCGAGCGCTGCGCCGCCGACCGGCAGCGAGCGCGAACCGCCGGTGCCGCGGCCGAAGGAGATCGCGGCGGTGTCGCCCTGCAGCACCCGCACCTCCTCGGGCGCGATCCCGAGCCGCTCGGCGGCGAGCTGCGTGTAGGCCGTCTGATGCCCCTGCCCCGAGGATTGCGTGCCCATCAGGATCGTCAACGTGCCGCTCGGGTCGAAGCGCAGTTCGGCGAATTCGTCGGGCGGAAATCCCGATTGCTCGATATAAACGGCATGCCCCAGCCCGCGGTAGCGGCCGCGTGCCCGCGCCTCGGCGCGCCGCACCGGAAAGCCGGAGAGATCGGCCTCCGCGAGCGCCTGGTCCATGTTGCGCGCGAATTCGCCGCTGTCGTAATTGAGGCCGAGCGGCGTCCGGTACGGCATCGCCTCGGGCTTGATGAAATTGCACCGGCGCAATTCCTGTGGCGGCACGCCGAGACGGCGCGCCGCGTAATCGACGAGCCGTTCGACGGCATAGGCCGCCTCCGGGCGGCCAGCGCCGCGATAGGCGTCGACTGGCACGGTGTTCGTGAACACGCCCTTGACCCCGACATGGATGGCAGGGATCGCGTAGACTCCGCTATACATCACCGCACCCGAGATCGTCGGGATCTCGGGTGCGAAGTTCGACAGATAGGCGCCCATATTAGCGACCAGCCCGACATCGAGCGCGAGGAACCGCAATTCGTCGTCGAGCGCCAGTTCGAGGCGGGTGACGTTGTCGCGGCCCTGCGTGTCGGTCATGAAGGCATCGGCGCGGTCGGGGATCCATTTGACGGGCCGGCCGATCTTTCTTGCCGCCCACAGCACGAGGACGTGCTCGGGATAGAGAAACAGCTTCATGCCGAAGCCGCCGCCCACATCACGCGTGATGACGCGGATGCGGTTCTCCGGGACCTTGAAGACGCTGTCGGCGAGCAGGTTACGCAGGAAATGCGAGCCCTGCGTCGAGCTCCACAATGTGTAGGCATCCTCGCCCGGATCGTATTCGCCGATCGCGCCGCGCGGCTCCATCGAATTGACGATGATGCGGTTGTTGACGAGCTCAAGAGCTATACGGTGGCGCGCGCCCGCCGCAGCTCGCTCCACCGCAGCACGATCGCCGACCTCCCAGTCGAAGCAGAGATTGCCAGGGGCCTCGTCCCACACCAGGGGTTGGACCGATTCGAAGGCGTGCGCGGTATCAACCACGGCGGGTAAGGGTTCGTAATCGACCGTGATGAGCTCGGCCGCATCGCGCGCCGCGGCGACGCTCTCTGCTACAACGATCGTCACCGTATCGCCGACATGCCGTACGCGGTCGCGCGCGAGCGCGGGATGCGGCAGCAATACCGAGGGTGACCCGTCACGGTTCGCGACGGCGCTGACACAGGGGATCGGACCGATCCCGTCGCGCGCCAAGTCTTCGCCGGTTAGAACGGCGAGCACGCCAGGCGCGGTACGCGCAGCCAATGGGTCGATCGCGGCGATCCGCGCATGAGCATGCGGCGAGCGCAGCATGAAAGCGTGCACTTGGCGCGGTCGCTGGATGTCATCGACATAATTACCGCGACCGGTAATAAATCGCCGGTCCTCGACACGGCGGACCGGCTGACCGATGCCGAATTGCTTCATGGGCAGGACCTCCGACCCCGGATATCGGAACCGAGGATAAGTTCTGCCATAGCGGCCGGCCATGGTTTTCACTTTCACCGAGCCTTGTGTGCGATCAGAGACTGCGGCTAGCGTTGGTGGTGCATGTCTGATCTCGCGGGCATCATCGAAACCGATATTCCGGGGCGGCTCGACCGGCTGCCGTGGACTCGGTTCCACACACTCGTCGTCGTCGCGCTCGGCATCACATGGGTCCTCGACGGGCTCGAAGTGACCGTGGCGGGTTCGATCGCCGGCGCCTTGCAGGAGAGCCCGGTGCTGCGCTTTTCGGCAGAGGAAGTCGGGCTCGTCGGCAGCGCCTATCTGATCGGCGCGATCGGCGGCGCCGTGCTGTTCGGCTATTTGACCGACCGGTTTGGCCGCAAGAAGCTGTTCATGATCACGTTGGGGATCTACTTGACCGCCACCGCGGCGACCGCTCTGTCTTGGGATTTCTGGAGCTTTGCCCTTTTCCGCTTGCTGACCGGCGCCGGCATCGGCGGCGAATACACGGCGATCAACTCGGCCATTCAGGAGCTGATCCCGGCGCGCTTCCGCGGGCGCACCGATCTCGCGATCAACGGCAGCTTTTGGCTCGGCGCCGCATTGGGCGCCGGCGGCGCGATCGCCTTCCTACAGCCCGGCGTTTTGCCCGCGGATTGGGGCTGGCGCGCCGCCTTTGGCATCGGGTCGCTGCTCGGCCTCATCATCCTGGGTTTGCGTCAATTCGTCCCGGAAAGCCCGCGCTGGCTGATCCTCCACGCGCGCCCCGGGGAGGCGGAGAACGTCGTCAAAGAAATCGAGAGTCGCGTCGCGCGCGCCGCCGGAACCGAACTGCCACAGCCGCGCAGCGGAGCCCTCCGGCTCGCCGCAAGCTCTCGCACGCCGATGATGCGTATGGTGCTGGCGATCGTGCGCGATTATCCGCAGCGCGCCATTCTCGGCCTGATGCTGATGGGCTCGCAGGCGTTTTTCTACAATGCCATCTTTTTCACCTATGCGCTCGTCCTGACGCAATTCTACGGCGTGCCGCCGGGTTCGATCGGCTGGTACATATTGCCATTCGCGCTCGGCAATTTTTGCGGGCCGCTGCTGCTGGGGCCGCTGTTCGATCGTGTTGGGCGCAAGCCGATGATCTCCTCGACCTATGCGATTTCAGGCGTGCTGCTTGCAATAGTGGGGTACTTCTTCCGCGAAGGCGCTCTCAATGCCCAACAATTGACGCTGTGCTGGACCGGAATCTTTTTCTTCGCCTCGGCTGCCGCGAGCGCCGCCTATCTCACGGTCAGCGAGAGCTTTCCGATCGAAGCCCGGGCACTCGCCATCGCGTTCTTTTACGCCGTAGGCACCGCGCTAGGCGGCGCTGTCGCGCCGTGGCTGTTCGGGACTTTGGTCGGTTCCGGCGAACGCGGCGCCGTCTTTCAGGGCTATCTCCTCGGCGCGGGATTGATGGCCGCCGCCGCGCTGACCGAAATGACGATCGGGATCAAGGCCGAGCGCCAACCGCTGGAGAGCGTCGCCCGCCCGATCTCCGCTCTCAGCGATTAAAGCGGTTTCCAATCAGATCCAACCCTCACCTCGTTGTGCGAGCGGAGCGCAGCAATCTCGGACCGCTGAGCACATCCGGTCGGATCCGGGTATTGATTACATTGCTGGCTACCGGCACCGGCTATTAGGCGACGATGCAGCTGCTCTCGCCCTACTTTACCGAGCTTGGCCGCGCGTCACATCCGGGCGAGGCGGTCGAGGAGCTCGATTGGCGGCTGGCGTTGCGGTGAGCCCTACCTCGGGCGGCTCAACTTCCTCGGCTGGGATAGCTGACTGCCATGCCGGCGCGGACATCCTGTTGGATGCCGTATTGCGGGAAAGGATAGCGCAAACCGTTTTTGGCGAGCGCTTCCATTCCCGTGATCGCCTTGGTGAGATAATCGGGCGGCAAGGCCATCACCATCTCGTCGTCGAGCACCCGCCGTAGCGGCGTTCAGCGAAACACGGTATCGACAGGCTGGGCTGGCGGGTCTTTAGCGCTCGGCCCCAGGAATCGGCACACGCCGACTCACCGACAACACTCCAGTCGAAGCGCTTGTAGCCCGACCATTGCAGGCCGTTGATGAAGTAGATCATCGCGCCCGGTGTCGCGTAGAACAGCGCGATATCGGGCGGGTCGAGCCGGCCGCTTGCGAGAGGAGCCACGGTCAGCGCTTCGTAGCGGCCGTCGGGCACACACTCCATTGCCGCCTGATGCGCCCGCGCGTCGTCAAGCTCGCTATACCAAACCCCGACCATGTGCTCGCCGGAGCGCCATTTGTCGTCCTTGGCGAGACCGAGCCCGACGACGGCCCGGCATTGCGCTCCGACGAGATCCTCGCTGGTGATGCCGACTGTCCAGCCGAGACGGGCCGCTTGCGCGACGATCTGATCGAGCGTGTGCACAGACTTTGGCCGGCGGATGCGCGGGATCGCCTCCATGTCTTCGCGGTGTTCGAAGAGTTTCATCCCGAACGGGATCGTCCGCAGCTTCAACAGGCGTTCGAGATCGGCCGTCAGTTTCATCCAGTCATGCGTCATAAAGGCTCTCTCGACAGGGGTTCGGTCTACACATTAGCCTCTGGCGGTTCGAGCTTCCTAGGGGGCGTCCCGTGCGCTTTCTCGGTGTCCATCCCGGACCGTTGCTCTACACCAAGGTCTTTCTGCGCCTTGAGCCGCTGGGGCTCGAGCTCGTCGCGCAATCGGCGCGACGCGCCGGCCATGATGTCCGGCTCATCGATTTGCAGGTCGAGGACCATCGAGCCTATTTCCGCCTGCTGCGCCGCTGGCGGCCCGACGTCGTGGCGTTTTCCTGCAATTACTTGGCAAACGTCCCGGAAATCGTCGATCTGGCGAAAGCGACAAAAGCACGCTGGCCGGAAACTTTTATCTGCGTGGGCGGCCACAGCGCGTCGTTTACCGCAAACGCCCTCATCGAACACGGAGCGGGTGCGATCGACTGCGTCCTCAAAGGCGAAGGCGAGGCGGGAATGCCGCTGCTGCTGGCTGCGATCGAAGCCGGAAGCGGGTTTGGCGCAGTTCCCGGTGCGGTCACCGCGGCAGGCGAGGGACCGCCGCCCGGCTTTGTGCACTCGCTCGACGAGCTGAGGCCGGCCCGCGATCTGTTGCCTCATCGCCGAAAATATTTCATGGGTACACTCGACCCCTGCGCATCGATCGAGTTCTCGCGCGGCTGTCCTTGGGACTGCTCGTTCTGCAGCGCCTGGACCTTTTACGGCCGCAGCTACCGGCTGGTGAGCCCAGAGCGCGTCCTCGATGACCTCAAATCGATCGCCGAGCCAGGCATTTTCATCGTCGACGACGTCGCTTTTGTCCATGAGCGACATGGGGTGGAGATCGGCGAGGCCATCGCCCGCGCCGGCATCCGCAAGCGATATTACCTCGAGACCCGCGGCGATGTCTTGCTGCGCAACAAGGACGTCTTCCGCTTGTGGAAACGGCTGGGGCTCAAGACCATGTTCCTCGGCCTCGAGGCCATCGACGAGGAGGGTCTGCGTAAATTCCGCAAGCGCGTCTCGGTCGACCGCAACTTCGAAGCCGTCGAGTTCGCCCGCTCGCTCGGCGTCAATGTCGCGATCAACATTATCGCCGACCCGGATTGGGACCATGAGCGCTTCAGGATCGTTCGGGATTGGTGTCTCGAACTGCCATACGTCATCAACATCAGCGTCAACACGCCTTACCCAGGGACCGAGACCTGGATCACCGACCAGCGTCGGCTGGCCACCCGCGATTACCGGCTTTTCGACATACAGCATGCCGTGTTGCCGACCCGCCTGCCGCTTGCCGAATTCTACCGCGAGCTGGTGACGACACAGCAGGCCATCTACAGAAGACATCTCGGTTGGAGCCAGGTGCGCGATGTATCGGGCATCGTCGCGCGCCTGTTGTTGCGTGGACAGACCAATTTCCTCAAAAGCTTGTTCAGCCTGAATAAGGTCTATCGCCCGGAGTTGCTGCTCGCCGACCATGATGCGCCAGTAACATACGAGATCGCCCTCCCGCCGCAGGGCGATCCGCGGCGGCCCGACAGAGCCCCGCTTTACATCCACGCACTGCGAGGCCGGAAAGGCCGGGCGATCGACAGGGCGACCGAACGTTTCGTCGAGGAGACCCGGATGGGAGCGGCACCCTAAGGGCGGAGTGCTATTCCTTCAGCAGTTGAAGGTCGACGCCTCGCCCGCGCAGTTCGGCGAGATAGCCCTTCACAGAACCGAATGCGGTGTCGAACTCCATCCGCACCGGCAGCATTCGATCCCCGGCGATGACTTGGGCATACCAGATCCGCCCTTGTTTATAGGTGTCCTCATTGCGGTCTGGGTTGACCACAATATCTTCACGCGCGACTTTGCAGATTTCGGACGGGCCGGCAAAATTCTGGTAGCCGTCCGGGGACAGCACTTCCCGCCCAATCTCGCTGAAGCGAAGATTATAATAGCCGCTACCATCGAAGACCGGCACCACCAGCAAACATGTGCCGCGCCGGGCAAGCTGCCGTTCGAGCATGAAATACGCCGTCAGCTGATCGACGGCGCCATGGATCTGCTCAGTCGAAACGAGGAACGGCCGCGCGGTCGAAGACTGGGTCGAGGCATTGATCACCGTGCCGTCGCGACGGTAATCGACCGCATAGTGACGATCGACCCCGTTTCGGCGGACATCGGCGCGGTACGCATCAGGATGCGGCGTGTCTCTGGTCAGCGTTCCGTGAACTTCCGAGTGGCTCGTAAGGTCGACGAAGACGCTGGCGAGGCCTCTTGTGTCGAGATCCATCGCGACTGCGTACCGATCCCCGATTTCCTGGACCGAGGTGCGGTTAGTCAACACATGGAAGCCGGCAAACCCGTAAATCTCGAACCGCGCGACCACTCGATCTCCCTCGACTGCCGGCGCTCTTGATGCGGCAAGCGTAACTATGACCGCAATCGCCGTCGCCGCCAGGAGGCCGAAAGGTAAACGGGCGTTCATGATCCGGATCATCTCACAGCATGCGAGCCCGATCCAGACGTGGCAATTTGGCCTCGGTCTCCCGGATGTGAGGACAATTGCTCAGTCGGGCAATCCCGCGGCCCGCAAACCGTCCATATAACGAGAGACGTCTTCGGGCCGCGCATATGGTCCCAATTCGTCTGCGAGATTGGAAAGGCGCAGCTTGGGATCGAGTTTCTGCAGCCGCTCGCGTGTGTGCCTCGCTTCTTCCAGGCGCCCGGCGAGCGCGTAGCTCGCTGCGGCGATACGCAAGGCCGTCTGGAAATCGGGCCACTCGCGCAACGCCATAGCCGCCCAGGATGACGCCTCGTCATATCGGCCTGCAAAGAAATTGGCGTGCGCAGTTGTCGTTCGCGTCCGGTTGACGAGCGGATCGAGCGGGCTCAGCCGCGTCGCTCTAGCGAGGTGCTCGATCGCGACCTCCGGCTGGCCTAGCCAGACCCGCACCCAGCCACTGACGATCCATGCCGTCGCCAGGTTCGGGTTGAGCAGGAGCGCCCTGTCGATAAAAGCAACTCCAGCATCGAGCTCGCCGACGACATAGGCGAGCGAAAAACCGCCATAACTCAACGCGACTGCGTCGTCCTTGTCCAACTCTACCGCCCGTCGCGCCAAACACGCGGTTTCCGCGATCTCCTTCTCTGGGTCGGCTATCCAACCATTGGTCTTGCGGTGGCAATAGCAATACGCGGCCATGCCGTAGGCCGAAGCGAATTCGGGGTCGAGTTCAATCGCTTTGGAGAAGAACTGCAACGCGGCCCTGTGGCCCTGTACGCTGCCCTCATGGAGGGCCGCTCTCCCGCGTAGGAAGTAATCGTAAGCCCCAAGGCTTTCTGTGGGTTTTCGCTTGGCGCGGTCGATCTCCGCCTGTTCCAGCGCGGGCGAGATCGCCCCGACGACGCTTGCGGTGACGTGGTCCTGCAGATCGAATATGTCCTCGGGCGTGCCGTCGAAACGGTCTGCCCAGAGGTGAGCCGCGCTGGCAGCGTCGATCAGCTGCCCGGTAATGCGTACGCGATTGGCTGCTTTGCGGACACTGCCTTCGAGCAAATAGCGCACGCCGAGCTCGCGCCCGACTTGCCGGACGTCGACCGCGCGGCCCTTATAGGTGAAGGCGGAATTGCGAGCGATCACAAACAGAGAGCGGAACCGAGACAACGCCGTTGTAATCTCTTCGACGACGCCGTCGGAGAAATAGTCTTGCTCGGGATCGCCGCTCAGATTTTGGAACGGCAGCACGACGATCGACGGTGTTTCGGGAACGGGCGGCGGGTCGGGCGACGCTCGCATATCGTTGTCGACCAGGATCGGCTTGGCCGTCTGCCTGGCCGGGTGGCGCCGGTCTTCCCGAATCCGCCGTGCGAGCGCATCGGTTTCCGGTTCCGGCCGGGTGCCGAGCTCGCGCGACAGCGTTTCGCGCAACTGCTCGTATTGCCGAAGCGCGGCCGCATGCCGGCCTTGAGCGGCATAAAGCTCCATCAGCGCTCGATGGGCAGGCTCGTGTACGGGATCGACTGCCAGAATGCGCAACGCCCA
>Ga0126379_10000605_pt1 | contig 20090 bp, 22 predicted proteins | sample PanSoiMetPlot_24_FD_92640 | JGI IMG/M metagenome (GOLD analysis project Ga0126379, IMG submission 92640) | Tropical forest soil microbial communities from Panama - MetaG Plot_24 | ecosystem: Environmental > Terrestrial > Soil > Tropical forest > Bulk soil | place: Panama | collected 2016-02-17
CCGGAAGAAATTGCGACTGAGTTGAAGCGCGCCTTTGCTGACGTCTGCGCGCCCACCGCCGTGGCAGCTGACTAGGTCTTAATGCGTTCGAGCTCTCGCTCGACGTCGATTCGCTTTCGTTGAAAGGCCAAGGTGGAAATCTTCAAATTCCACGCGTCGATTCTCCGATTCAATTGAGCGATCGCATTTAGGAATTGCAGCTCAGCCCTGGCCCACCGCTCGTTGGCCGATTGCTCATGCCGCGTTCCGCGCGCGTTCTCGACCACACTTCGCGCTCGCGTTAAGACGATGCGCGCCGCTTCGAGTTCGGCGATTTCGGCGACCATTGGGAATTTGACGAACAGCGTCCGTTTCCGCGCCGCGCGGATCAGGGCACGAAGCTGATGACGCAGCATGGCAGGCCGGTCGAGCCCGATGCGGATACCGCGCCAACCCATCGCCGGGTTATCCTCGACGGCGTAAGGCAGATAAGGCAGCACTTTGTCCCCGCCCACATCCAGGGTACGGAAGACAACAGGGCGGCAACCCGCTCGGTCGAGTACTCTTCGATAGAATTCGGTCAGCTCTTCAACGTCCGGGAAAGTGTCGCGCACCATCAGCGGGAACTCGGTGCGGAACAGCCCGACACCCTCGGCACCCGTGACCGCAAGCTGCTCCATGTCCAGGAGCAGACCGGCATTGATCAGCAGCTTGATCTCGAGGCCGTCGCGCGTGACCGGTGGAACAGAACGGAGAGTTTCGTAAAAGGAGCGGCGCCGCGTTCTCGCCTCGACCGCAGCGGTAACGGACTGCTGGATATCGGCGCTCGGTCGAATGAGAACCTGAGCATGATCGCCGTCGACCACGACGGTGTCGCCCGCTTCGGTGCGGGTCGTCGCATCCTGGACCTGTCCGACGACGGGAATGTCAAAGGCCCGCGCGACGATTGCGACATGCGCAGTCGGCGAGCCCTCTTCGAGCACGAGCCCCGCGATGCGCCGGCGCCCATAGTCGAGCAGTTCGGCCGGGCCCATCGCGCGCGCAACGAGAATGAATTCTTGCGGCAATTCGGCCCATGCGGCGCTCGGAGGGCGCCCGGAAAGATGCTGGTGGAGCCGGTTTGCGAGATCTTCCAAATCGAATAGGCGTTCACGCAAATAGGGGTCGCCCACCTGCATCATGCGCGTGCGCGTGTCGTCGCTGACTTTCTGCACCGCTGCCTCCGCGGTCAGGCCACTGCGGATCGCATCGGCGATGCGCGCGACCCAGCCGCGATCGGCGGCGAACATGCGGTAGGTCTCGATGACGTCGTGGTGCTCGCCGGCGCCGAACTCGCGGCTCGTTTCCACCAGGTCGTCAATCGCTTCCCGCATTGCGGTCACGGCACGGCGCAAACGCGCGAGCTCAGCGTCCGCGTCCTCCGCGACGACCTGACGGATCACGACGCGCGGCTCGTGGAGAACCGCCGGCCCGATCGCCAAGCCCGAATTGAGGCGGACCCCGATGAGGCGCATCGGCAGCATCGCGCCGGCTAGGCTTTGTGCGATTTCGAGCGGGTTTACGAGATGACCGCTGGCAACCAGCTCGGCGACGATCATTGCGATCGTCTGCAGGACCTCGATCTCGTCTTCGGTATAGTGGCGCGGGGTGCGGTTTTGCACAACGAGCACGCCCAGCACGCGACCGCCGCGCAGGATCGGCACGCCCATCAGCGAGTGAAAGATCTCCTCTCCTGTTTCTGGGCGATACGCAAAGTTCGGGTGCGACTGGGCGTCCGCGAGCGCGAGCGGGCGCTCTGTGGCGGCAATCACCCCAACCAGCCCCTCGCCAACGCGCAATCTCGTCCGGTGAACGGCCTCCGGCCGCAATCCCTCGGTGGCGAAGAGCTCGAGAACCTCGCCCGCGCGCATGATATAGGCCGAGCACACTTCGGCCACCATCTCGGCGGCGATGACGCGGACAATGCGGTCGAGTCGCTCCTGCGCGCTACCCGACCCGGCCATAATATCTCGCAGGCGGCGCAGGAGGCGGCGGGTACCACTGACGCTCCCTCCGACCTCCGTCATTCCCGGGCGTCCTGGCTCCCCAAGAATCTCTGCGCAGAAGCGAAGGCGGCATGCCGCGCCCGGTCGTTACGGGCTGCGAGAACGGCCAGTGCCTGAGCGACCAGCTCCTTCAAAATCTCTGCCGTACTCTGCTCGCGAGTAACGAACCCGACGCTCTGACCCGCCATCAGCGAGCCGGTTTCCACGTCGCCCTCGATTACGGCGCGGCGCAGCGCGCCCGCCCAGAAGTGCTCGATCTCGAGCTGCGCGTCCTTTTGCGAGACTTCACCCAGCGCAAACCGCTCGATCACCCGGCGCTGCATTTCGACAAACCGCTCGGTCCCAGGATTGGCGAGTGCGCGCACCGGGATCACAGGAAAGCGCGGATCGAGCTGCACCGATGGTATCGCGTCGCGCGCCGCCGCACGGATGAAAGCCTGTTTGAACCGCGGATGGGCTATAGACTCATAGGCACAGACAAAGCGGGTCCCGAGCTGGACGCCAGCCGCACCCATTTCGAGGTAGGCCAGCATCGCTTCACCACGACCGATCCCGCCGGCAACGAAGATCGGAACGCCGTCGAGATGCGGCAGGATCTCCTGGGCCAGCACACTGGTGGAAACCGGCCCGATGTGACCGCCCGCCTCGTTACCTTCAATAACGATCCCATCGGCGCCGATGCGTGCGAGCTTGCGCGCGACGCCCAGAGCCGGCGCAAAGCAAAGGACGCGAGCGCCGCTCCGCTTAATCCGGGCCACCGCCGACGCGCTCGGCAGGCCGCCCGCTAAAACGACGTGACCGACGCGGTGCTCCGCACAGACATCAATCAGATCAATCAGCTGCGGATGCAGAGTAATCAGGTTCACCCCAAACGGCCGCGCAGTCAGGGACTTTGTCGCGGCAATCTCTGCCGCGAGAAGGTGCGGCGGCATAGCTCCGGAAGCGATGACCCCAAAGCCTCCAGCATTGGAGATGGCGGCGACCAAGTTGCGCTCCGAGACCCAGGTCATTGCGCCGCCCATGATAGCGAGATCGCAGCCGAGGAGATCTTTCCCGCAGGCCCACAATCGATCCAGCTCGGCCCTCGACTCCTCGCGTCCGATGCCCCACTTCGTGGCCAGACTGCGTTCGCCTCCCGGAAAATCGCGGCTGCCGAAGGCCTCTGTCATCCGACAGCGTCGAGCCCGTAGGCGGTGTGCAGCGCCCGCAATGCGAGCTCGGTGTATTCGGCGGCGATTAGAACGCTGACTTTAATCTCCGAAGTCGAGATGGCCTGAATGTTGATGCCTTTGTCGGCGAGCGTCTGAAACATTTGTTTGGCCACCCCGGCATGGCTGCGCATTCCTATGCCGATGACCGATATCTTGACGACGTTGGGGTCGGGCTTTAGTGCAGCAAAGCCGATCGTCGCACGCCTCTTCTCCAAGACCGAAACGGCGCGTTCGAGATCGGCGCGGGTCACGGTAAAGGTGAGATCAGCGGTGCGCCCGTCTTCCGACGCGCTCTGCACGATCATGTCGACATTTATTGCATCATCTGCGAGCGGGCCGAAGATGGCCGCCGCCACCCCGGGCCGGTCTGCAACCTTCTGCACTGTGATCTTGGCTTCGTCGCGACTATACGCGATGCCGCTCACAATTTGCTTTTCCACGATCTCGTCTTCGTCGACCACGAGAGTGCCGGGAGTGCCGTTAAAGCTCGACAAGACCTGCACCTGCACTCGATGGTTCATCGCCATCTCGACTGAGCGCGTCTGCAGCACCTTGGCGCCCTGTGACGCCATCTCCAGCATTTCTTCGTAAGTAATTCTACTGAGCTTGCGGGCTTTCGCAACGATCCGCGGGTCGCTCGTATAGACGCCGTCAACATCGGTAAAGATATCACAGCGATCGGCCTCCAGCGCCGCGGCGAGCGCCACGGCAGAGGTATCCGAGCCACCTCGACCGAGCGTCGTGATCCGGCCGCGCGGTCCGATTCCCTGAAAGCCCGCGACGACGGCAACCTGCCCGCGTGCCAGACGCCGCCGGATTTCCGCTACATCGATTTCCTGAATGCGCGCCTTGCCGTGGACGCCATCGGTGCGAATCGGGATCTGCCAGCCGAGCCATGAACGCGCGTCGATCCCGAGATCCTGCAACGCGAGTGCAAGCAGACCCGCCGTCACCTGCTCACCCGACGAGACCACGACGTCGTATTCTCGCGCGTCATGCAAGCGGCTTGTGCTGCGCGTCCAGTTGATGAGCTGGTTCGTTGTGCCGGCCATGGCGGAAACGACGACGGCCACTTCATTACCCGCCTCAAGCTCACATTTAATGCGCCGCGCGACATTTATCAGGCGCTCGACATCTGCGACCGAAGTGCCTCCAAACTTTTGAACGATCCGCGCCATGCTGTTCTCAAAATTTTCCCGCCGTACTAGCCATTCATGGCCACCACCAGATACACTTTCCGCACTATTGGGATGTATAACCGAACCACTCGACGGAAAGGATGGAATTCGTGCGTGAGACAGGCGCCACGGCCGATCCGGAGGAGATCGGACGCTTCACGGCGCGAACCGAAGCGTGGTGGGATCCCGAGGGCAGTTTCCGGCCCCTGCACCGGCTGAACCCCACCCGGCTCGGGTTTATCCGTCAACATCTGGTAGCGCATTTCGAGCGCGCGTCGTCCTCCCTCCGACCGTTCGAGAGTCTAAATCTTCTCGACGTAGGCTGCGGCGGCGGGCTGGTCGCTGAGCCGATGACCAGGCTCGGGTTTACCGTGACCGGGATCGACACAAGCGCCGAAGCGATCAACGTCGCCCACGCGCATGCTGACGCTGCGGGTCTCCGCATCGATTACCGAACTCAAACTATCGAGGCGGTTGTCGATAGCGGCCAGCGCTTCAACGCGGTATTGGCGCTCGAGGTCATCGAGCACGTCGCCGATCCTGCTCTTTTCCTTCGATGTCTTGGGGCGCTCGTCAGGCCAGGCGGCGCATTCGTTGGGGCAACCCTAAACCGCACCGCCTCGTCCTTCGCATTGGCGGTTATCGGCGCCGAATACCTGCTCGGCTGGCTGCCACGCGGCACGCACGACTGGCGCAGATTCATGCGGCCTTCGGAACTGGTCATTGGATTGCGCCGCAGTGGCTTGCAGGTCACGCAAATCTCCGGCGTCAGCTATGATCTGGGCCGCCGTGAATGGTCGCTGTCGCGAAATCTGGCTGTGAACTATATGGTCATGGCGGTGCGAAGATGACCCGCCGAGGTTATCGTACTCCTGCTCGGCCAGACAGTACTTGGACCGCTCAGCTGTCGGTGGTCGGGATCCAGGGCACGCGGCCGAAGCCGATGCCCTCGTCGATCAGATCCCGGGACTCTTCTTCGCTGGCCTGGCCATAGATGCCGCGCGGGTCGATTTCACCGTAATGAATCCGCCGAGCTTCCTCGGCAAAGCGGTTGCCGACATAGTCGCAATGGGTTTCGATTTGCCGCCGCATCTCGATCAACGCCGCCCGAAACTGCGCCGGGGTGATCGCCGGCATTTCCCGCGAGCGCGCCAGCCGCGGCGCCATCACCGCTTTCTCAACCGCAGTATCGCCGCACTCCGGGCAGGCGATCCCACCCGCCTTCTGTTGTGCCTCGAAGCCATCCCCGTCGCGAAACCACCCCTCGAACTCATGGCCGTGCGCACAGCGCAACGTGAACAGGATCATCGAGACAACCTCCTGGCCGGCAGTTGTACACCGGCAAATCCGGCGCGCGCAATTATCAGCGAATATGGTGATAAGCCGTAAAATTTCTGAGGCTTCTTTGCCACCTTCGGCTTGGGTGAAAAGATTTTTGCCGCTGATCCGACCAGGCGGCCTCGTGCTCGACTTGGCGGCCGGCAGCGGCCGGCATACCCGCCTGCTGCTCGAAGCCGGTTTTACCGTATGTGCGGTGGACCGCGACATTTCGGAGCTTCTGCCATTCGCCGGAGGGCGCTGTGAGGTCCGACGGGTCGACCTCGAGAGCGACGCAGCGCGGCCGCTCGGTAGTGATTACGAGGGGATCGTCATCACCAACTATCTGCATCGCCGGCTGCTGCCCTCGATTGCTCGCGCCTTAGGGCGTGGCGCAATCCTGATTTACGAGACCTTCGCGGTCGGAAATCAGCGCTTCGGCCGCCCACGGAATCCCGATTTCCTGCTCCGTCCCGGCGAGTTGCTCGAAGCGTTTGCAATGTTAACTCCAATTGCCTTTGAACAAGGCGAGACTGCAGTCCCGCGCCCGGCGGTCATCCAGCGTCTGGCGGCGGTAGCCGGCCCGCTCGGCCGGTTGCCGGTGGCGACCGATTTGGACCTCCCGCTGCCGGCGGAGCAATCTCCCGCATGCCAAATGCTGCCGAAAAGATGATGTCGATGGAGGAATGCCTCGTCTGGGAGGGCCCTGATCTCTCGGTCACCTGCCCATCGATGCGCGACGACGAGACCGTTCTTCAAACGAGTTCTTGTAGTCGAAGTGGTCTCGCCCAGTACGGGGGCGAAGAGCTACTCGGCCGCGAGAGGGCGGGCAGCAAGCTCCGGGTTTGTAAACGCGCGATCGTGCTGTAACGACGGCACCGTACCCCGCGCGTTGCCAACCGCCGCCGGATCGATACGGGCGCTGACGATACCGACACCCTCTCCAGCGTCGGCGAGCACTTCGCCCCAGGGGTCGACGATCAACGAATGACCATAGGTGCGCCGCCCTTCGGCATGCTGACCCCACTGCGCCGGCGCAAATATGAAACACCCGTTCTCGATCGCCCTCGCCCGCATCAGCACATGCCAATGCGCGCTGCCGGTCGGCACCGTGAAGGCCGAAGGTACAGCCAGGAAATCGGCGCCGGCCTGCGCCAGCGCTCGATAGAGATGCGGGAAACGTAGATCGTAGCAGACCGTCATGCCGAGCACGCCCCACGGCGTCTCGGCAAGCACTGTGCGGCCGCCTGGACGAAAGGCATTGCTCTCGCGGTAACTCTCGCCGCCCGCGAGATCGACATCGAACATGTGGATTTTATCGTAGCGGGCAACGATCATGCCGCGGGGATCGAGGAGATAAGAACGGTTGGCCAGCCGGTGCTCGTCTTCCGCCGTTTCCGGCTCGCCGGTGGGGTCGACTGCCAGCGAGCCGATCAGCAGCCACGCGCCGGTTTCCCGCGTGACCTCGCGCAGCGCGACCAACACGGGATGATTAGCTTCATTACGCGCCTTCTCGCGTCGTAGTTTGCCGACCGGTTCCGTAAGGCCTGTATTCTCGGGCGTCAAAATGAAGTCGGCACCGGCGTCACGCGCCCGGCGGACAAGGTCCAAGACAACGCGGATATTGGGCTGGTAATCCCGCGCCGAGGTGAACTGAATGCAGGCAGCGGTGAAGGTGCCGGTCATTTCTCGCTCCTCAGCGTTGCGTCGAGCTCGCCGGCGCGCTCCAGCGCGACCAGTTCGTCGGAACCGCCGATATGCTCGCCATTGATAAAGATCTGCGGCACCGAGGTCCGCCCGCCGGCGCGCCGGATCATCTCATCCCGCCGCTCCGGTTGCTCGATAATGTCGATATTGGTGTAAGAAACGCTTTTTCGCTCCAATAACACGCGGGCACGCGCGCAATAAGGACAGAACATCGTCGTGTAAAGTTCGACTTTAGCCATTGCTGTTGAGACTCCGAGCTGGGATTGCGCGAGGCTTGCCTACGCTTCAATTAAGGCGGGAAGCCCCGGATGCCAAGCTCCGGATCGCGTTCTGTGCCGGCTATCCCCCGACCCGAACGGCTCTCGCCAGCGTCAAGACGCTGATCGAGGCAGCTCCGGCACGCCTCAGTACGCGTGCGCACTCCTCCACGGTGGCGCCCGTTGTATACACGTCATCGACAATCACTATGCGCTTCCCGGCAAAGCTGCGGCCTCTACGGACGGCAAAGGCGCTACGCACGTTGCGCTCGCGCGCGGCGGGCCCGAGGTGACCTTGCGCCGGGGTGCGGCGGCGGCGAACCAGCCAATCCGGCGCCAGCGGCGGACCACCCGACGAATGGATCGCCTGCGCAAGCAATACCGCCTGGTTATAGCGGCGCCGAAACAGCCGTGTCCAATGCAGTGGCACAGGGACGAGGAGATCAGTTCCAGCAAGGATTTCGCTTCCGGCGCCCAGCATCCAGCGCCCAAACGCGGGAGCCAGGTGCGTGCGGTCACCATGCTTCAGCCCGAGCACAAGGCGGCGGCTGTTTTTGTCATAGCGCAGAACCGCACGGGCCTGGTCCCAGCTATTCCGCTGGCGCGCACAGGCGCCGCACAGCGCGTCCTCACCCATCGGGTGTGGAAACGGCAGACCGCACACGACGCACCACGGTGGGCCAAAAAAGGTGATGCCGCGCCAGCAGCGTGCGCACAACGAATCCGGTTCATCGACCGTTTCGCCGCAGGCGAGGCAGCGCGGCGGCAAGACCCCGTCGAGCACTGCCCGGCCGATCCGCCGCAGGCGACCGGAGACGAGGGCGCCAGGGGTTGCCGCGTCACGCATCGCGACACATCATCAGGTCGTGAGCGGCATCGTCAACGACGATTGCCTCGCTTTCGCTGGTCTCAAGGAGAGCATGGATGTCGGAGCCGAAAAACTCGGTACTCACGGGGGGATGTCAGTGCGGCGCCATTCGCTACACCGTGACAGCCCCGCCCGAGCGGATTCACCTCTGCCATTGTCGGATGTGCCAAAAGGCCGTTGGCGGCCCCTTTGCTGCACTTGCCCCGGTCAAACGGAGCGGATTCGCTTGGACGCGCGGGACACCAGCCAGTTTCGCGAGCTCCTCGATAGCCCACCGCGACTTTTGCGCGCGCTGCGGAACACCGCTGAGTTTCCGCTATGACGATGCCGACACGATCGCGGTCACGCTCGGCAGCCTCGATCAGCCGCAGGACGTCCCCCCTGTCCGTCACTACGGGATCGAGAGCCGCATTGGCTGGCTCGATATGATTGCCTCGCTGCCAACCGAGACGACGCAGGAATCCATGTCTGCTGAAAGAACGAGAAAATATGTCAATTACCAACATCCCGATCACGAAACCCCTGCAGATTGGTCGCCGCCAAGGTGAGCCCGGCCGAGCCGTTCGCACCGTTCGACCGCCGCGCTTGGCGGTTGCACCGCGATCGCGCGGCGCGCAGCGGAGCGGTTGATTTCCTCCATGCAGAAGTCGCCGACCGGCTTTTGGACCGCCTCGGGGATGTTAGGGGTCAGTTTCGAACGCTGCTCAATCTCGGTGCGCATAGCGGTGCCCTGTTGCGCGGGCTGAAGCGCCATGCGGGGATCGAACGGCTAGTGAGCGCCGATCCTTCGTTGGTGTTTCTGGCGCGGCTAGACGGTGGGCGGGTTGCCGCCGATCCCGAGCTCCTGCCATTCGTTAATCGTAGTTTCGACCTGGTGATCAGCGTCCTCACACTCCATTGGGTTGGCGACCTGCCCGGCACTCTCGCGCAGCTCCGCCGCGTTCTGAGACCCGATGGACTATTATTAGCCGCGATGTTCGGCGGCAGCACCCTTGTCGAGCTGCGCACCGCGTTGCTCGAGGCCGAGGTGCTGGAAGAAGGAGGCGCGAGCCCCCGCGTGTCGCCGGCTGCTGAACTCGCCGACATTGCAGCCCTCTTGCTGCGCACCGGTTTCGCGATGCCTGTCGCGGACACGGAAAAGATTACCGTGACCTACCCGGACGCGCTCGCCTTGATGCGCGATTTGCGCGCCATGGGAGAGACCAATGCGCTCACCGAACGCCTCCGAACGCCGCTGCGTCGCGCCACACTCGCTCGCGCCGCTGCCCTCTATGAGAAGCGCTTCGGCTTATCCGATGGCCGTATCCCGGCAAGCTTCGAACTACTCTTCCTAACCGGCTGGGCACCTCGCTCCCAGCAATCGGCCTGAACGAGACCTGCGGCCGCGGCGGGAAGCTTGTCCTTTAGCGACGCCGCTCGTCTCGACATAGCCGGGCCAAGAGCGAGGCTACCGACGTTCAGCCGAGCCTGAGATGGTCTGAAGGTTTGATCGACAACGGCGGCGGAACCGGGGCGTCGGAGTAGGCGGTTGATACCTGCGATAGACCCAGTCCCACAAAGGATTTCATAATGGCGACCAAAGCAAAGACCAAGGCCAGCTGCGATGCCGAGCGCAAATCGAGCCATTCACAGACTTCGAGCAAGAGAAGCCAAACAGAATCTGTCGGGATCAATGCGTTCGATCTCGTGGAGCAGGACCATCGGCAAATCGAAGAATGGCTCGACGAGTTCGACGAGATGAAAGAGGGAGACAAGCGCAAGGGCGAACTGGCGGAGAAGATCTGCGTTGCTCTCAAGGTCCATTCTCAAATTGAAGAAGAGATCTTTTATCCGCAGGCCCGCGATGCGACGAAAGATGACGATCTAATCGACGAAGCGATCGTCGAGCACGGCACCGTGAAAAATCTGATCGGCGAAATCGAGAAGATGAAAGTTGACGACGAGCTCTACGACGCCAAGGTTCGGGTCCTCCGCGAGATGGTAAAACGCCACATTAGAGAAGAGGAAGAGGAGATTTTCTCGAAACTCCAATCAACAAAGATGGAAATCGACGCCGTTGGCAAGGAGTTGGCCGAGCGCAAGGAGGCGTTGATGGAAAAAATGCATGCATAACCTAGTGTAGTGATTGTTCATGTCGCGCGGGAGCCCCGTCGTTGGCGGGGCTTTTCTGTGCAAGCAGGCAGAACCGATGATTTCAACATCTGTTTAACGACAAATGCTCGGTTCAAGGGAAAACGTGATGACTACTGATCCGAAGACCGCCGGCCCGCCCCCTCGCCGCCGCGCCAGCAACAATAACCGCCTGGGTCAACAGCAGCTTTGCAACCGACGCCTGACCATGGCGAGCGTTCATATCGCGTTTCCGACAAACTTGTCGGCCGCGCCGCTCTGATCACCGGCGCGGCGATAGCCTTCGTGCGACAAGGCGCGGATGTGCTGATTGCGTACCTTTGCGAGCACGATGACGCAAAAGGCGACAGCACGCTGGGTCGAGGAAGCCGGCCGCCGCGCGATCATCGTCGGCGGAAACGTCAAGGACTCGGTGCATTGCAGGAAGCTGGTCGATCGCGCGCTCCGCGATTTCGGCAAGCTCGATGTCCTCGTCAACAATGCCCCTACCAGATGACCCACACGAGCATCGAGGAAATCAGTGAGGAAGAATGAGGAAGAATGGGATCACACTTTCCGCATCAACATCTACAGCATGTTTCTGTTGAAGGCTGCGGTCCCGCACCTGAAGCAGGGCAGCGCGATCGTCAACACGTCGACGATGGCGGCCGGTTCGGTCGAGTATTTCGGCGAGAGCACACCGCTCGGGCGCGCCGGTCAACCGGCGGAGCTGGCGCCCGTTCATGTGCTGCTCGCCTGCGGCGACGGTAGTTATATTTCGGGCGTGATGATCCCGGTCACTGGCGGCCGTCCGATTGCTATAGCGGAACGGCTATAGCAAGTCGCGCAACATGCCGATGAGGGGAGCGTCGGCCGGCGGCATCGGATAATCGCCCAGCCGGGCCGGGCGCACCCAGGCGAGGCGCTGCCCCTCGCGCGCGCTCGGCATTCCCGACCATGTGCGGCAGACGTAAAGCGGCATCAGCAGATGGAAATCGGGGTAGGTATGTGACGCGAAAGTAAACGGTGCGAGACAGCTGGCGGTCACATCGATACCGAGCTCCTCGGCCAGCTCACGGATCAGCGCCCTTTCGGGCGTCTCGCCCGGATGAACCTTACCGCCGGGGAACTCCCAGAGGCCGGCCATCGACTTGCCGGGCGGACGCTGTGCGAGCAATACGCGCCCGTCGGCATCAACGAGCGCGACCGCTGGAACCAGAACGAGCGGCAGGCTCACCTTGGATTCAGCTACGGTAGCTGGCATTGATGTCGATATAGGCGTGGGTCAAATCACAGGTCCACACGGTCGCAGTGCCGGTCCCGATCCCGATATCGACGGCGATCGTGATCTCATGGCCTTTCATGTACGCGGCGACAGGTGCTTCGTCGTAGCCGGGTACAGGGCCGCCGCTGGCAAGGATCGCAATCCCGCCGATCGAAATCGCCAGCCTGTCGGGATCGATGTTCTCGCCCGCTTTGCCGACCGCCATGACAATGCGGCCCCAATTCGGGTCACCGGCGGAAAGTGCCGTCTTCACGAGGGGCGAATTACCGATAGCAAGCCCGATAGAGCGCGCGGCCTGCACCGTTGTCGCACCCGTCACCTCGATCGTCACGAATTTTTGCGCCCCCTCGCCGTCGCGCGCGACCTGCTGTGCGAGGTCAATCATCACCGCGTCGAGCGCTTGGCGAAAACCCGCAAGCCGACGATCGGCGCAACTCATGATCGGCGGGTGGCCCGCCCGCTGCGTGGCGCAAAGGAGGACGGTGTCGCTTGTCGAGGTATCGCCATCAACGGTTATGCAATTGAACGAGCGATCCGCCGCCTCGGCGAGAAGCGGCTGCAGCACCGCGGGCGACAATGCCGCATCGGTGAACACATATGCGAGCATCGTCGCCATATCCGGCGCAATCATGCCCGAGCCCTTGGCGAAACCGTTGAGACAGACTTCGACGCCATCGATCGTGGCGGTTGCCATCGCGCCTTTTGGAAAGGTGTCGGTCGTCATGATCGCGCGCGCCGCCGGCTCCCAGGCGTCGGGCGACAGTAGCTGCACGACCTTAGGCAGCGCTTCGAGAATTTTCTCCCCCGGCGGCGGCTCGCCGATCACCCCGGTCGAGGAGATGAAGATCTCCTTCGGGTCGCAGCCGAGTAACCGCGCAGCGGTCGCCGCGGTGTTGACGACGATCTCCTTCCCAGCGCGTCCGGTAAACACATTCGAATTGCCGGAATTGACGACGATGCCGCGGACTTTGCCGCCGGGCAGACAGTCGCGGCACCACAGCACCGGCGCCCCCGCGGTCAGCGAACGCGTGAAGACGCCGGCGACTGCGCTGCCCGGCGCCAGTTCCACGAGCATCAAATCATCCCGCCCGGTATACCGGATCCTGCAAGCAAAAGCGGCGAGCCGTACACCGGCAATCGGCGCCAGCTCGGGAAAGCTCGCCGGCGTAAGGGGGGAAGTTGAGTTCATTTCGTTCCCTTTGGTGTCCGGCCGTCAATCCTTCGTCGTTCCAGGGCCGCCCGAAGGGCGGAGACGGGCCCAATACACACCGCCTCTGGACAACGGGTTCTGGGCTGGCCGGTGGTCGGAGCCCCCAACCGGCATTCATTCATTTCGCGACTACTTTGATGCCGGCAGCGGCTTCCCGTCGAGCCCGTAGGTCTCGATCTTGGCCGCGCTGCGCAGCTCTTTTAGCTTGGCATCCACGGCATCGCGGGCGACCAACTGACTCACCTCCTGGCGCGCTTCGTCAAAGCTCGGCGGGGTGCTGACACGACGGTCTTCGACCTTGATAACGTGCCAGCCGAATTCTGTCTTGACAGGTGTTGTGGTGTATTTTCCCGGAGCCAACGCGAAGGCGGCATCGGCAAATTCTTTCACCATGTCGTCACGCCCGAAATAACCGAGATCGCCACCGGAACCCGCGCTCGGGTCATTCGAGTGTTTTTCCGCCAGTGTGGCGAAATCTCCACCCTTATCGAGCTCAGCGATGAGCGATTTTGCCTCGGCCTCGGTCTTGACCAGGATGTGCCGGGCGTGAACCTCCTCCTGGCCCGCCTTCTCTTTCGCAAGCACCTGATAGCGCGCCTTGAGCCGATCCTCGGTCTCGGCATCTTTAATCGCCCGACTGAGGTAGGCCTCTCCGATCAGACGATCCTCATAGCGCTTCAGCCGGGTCTGCACGTCGGCGTCTCCGTCAAGATGCTCCTTCCGCCCGGCCTCGGTGATCAGCGCGCCGTCAACCAATCGCTCGAGCAGCATCGGATAGACCTGATCGAACGGCAACTTTTGGGCTTGGGGTGGTAGGCTCTGCCGCGCCGCCTCGATATCGGAGAAGTGAAGCTCGGTGCTGTCGACCCGGGCCACGACCGTGCTGCTCGGCGGGAGCGGGCTCGTTGCTGGCGCAGCGGGCGGTGGCGAGGTCGGCGGCCGGTCGGCCGCCAGCAGTACACCGCCGGCGAGACCGGCGAAAAGCGCCGCAGCGCCGGCGACGGCAAGCGCCGGACTTAACGAAAGACGAAGAGCCATTACAGTACCTATCATAGGAAACAACCGCCATCCCGGTGACGGCGCGGGGGTCATGAATGCATATAGACGAGAAGCAAACAAGCCATTGCCTCCGCACTGCAGTGATTGATCGTGCCGAAGGGCTCGCCGCGGGCGAATTGACACCTCGCATCCTCCCCCCTATCTCTGAGACAGTCGCCGTGCGAAAAAATCTCCCCTTTTCTCTTCGTCTCGCGAGGCTTCCATGATCGGCGCCTTAGCTCGGCGGCTATTTGGCTCCGCCAATGACCGTTATGTGAAGAGCCTGAGGCCGATGGTATCGGCGATCAACGAATTGGAGCCGCAGCTCGAAGCAATGTCCGATCACGAGCTGCGCGAGCGGACCGCTCGTTTCAAGGAGCAGCTCGCGGAGGGCGCCGAGCTGGACGACATTCTCGTCGATGCCTTCGCGACCGTGCGGGAAGCCGCGAAGCGCACCCTAGGCCAACGCCATTTCGACGTCCAGCTGATGGGCGGCATTGTGCTGCACCGCGGCATGATCGCCGAGATGAAGACCGGCGAAGGCAAGACCCTGGTCGCGACCCTGCCCGTCTATCTCAATGCGCTCGCGGGCAATGGGGTGCATGTCGTCACGGTTAACGACTACCTCGCGCGCCGCGACGCCGAATGGATGGGGCAGATCTATCGCTTTCTTGGCCTCACCGTCGGCTGCATCGTCCACGAGCTCGACGATTTCCAGCGCAAAGACGCCTATCTGTGCGACGTCACGTACGGCACCAACAACGAGCTCGGGTTCGACTACCTGCGCGACAACATGAAATTCCGGCTCGAGGACATGGTCCATCGGCCGTTTCACTACGCGATCGTCGACGAGGTCGATTCGATCCTGATCGACGAGGCGCGCACGCCGCTGATCATTTCCGGCCCGACCGAGGACAATTCGGAACTCTACATCAGAGTGGACAAGCTGATCCCGGCGCTCGACGGCGGTGATTACGAAAAGGACGAAAAGCAGCGTACCGTGGCGCTTACCGAATCGGGCGTCGAAAAGATTGAAGGGATGCTGCGCCAGTATGGCCTGCTGCGCACCGGCTCGCTCTACGATATCCACAACGTCGGTCTGGTGCACCACGTCAATCAGGCATTGCGTGCGCACAAGCTCTTCGCGCGTGACACGGACTACATCGTCCGCGACGACAAGGTCGTTATCATCGACGAGTTCACCGGCCGTATGATGGAAGGCCGGCGCTACTCGGAGGGCCTCCATCAGGCACTCGAGGCCAAGGAGAGTGTCACAGTCCAGAACGAGAACCAGACCCTCGCCTCGATCACCTTCCAGAATTATTTCCGGTTGTATCCCAAGCTTGCCGGCATGACCGGCACGGCGATGACCGAGGCGCAGGAGTTCAGCGACATCTACAAGCTCGAGGTCATCGAGATCCCGACCAACGAGCCGTGTATCCGCGACGACACCGACGACGAGGTCTACCGCACGACTCGCGAAAAATACGATGCCATCGTGCAGCACGTGCTGGAGTGCCAGGAGCGCAAGCAGCCGATGCTGGTCGGCACGGTCAGCATCGAAAAATCCGAGGGGCTGTCGGCGGTCTTCAAAAAGCACAAGATTACGCACAACGTGCTCAACGCCCGCTACCACGAGCAGGAGGCCTATATCATCGCGCAAGCCGGCCGGCCTGGGACCGTGACGATCGCCACCAATATGGCCGGCCGCGGCACCGACATTCAGCTCGGCGGGAATGTCGAGATGCGGCTGAAGACGGAACTGGTGCAGATCGAGGATCCGGCCGAGCGCGAAGCGGGGGCCGTTGCGATTCGCAACGAGGTGAACACTGCGCACGAGCAAGTGGTGCAGGCGGGCGGGCTGTTTGTTGTGGGCAGCGAGCGGCACGAGAGCCGGCGCATCGATAATCAGTTGCGCGGCCGCTCCGGCCGTCAGGGCGATCCCGGCGCCTCCAAGTTTTTCGTATCGCTCGAAGACGATCTGATGCGGATCTTCGGCTCCGAGCGCATGGATTCGATGCTGCAGCGCCTGGGGCTCAAAGAGGGCGAGGCAATCATCCACCCCTGGGTCAACAAGGCACTTGCCAAAGCGCAGCAAAAGGTCGAGGCGCGCAACTACGACATCCGCAAGCAGCTCCTTAAATTCGATGACGTGATGAACGACCAGCGCAAGGTCGTCTACGAGCAGCGCAAGGAGATCATGAGCGCCCGCGAGGTCGCCGCGACCGTCGCGGACATGCGCCTCGAGACGATCGACGAGATGGTCGCGGCAGCGATCCCGGAGAACTCGCTCGTCGAGCAATGGGATGTTCAGGGGCTGCACGCCGAGTGCCTCAGGCTCCTCGCACTCGATCTGCCGCTTGCCGAATGGGCGAAAGAAGAAGGGACCACGAGCGAGGAGATCCGCGATCGCATCACCGCCGCGGCCGACAAGAAGATGGCGGAGAAATCCGCCAATTACGGGCCCGAGTTGATGCGCAGCGTCGAGAAGAGTCTGCTGCTGCAGCTGTTGGACCAGACCTGGAAGGACCATCTCTTGTCGCTGGACCATCTGCGGCAGGGCATTAATCTGCGTGCCTATGCACAACGCGATCCACTCAATGAATATAAGCGCGAGGCCTTTGAGCTGTTCGAGGCGATGCTCGCGAATCTGCGTCAGCACGTCGCCTCAGTATTGAGCCATGTCGAATTGCGCGTGCAGCCGCAGCCGGCCTTTGCGATGGCCGGCGGCGAGCCGGAGATGGCGATAGCCGAAGAGCGCGCTACCGGCACGACCGGCCGGTCGGCTCCGCCGCCGCGCGTGCCGCGCCGGGCAACTTCGGGCAACGGCGCCGACCGTGGTGGGCCGCGTCCAGCGGCCCCGCGCAGTCCGTGGGCCGGCACCCCGCGCAACGCCCCCTGCCCATGCGGCTCGGGCAGGAAATTCAAACACTGCCACGGCCGGGTATAGCCTCGGCCGCGTCGCGGGGCTGCTCTCGACAAGCGGGAAGCGACTTGCTATAGAGCGCGCCCCGAGGGTGCATAGCTCAGTTGGTAGAGCAGCTGACTCTTAATCAGCGGGTCGAGGGTTCGAGTCCCCCTGCACCCACCATGTTTTTCAGATAGTTATCAGCCCATTCCCTGGAACAGCCTTGCTCAGTTGGGAGCTCAGTTGGGAAATTTCGTTCTCGTTTCGAGCTTGGCGATCGCCTTTCCGGCGAGTGCGGGATCTCGATGAAGATAGTGGGCATCCAATATTGCGCCGACGTCCCGCAGGCTATGTCCGGTTATGCTCGCGATCTCCGGCTCGGTGCAGCCGGCAATGGCGAGCCTAGTCACTGCCGTTCCCCGGAGATCGTGAAAGGTCACTCCGGTGACCCCGGCGGCTGCACAAGCCTTTCGCCATGATGACCTGAAGCCGTCAGAGGTCCAGGGCCTGTTATCCGTGCTGGTCAGGATCAGAGTGCTGCGTCTCGGGGTGGTATCGAGCGCCGCCTTCAGTGGCGCTCCGACGGGGATCACAATACGCGCGCCAGTCTTTCCTTGGCGCAAGCGGATATGGCTGCCGTCATAGGCCGACCACGGCAGCCGGAGAAGATCGCCTTGCCGCTGCCCAGTCCATAAGGCGAGGATGAGTGGCAAGCGTAGATGCTTTGGGGCCTTGGCCAGGAACGCTGTTTCATCGGCCTCGGTCCATATCTTGTCGGATCTAGAAGCACGATATAGACGCCCGCCGCGCTCGCACGGGTTCGCCGCAATAAGACCGCGATCGACACCCCATGAGAGAACACGAGCAAGCACGGCCCAGGCGTAATCTGCCTGCCGACGTCCCGACTCGACAGCAATGCGATCCCGCCACGCCATGAAGACACCGCGGGTACGGCGATCAGTCAGCGCCGATAGAGGGAAGTCCCTGAAGGCTTTTTCGATCCGCCTAATGAGCGGCACGTAGCTGCGGCGGGTGCTATCGGCCAGGTCCTGGAAGTCTGGCGACGCCTGGTATGACTGCAGGATGCTCAGCAGGATCCCTCGGGGCGGCTGCGCCCTCTGCGTGACCGCCTCGTTATAGGCTGCGACGAATTCCGCAGATCCAGGCTTGCCGGGCAGCCGAGGCCCGCCCTTCCACGCGTAATGGTACGTTTCGACGGTGCCGTTGGCGAGCCGCTTGCGAACACGGTTCAGCCCTTTCAGTCTAACGTGCGCCATGTTTGGTTAACCACTTATCTAGATCGGTGGCCGGCTCCTCGACGCCGCTGGCGACCGTCATGATAATGATTTTACCGGTGATCGGGTCGATTTCGACGCTCCGCACTTCTAGTCCGGCCGCGGCCATAGCCCTGAGAGCGGAGATCAGATCGCGTTGCCGGAAAGCTTGCGCACCGCGTGACATCAGGCCGCCTCTACTACAGTCGAGGCAAACCCACAGAGCGCATCTGACAAACTCACGCCACTTCGCAGGATTGCGATCAGCCTATCGATGCGCTCCGATCGCTCAAACCATTCGCCCTTAAGCCGTTCGGCTGCGAATAAGCGGTGCGTGTCCTGCTCAAGATGTATTGAGCCGGCAACCACCAAGATGGGTCGGAGCTGATAAGGACAGCCTGGCTGCAGAACGGCAATGCGCACCAGCAATGACGCCGGGCTTCGGGTGTACCCTATCTTGACGGCAGGAAGGGGTGGCGCCTCCAGGAAATAGACCTTAGGCCCCCGAAGATGGCCAGCACGAAGTAGGCGCTCTAGGGCTCGCTGATTAGCAATGTAGGCGCGTACTTGATCGTCGGTGTGGCGAATGCGCCCACCGACCCGGGTGAACTCCAACTTGTCGCGCTTCCGCTCACGACGAACCGTATCGACTAAGCAGCCCAGCACTCTGGCGACTTCCTGCTCCGTCAAAAGCAGCGGCAACGACAGGATGCGCTCCCTCGCCTCGGCGAGGGTCATGAGCCGATCGTTCATTTACGCGCGTGATCTTTCTCGTGCCCACGAGGTTCCCCAGAACTCAGACATTTGCCAACCGTAACCTTGGTCGGCCAGGAATAGTGTTCAGCACTGTAAAAGTGCAGGGGATTTCGGTATTGCCTTCGTCTGCGCTGAGGGCGCCGATTACGGTGCCGGCTGGAGCGTTGCTGAGCACTGTTGGATTTCCTAGATAAATTGTCATGCTATAATTCAGAGTTTGACAATTAAGCAAGTGAGGCGTCAGCGTGCTACGAGGCCGAGTGCTTCTATTGCTCACTGCTATCATAGTTACAGGTAATTGTCAATAAAGCTAATATGCTTAGTTCGCAACGTCCCCAAGCGCCGCCCGCCGCCGTTCGTCATGGGCTATGACGCTATCGGCACTCAGGAGCTGCGTGTCGTAGGACCGATGCCGGCTTTGGAACCGGCCACACGGGTCGGCGGAGTACACGCCATTGGCGATTGCTGCGCGGCAAACAGGATGAGACCAGCGTGCTCTTTGAGCTCATCAGTGCCCGCTACGGGCGGCGATCCCTCCTCATCACCGCCAACCAGCCGTTTGGCGAATGGGGCAAGATCTTCCCGGACCAGGCAATGACCGTCGCGGTCGTCGACCGTCTCGTCCACCACGCCACCATCTTCGAAATGAATATCGAGAGCTACGCCGCCGCGCCGCGCTCAAACGCAAGCAAGGCAGTGGCCGACCGCCCAGCCACGCGACAATCTCGGCGAACGCCTGATTGCCGCGCTACATCTGCATCATCGTCGACAACCAGGATAGTTGCACGGGAGCAACCCGATGCCCATCGGGTTTCCAGCTCGCGAGCCGCCGCTGAAGGGCGGCGCGCGCGGGAGATAAACGCTGACCGTGGTTCCGCGGCCCACGCTACTATCAATAAGCAGTCCGCCACCGGATTGAGTTGCGACGCCGTGCACCATGCTGAGCCC